>Ga0206116_1000027_pt1 | contig 321715 bp, 273 predicted proteins | sample 3A1Ametagenome_FD_178000 | JGI IMG/M metagenome (GOLD analysis project Ga0206116, IMG submission 178000) | Enriched microbial communities from leaf-cutter ant dump, University of Wisconsin, Madison, United States - 3A1A | ecosystem: Environmental > Terrestrial > Nest > Insects nest > Nest dump... | reverse complement strand
GTGAATTGCTTTCAAAAATTTGTAATTTTACAGAGATTCGTTCCAACTTCCCCCCATCACCGTAGAATGTTCATCGTGTTGTGAATTGCTTTCAAAAATTTGTAATTTTACAGAGATTCGTTCCAACCTGTTGTGAATGGTACGCGAAGTCCGGCGCGTTGTGAATTGCTTTCAAAAATTTGTAATTTTACAGAGATTCGTTCCAACCGTAAAGATTTAGACAGTGATAACTGGTAAGTTGTGAATTGCTTTCAAAAATTTGTAATTTTACAGAGATTCGTTCCAACGGTTTAGATTTTGAAAATGAGAGAGAGGAAGTTGTGAATTGCTTTCAAAAATTTGTAATTTTACAGAGATTCGTTCCAACACAATCCTGCAAATCCCAAAATCTTTCAGCGTTGTGAATTGCTTTCAAAAATTTGTAATTTTACAGAGATTCGTTCCAACGTTCAGTGGTGCTGGAAGATGAAGAAGATGGTTGTGAATTGCTTTCAAAAATTTGTAATTTTACAGAGATTCGTTCCAACACTTGAAAAAGAAAGAAACGAGCTTGAGGTGTTGTGAATTGCTTTCAAAAATTTGTAATTTTACAGAGATTCGTTCCAACAATGCCGCTTTTTCCAATATTATGCCTCAAGTTGTGAATTGCTTTCAAAAATTTGTAATTTTACAGAGATTCGTTCCAACTAGTTCATTTTAATCAACTGATTGAAGGTGGTTGTGAATTGCTTTCAAAAATTTGTAATTTTACAGAGATTCGTTCCAACTGACAGTTCGTGCGCTTCGTGCAGTTATTAGTTGTGAATTGCTTTCAAAAATTTGTAATTTTACAGAGATTCGTTCCAACAGTTGATTTGTATAGACTATCTTGAACTAAGTTGTGAATTGCTTTCAAAAATTTGTAATTTTACAGAGATTCGTTCCAACCGTTTCTGTTTTTTCCAAAAATTCTAAAAAGTTGTGAATTGCTTTCAAAAATTTGTAATTTTACAGAGATTCGTTCCAACTATTGTTATACAAAAATTTATTAACGATAAGTTGTGAATTGCTTTCAAAAATTTGTAATTTTACAGAGATTCGTTCCAACCTTCATATTCAATAAACAAATCAGCATCTTGTTGTGAATTGCTTTCAAAAATTTGTAATTTTACAGAGATTCGTTCCAACAAACCCCAATGTAAATCGTTACTTCTGTTTGTTGTGAATTGCTTTCAAAAATTTGTAATTTTACAGAGATTCGTTCCAACATCATTTAAATCCCAGTGTTCAAAAGGGTTTGGAACGAATCAGTTAAATCAAAAAAACAGCCCGTTATTTTTCCGGACTGTTTTTTTATTCGCATTTTTTCGGTTCTGTTGCAGCAAAAAGAAAACTCAGAATAATTCCAATTGTTGCGGCGGTGCAGGCAGATTGGTTTCTTTTTGAGCAAAAAATATTTCCATCTGTCCAAATTGTTTGTCGGTAATCGACAATATGCCGACTTTCCCCAATTTTGGCAAATAAGTTTTTGCCCGTTTGATGTGTACTTCAGCATTTTCACGGCTCGGACAATGCCGCAAATAAATCGAAAACTGAAACATTGAAAATCCATCGTCCAACAGCCTTTTTCTAAATTTTGTCGCAGCAGCTCTCTGTGATTTGGTTTCGGTCGGTAAATCAAAAAATACAAGTACCCACATGATACGGTATGCGTTAAAACGATTTTGACTCAGCATAACAGCGGATATCTAATCACTCGCTGTTCGCCGGTATAGCATTTGTACAGCGATGATGTCGTGCTGCTGACCGCTACCATCAGCGGTCTGAGTTTCTGCATCATCATCACATCGCAGGAAGCCAGTTTCAACAATTCAGCTTTTATCGCAGTTGTCAATTCTGTCGGTCGGGACGGAAGATTCATCAATTCGTAAACAAGTTCATCCACATAAGGCCTGTACGGTTCCATAATATCATCGGCAAGGCAATACGGATTGTATTTGTTGCGGTGAAAAAGGCCGATGGTCGGATGCAGCCCCGAGCTGACCAACGCTCTCGCCACTATGCTTCTGATGATTGAATAACCGTAATTCAGAAAATTGTTGGGCGCCTCCCCTTCCCTTTCGCGGCTGAAATTCTCATACATCCGTTTCCAGTAATATTGCGCCGCAATTCCTTCCATATTGGTACTGTCGCCCGATTTTACAGCATTCAGATATTCGGTCATCGGTTCATATTCCTTCCCCAATTTCTTTAACAGCAGCATCTGCTGGCTGATTTTGGCTTCCACGGTTTGTTTCCACAATTGTTTTCTGAGCGGTTCTGAAACATTCATCTGAACTTTCAGCCTTTCGGAATGTTCCACATGACCGCTCATCGGCAGCATTAGACCAAACGGCAAATGATGCGCATCACAGCTGATAATGGCAACATTGTTTCCCTGTAATGCAACAATCAACTGATGGCTCATCGTAATCTGATAATTGTCCAAAACCAAAAATGCCAAATCCTCAACCGGTGCAGAACCTTTGATTTCTTTGGTTTCGGGATCGATGACCTGAAGCTGATTGTCCTTCAACTTCAGATATGCCGGATTGCCAATGTAGAGAGTGCGTTTGAGCATGGGGTATTATTTATTTTCTGTCTAAATCATTTTAAAAAATTCTCCAACAATATTTCATTTATTTCATCTATATCAAAACCATAAACATCATCATACGTTTTCCCTTTGGGAATCCCTGCCCATTCCAACAGCTCTTTATCTTCTGCGGATTTTCTTTTTTTGTCAAAAACCTCCAATAAATCATAAAAACCCCAAATTCCGCCAATATCATCAATAGGCGCCGCATTTTCACCTTTAATACATTTAGGTTTGAGCACTTCTTCATCCGGCTTTTTTAGTACAGTGATCGTATGTACCCAATCATCGCCAAAGTCATAAAGATAAGTCATCTTTTTTGTCTGCCCGTTGAATACATCTGACAGCCGGACTTTGGTTGAATCATATTTATTAAATCTCGAACCAAAAAAGTCATTTTCAGGATCCGGCAAGGCAATGGAATCGCTTGAATAAGGTTGCCCAAAATTGAATTGGTATAAATGTGAATTATCCCAATTCATTACACATTGGATAACGATATGCAAATCATCAAAATTTAAATTTTCGGGAACAATGACCGTCCTGTAAACCTTTGGGTCTGTATGATTCAATGTAATTTTTAATTTGTGTGCCATAATTTTAATGTTAATTTTGTTTTTAATCTTTTCCAAAATTCCAAACTTTGAAAAAGGAATGGTTACTCAATATTCTCCAACTTCTACAATATCTCCAAGATGATTGATACGGACTTTGACGATGTCTTTCAAATTATTAGCACTTTGAATTACTTTATATGTAATTCCTTTTAAGCTACTATTAGTTTCAACAGTCGTTTCTAAGTGATGTCTAAACCAAAACCCTGAAAGTAAAGATCCGAATTTCTGCACCCTAAACAAATTCGCACTGATTTCCTTTTTATTTTTCGGGTCTAACAAATCTATTTCATTTGGATTAAATCCGGCATTTTCATTCGGAAAAACAAACATTTCGTTTTGTTTCATTGTGAACAAGAACTGCCAACCCAAATGCTGATTATAGGTTTTGTCAATAATCGGCAAACCTTGATTGACTCTGATAACAGCTTCAAAGAACGAAACTACGTTTTCCTGCAAGTTTCCTTTTTCATCTCTGTAAACCGCTACATGATGATTATTTCCGGTGCTTACATAATCGGCAGGGATTTTATTTCCTTTTTCATCTAAAATGTCATTCCCTAAATGGTCTTTTTTGTAATGCAAAGGTTCTGCATTTTTCACACCGCTTATAGTTACTCGTTTGATTGAAATTCCTTTGGCTTCATTCAACCAAATCGGATTTTTGTCTAAATCAGCAAAAGCTTTTTTGGCATCATTACCAGATTCTTTCAATCGGTTTTTCAATATTCTTTTTACGCCTTCATCTAAAACTTTTTCTATTAATTTTTCGTCTTTAAAATTTTCCGGTGTAATATCTTTTCGAATAGAATAATCTTCTTCTAACCAAACCAATTTTATTTTTTCAGGAACTTTAATGTTCTGCTCTAAATTGATATAAATAGGATTTTTGCTCAACGCATTTTTCCCACCGAACGCTTTTTTAGGGTCGTTTCCGTTTTCAGAAAAACGTTTTAATAAAGCTGCTTTATAAGCCGGATTGGCAACTTTTTCAATGGTTTCTAAATCGAATTTTGGACCAACTTTTTCTTCTTTGCTTTCGTAATAATGATATTTACCATAAACCGTTTCTTTGTGCAATTGTCCTCTTGGCGTCAATTCTGTTTTTACTTTTTCGCCATTTTTAGATTTAATTTTGTTTTTATTTATGGTAACGACCTTGTTTTTGGCTTTATGCGAAATCAATACATTTTCTAAATGCTCTTTGGCTACCTGACGAAAATTAGGAATTGGTTCTTTGAAAACACGTTTTTTATTACCATCATTATCAACTTTTATTTCTGTTTCTAAGTTTTCAATAGCAATAATATTACTGTGTAATTTGTGATTTTCATTCTTTCGGGCATTCAGATAATTTAAATATTGAATGTGATTGTGCTTGGTAAAAGCCACCGTCAAAGCGTCCATTGCGTGATGGCGATGGTCGTTTCGTTTTGTCCAATCTTTGATACGCTTAATAATTCTGATATTGTCGTACTGACCTTTATATTGCTCTTTAATTTCTTTGATTTTAGCCAACTTTTCATCTGTTGTCGTTTCACAATATCCAGTTATATCAATTTCTTTTTTCACACCATCTTTAAATCGAATTAATGCAACTGTTTCAGTTAATTTTGATTTATTGTATTTGTCCCAATTTAATTCTTTCATTACATTAATTAAATCCCAATCGTCTCGCAATCGGTCTGTGATACTACCGGAAGTTGAAACCACTGATTTGGTGATTTTAAACAACATTTCTTTTGCTTTTTTGGCAATGTATTGGCTTTCTCTTAAATCACGTTCGATAAATCCGTCGCCGATTTCGGTTTCTCTTTTGAGTAATTTTTGGTATTTGGCTTTGGAAATTCCTTCGTCTTTATTTTTGGAATTTAAATCATACAATGCTTTAATTCTTTCCTCATAATCTTTTGTATCACCATATTTAGAAGCAATAAAATCATAAGCCGTTTGATTTCCTTTTTCAAGATTTATGCTTCTATATACAATTGTTTTATTGGAAAAACTATCATCAAACAATCGGGATTGCGGAATAATGTGTTCTATATCCACTTGTTTACTGAAAATAATTTCTCTTGGAATGTATGTATTTGTGTATAAATCTTTGTAGCCATTATTTTTGAGTTCTTCGTACAAACGATAGCGGATGATATCATTTCTGGTTGGATTTTTTATCCCAAATTCAGTTTGTAAAATCTTAAAAATCTTTTCGTAAGCAGTTTTTGCTTTGTTTATACCAACCGTCATTTCGGCTCTTTCTGCTGCATTTTTCTTTAATTCACGAGCCAATTCAATACGGATTTCATCGAATTTGAAATCAGGATTTTCCTTTCTGTTTTTTTCCAATAACGAATTGACCACATTAACCATTTGATTGAGAATTTTCTCTACAACCGGCTGACGTAAGCTGTTCTTTTTCAACAACTCTAATTTATCATCCAATTGTCTGTTTTCTATTTCTTCTTTGGTCAAGGAATGTTTGGAATGGCGATAACCAGCCAATTCACAAGCTGTACTGTAATTATTTTCTTTGATGAATGGATAAATTCTTCTCATCGCTTTGGAAGAAAGATTTCCGTAATCATCAGACAAAGTAACATTTGCTAAAATTTTACTATGCTCTCTTTTGAAACCGAATTTATTTTCCAATAATTCATATAACTTTTCATTTCCGCTTTGAGAATTATCGCCTTCATACGAATACAATAAATGCCACAATTGATACGATTTTTGTTGCTCAAAATCTTTTCCGTCTAATTCTGCATTAAAATCAAGAATTTCAGTATCTATTTCCAATACCTTGAAAATATCCCGAACCATATTTTTGATTTCGGTGGCAGGAACATTCAAATCATCTAATTCGACTTCATCTTTATTGGATTTTACTTTCAATAAATCTTTTACATCATATCCTTCAATATCTAAAATTTTTAGATAAGCATTATACAAAGCTTTATTGGTGCGATTTCCTTCTAAGTCCTTAAAATTGATTTCAAGTTCTTTAGGTTTTTCAAATAACAAGGACAGCGCATTAGATGCCGAGAAGTTTCCTTTTAAATTCAACTCTTCAAACAGTAGCTCTTTTTCTTCTTGTTCTAAATAACGTTTGTCTTTTTTATCGTTTTTGCTTCTTACCTCAATATCATTTAGTCGTTGCCAAATTTTAAACTCCTGAAATAATAGCGAAGATTTTGGGGCAACTTTAAATCCGATGGTTTTCTTTTTGCCGTCAATTAAAACTTCTTTACTTTCAAATTCACAAAAACTGACTAAACCTTTCTGAGATTTTAGTTTTCGTTGATAAAAAATAATGATGTCCCGAATTTCTTCTTTGAGTTCATTGGTTAATTCCGGATGAAATTTTGATTGTGTATTCCAAATCGTTTCAAATTCATCTAAATAATCCTGACGATAAAAAACTTGATTTTTTAATCTTGTGTGTCGATTTTCCTGAAGTTGTTGATACAAATACTGACCAACCGTTTGTTTATTGAAATACAATTCTTTGCTTCGATCTGAAATTGCCCCAAGATAACCACTTGAATTATTGAGATTGTTGTTGATTTCCGTCAAAACATAAGCAACTTCCTCTTTTTCCAATTGTTTAGAAATTGCTTCACTTCGCCATCTATAGGCTTGTAACTTTTTCTCTTCTCTTGTACCTTTATTTTCTGCAGTATTAAATTCATATTTTGTCCAAAACAAAGCCGAAGTTGCTCTTTGTCCTTTACCTTTTAATTCTAAATAAAATTCATCCGTCAAAATTTCAGGATAAAATTGTTTTTGGAAATTCCATACTTTGTCAAATTCAGCCTGTAAATCTGAACGATAAAAATCAGGAATTGACTTTTTACCTGCTTTCAAAAGTTGGTAAGCTAATTGTCCCGGCGTTAGATTTTCATCGTATAATCGTTTTGCAACAGCCATTCCGTCAATTGCCTGACCTTCGTCTTCGTTTTTGGCTTTTCGGGAACTTTTGTAACCTCGTTTTTTATTGATTGCCAGAAACACACGAGCCAATTCTTCTTTCTCAATCCGTTCAACAGCCGATTTTGCTCTTAATTCCCAAGTTTGAAAAGTGGTGTTCTTGCCATTTTCCGCAAGTATTGTACTTTGATTGATAATATTTGCTTTCTGCAAAACTTCAATCAAATTTTTTCTTCTGTCCTGATAGCGGTCGAGGTTTCTTCTTGCACCTCGCTTCAAAGTTCTGTCTTTATTAATTGAAAAAGGTTTTCCTTTCTCGAAATTTGTTTGTTCATCAACCGTCAAAGAATTAATCCGAACGCCAATTTGTTTAATTTCAGATTCCTCCGGCTTATCCCCTTCTATAACTTGAGCAAATCCAATAGAAGTTACGCCCAAATCCAATCCAAGTATATTTTTTTTCATGGTCTAAATTTTAGAATATTCGCATAAATTAATCAATAACAACGTCAAAACACGTCGTTACAAACTATTTTTCAATTGATTGGGTCAATTTAAAAATTTTATTTTAATTTTGTCTCACAAATTTTGAAAGCAATTCACAATAAGGATTATTCCGTTGTGAAAACATTTGGGTTGCTCCTTGTCCATAATCAGGGAGCATTTTTTTTCCAAATGTCTCAGCAAACTCCATAAAAAATAAAAATCGACGTGAGCTAAAACATTTACCTCCGGCGCTTTTTTATTTCTGTTTTTGCAGTCTTCTCTTTCTGACTAAACTTTCCATTTCTTTGACAAATTGAACAAATGGACAATTTCTTTTAGGAAGCCCCTTCACTTTAAATTTGTTGTTCTCGCTCGGATCCCTCCAAAGAATTTGGCACAAATGTCTCCAAATCGACAAAACGGCACAAATGTCCACTTATGGCACAAATGTCTCCTTTTGTCACAAATGTGCACAAATGTCATTTTCAAAGATTTGCACATTCGGTTGTTTTACAGTAATTTAGCCTGAAATTAAAAAACGCTGATGCTGGGATAAAGCATGGATAAAGCATAGATAAAGCATAGATAGTGTATGAGGAGAGCGACTATGTTAAGACTTTCTTAAAAAAACAAAGCGCCCCCGACATTCTATCTTATGCAAAGTCCGCTGAAATCATATAAACACGGGTGCTGAGATACTCCATGGATAAGGCTTGGATAGTGTATGAAATGATATGCCCGGAACCGGACAAAAATCACCTTTTCCGGGCTGCTCTCCTTTGTCTTCATTTAAGACTGATGGCTGATTCATTGAATGAAAGTAAAATTCTATCCAAAACAATAAACCCCGAATCTCTCCGGGGTTTTTGTTTCGAACCGACAAAAAAACATCGGTTCTGTATAGGATTTGGAAATTAAATTTCATCGTGATGAAGCGGCTTGTATTCAGCTTTCATCTCGGCTTCATAATCTACTTTTTCAGATTTCCCCATTCGGGCAATCAGACTGTCAAAAATCGAATAAACAACCGGAACGATAATCAGTGTCAAAAACAGCGAAGACAGCAGTCCGCCGATGATGACCAGTGCAAGACCGTTGTTCATCTCGGCACCCGCTCCCGTCGCAGTCGCAATCGGGAACATACCAAAAACCATCGCAATGGTGGTCATCAGAATCGGTCTGAGCCGCGCATGGTTCGCCTGAATCAGCGCATTGAAGGTGGACTCTCCTCTTTCCTTGCTGTGGTTGGCAAAATCAACCAGCAAGATTGCATTCTTCGCCACCAGACCAATCAGCATAATCATACCCAAAATGGTGAAAATGTTGATTGAATTATTCGTCAGTGCCAATATAATCAGTACCCCGATCAGCGCCAGCGGAATTGAAAAAAGGATTACAAACGGATAAACATAAGAGTTGTAAAGCGCCACCATCACCAGATAAACCAATATGATGGCTGCAAGCAAAGCAATTCCCAAAGTGCTGAAACCGTCGCCCTGCATTTCCATATCACCACCCCAAACATAGTTGACCCCCGCAGGTCTTTCGAGTTTTGAGAATTGCTCTTCCCACTCGTTTGCCACCGATCCAACCGGACGGCCGACGACCTGAGAAAGTACGCTGACAGAAGGTGATTTGTCTCTTCGTTCGAGCACACTCGGGCCCGAAGACTGCCCGACTTCAGCAAATTGGGACAGTTTGATTTTTTCTCCTCTGTTGTTGATAAAGATTAGATTTTTTACATTGTCGGCTGTCGAACGATCCGCCTGGTCATATCTGATATTGATGTCATATTCGTTTTGACCCTGTCTGAACTTTGTATCCGTATTTCCACTATATGCCGTTTGCATGGTCATACCGACAGTGGCAAGATCAAGTCCGAGTGACGACATTTTGTCCCGATCTACTTTGACATCGATTTCGGGATTTCCGTCTTCGACCGACAGCTTGATTTCGGATGAACCCGGAATCTTTTTCAGCAGAGCTTCTGCTTCTTTTGCAAATTTCATCGTACTCTCCAAATCCGGCCCGAGTATGTCGAGCTGAAGCGGCGCACGATCTGCCCCCATCAAACCGACCGGCATGGTGCTCACCTTGGAGCTGACCAGCAGCGATTCGAGTTCACGCCTCATCTTTGCCGCATATATAAACGTATTCTCGGCCCGCTCACTCTTGTCAATCAGAATCACATCGATCTCGCCCTGATAGGAAGTGGTCTGATTGGCACCAAACCCCGAACTGGTCTGACCTACGGTTGTAATCAAATCGATGACTTCCGGTTTTTCCCTCAAATATTTTTCAGCTTTCTGTATCGTGAAATTGGTTTGTTCGAGTGAAGCATCTTTCGGTAATTCTATCTGAACAAGAAATTCGTTCTTGTCAAGTTTGGGAAAGAATTCAAAACCGATAAATCCGGCGCCAACCAGTATAAAGGAACCAAAAAACAGCACAACAGCAATGCCGAGCGTAGTCAGTTTGGTCAATCTGTTTTTCAGACTCCATTTCAGCAGATTCGAAATCCAATGGGTGAAACGATCAAGCTGCTTTTCAAAACCGAGTATGAATCTTTCGGAAACGTTTTTACCGGTCATTCTGTGAAGTTTCCCAAAGCGGGACGACAGCCAGGGAACAATTGTAAATGATGCCAGCAACGAGAATCCGGTTGCAATCATTACCGTGACACAGAATTCTTTGATGATGTTGGACACCAGGTCATTGCTCATAGAGATCGGCAGGAAAACAACTATGATTACCAATGTGATGCCAAATACGGTAAAACCGATTTCAGATGCACCGTCAAAAGCTGCCCTGAATTTGTTTTTTCCCATTTCCAGATGACGGTGTATGTTTTCAATCACAACGATTGCGTCATCGACCAGGATTCCCACCACCAGCGACAAAGCCACCAGACTCATCAGATTGAGAGTGTAACCCATAAAGTAAATCCCGATAAAAGTTGCAATCAGCGAAGCAGGAATTGATACCATTACGATAAAAGCATCTCTCAGACTGTGAAGGAAAAGCAGCATTACCATTGCCACCAGAAAGATGGCCAAAAAAAGGTCGAACATCACATGTTCGGCAGCCGCCAGCGTAAATTCAGAAGTGTCGTTAGCAATTTTGAGCTGGAGTCCCTGCTTTTTGTAGTCGGTTTCAATCCTTTTAACCGATTCGGCAATTCCTTCGCTCACAGCCACCGCATTTGCATCTGACTGCTTCATCACCTGAATCAGTATTGCATCATTTTGGTTGAGCCTTGCAATTTTTTCTGCATCTTTCTGGCTGTCACGCACATCAGCCACATCAGAAAGCCGGATTTGAACGCCGTCTTTGTTGCTGATTACCAGATTTCTCAATTCATTAACCGTCTGATATTTTCCGGACAAACGGATCAGCGTTGAATTTTCTCTGGTTTTCAGACTTCCGGTCGGAAAATCAAGGTTTGACTGCTGTATAAACTGATTGACCTGAAGAATCGACAGTCCGTAGCCTTCCAGTTTGTCCTGATTCAGATTGACCTGGATTTCTCTTTCACGCCCGCCGATCAGATTGACCTGTGCCACACCCGGAACCCTCGACAGCACCGGCTGTATCTTGTTGTCGAGCAAATCAAAGAATTCTGTGTCTTTCATATCGGCTGTGGCTGCAATCGTTACCACCGGCAGATCGTCGAGTGAGAATTTGACCAGCGAAGGCGGATCGGCATCATCGGGCAGGTCTTTGAGGATCGCATTTACCTTACGCTGTGCATCATTGAGCGCCAAATCGGTGTCCGTTCCCGGATTGAGCTGCACCATTACCATCGAAAAACTTTCAAAGGACTTTGATTCAATTTTTTTGATGTTTTCGAGCGATGACACCGCATCCTCAACTTTCTTGGTCACTGTATTTTCAATTTCGGATGGCGATGCACCCGGATATACGGTTGAAATCGTCACCACATTCACTTCAAATTTCGGAATCAGTTCATAGCCCAGCTGGGTATATGAAAACAGACCGCCCAGAGTGAGGATGATGAACAGCACTGCAACCAGCGTCGGTCGTTTGATGGATATTTCGGGTAAATTCATTTAATTTTTTATTTGAGATTATGACTTATGATAAAAGACGTGAGACTTTGAGATATAAGACTTTGAGACAGGAGACAGTAATTTCTCATCAGCTCTTTATGTATTGTTTTCAATTTCATCTCTTTGTAATTAACTGTTTTATTGTCTATTAATCTAATGTCTAATTTATTTACGAATCCAGTCCATCCTGAAATGAAAAGGTCATCTTTTGAAATTCATCAATTTTTTGTTCCATTTTTTCCAACTCTTCCTGACTTATATAATTTCTGTGACGAGAAATCAGCAATTGGGTATTTAATTCATAGGATGAACCCAGCGACATTTTTAAAAAATTACTGAAAGACTTGTCGGATCTTGCCGAGCCTTCTGCGATATTGCTTGGAACAGAAACTGAGCATCGCCCCAATTGAGAACTCAAATCATATTTTTCATGCTTTGGAAAATTCTCCAAAAGATCAGAAACATCATTTGCAATTTCCATAGCCAGTTGCCATATTTTTAATTTTTTGTAATTGTGCCTTTTTTGCTTAGCCATAGTCTTAATTTTTTGTAATTAACTTGTCTAAATTCTTTTAGTCTAATGTCTCACATCTACAAATCTATTGTCTCATTTAATTATTCTCACTGTGGCTCCGTCATCCAGATTGATTTGCCCTGAAGTTACAACAGTATCTCCGTCCTTGAGCCCGTCCAAAACTTCAACCCAGTCACCGAAATTCCTGCCGCTGACGATTTTTTTCAGATACGCTTTTCCGTCCCTGAGTACAAAGACTTCACCGCTGCTCAAACCGCCAACAAAGGCATCACGGCTCAACGTCAGTACCGGTTTGTTTTGAGTTTCATCATCAGCAGATGAAAATACGGCTGTTCCGTACATTCCCGCTTTCAGTTCGTTTCCTGTTCCGTTTGACACTTGGATGTCCATCGGGAAATTCAATGACGAACTTGCCTTTGGTGCAATGAAACTGATTTTTCCGACAAATTCCCTGTCAGGATACACACCTGCCTTCACTTTGATATTATCGCCCACCTTATAATTAACCACATGATTTTCATCCACCTCCACTCTCAGTTTCAGACTCGAAACATTTACAATTTCAAACATTGCCGTTCCGGGCGAAACATAAGAACCGGGTTCAATCAGACGCCTGTTCACTACACCGTTGATTGTAGCCCTGACCTGTGTGTCTCCGACTTTGATTCTGGCATGATCAAGCTGTGCCTTTGCATTTTTAAGCTGCAGCCTGGACATATCTACCTGCTGCTGGGTTACTCCACCGGTTAGGAGCGCATTTTCGTACCGCTGATTGTCGGTCAGCGCATTCTGATAAGCAGCTTCGGCTGCCGAAAGATCAATCGACTGCTGGTCTGCCCTGATCACCGCAAGTGTCTGACCGGATTTGACATGACTGCCTTCATCAACCAGTACACGGATGACTTTGCCGGATATTTCCGACGGAAAATTCAATTCCTGAAAAGCTTCAAAAGTTCCGTTTGCGACATAGGTAGTATTAATGTCACGGTATTCTACCTTTGAAACATTGACCGATATGCTGTCGTTGGATTGTGCAACGATGCGGGTTTCTTCTTCAGACTCTTTCTTATTGGCCGCAAGTTTGAATCCTGCCAAAACGATCAGGCCGATGACTGCAATTGCGATTCCGATTTTTTTGATTGTTTTCATTATTTCGGGTAATTATTTTAAAGTGTTCAATTCTCCTTTTGATTTCAACAGTTGGACTTCGGCAAGTTTGAATTCCAATACTGAATTTGAATAATTATTTTTTGCACTGACCAGCGCATTCTGTGATTCAATCAATTCGGTCAGATTGGCAAGCCCGAGCTTGTAATTGTTTTCGGTATTGTCAACCACCTTTTGGGCAAGATCCACATTCTGCTGCTGATTTTCAATGTCTATATATGAATTCTCGATTCTTGATTTTGCATTGTTGTATTCCAAATCCAGCGCCAGTCGGGTATCTGCCAGTTCCTGGTCGAGCTCTCTCAGCTGAATGTCAGCCTGACTGACTCTTGCTTTGATTGCAAAACCGTTAAAAATAGGAACCGAAAGATTCAGACCAATCGATGAAAAATCTGACCAGTAAACGCCTTTGTTCAGATTGGCTCCGATCGGAAAACGGTCGCCCTGCCCCATATAATTATAGGAAGCGGTCAGACTCAGTTTCGGATAAAAAGCGGCTTTGTTTGCTTCCTTCTGAAGCTGAAGCAGTTCCTGCTGCTTTTTCAATACTTTAAATTCAGTTCGATCCTCGATTTCTGCTCTTTCGTCAAGCAGCAGCTGTTCGACCCGAAAATCGTCTTCGTACAATTCAATGGGCTGTGCAATCGGCATTCCCATATAGAATTTGAGCGCATATTCGGTCAGTGAAACCGCATTGATCAGCTGCTGACGGCTCGAATTCAGATTTGAAAGCTGAACATTTACACGATCGAGATCGATTTCTTTTGCCAATCCGTTTTCGAACAGACTTTTGATCACATCACGACTGCGTGTCATATTTTCAATGCTTTCCTCTATGGTGGTCAGCTGTTCTTTCTGGACAAACACATTGTAATAGGCGGTTGCCACTCTTTCTATGATTTGTTCTTCGGTCAGCTGCGCATTGATTCTGTAAAATTCACGTGTGGTTTTTGCAGCTTTCAGACCTGTAAAAACCGTCTGGTCAAAAAGATTCTGATTGAGTGTTACACCCACTACCGAGTTCCATTTTTGTCCCATTGCAAGGATTATGAATGGATCGGACAGCTCTTCACCGCCCGGAAAACCACTGGTCGGAATGGCTGTCTCCTGAAGAATCGGATTGTAAGTCAATCCACCGTGTGCATTGATACTCGGAAATGCACCTGCCCTCGCCTCTTCAATCAGATATTCGCTGTTTTCGATCTGGAGCTGTGCTTTTTTTGCATCCGCTTTGTTTTGCAATGCATAGTTAACCGCATCTTTCAGTGAAATATGAACGGTTTCCTGTGCGTTGACAAAAAACGACAGCAGCAGCATCAGCAGAATTTGAATGTTTTTATTCATAATTTAATTTTTAAACACCATTTTCATGATAATTTCTTTTCTTTCACTGATGATCCGATCAAATTCTTCATCCGAAATCTTCATGCTGGTCTGAAACAACGGACGAATTGCCATCGGAAATGAAATCAGTGAGGCAATATTCAGCACAAACTGAATGGGTTCGATTTCTTCAATGTTTCCTTTTTTAATTTCATTCTTGAGTTCATTAAAAAATTTATCAAAAAAACCGTCCCAATCTCTTTCTTCCTTATAAAATACGCCTTCATTAATCTTTGAAACAATGTAGGTTTCGAGATACGGATATTCGATTGCCTGACTGATCGACGCTTCAATATAAGCTTCTATCTTTTGCTTAAACGGCATTTTGGAATCCAGAATGGTTTCTCTCAACTCTTCTTCACTTCTGACCGCATCTTCAAAAACCAGATTGAAAAGATTGTCTCTCGATCTGAAGTAATAATTGATCAGCGTCCGGTTGACTCCTGCCGAATCAGCAATCTCCTGAGTGGTCGCATTGAATTTGCCTTCTTCAAAAAACAGCTTTTTGGCTGTTCGTTTGATCAGCTCTTCGGTTTCAATGTCATCTTTTTGATTTGCCATTGCTGTTTAACAATTTTATTTAACAACTCTGTTTGACAATTTTGTCAAGCGCAAAAGTATAACAGTTTTTTTAACTGACAAACTGATTTTTGACATATTTTATGACGCATAAAAAAATTTAATCTTATGATTATTAAACTTGGAATTTTAAAGAAAAACATCCGGCAATCCGGATAAAAAATAAAACCACAACACGCTAATTGTTAATCAAGTAACCCCAAAAAAAATCATCACCGGAAAAAATCATTTCAGACAGAATTCGATGAATTTTTGAAATTACACGATTTGCAAAACCATTAAAATGGTTCTGAAAATCATTATATTTATCAAAATAATCTGAATATGAAAAAGCATTTTATTCTCTTTATTCTTCTACTTTCCAATTTGAATATCGTTTGTGCACAACAAAAATTCAGTGAAACTGAAAAATTAACTTCTTTTGCGAAAGTTTGGGGGTTTTTAAAATATTATCATCCAAATGTTGTCAATCAGCAAATGGATTGGGACAAAGAATTGATTGAGATAATCCCTGAAATTGAAGCCATTAATTCTGAAAAGGAATTGAATGAATTTTACACAAATTGGATTCATTCGCTTGGCACTTTTAAAAATCAAAAAACTAATAAAGAAAAAGGCGAAACATTTGACAAAAATTTTGATCTTTCTTGGATTGATAATCAATTTTCTGATACGCCGGAATTAATTGATCTATTGAAAAATATTGAGAATAATCGAAAAACCTTAGACGGTAAAATTTTGTTTAAAATAGATGATAACGGATTCAGGTATTTCATTGAAAAATCATATTCTAAAAATAATTTAAACCAAAAAGAATATCGGCTTTTGGACCTTTTCAGGTATTGGAACATAATTGAATATTTTTATCCATATAAATATTTGATTCACCAAAATTGGGATGATGTTTTAATTGAAATGCTTCCAAAATTCATCCAAAAAGAAAGTGAGGAAGACTATACTTATCTTTTATTTGAATTATTTGCTAAAATTGATGATGGACATGCTTATTTTTCAAATGATTGCAATCCAAACTGTTTCGGCGAATATTGGGTTCCATTTGATTTCATTGTAATTGATAATCAAATTGTAATCAACGACTTATATAAAATTAAATCAACTCAAGAATTTCAAAAAGGCGACATAATTTTAAAAATAAACGGCGAAAATGCTTTTGAGGTTTTAAATCAAAATTTGAAATACAGCAATGGTTCTAATCTTCCCGGAAAATATAGAAATATGTACGGAAAATTATTCAACGGCGATACAGATAAAATCAACCTTAGAATCCAAAGAGGAAATGAAATTATTGAAAAAGATTTTAATCGGTTGAAATATGAAGAATTTGATTTTTCAAAAAATCCCAATCCCGAAAAATGGAAAATTTTAAATCATAATATTGGTTATCTGAACATTGGGAAATTAGAAATTCAAGATGTGGAAACCGCTTATGAGGAAATAAAAGATACAAAAGCTGTCATAATCGACGTCAGAAATTATCCAAACGGAACATTGGTAAATTTAATGCAAGCATTTTCCGCAAAACCCGAAGAATTTTCAAGCTATACAACTCAAGACTTGAAATATCCCGGAAAATTTCGTTGGAGAGAAAATCCGCCAATCGGAAGGAAAAACAAAAATCCTTATTCGGGGAAAATCATCATTTTGGCTAATGAAAAAACTCAAAGTCAAGCAGAAACGATTGTAATGGCATTGCAAACTTTAGAAAATTCGACCACAATCGGAAGTCAAACTTCGGGATCCAATGGAAATGTTTCAGTCATTCCAATGGTTTTTGAAGGAATGGAAACCTGGATTTCCGGAATTGGTTTTTACTATGCAGATAAATCTGAAATTCAACGAAAAGGCGTAAAAATCGACATCGAAATAAATCCGACAATCGAGGGACTTCGAAATGGAAAAGATGAGGTTCTGGAAAGAGCAATCGAATTTATTGAAACCGGAAAGTAGCCCACGGTTTTAACCGTGGGAGATAAATTATAGTACTAAACTCAACCATTTTAATGGTTTTTATGTAAATTAGTACGTCTAAATCAACCAATTATGAGCCATTCGTTTAACAAATTATGGGTACACGCGATTTGGTCAACCAAAGACCGTAAACCGCTTATTCTTCCCGAAATCGAAAATACGATTTACCATCAAATCCGATTGCAATTTTCCGAATCCGAATGTCCGATTATTGCTATCAACGGAATGCCTGACCATATTCATTGTCTGTTTTTACTCAATCCGAAAAAGTCAATTGCCGAAATCATCAAGCAAGTCAAAGGAAGCAGTTCGCATTTTATCAACAATGAAAATCTGACCAATGAAAAATTTGGTTGGCAGACGGGTTATGCAGCTTTTTCAGTCAGTGAATCTGTGATGAAAAAGGTGTTGGAATACATTTTAAATCAAAAAAATCATCATCGAAAAAAATCATTTCTGACAGAATTCGATGAATTTTTAAAATTACACGATTTGCAAAACCACTAAAATGGTTACCACTCTACGGAAAAACTTTGAACCCACGACTAAAATCGTTCGTACCCACGATTAAAATCGTGGGCTAAAAAACCTGTCAGGATTATCTGCAATTTTACATTATACTTTTTACAATATACAATTTATACAGAAATCTATAAACCCTTCAACTGTTCCTCAATCAATGCAATTTTTTCCAAAGCATCGGATTCCTTTTTTCTTTCGGCATTGACTACGGCTTCGGGCGCACCGTTTACAAATTTCTGGTTTGAAAGTTTATTACGGACTGACTTCAGAAAACCTTCCAGATATTCTTTTTCTTTTTCCAATTTTTCGCGTTCAGCCTCCAAATCTATATTTTCTGTCGCAGGAATAAAGAATTCTGAAGTCCCAACCCTAAAACTGAATCCTTTTTCGGGAAATTCTTCAGAAAACCGAAGTTCGGTATTTGAAAGTTTCTGAACCAAAGCATTGTCAAAATCATTCTGAATTTCAGCCGATGCAAAAAGTTCAAGCTTTTCTTTGGGCGAAATTCCTTTTTCATTTCTGATGGCACGGACACCTGAAACAATCTCTGCCGAGAAATCAAATTTTGAAAGAATCTCAGTGTCAAACACATCCGTCTCCGGATATGCAGAAACAATCAGCGCATCCTCCTTTTCACGCAAACCGATTGACTGCCAGATTTCTTCGGTCAGAAAAGGCATAAACGGATGAAGGATTTTCAGACAATTTTCAAGATTTGAAATGGTCGCTTCATAAGTTCGTTTGTCGATCGGTTTTCCGTATTCGGGTTTGATTGCTTCCAGATACCACGAACAGAAATCATCCCAAATCAGTTTGTAAACCGACATCAGCACATCCGAAATTCTGTATTTCTGATAATGATCTTCAGTTTCGGTCAAAACTGAATTGAATTTCACACCAAACCATTTCAGCGCAAATTCGTTTTCGGCCGGTGTATCAATTTCATCGCTTACCTCCCAGCCTTTGATCAGACGGAAAGCATTCCAGATTTTGTTTGCAAAATTTCTTCCCTGAAGACACAGATCCGCATCAAACGGCAAATCGTTTCCGGCTGGCGCTGTGAGCAGCATACCCACACGAACCGCATCCGCTCCGTATTCCTTCATCAGTTCGATCGGATCGGGCGAATTCCCCAGCGATTTTGACATCTTTCTGCCCTGTTTGTCGCGAACAATTCCTGTGAAATATACATTTTTGAACGGATATTCATTTCTGTATTCATAACCCGAAATAATCATTCGTGCCACCCAGAAAAACATGATGTCGGGCCCGGTGACCAGATCGTTGGTCGGATAATAATAATTGATTTCATCATTGTTCGGATCGTTGATTCCGTCAAAAACCGAAATCGGCCACAGCCAGGATGAAAACCAGGTGTCGAGCGCATCCTCGTCCTGTCTCAAATCTTCTTCGGTCAGATGCAGATGCCTTTCGTCCTCAATGATTCTGAGTGCATCCTGTTTGTTGAGCGCAACCACAAAATCTTCAGAACCTTCACCGTAATAATAAGCCGGAATCCTGTGTCCCCACCACAGCTGACGCGAAATATTCCAGTCATGAACATTTTCCATCCAGTGTCTGTACGTGTTTTTGAATTTTGAAGGATGGAATCGGATGTTGTCGTTCATCACATTGTCAAGCGCAGGCTTTGAAAGATCTTTCATCTTCAGAAACCATTGAACCGAAAGTCTGGGTTCGATTACTGCTCCGGTTCTTTCCGAAGTTCCGACTTTGTTGGTGTAATTTTCAACTTTTTCGAGTAAGCCTTTTTCTTCTAATTCTTTTTCAATCTTTTTTCTGACAACAAACCGGTCCATACCCGAATAATGCAGACCGTAATCGTTCAAAGCTGCATCTTCATCGAGCGAATTGATCATTTCCAAATCATGTCTCAAACCGATTTCATAGTCATTCGGATCGTGTGCAGGTGTGATTTTCAGACAGCCGGTTCCAAATTCAATATCCACATAATCGTCTTCAATTACCGGAACAGAACGTCCTGCAATCGGAACGATTACCCTTTTTCCTTTCAAATGTGTATATCTTTCATCATTCGGATTGATGCAGACTGCGGTATCACCAAAAATAGTTTCGGGCCGGGTGGTCGCCACCACGATAAAATCGTTTGTACCTTCTATATAGTATCTCAGATAATACAGTTTTCCCTGCATTTCTTTGTACACCACTTCCTCATCAGAAATATTTGTTTTTGCTTCCGGATCCCAGTTGATCATCCGGTAACCGCGATAAATCAGACCTTTGTTGTACAAATCAACAAATACTTTGGTCACCGATTCGGACAGCTCATCGTCCATCGTAAACTTGGTACGACTCCAGTCGCATGAGCAGCCCAGTGTTTTGAGTTGTTCCAGAATCACACCTCCGTGCTGGTGCGTCCATTCCCAGGCGTGCTCAAGAAATTTCTGTCTTCCGATTTCAAATTTTGAAATTCCCTCTTCTTTCAGTTTTGCCACAACTTTTGCTTCGGTTGCTATCGAAGCATGATCTGTTCCGGGCACCCAGCAGGCATTGAACCCCTTCATTCTGGCACGTCTGATTAGTACATCCTGAATGGTGTTGTTCAGCATATGACCCATGTGAAGGACGCCGGTCACATTTGGTGGCGGAATCACTATGGTATAAGGTTTTCGATGATCCGGTTTTGAATAAAAATATTCATTACGCTGCCAGTAATCATACCATTTCTGCTCTACATTCTCGGGATTGTACTTGGTGGCTATCTCCATTATCTTGGTATTATTTTTGTTAATACAGTTTGCAAATTTAAGCTTTGAAATTACTATATTAAATTTAAATTTTTAAATTTGTTAACTAAAAACACAATCAAATGAAGAAATTAATACTTACAGGCGCTTTTTTGTTAGGCGGAATCGCGCTGATGTCAGCTCAGGAAATTGAAATCAGTGAATCCAATGTGGATTTGGGAAATATTGAATACGGAGGGAAAGCTGTCACGACTGTACAGATTAAAAACACAGGCGACAAACCTTTGATTATTTCTGATGCAAAAGCCAGCTGCGGCTGCACAGTTCCGACCTGGCCAAAAGACCCGATTGCACCCGGAAAAACTGCTCCATTGACGGTTCAGTACACTACCACAACAAGACCGGGCGCATTTAGCAAAACGGTTACCATCAACTCAAACGCGATTACCGAAGGCAGAAAAATCTTCAGAATCAAAGGAGTGGTGAAAGAAAATCCGAATGCAACGACAGCCAATCAATAAGAAAAAAAGTAATTTTAAATATTGGTTAAATTAAAATCCTTCATTCAATGGAGGATTTTTTTATTCCTATTTTTGCAGTCTTTAATTTAATTTTCAAGTGACTTATCGAGAACATCTGAGCCGAAATCTGAAACTTGCCGTACCTGTGATGATCACCCAGGCAGGTCAGATTACAGTGAATCTGGTCGACAACTTTATGGTAGGTGGTCTGGGCGGAAGATTTGATTATGTAGTTGACGAGAATCTCGGAAAAACCGCACTCGGTGCCGTTTCGATCGGGAATGCAGTTTTTATGACCGCACTGGTTATCGCTTTTGGGTTCAGCTTTGCTATTTCTCCGCTCATCGCAGCCGCAGATGCAAGAAAAAACAAAACCGAAGCGGGCGAAATCTTTACCCACGGACTGGTGTTGAATTTAATTCTGGCGGTCATACTGCTCACCATGCTGGAACTGTCAGGACCTCTGCTCTATCGGATGGGACAGCCGGCAGATGTGGTCAATATGAGCATCCCCTTTCTTTCGATCATGGCCTGGTCAATGATTCCGATTATGATTTTTCAGACTTTCAGACAATTTTCGGAAGGGCTTTCACTCACCATTCCGGTTACGATTGCAACCATCATCGGAAATATCGTCAATGTGGTGATGAATTACGGTCTGATCTTCGGTTATCTCGGCATGCCGAGAATGGAGGTCAGCGGCGCAGGCTGGGGTACTTTTGCTGCCAGAATCAGTATGATGCTGGTGATGCTTTTTGTGTTGTTTAATTTCAAAAAGACAAAACAGTACATGCGTTATGTGAGATTTGGAAAATTAAAATCAAACATCATCAGACAGCTCATGAAACTCGGTATTCCTACTGCGTTGAGTTCATTTTTTGAAGTCAGTGCTTTTGCGGGCGCAGCCTTTGTGTGCGGTTATGCACTGGGCGACAGCCCGATTGATTTACAGTCTGCAAAGACCAATCTGGCAGCCCATCAGATTGCAATCAGCCTGGCATCAGCCACCTTTATGATGTGTATGGGATTGAGTGTCGCCGCCACCGTCCGGGTGGGCTATCAACTTGGTCTGAAGGATTATCGGACACTGAGATCGGCAGGTCTTTCGACCGTCATTATGGCCATCGGTTTTATGCTGATTTGCGGAATCCTGATTGTAATATTCAGATTTCAGCTGCCCTATCTGTATCTCGACAATCGCGAAGTGATACTTCTGGCAGCACAATTGCTGATCATCGCCGCATTTTTTCAGCTTTCGGACGGAATCCAGCAGGTGACGCTCGGCGCTTTGAGAGGAATGCAGGACGTGCTGGTCCCTTCCATCATTACTTTTATTTCCTACTGGCTGATCGCATTGCCGCTCGGGATGCTGCTTGCAATCCATTTCAGGATGCAGGCGGTCGGAATGTGGATTGGGCTGTTTTGCGGTTTGACAATTTCGGCAATTATGCTATTTTTACGCTTTCACAAACAAACAAAAAGACTGATTTATGGAAACACCTGAATTTCTGATTGCCGATAATTCCGAATTTCCGGATAAGATATTTATCCTTCACACAGAATTTCCGCGTTTCCTGCTCGATGTGGAAACCGAGGAAGTTGAATGGTTTGATGCGATTGAAGAGGAAGAAGGAGTCGATCTGGAAACCGAAATCGCAGATCTGATCGGAAAGGCTTTTGACTTCTTTGACCGGGAGATGGAAGGATATGAGTAATTGCGGGATGTATGGATCTTGAATGTCGAGCTCCGGATTTAAGCTGCTGAGCGAAACCCAAGAACGGGGTTCAGATTTCACAAAAATACATTTCAAACTATATTACATAATCCTGTCAGAAAAACCGATGACAGTAAATTCAGCATCAATATCTGCTACGTTTTGAGACCGCTCTAATCAGTCATTCGATTTCAAACAGTTTTTCTTATTTGCTATGAAAACCGGTCTGATTTGTATTTGAATAATTCAATTTTATTAATAACTTGCTAAGGTTTAACATTACCACTATGAAATTGGAAAGATTATTTGATTTTCTTGATTATCAGATGCAGAATTCCCCAAGAGAGGACAGTTTGGTGACCAAGAAAAACGGAGTCTGGGAAAAAACTTCGACTCTGGAATACATCAATAAGGCAAATGCAATCAGCCGCGGTTTTCTGAAACTGGGTATAAAACCGGGCGACAAAATAGCTATCGCATCCACCACAAACCGTACAGAATGGAATCTGCTCGACATTGGTCTGCAGCAGATCGGAGTAATCAGTGTTCCGGTTTATCCCTCGATTTCGGCAGAAGATTATGTCTATATCTTTAACGATTCGGAAGTAAAATTTGCATTTGTATCGGACAAAGATCTTTTTGAAAAAATCAATGCAGTGAAGAAAAACATTCCTTCATTGGTTTCAATCTATACTTTTGATGAAGTACAGGGCGCACCAAATCTGAACGAAATACTTGATCTCGGCGCCGACAACGGAACCCAGCACGAAGTTGAATCAATCAAAGATCAGGTCAAAACAGACGATTTGGTAACGCTGATCTATACTTCAGGTACCACCGGAAGACCAAAAGGTGTGATGCTCAGTCACCGAAACATCGTGTCAAATGTGATTGCGAGCAATCCGAGGGTTCCGAAATTTCCGTCAGAAAAACCAATCGCATTGAGCTTTCTTCCGATTTGCCATATTTTTGAAAGAATGCTGATTTACCTTTATACCTACAACGGCATCGGGATTTATTATGCAGAAAGTCTGGAAACCATCGGAGACAACCTCAAAGAGGTTCATCCGCATGTGATGACCGTGGTGCCGAGACTCGCCGAAAAAGTTTATGCGAAAATTTATGACAAAGGCGCAGCTGCTGGCGGTTTAAAAACCAAGATTTTTATGTGGGCGCTGAATCTGGTCGAAAATTATGAGCCTTACGGCAGAAAAAGTTTGGGCTGGAGCATCAAGCACAAAATTGCAGATGCGATTGTATTTAAAAAATGGAGAGAAGGAGTTGGCGGAAATCTGACCTGTATGGTTTCGGGCAGCGCATCGCTCTCACCCAGACTGAACCGTGTGTTCTGGGGCGCGGGAATTCCGATTTTGGAAGGCTACGGACTGACTGAAACTTCGCCGGTTTGCACCGTGAACGAAATGACAAAATCAGGCTTTGGCATCGGAACCGTTGGTCGGCCGATTGACGGAGTTGAAGTCAAAATTGCAGAGGACGGGGAAATCCTGATCAAAGGACCAAATGTGATGCTCGGTTATTACAATCATCCGGACAAAACAAAAGAAGTGATGACAGATGACGGCTATTTCAAAACCGGCGACATCGGAACTTTTGTCAACGGACTGCTGAAAATTACAGACCGTAAAAAAGAAATTTTTAAAACTTCGGGCGGCAAATACATTGCGCCTCAAATCATAGAAAGCGACTTCAAACAGTCGAGATACATTGAGCAGATAATGGTAATCGGTGAAGGTGAAAAAATGCCGTGTGCGTTTATTCAGCCGAGTTTTGAAAATGTGGAAGCCTGGGCAAAAGAAAAAGGAATCAGTCTGCCGGCCTCAAGAGAAGAAATGACCAGGGACAAAAATGTGAACGAACTGATTCAGGGAGAAATCGATCAGTACAATCAATCGCTCGGACACTGGGAAACCATCAAACTGTTCAGACTGACACCCGACGAATGGAGCATAGACGGCGGACAGCTTACGCCGACACTGAAACTCAAAAGAAGGGTACTAATGGACAAATACAAAGAACTCTACAAAGAAATGTACGGCCATTATCAGGGCGAATAATTAAAATCAGTCCGAAAAATCAAAAGCCTGAATATCGTATGTATTCGGGCCTTCTTATTTTATTTTAATCAATCCATAAAAAAAGTCCCAAAAAAATCGGGACTTTAAATTATGAACAAATTATAAAATCTTACTTTTTCAAATTTCCGTATTTCTTTTTGAACTTGTCAACCCGTCCGGCGGTATCTACAAGTTTCATTTTACCGGTATAGAACGGATGTGAAGTGTTTGAAATCTCCATCTTAACCAGCGGATATTCCACACCTTCAACCGTAATTGTATCTCTGGTTTCAGCTGCTGAACGGCAGATGAAAAATTCTTCATTGCTCATGTCTTTGAAGACAACCAGTCTGTAATTTTCAGGATGAATATCTTTTTTCATTTCATTTCTTTTTCGGTGTGCAAAGATAATTATTGTTTTGAGAAACAAAAAACTTTTTTGAATATTATTTTTTAGGCATCCCTACCCATTCAAAGAATCAATTTATTTGTTCAAATCTGATTTCAGATGCCGTTCCCTCCTTCTCTTTTCATTTCCAAAGAACGGTTTTTCCACCAAATATAACCACCGCCCAAAACCATCAGAACAAACAATATATTGAATGCAAGTGTCATCGTTTTTCCGATCTCAACAATCTGCGGTTTGAATTCCATCACTATCTGTTTGTCGCCTTTCTGCAATTGAACTGCCCTCAGAAAATAATCAGCTTTCAGCAGCGGTCTTTCCTTTCCGTCAACTTTTACAATCCAGCCGTGCGGATAATAAATTTCTGAAAACACAGCCAGTTTCGGCGAACTGATATCAGCCGAATAAATCAGTCGGTCGGGTCTGTATTCGGTCAGTTCGATAGTTGAATGATCTGCCGCAGTCGAGGTTTCTGCCTGTCCTTTGTATTTTGAATTCAGCACAACCGTATTGCTCAAATCAGCATCTTTCAGTGCAAGGATTTCTTCATTTGAATCATTTACCCATTTGATATCCGATGCCAGCCACACAGGCCCGTATGCATTTCGATTGAGCTGAACGAGCGGACTGTTTGGATTGCCGTGAATCAGATATTTGGTGTTGAGCAGATTGAGTATGTCTTCCTTATTTGCCTGAGAAATTCCAAGCTGCTCTGCCCTTGGCGAACCCGAAAAGTACAAATCGATGATGTCCTGATAATTTCTGAGTTTGGCACCGTGATAGCCGCCAATCGAATGCGCAAAATATGAAGTTGTCGCATCATTAAAAGCACTGAAAACATTGTCAAACACCCTGTAATTCGATTGATCTGCAGTCTTCAAACTGTCAAGTGTTTTGTTGAACGGAACTTTCTGTGCAATTCCCGCCAGTCTGTAATTTTCTTTTGCTCCATTGAGCAATTTGGGCGAATACTGAGTCGGAAAAGGATTGTCAACAAACATTTTGTCCACAAAATTATCGTCGTTCAAATATCTTTTGTCAATCTGCCAGCCGTCAGCCAATGCCAGTACGGTGATGCCGAGAACAAGTGAAATACTGCTTTTTAATTTTTTGGTCAGATAAAGGAACATCAGCCCCAAAGTGAGCAGAACAAAAATCAGTGTCCTCAAAGTATCAGCTTTAAACATTGCAATTCTGTCCTGTTTCAGTGCATTGTTCAGACTGTTTATCACAGAATCCCAGGTGCCGTATGCACCTTCATTGTATTCTTTGACCACATCCATCAGCTGCTGTTTGGACTGAAGATCATAATCGGTCATAAATCCGAAAAGACTTCCGCCGAACAGATAGAAAATCACCAATAATCCGACAACGCCTCCACCGGCATAAATCAATATTTTCTTTTTGAATTCTTCTGTCAGTTCGCTATCTTTTACAAACACATAAAGCGTCAGTGCAGCAAGCAGCGGCATGGTGAATTCCGCCATCACCAGCATGGATGAAACCGCCCTGAATTTGTCATAGAACGGAAAATAATCAATCATCAGATTCGTCAGAAATTCAAAATTCTTTCCCCATGCCAATATGATACTGAGCACAGTCGCGCCCAAAAGCCACCATTTGTATCGGGACCATTTGTTGCGAACCAGAAACAGACCGATAAAAAACAGAAATACAACCACCGCACCCTGATAGGCAGGCCCCGAAGTACCTGGTTGATCGCCCCAATAGGTCGATACCGGCGACGAAGCAAGATAATCAAACAGCTGTGCATCAAATTCATCATCGAGATTGACCACATACTGCTGTTTTTGAAGTTCTGCAATATAATTTTTCAGATTTTTCTCATCCGGCTGACTGGCGCCGCCCATAAAATCGGGAATCAACAAATTGAAGGTTTCCAATTTTCCGTAACTCCATCCGGTGATATAATCGTGATTCAGACCTTTTGTGTTTTCCTGCAGCAAAGTCATATCCGACTGTCCGCGGGTGGTTTCTTTTGAATATTCATAGGTGGAAAGCATTCTGCCCGAATTCAGTCCCAAACCAATCAGACAGGCAGCAATCAACAGTCCGGTTGAAACTGCAAATGATTTGATTTCTTTGACTTTAAACGCATTGAACAATTCCACAAAAAAATAAACCAGCATCACCAAAAAGAAATAATAGGTCATCTGCGGATGGTTGGCCGAAAGTTCAAGCCCCATGAAAAGTGCGGTCAGCACAAAACCCAAAATATATTTTTTCTGATACAGCAACAGGATTCCGGCTGCAAGCGGTGCAAAATAAGCAATCGCATGCACCTTGGCATTGTGCCCTGCACCGATGATGATAAAATAATAGGCGCTCAGTGCAAAGAAAACAGAGCCGGCAAGTGCATATTTCCAGTTCTTGAAAACGACCAGACCGAGAATAAAAAATCCGGCAAAAAGCAAAAAGATGTAATCGGCCGGACGGGGAAGAAATCTGAAAAAATGATCGATCGACTTAATCATGTCAAAATCATAGGATGCACCGGTCTGATAAGTCGGCATACCGCCAAACATCGCATTTGACCAATATATATTTTCGCCCGTCTGTGTCTCAAAGGTTTTCATTTCCTCAGCACTTCCGCGATAGTTCACGATATCGGGCTGAAGAATGGAATCGCCCGAAAGCACCGGTGAACAGTAGATGATGGCAATCAGCGCCATCACCGCAATCGAAATGATGCTGAAAATCAGATTTTTATTTTTCATCCTTTTCTTTTTCTTCTTCAATGATTTCATAATCAACCGTATCCGCTTCTATATTGAATTTCGGCTGCTCCTGATGGGTTGACTGTCTTTGGGTCGTATTCCCTGTATTTCCACGAGGTGCCGCCTTCGGACTCAGCAGTCTGTTGATGAATCTGATCACCAGATAGGCTGCAACTACATAGAATATAAATTTAAAAAAAGACATCTCAATTGACTGTTGTTACTATGGTTTGGGAACCGGTTTCGGTTTCTTTCTGATCTCCTTTTGAATAAGTCGTATTCACATTTTCGGTCTTTGTGATTTTTCCGGTTTTGATCCATCCGGTTTCATAATCCAAATCGACCTGACCACTGATGGTCGCCTTGTTCTTCATCGTTGCGGTAATACCCGATTGAGGTTCCACATTGGTACCGCTCACATCCTGAACACCATCCACCACGATAATCGCTTTTCCGTCTTTGATTTCTTTAAAGGTACGGGTTACTTTGTTTGTACCTTTGATTGGTCCTTCACTGATATTCTGACTGTCTTCCCACTTCTCACCTACCTTCATGCCTTTGTCTGGAAAGATATTCAGCGATTCTTCAAATTGCGAAGTAATCGACTCTTTGCTCAGCGAATAATCCAAAAGTTCTTTGATTTGCTTTTGCTCTTCTGCATTGAACTCAGCTTTGACTTTTGTCATCACATTTGCAATGATTTTTTCCAAACCGGTAACTGAAAGTACTTTCCCCTTGTTGTTCATCACCATATTGAATTCCTGACCGGTAATTGCTTTGTAGATTGACCAACTGATTGCAACCTGCTGATCAGCAGGTTTTGCCTTGTCGGTATCGTATGAGAGTTGTCCGATTGGAGAATCAGAGCTTTCCGCAAATTTTTTGAAAGTCGCTTTGATGGTAAACTGATTATTTTGAACTTCTTCTACCTTATAATCAAAAATAACGGTTCTCGAAGAATGAACTTTTATGGTTTTTCCGTCCGAAGTCAGACTCTGATCCTGATTGACCACGAGTTTGAACGGATAGGATTCTCCCTTTTTGAGATTGTATCTGAAAGTATAGCTTTCGTCTTCATTTTTTTTGAGTGCCGAATCTGTATCCGAAGACACAGTTTCATCGACCTCAACCGGCTGTCTGCCCGCTTCTCCGTTTTCGACTGCTGCCGATTCGGCTTTACCATTTTCTGGTTCTGCAATCTTATTTTCATCCTTTTTACAACCTGCAAAAAGAGCGGCTGCCAACAGCATGATTGTTAATTTCTTCATCCGGTTTTAAAATTTGGGGCAAGATAGTTATAAAAACTCATTTTTGAGAAAATCGGAATTCATAAATTTGAGTTAACGGCCACAAACCCAAAATTTATTTAACTGACTGTCAAAATGTTGTTCTTTAATCAACATTCCGAAACTTAATTTTCCGGATTTTATCTGCTGTTCTGTTTTCAATTCAGCGGAAATCTGTTTTTGTCTATTTTATAGAAAAAAATATAAAATCAAACCATCGATTTGCTGTGAAAATTTCAAAATCGGGTAAATTAACAGGATTTTATTACATTTGTCCATTAGGGAATTAAAACCTTTACACACACATGAGTCTATTTATCAGAAAACCTTTATCACAGCTTTTGCATGAAGCAGAAGAAACCGGCGAAAATGCGCTGGAAAAAACACTCGGGCCTTTGGGGCTTGTTGCTTTGGGAATCGGAGTCGTCATCGGTGCGGGTCTGTTTTCAATTACCGGAATCGCAGCAGCCGATTTTGCCGGTCCTTCAATCGTAATTTCATTTATCATCGCTGCGTTGGGCTGTGCCTTTGCCGGTCTCTGCTATGCGGAATTTGCTTCGATGATACCGGTTGCGGGCAGCGCCTACACCTATTCTTATGCAACGATGGGAGAATTTGTTGCCTGGATCATCGGTTGGGATCTTATATTGGAATATGCAGTCGGTGCGGCTACTGTTGCATCGAGCTGGTCGGGTTATCTGGGTGAATTGGGAAAGAATTTCGGATTTGAAATTCCGCATGAATTCCTTGTTACTCCTTTTGACGGCGGAATCATCAATCTTCCGGCGGTAATCATCGTACTGCTGATGTCGTTGGTGCTGATCCGCGGAATGAGAGAATCATCATTTGTCAATGCTATCATCGTTATACTGAAAGTATCAATCGTACTGATTTTTATTGCAGTCGGTTTTCAATACATACGCCCCGAAAATCTTACGCCTTTTGTACCCGAAAACACAGGGAAATTTGGTGAATACGGAATTTCGGGCATCATACGTGCCGCAGCCATCGTGTTCTTTGCCTATATCGGTTTTGATGCGGTGAGCACGGCTGCGCAGGAAACAAAAAACCCTAAAAAGGCAATGCCGATTGGAATTCTGGGTTCACTTTTGGTCTGTACCGCTCTCTATATCGCATTTGCCTATGTGATGACCGGTGTTGTAAAATACACAGAGTTTACCGCAAACAGTGAATCGAGTCTGGCACCGGTTGCAATTGCGGTAAAAAATATGGGTGAGATCGGAACCAATGGAATTGTGATTCCGGCTTATCCGTGGCTGAATACATCTATCATCATTGCCATCCTTTTAGGTTATTCATCGGTAATCCTGGTGCTGCTGATGGGTCAGAGCCGTGTGTTCTATTCAATGAGCAAAGACGGTCTGATTCCAAAACTGTTTTCGGCGGTTCATCACAAATTCCATACACCATACAAATCAAATCTGTTCTTTTTGGTATTTGTAAGTATTTTCGCCGCCTTTATTCCGGGACGTGTAGTAGGCGAAATGACGAGTATCGGTACACTGTTCGCATTCATACTGGTCTGTATCGGTGTACTGATTATGAGAAAATCTATGCCCGATGCACCCAGAGGATTCAGAACACCGCTGGTACCGTTGGTTCCGATACTGGGGATTGTAACCTGTCTGTTTATGATGGTATTCCTGCCTTTGGACACATGGATGCGTCTGGTACTATGGCTGATTATCGGTTTGGATGTCTATCTGTTTTACAGCATCAGACACAGTAAACTGACCTCACAGCTGGAAGGTGTTAAATTTGTGGCGGATAAAACAGTCGGGATTTTGGGAATTATTTCTTCACTTGTTCTCCTGGCAATTTCAATCGCACATCATCAGACTGCCGACAGAGATCCGGTTAGCGGACGGATGAACGATGAGGGATTGTTTTATTTCTCGCTGATATTTGCTGTGATCCATCTGCTGATCTTTATTGTGAAGACAGTTCAGGGATATAACCGAAAACAGTAATTGACCTTCAATCAAAAATAAAAACCCGGCAATCTGAAAAGTCTGCCGGGTTTTAATTTTTTTTAATTATTTCTTAATTGAGCGAAGCCAGTGCTGCCTCATAATTCGGCTCTTCTGTCAACTCTGCCACCTGTTCTTCATACACAATCTTTCCTTCCGGATTGATCACGATTACCGCACGGCTCAACAATCCTTTCAGCGGTCCGTCTGCCAATTCAACTCCGTACTGATGCCCGAAATCGCTTCTGAAATCAGAAAGTGTGATTACATTGTCAATTCCTTCGGCTGTACAGAATCTGCCCGATGCAAAAGGAAGATCTTTTGAAATTCCGAGAACAACTGTGTTGTCAAGTGAGGCTGCTTTTTGATTGAATGCTCTGACCGATGCCGCACAGGTGCCTGTGTCAAGACTCGGGAAAATATTGAGGATTACATTTTTCCCTTTGAAATCGTTCAATGATTTTTCTGACAAATCATTGGCAACCAGCGTAAAATCTTCTGCCTGCGCACCTACTGCGGGAAGGCTTCCGACAGTGTGAATGGTATTTCCCTTAAATGTGATGGCTGTACCCTGTTGATTGTTGTTTTCCATTTCTGTTGTTTTTTCTGTTTGAACTTCTGTTTTTTCCGGCTGCGGTCTTGAATTGCAGCCGATAATTAAGGCTGCTGCGGCCAGTATAAGAATATTTTTCATTGTAAATAATATTGCTTTGCCTCTGATTGAGGTTCTGCAAAATTAGTCAAAAAATTACAGACTGTTATCTGAAATCGGGATCAAACGGATTTCCGAAGTTGTAACCAAGGCTGAAAAGAATACCGTTTCCGGCTTCTTTTGCAATATCCGACAGACCTATGTCATACGACATCCCCAGCTTCAATTCACCGATTTTGAGTTTCATCACCGGCGATATGCTCAGCCCCTGAGAACCGTTTTTGTCGATATCCTGACGATAAGATACGCCCAGATCAACTCCCTGCTGAAAATCTCCAAATGAAAAATGGGTCATCAGATTCAAGTCAAATTTTCGGGCAGAATTTGAACCGAGATTCATTACCACCGAAGGGTCTATATGAACATTGTCAGAAACATAAATCTGATAGCCGACCAAAAAATTATACCAGGTTGGAATCGGCTCCACTCCGTTTGCAATAGCCTCATTGTCAACCAGCGGAATATTGTTCACCGCAACACCGCCAAATGCGCCAAAATATCTGAATGAAGCACCAAGATTGAAATAGTTCAGATTGTATGTCGGATCATCAAGCAGCGGATCGCTGGGATCGTTGACGATGACTCTGTCTTTGTCAAGTTTCTGCTGAAAGAAATTATAGGACAAACCAAAAGAGAACAAATCCTCCTGTTCATCATCTCTGTAATCTCTTCTCGGATTGATTGGAATATGATAAGCTGCCGAAGCATTGAGCCCTCTCGTACTCGACAAACCGTTTCGGTCGTTGAATAGATAAACACCAAAAGCCAATCGGTCAACCACAGTGGCATGAACACTCAATGTCTGAGTGTTGGGACTTTCGGGCAGATTTGACCATTGATTTCTGTGTGTTGCTGTCAGACTCAATATTTCAGGATCCTGACCTGCGTATGAAGGGTTGATCAAATACGGATCACTTACCAGATAATGATTGTAAAACGGCATCCCTTCCTGAGAAAATAATTGTACGGATACGAATACAAGGATTACAGTAAATAAATTTCTTCTCATAAATTTCTTTCTCTTTGTCTAAACGTCAATATTGCCAATATATTTTAAAATGCAGCCGATTTATGGTGCGCTGCCGGCAACGACAGTTTTTATTGGTCTGATTTGCGTTTAAAAATCATTTCAAAATTATTCCGGTTTCGAATCTACAAAGATTTTTCGAAACCAATCAAAATATTTTGTTTCGAATCTTTAAAAAAGCGGTTTGATGCTTATCCGATCCGGCTCAAAATATCTGTTTCTGACTTAAAGTCAAAAGGATTTGCCTCTGCCGACAAATCCTTTTGATCAATTCAATTTTAACGGTCATCACTGGTCCCTCACTGTATTGGTCTCAAGGTACTGAATTGACCAACAACCAGTATTCCCGTCAGCTTTTCCAATAAGTGCAAAGTTTTGCTCATTTGTTTTCACCTGTGAATTACAAAAAGTCATTTCAAACCATACTGTAAAATAATCACCACAATCCATATTAACATCTCCATAGTTATTTGACAGATTACCATCATTCTGAGCCGGACTTGGATATTGAGACCATTGTAAATTTGAATCCGTAACTTTTAAAGTGGTAAAACCACAAGGATCAAGAATTCCGAGAGCTTCATTTTGTACCAATTTTTGGTAAATGCATAAGATTTTTTTTTTTATTTAAAACCAACTTGTGGTAAATCTTCCAAATGTAAAAATAATTGTTAAACTATTGTGAAGCAAAAAAAAATAATCCCCAAATTTGATTTGGGGATTATCACAAAACTGTATCGTTGTTTGTATGAGGACTTTATCTTCTTCTTTGTTGTGCACCGGAGCCTTCTTCAAGATCAGTATTAAAGATTTTGACCTTATCTCCTTCTTTCAGACCGGCGGTCACCTGGGTATAAATTCCGTCAGAAATTCCAAGTTTCAGCATTTTTTTCTGATAAACCGGCTGATCGTATTTTTCGGTTCCGGGTTTTAGGATTTCAACATAAGGCTCGGCTTTGTCGTCATATCTGATATGTGCCGTTTCAATCGACAATGCATCTTTTGCCTCAGACAGAATCACTTCTGCATTTGCACTGTAATTTGCCCTCAGAAAAATATCTTCTTTGAGTTTGACATCTGCTTTGATTTCAAACTGGACGATGCCGTTGTTGTCTTCACCTGAAGGCGAAATAAAACTGAGTACGCCTTCAAATTTTTCATCGGGCAGAGCACCTATGGTTACCAAAATCGGCATTCCTTCTTTTAATTTTCCAACGTCCGCCTCATCTGCTTTTCCTTCAAAGATCATTTGTTTCACATCCGCCATGGTCGCAATGGTGGTACCTGTGCTGAAGTTGTTGATTTCCTGAACCATATTCCCGATTTCGACCGGAATGGTAAGAATCATCCCCGAAATGGTTGCACGGATTTGTGTGGTTGAATAATTTTCAAGTCCGGGCGCAATACCGGTTTGTGCAATCCTGTAATTGCTCTGTGCCTCTTTCAGATTTTGCTGTGCCATCCGGTAACTCATCAGTGCATTGTCATATTCCTGTTTCGGAACCACTCCCTGATCATAAAGCGATTTGGTTCGGTTGAACTGTATTTCTTCGTTGCTGAGTGTGATTTTTGCGGAATTGATCTGCTGCTGAGCCGAATTCAAACTGCCCACATTTGGAATCACCTTCAGGGTTGCGATCAGATCACCCGAATTCACCACATCTCCCTCTTTGACATGGATTTGAGAAATCACACCCGAAATATTCGGCTTGATTTCAATCAGTTCTCTCGGTTTCACAGAACCTGTGGCAACTGCCTTGGTTACAATATCGCGTTTGACCACAGCTGCGGTTTCATATTTGTCAAGCTCCTTGGTGCTGGTTTTGTACATATAGCTGATGGCAAGCACAACTGCAAGTACAAAGCCGATGATCAGCAGAATTTTTAATCCTTTTTTCATTTTCTAATTAAATTTTTTATTCATCTCTCAACGCATCGATCGGTTTGATTGCGATTGCACGCTGTGCCGGTATCAACCCTGCGGCCATCGCCATAATTACCATAATTAGTAGTGATGCGCCCAAAGTTGTTACATCGACCGAAGCATTTATAAACGGAAAATTGTTTTCCTTGCCCGACAGTACAAAGGAGTTGATTACATACAGCAAAAACGTCGCACCCACGATTCCAGAAAGCCCGGCTATGGTGGTCAGTACAATTGATTCGAGCAAAATCTGTGAACGGATCTGGGACGGAACTGCACCCAATGCTCTTCTGATTCCAAATTCCTTGGTTCGTTCAGAAACCGTGATCAGCAATATGCTCGCAATGGCAATCACACCCGAAAACAGGGTCAGCGCACCGACGATGATTGCAAGCAGTTGAAGCCCTTTCATAAACGAATACATCTTGTTTAGATTTTCACCCAGATTGAATCCGCCAATCGCCTGAGTATCATCGGGCGAAACTGTTTTTCGTTTTTTCAGAAAATCTTTGACCTGCTGTTCAAATTTCACAATGTCCACATTGTCATAGGCATTGATGGTCGCAAATCCGACCACTCCCTGACGATTGTAAACCTGCTGAAAAGTGGTAAACGGAATCTGTATATCGGTTGATCGACCGAAGGAAATTGCACTTTGACCATAAACACCGATCACAGTGTACATACCGTCTCCAAGCTGTATCATCTTGCCGATCGGATTCACATTCGGCCCAAAGACTTCAGTCTGATTGTCTTTTCCGATTACACATACTTTTCGTTTGTATTTGATATCATCCTGATTGATGAATCTGCCTTTGATAATCGGTTTTGGAAACATTTCGTTTTGTTCGGGATAATCTCCCACCACCGAAAAATTGTTGGGTTTGCCCGCATACTGGATTACCACATTGGGCTGCATGCTTCTGGGAGCGATTTTTCTGATTTCGGGAAAATTCTGTTTCAGCGCATCCAAATCTTCAATTTTGAGTTCGAGCAGTCTTCCTCTCTGATAACCTTCGAATGGAACTGCCGTCTGATTCATCCAGACAAAGAGACTGTTGGTCGCCGCATTGCCAAACAATTTGTCAAAACCGTTCTGCACACCTCTCGATGCACCGAGTAATGCAACAAACAAAAACATTCCCCAGGCAACACCGATCATTGTCAGCATCGTTCTCATCTTGTTTTTTCGAATGGCTGCATACACTTCAGCCCACGCATCTGTATTGAATATTATCGGTTTCATGCTTCGTCTCTCAATGCGTCAATCGGTTTAATTTTGGCAGCATATCTTGCCGGCAGAAATCCTGCAAGAAATCCTGCAAAAAACAAAATCACACAGGCCATGACCAGCGAACCGGTGCTCACCCCCGGATCATAAATAAAATAATCATCCAGACCATAATTAATATTTTCAACCAGCAGCGTTGCGACAACAATTCCGATTACGCCAAACAGTAGTGTGATCATCACCGCTTCCTGCATCACCAGTGTGATGATGTTGTAGGGTGTCGCACCCAATGCTTTTCTGATTCCTATTTCCTTTGTTCTTTCTTTTACGCTGAATACCATGATGTTGCCGATACTCACCACACCTGCGATCAGACTCCCACCACCGATGACAAATACTATGATGGTCAACACAAAGAAAAAGGCATTGGTATCGCTCATCTGTTCAGACGAATCCCAAACTCTGATTCCGCCTTCATCGGTTCGGCTGACGGTATGCCTTGATTTCAGATCGTTTTTCAAATCGTCTGCAAACTGTCCAAGATTTTCGGTTGACATTCCGTCTTTCGGCGTAATGGTGATGCTTGGCAGTTCATCGGTTCCGTATATTGTTTGCAAGGTGGTGATGGGAACATAAATTTTTCTTTCTTCACGGTCGTCATTGGTATTGCTTGCAAAAACGCCGCTGATTTTATACATACCCGAACCGATGTTGATAAACTGACCGACTGCCTCTCGTCCTTTCATCAGATCCTGAACCACCATCCGTCCGATGACAGCTGTTTTTTTCTGCCCCTTCATATCATCGCTGTTCAGAAATCTTCCTTTTTCGAGTTTGATATTGGTCATTCCGAGGTAATCTTCGCTGACACCGCTTACCGAATAACTGCCGGATTCACCGCCGTATTTCACCATCAGCGACTGATCGAATTCACCGCTGATGTATTTGATTTTGTCCGAATAATTGTCGATGACATAATTCAAATCCGAATTTTTCAGTTGAATCTGTCTTCCTTTCTGGTAACCGCCAAAAGATTCTGAAGTCCGGGTACCATATAGATAGATGTTCATTGCACCCGCCTGAAAGAATTCTTTTTGAAAACCGTTCTGAAGACCGTTGCCCATACCGAAGAGTACGATAAAGACAAAGAGTGCGAGCGAGATGGTAAATCCCGACAGCATTGTTCTCAGTTTGTTGCTTCGGATCGAAGCCCAAATCTCTGCCCAGCGGTCTATATCAAACATGTCTCAATCATTTGATTTTTCAAAGTCTTCGCTGTTCGATTTTCACATCTTCAGTTATCATACCATCTTTCAGTCTTACGATTCTTTTGCACATTTGTGCAATATCATTCTCATGGGTCACCATCAGTATGGTTTTTCCTTCGTCATTGATTTCCTGTATCAGTTTCATCACTTCTGCTGAGGTTTTTGAATCCAGCGCACCGGTCGGTTCATCGGCAAGCAGCAGTTTTGGTTTTGCGGCAAGCGCTCTGGCAATTGCCACTCTTTGCTTCTGACCGCCCGAAAGTTCGTTGGGCATGTGGTGCGCCCAATTGGTCAGCCCCACCCTTTCCAAATACTGCATTGCAATCTGTGAACGTTTCTTTCGGCTGATGCTCTGATAATAAAGCGGCAATGCCACATTTTCGGCTACATTTTTAAAATTGATCAGGTTGTATGACTGAAAAATAAAACCGAGAAATTTATTTCTGTAATTCGCAGCCTTTCTTTCGTTCAGCTTTTCAATTTTCACACCTGCAAGTTCATAAAGACCCGAATCATGGGTATCAAGCATACCGATGATGTTGAGCAGTGTGGATTTGCCCGAACCCGATGCCCCCATAATGGCAACAAACTCACCTTCATCCACATCCAGGTTGATTCCTTTGAGCACATGAAGCCGGTTGGCACCCATTTTATATGATTTGTTCAAATCCCGAATCTTTATCATTTGCCTGAAACTCTTGTTAAACTACTTCATTTGTCAGTGATTTCGTCAAAAAGTTACAGAGCAGTAAAAATTTTTAATCAATTTTGTTTTGATTTATAATTTTAACTTTGGCTCAAATCATTTGAAATGAAAAATCGAATTTGGCTTTCTGTTTTTGTCCTCTTTGGATGGTCACTGATTGCACCGGGCTGCAGCGATGATGATTACAGCATTTGTTATACGCCGCCTGCTGAACTTACATTTGAATTTACGGATTCGGACGGAAACAATCTGATTGAAAATGGCGAACTCAAAATCAGTGACATCAAAATCAAAGAGATTCTGGGAAATGACCAAACCCGGAATATCGGCTTTATTTTAAGAGAAGACCACCTGATCACTGTCAGTGAAATCGGCTGGTATCATGGGGTCAAAAATTATACTTTTGAATCACCGCTGATTGAATTTGGTTTTCAGGTCAAATCATCATCCCTTACCGGAAATTGTGTCGGATATCGTATTGATAATGTCGAATTTTCAGGTGCTTCGCCGGTTTTGGGCAATTACAATATTTACAATTTTGTAATTGAGTAATCAGTCGTAGGCAATCAGACACTGGATTTCATAACTGTATGGGAGGAGTTTTTGTTTTCCGCCCAGCGATAAAAGTTCGGCAATAAAACTGAACTGGCTCGGAATTCCGCCGCATTTTCGGATCAGTCTGGCGGTTGCTTCTGCCGTTCCGCCGGTTGCCAGCACATCGTCATGAATCAGAAAGCGCATTCCCCGGCCTACATATTTTGGCTGGATTTCGATAACCGCATTTCCGTATTCAAGCTCATAGGATTCAGAAACCGTAGGCGGTGGCAGTTTGCCTTCTTTTCTGATCAGCACAAACGGAAGATTCAGTTTTTGTGCAATCAGCAGTCCGAACAGAAAACCTCGGCTTTCGATTCCGCAGACCGCATCCACCTTTCCCCTGCTGAAGTCAGCAAAGACTCCGACCATCTCATCAACCAGCTGTGGATTTTGAAGCAGAGTGGAAATGTCTTTGAACTGAATGCCGGGCGAAGGGAAATCGGGTACCCGCCCAATGTTTTCATCTATTCTTTCGCCGAATTCATCCATCATCTGATTTTTTTTACAGTGTTTACAAATCTAAAAAACATCTTTGAACTGGCACAAAAAAAAGAGACCGCCTGAATGACGGTCTCTTCTTTCCAAAGTCTTAAAACTTATTTTTTAAGAATTTTGTGATTTGTTACTTTACCATCGATGGTTACACTCATGATGTAAAGACCTGGTTGAAGTCTTGAAAGATTGATATCCATTGAATTGGAATCAGTTTTCGCGCTTTCAATTTTCTTTCCGATGATATTGTAGAATACCACAGATTGAATATTTTTATCAGATCTCAGTGAAATCATGTCTCTTACAGGGTTCGGGTAGAAATTGAATCCTGAAACAGTCTGATCTGACACACCAAGATCCGAATTGTCTGCTGATGACCAGCCAAGCTGCATCATTGCACCGCTTCTCAGGAATGGCCCGATCAGGGTTCCTGAAGCATCAAATGTATCGATTCTCCACCATTCAGCATTGAATGAAGTTGCGTTGAATGCTGACAGATAAACCGCATCATCGTCACCTTTTACCCAAGTACCGCCCTGACCGTAGTTTGCATCAAAAGGAAGCGCACCAATAAAGGATGCCACTCCGGTTGAAAGATCGATTGCATACAATGAATCATCTACCAAATCGTGTGTAAATCCTTGACCGTTTCCATTGATCATCAGTGAAATTGATCCCGGATTTCCGGTCACTCCAATATTTTCTGCAGTCATACCGGCAATATCAATTTTAAACAGATAAGAATTTGACAAATCAGATGCGATTGCATAAAGTTCTCCGTCAACAGGATTGAATTCAGCTCCGTTCCAACTGGCCGCTCCGGCTCCTGTCGGTGTGATTGTACCTAATTCTGTATAAACTCCGGTAGCCACATCAACTTTATAGAATATATTGTCGCTTGACAATACATAAGCTGTTGACGCATCATTCGGATCAACAGAACCCGCATTTTCAAAGTTACCGCTTGGACCAATCGGTGAAGTACCTAAATCAGTAAAATCTGAAGGATCGGTAGGATCAAAGCTAATGAAGCTTTCAGCTGCATTGTCTACACCATAAATGATAGAAGCTCCGGAGCCTCCTCCTCCGTCAGGATCGTCATCTCCAATGATGTTGAAGATAAAGGTTCTGTCACCCAACCCCAAAGCAGAAAATGGATCTGGTGTTACTGAACCGCATTCAGCTGCCATAATGTAGCTTTCACCTGTAAATGCATCCTGGGTCACACCAATTCTGGTATAATTTGATTCAGTTCCGTCATCTATCAGCACCAACTCCATTACCAAAGATTTTCCTGCTGCGATTTCAGCTGTTATCGGCACATTCACAATTGTGAATGCGTCGGCATTGGTAGCGTCATAAACTGCAGTTCCAACCAATGCCATAGTTGCCCATACTGCCGGAAAATCACTTGCATTGTCAATCTCATAAAGATTAACGGTTACAGGGAACCCGGTTGGGGTCATCACATCATCAAATGCAAATTCAACAGCACTGATTGACAGACCATTGGTGATACCAAATTCTCCGGGCAGGTCAAATGGCTGGTACAAATTGTTGTCCGTAAAACGAATCGAGTTTGCACATGCAATACCCATACCCATAGCAATGTTTTGCGAAGGTGCGTGGGTCAAAACCACAGGAGCAAACTGAGGATCATGATTGAAATGATTGTTCAGCATTCTTTGCTCTGAAGGAGTGAAATAATCACTTACACTTCCAGCTGTGTTTCCGATATTGTCTATTCGGTCTAAAAGATCCTGGATAGTTACAGCCGAATTGTTTGAATTCGTCGTCCCATCACTTACAAATGAGTTTTGCGCCATAAGTCCGAACGAGCCGAAACAAACAGCCAATGCGAAATAGATTTTCTTCATACTTGTTAATTTTTTTATTTAATATCCAACAAACTTATAGAAAATTTATTAATCATTTACAATTGTTTTCAAAATTTCACGGAATTTCCTGAATGTGAAATCCGCCAACCTTCCGGTCTGAAGTCAGGTTTTAAAAATATAGCATACTGATATTAAGTCAATTGCATTAATTTTGAGATTAATGTATTTACTTTCTGTAATGTGAAATTTATTTCAAAAAAATTTAAAATTTTAACCTTAGCGTGACGATTTGAATGAAATTCAATCAAGTCATTGAAAACCAAAGAATTATTCATTTACTGTTAATGATGTTTACAGAATGCTTTCTCATTTTCATTGCTTTATTTTAACTTTTACAGATACTCCAAAATTTTCAGTCATAAAGAAAATAACAGGCCGGAATTTTACAGTCTTATTTTTATTAAAGCATATAATTGAAATTATCATCAAAATCAGGTCTTAAAAAAATCCTGATTATTCCCGGATTTTGTCAATTGAAAGATTAAAAATAAAACTTACCTTTGCGTCGTAAAGTTTTGTGTGATTTTACACTCATTTGTATAGGCTCAAAATAAGGTTGGGTGTTTCTACCACAGGCCGTAAACCTGTAACTACAAATGGAGTGTGTGTTCGTTTTTCATACCCTTCATTTGTGCAAATAAAAGTATTTTAAAAATATATGAATAAACGAATTTTTATTCAAAAAAAAGATCAGTTTGACATTCACAGCAGAAGAGTCACCAAAGAACTGCAAAACCTTGCCGTCGGAACAGACTGCAAGGTTTTTGTAATTTATGAATTATTCAATATCACTGAAGATCAGCTTGAAAAGACAATCAACGAAGTCTTTGCTGATCCGGTGACCGATCTTGTTTTTCATTCGATTGATGAAATTCCGATGATCAGTGAAAACCGAAACGCGGTGTATTTTGCATCCGAACCACTGCCCGGTCAGCACGATCAGCGTGCGGATTCTGCCGAACAGTGTCTGCTTTTGCTCGATGTGAGAGATACCCGTGTAAAAACCGGATTTCTGTATGTCTTTGATCAGATTTCTGATAACAATCTGGAAAAAATCAAAAACTACCTGATCAATCCGCTTGAAGCGGTCGAAAAAAATCTGAACCGATTGGCCAGAAATGAAGCAACCGCCATAAAACCGGTTCCGGTCATTGAAGGGTTTATTGATTTCGACAGCAATCAGCTTTCAAAACTGAACTCAGAATTTGGTTTTTCGATGGAATTGGATGATCTGGAATTCATCAGACAGCATTTCAAATCAATCAGCCGAAATCCGACCGAAACCGAATTGAAAGTACTCGACACCTATTGGTCAGATCACTGCCGTCATACCACTTTTGAAACCGAAATTACAGAAATAAAATTTGAAAACCGATTCAGAGAAACGCTTCAAAACACCTTTGATTATTATCTGAACATCCGAAAAGAACTTGGGATCACCAAACCAATCCGACTGATGGATATGGCGACCATTATGGGCAAATACCTGAGCCGTACCGGAAAAATAAAAAATATAGATGTGTCTGAGGAAGTCAATGCCTGCTCGATCGTCGTTCCGATATTGGTGGACGGTGTGGAAGAAGAATGGCTGCTTCAGTTCAAAAATGAAACCCATAACCATCCGACCGAAGTTGAACCTTTTGGAGGCGCTTCCACCTGTGTCGGAGGGGCAATCCGAGATCCTTTGTCGGGTCGCGCCTATGTTTTTCAGGCGATGCGTGTGAGCGGTTCTGCCGATCCGCTCGAAAAAATTGAGGATACTTTGCCCGGAAAACTTCCGCAGCGAAAAATCACAAAAGAAGCAGCTTTGGGCTACAGTTCATACGGAAATCAGATCGGGCTTGCCACAACTCATGTTCGCGAAATTTACGACCCCGGTTATAAGGCAAAAAGAATGGAAGTCGGTTTTGTGGCCGGTGCCGTGAAAAAAGATTGGGTAAGAAGAGAAAAGCCTGTGGCGGGAGACAAAGTGATACTGCTCGGCGGCCGTACCGGGCGTGACGGAGTGGGCGGAGCAACCGGTTCTTCAAAAACGCATGACGGAAAAGATTTGGACGAATTGAGCTCAGAGGTGCAAAAAGGAAATGCAATCGTTGAAAGAAAAATCCAACGACTGTTCAGAAAAAAAGAAGTGCTTGCATTGATCAAAAGATGTAATGACTTCGGTGCAGGCGGTGTTTCTGTTGCTATCGGCGAAATTGCAAGAGGCGTAAACATCAATTTGGACACTGTGTCCTTAAAATATACCGGACTCAACGGAACCGAAATCGCGCTTTCAGAATCACAGGAAAGAATGGCGGTGGTCGTTGAATCAAAAGATGCACAAAAGTTCATCGAATATGCGCAAATCGAAAATCTGGAAGCGACTATCGTGGCAGATGTGACCGAAGAAGAAGTGATGCAGATTTGGTGGAAAGGAAACAAAATTGTCGAACTCGACCGGAAATTCTTAGATACCAACGGTGTCAGGAAACAGTCGGTAGCGGTGGTTAAAGACGGAGATGACTTCAATCCGTTTGTTGAATTCAAAAATTTCACAAAAGAAAATTTCATCAAACAGCTGGCTGCACTGAATCATGCGTCTCAAAAAGGACTGATCGAAATGTTTGACAACAATGTCGGCAGAAGCACCGTATTGAATGCATTTGGCGGAAAATTTCAGGACAGTCCCGAAGACGTGAGCGTTCAAAAATTTCCGACCGACGGTTTTACAAATGCGGTGAGCATGGCTGCCTTTGGTTACAATCCGCTGATCAGCAGATGGTCGCCTTATCACGGTGCCTATTATGCGGTCATGGACAGTGTATCAAAAATTGTGGCTGCCGGCGGTGATTATACTGAAATCAGACTGACTTTTCAGGAATATTTTGAAAGACTCAGAGAGGAAGCCAGCCGTTGGGGAAAGCCTTTGGCTGCACTGCTCGGATCGGTTGAGGCCCAGCGTCAGCTCGGGATTCCGGCCATTGGCGGAAAAGACAGCATGAGCGGAAGCTATCAGGACATTGATGTGCCGCCGACACTGATTTCGTTTGCGGTTTGTCCAAACAAATCAGAGAAAATCAATTCGGCTACTTTTCAAAAAACAGATTCGCTGATTTCGGTTTTTGTTCCGAATCAGACCCATGATATGCTGTTGGAATTTGAAAATCTGAAAACAATTTTTGAAACCGTTTCAAAAAATAATGACAGAATTCTTTCCGCTGCTGCCGTTAAATTTGGCGGAATTGCAGAAACAGCCGCACTGATGGCATTTGGAAACCAGATCGGAGTTGAACTGAACACCGAATTGGAACTGCTCAGATACTATCCTTCAGCCATCATGATTGAACACAAAGAGGCTTTGGACATTCCGGAAGAGTTAAAAGAGAATTTCAAACAAATCGGAAAAACCAATTCGTCTCAAAATCTGGACTTCAACGGAACTGAAATTTTGATTTCGGCTGCAAAAGTTGCATGGAAAAGCACCTTTTCAAGATTATTTCCGGAGAAAACAATGAAATCTGAAACACCGGTTTATAATCTGAAAATTGAATCAAAAAGAAAAACAACTGAAAGTCCGTATCTGAACACCGGGCTCAGGCCAAAAGTATTTATCGCTGCTTTTCCCGGAACCAACAGCGAATATGACAGCGCAAAAGCATTTCGAAAGCAAGGTGCCGACACAGAGATTTTGGTTTTCAAAAATCTGGATAAAAAGGATGTGGAAGAATCGGTTGATGCCTATGCAAAAGCGATTGACAATTCACAGATTCTTTTTTTACCCGGCGGTTTTTCGGCTGCTGACGAACCCGACGGTTCGGGCAAATTCATCGCATCGGTGCTGAGAAACCATAAAATCAAAGACAGCATCTATCGGCTGATGGACAGAAACGGTCTGATTCTTGGTATCTGCAACGGTTTTCAGGGACTGATCAAATCCGGACTGCTGCCTTACAGCAAAATCAGAGTGCTTGAGGAAGACACGCCGACACTGACATTTAACGAAATCGGAAGACACAATGCCGCTTTGGTCAGGATCAGGGTGAACGATTCTCACTCGCCCTGGCTGAAAGGAATGGCAGGAAAAGAATACTGGATACCGGTTTCGCATGGTGAAGGAAGATTTATGGCAGATGAGGAAAATCTCAAAAGATTGATCGAACAAAATCAGATTGCCACCCAATATGTTGATTTGGACGGAAATGTGGCACACGAAATGCCGTATAATCCAAACGGATCGGTGATGGGAATCGAGGGAATTGTAAGCGATTGCGGAAAAATTTACGGAAGAATGTGTCATCCCGAAAGGTTTGAAGAAGGTCTGTTTAAAAACATTCCCGAAATCGAGGTGATGAACATTTTTAAAAACGGAGTCGAATATTTCAAATAAAGACCGGAAAAAATTAAATTTTAAATGATTAAATTTAAAGGATGAAAGCAACAAAACGGGATTTTCTGTACGAAGGAAAATCCAAACGGGTCTATTCAACAGAAGACCCAAACAGTGTAATCGTTCATTATAAGGACGATGCGACTGCTTTCAACGCCCAAAAGCGGGGTACGGTAGTCGATAAAGGAGAAATGAACAACAGGATTTCGACCCTGATTTTCAAGTATCTGGCTGCTTCGGGCATTCCGACTCATTATATTGAAACTTTGAACGAGCGTGAACAATTGGTGAAAAAAGTAAATATCGTTCCTGTCGAAATGATTGTCAGAAACTATATTGCCGGAAGTATGTCGCAACGTCTCGGACTGGAAGAGGGAACGAAATTGCCGGTAACCATCTTTGAAATCTGCTATAAAAAAGATGAACTGAGCGATCCGCTGATCAATGACCATCACGCGGTGGTGCTTGGCATCGCAACTTATGACGAATTGAAATATATGTATCAGCTGAGCGACAGCATCAACCGTCTGCTGACCGAATTGTTTCTGAAAGCCAATCTGATACTTGTTGATTTTAAAATTGAATTTGGAAAAGATACTGACGGAAATATCATTCTGGCAGACGAAATCAGCCCCGACACCTGCAGGCTCTGGGACAAAGAAACTTTGAAAAAACTTGACAAAGACCGCTTCAGAAGAGATTTGGGAGAAGTTTCGGAAGCTTATCATGAAGTGTATGACAGATTAAATTCTGTTTTGACCAATTAATTTTATTCAGAACAAAAAAATGAAATCAACACAAAGCAAATCAGAATATACAAAGCATTTTTATCAGCGAAACCGGCTGAAGAAACTGTTGGAAGAAGACCGGCTTGAAGAGGAATGCGGTGTTTTTGGTGTCTATTCGCCGGAGAACATCGGAACTTTTTCGCTGGCTCAGTTTGGTATGTTTGCATTGCAGCACCGCGGACAGGAAGCAGCCGGAGTTTCGGTTTTAAAAGACGGAGTAATCAGAACCTTCAAATCCGAAGGGCTGGTACTTGACGTTTTCAAACAGATTGAGCCGGTTGAAGATTTTCAGGGAAATGCGGTAATCGGTCACACCCGATATACAACTGCGGGCGGAATGAGCAAAAAAAATATTCAGCCGCTGTATGCAGTCAATTATTTTGGGAAACCTCATTTTTCGATTGTTCACAACGGACAGGTGATTGAGACAGATGCGCTGAAGGAAAAACTGGTCAAAGAAGGACTTCCGTTTTTGGCAACTTCAGATACAGAAGTGATTTTGCGTTCGATTCAGAAATACGCCAATGATCCGGTGGAAGTCGCCATCAGAAAGGGGATGAAGCCAATCAGAGGCGCTTATTCAATCCTTTTGCTGACAGACCATTCACTGGCCGCTTTCAGAGACCCGAACGGAATCAGACCTTTGTGTATCGGTAAACTGGACGAAAAAACTTTTGTATTCAGTTCAGAAACTTGTGCTTTGGATGCTGTGGGCGCCGAATTTTTGAGAGATGTAGAGCCGGGTGAAATCGTAGTGGCAGACAAAGACGGACTGCATTCATATCCGCTTGGTCAGCCGACAAAAAGCAGAATCTGTTCTTTTGAATATGTCTATTTTGCACGTCCCGACTCAAATCTTCAGGGAACCGAAATTTATGATTTAAGAGTAAGAAGCGGAAAGAAACTTTATGAACAGTCGCCGGTTGATGCAGATGTGGTGATCGGTGTCCCCGATTCAGGTGTACCTTCTGCAATCGGTTATTCAGAAGCTTCGGGCATTCCGTTTGAACCTATTTTGGTCAAAAACAGATACATGAGCCGTTCGTTTATCGTTCCTTCTCAAAAGCTGAGAGAAAGGATTGTGAACCTGAAACTCAATCCAATCCGTGCAAAAATCAAAGGAAGAAGAGTCGTGATTCTTGATGATTCCATCGTCAGAGGTACGACCAGCAGGATTCTGATCAGAATACTGAAAGAGGCGGGTGCCAGCGAGATCCATTTCAGAAGTGCATCACCTCCGGTGGTTTCGCCCTGTCACCTGGGAATCGATATGCCGGACAAAAAGGATCTGATCGCAGCCAATATGAGCAAAAAGGAACTGACCGAATATCTGGGCGTGGACAGTCTTGACTTTCTTTCGGTAGAAAGCCTGATTGAAATTCTGGGTTCAAAAAATTATTGCTTCGGCTGTTTTACCGGTCATTATCCGGTAGAAAAGCACAACAAAGCAACCGAATCTTATCAGAAAAAAATCGAATACTGATTGTGGTTCTTATTGCACATCTGACTCTTTTTTGATCAGCAGCAATGACTGACCAAAAGCAAGCATTATGCTGAAAAGCAGCGCCCACCAGAAATTTTTGACTGTAAAATGAGGCTGCATCAGAAAATCAGCCAAAAGTATGATTACTGCATTGATGACCCAAAGAAACAGACCAAAGGTAATCAGTGTTGCCGGCAGCGTCAGAAAAACAAGTATCGGTCTGACCACCGCGTCCAAAGCGGTCAGCACCACTGCAAGTCCAAGCGCCCACCAAAAATTATCGATGTGAATTTTGTCTGAAAAAAGATTGCTGAGCAACAGTATAATCAGTGCTGTGATTGCAAAATTGAGAATCGTTTTCATATTGGATTGATTTTAATTTACTCAAATTTAATCAATTCAAATCGCCAATCAAAATTAAATTTTCGCGAGCAAATATTTCATATTGACTTCTTTGTCGATGATTTCATTCAGTTTTTCGACCGGAATTCTTTCCTGTTTCATTGAATCTCTGTAACGGAGCGTCACTGTACCGTCGTTGACCGAATCGTGGTCAACTGTGATGCAGAAAGGCGTTCCGATGGCATCCATTCTTCTGTAACGTTTGCCGATCGAGTCTTTTTCTTCGTACATCACATTGAAATCAAATTTCAGCTGATTCAGAATTTTTTCGGCCATTTCGGGCAGTCCGTCTTTTTTGACCAGCGGAAGTATTGCAGCTTTGATCGGTGCCAGAGCAGGCGGCAGCGTCAGAACCGTTCTTTCGCTTCCGTCTTCCAAAGTCTCATTTTTCAGACTGTTTGAAAATACGGCAAGCACCAAACGGTCGAGACCAACAGAAGTTTCCACTACAAAAGGAACATAGCTTTCATTCTTTTCATTGTCAAAATACTGGATTTTTTTGCCCGAAAATTCCTGATGCTGACTCAGGTCAAAATCGGTTCTTGAATGAATTCCTTCCAATTCTTTGAATCCGAACGGAAATTTGAATTCTATATCGGTCGCTGCATTTGCATAATGCGCCAGTTTTTCGTGGTCGTGAAAACGATAATTTTCATCGCCCAAACCCAGTGCTTTGTGCCAGTTCAGACGGGTTTCTTTCCATTTGGCAAACCAGTCGAGTTCGGTCCCGGGCGAAACAAAAAACTGCATTTCCATTTGTTCGAATTCGCGCATTCTGAAAATAAATTGACGTGCAACGATTTCATTTCTAAACGCTTTTCCGATTTGTGCAATTCCGAAAGGAATTTTCATCCGGCCGGTTTTCTGTACGTTCAGATAATTCAGAAAAATTCCCTGAGCGGTTTCGGGTCTCAGATACAAGTCCATAGAAGTATCTGCGGTTGCACCGAGTTTGGTGCCGAACATCAGATTGAACTGACGAACTTCTGTCCAGTTTTTGGATCCGGTAATCGGGTCGGCAATTTCCAATTCTTCAATCAAAGCCTTTACATCAGCGAGATTTTCGGTTTCCAAAGATTTCGCCATTCGGCTCAAAATCGCATCGATTTTTTGTTGGTATTCCACCACGCGACCATTGGTTGCCAAAAACTGTGCTTTATCAAAAGCATCACCAAATCTTTTGGCTGCTTTTTCAACTTCCTTATCAATTTTGGCTTCGAGTTTTGCGCAATAATCTTCGATCAAAACATCGGCGCGATAACGTTTTTTGGAATCTTTGTTGTCAATCAAAGGATCGTTGAACGCATCTACGTGCCCGGAAGCTTTCCAGGTTGTGGGATGCATAAAAATCGCGGAATCAATCCCGACAATATTTTCATTGAGCTGAATCATCGCCTTCCACCAATATTGTTTGATGTTGTTTTTGAGTTCGACACCGTTTTGACCGTAATCGTAAACAGCTGATAATCCGTCATATATCTCACTTGACTGAAAAATATAACCGTACTCTTTGGCATGCGAAATAATCTGCTTGAAAATATCTTCTGACATAGTTTTTTTAATTGAGTTGCGAAATTAATTGTTTTTAATCGTTTTGCGAAATTAGAAGTTCGAAATTGTTAAGTCTTGGATGCATTCTATGACTGTAAAAAATCACTCACCTTCTTTTTCGTAACCTTCGTAGTAATAAGATTGTTCAATTCCTTTGAAAATAATTTCTCTGTTATTGACATCATCCGTTAAATTTGAAAACAATAAAGTTCTCAATTCCAAATCGTTAATCGGACTTCGTTCCATTGCCTGTAAATAAAGCGTTTTATCAACAAACTGCCAATTCACGACTTTTTTCAGATTTTTTTTCAGAATTAAATCCAACCAAATTCTCATCGTTCTGCCGTTGCCTTCCATAAACGGATGCGCAATGTTCATTTCCACATATTTGGCAATGATTTCTTCAAAAGAATTTTCGGGCATCAATTCAATTTTCGCCAGAATTTCATTCAAATACAAAGCTGTCGCAAACCGAAATCCGCCTTTTGAAATATTTTGAATTCGGATTTTTCCGGCAAAATCATAAAGATTATCAGACAAATATTTATGAATTTCCTGCAAACCTTTTGTCGTTCCGATTTCGAATTTATCTATATCGCCGGTTTCAAATAATCGAAAAGCATTTTCTAAACTTTTTTTGTCAATATCTTTCATGAAAATCTTAAGTCTCTCAATTCACGAATTTACAAATTAACGATAAACGGACATCGAATAACTTTAAACTTTGAACCTGAAACTTAATTCGAATACCTCATCCACTTCCACATTTCTTTGAAAGAAGCTTTTTTGCCGTACATCAGGATTCCGACTCTGTAGATTTTTGAAGCCAGAAAAACCATCAGCAGCATGGTGCCGATCAGCAGCGTGAGCGACAGTGCGATTTCCCACCATTCCACGCCAAACGGCAGTCGGACAACCATAGAAATCGGTGAAGTGAGCGGAATCATAGACAGCCAGAAAGACACCGGTCCGTCCGGGTTGTCGAGTGCGGTCATGCTGCCGTACATTGCAATGATCATCGGGAAAATCGGATAAAAAGTAAACTGCTGGGTGTCCGCCTCATTGTCAACCGCCGAACCGATGGCCGCAAATACAGAACTGTAAAACAGGTAACCCAACAGAAAATAAACCAGAAACAAAATCAGTATCAGCGGATAATTCAGATCGAGCAGTGAATTGAGCATTCCCTGGGTATCGGTCATCCATTCGGGATTCTGGTCGAGCATCTGTTGCGCAGTTCCGTTCATGGTTTCAGTCGGCATCTTGATTTTTGAGCTAAGAAATGCAGAACCGCCAAGCACCAAAGCCAGTCCCATCATAATCCAGACCAGAAACTGAAGCAGTGCTACAAAGGTGGTTCCCAGTATTTTGCCCATCATCAGATTAAAAGGTTTCACAGACGAAATGATGATTTCCACCACACGGTTATTTTTTTCTTCCACCACACTTCTCATGATTTTTACGCCGTAAATCATGATAAATGTAAATGTGATATAAGCCAGAAACATCGCCAATCCGAATTTCAGGTAATCGCTTCCTTCGCCTTTTTCGCCGCCGTTGCTGTCTTTCAGATTAAAGGTTTTGATGCTGATGTTCGATTTCAGTCCTTTGAGCTGAGCTTCGGACATACCCGCATTTTCCATTTTCAGATCTTCGATCCTTTTGTTGATTTTTGATTCAAGGCTTTCTTTGAAACGCACCCCCATATTTCCGTTGGTGACCAGTTCAATGCCGTTGTTCAGACTGCTGAAATCGTTTTTGTCAAACTTCGGAATGATCAGCAGTGCATTCAGATATTTGCTGTTTACCAATGTGTCTTTGATACCCTGAATATCTTTTGCCGGATAGAAATTATAAATCACATTGTCGTTTGAAGCGAGCGCAGTGATGAATTCACCGCTCTGATCGACCACCGCAATGCTTTTCTGATCTGAATTTGCAGACATCATCCAGGCGATAATCCCAATGATGCCAACGATAATCAAAGGTGACAGTATGGTCATGATGATGAAGGTTTTGTTCTTCACCTGGGTCATAAATTCACGGCTTGCGACTAAGAGTATCTGATTCATTTTCTTTTTGATTTAATTTGTCGGTGATTGATATTCATTTGAACTGACCGCTCTGATAAACACTTCATTCATCGATGGAATGTTTTCTCTGAACTGGGTGATGTGACCAAGAGATGTAATCCTTGACAGCAGTTGGTTTGAGTTCATATCATCGGGTTTCCTGATATTGAAACTCAGTGAATTTTCGGTTTCTGAAATTGTTTCGACTTCAAAATTTGAATTGAATTCTGACCAGCCGTCTTTTGTCGCCTGATCGATTTCCACAAAATATTTTCCGGATTTGAACTGATGTCTGATCTGATTGATTTCGCCGTCCAGTATCTTGTTTGACTGATTGATCAGTGCAATATGGTCGCACATTTCCTCAACCGATTCCATGCGATGGGTAGAAAAGATGATGGTCGCACCTTTTTTGCTCAACTCAATGATTTCGTTTGCAATCAGTTTTGCATTGACCGGGTCAAAACCACTGAATGGCTCATCAAATATCAAAAGTTTCGGTTCGTGCAGCACCGTGATGACAAACTGAACTTTCTGCCCCATCCCTTTTGACAGCTCGGACAACTTTTTGTTCCACCATTCCTGGATACCCAATTTTTCAAACCAATATTTTGATCTTTTATGCGCTTCTGCAGTTGTAAGACCTTTGAGTTTTGCAAAATAAAGCGCCTGCTCGCCAATCTTCATATTGTTGTACAGACCGCGTTCTTCGGGCATATAGCCAACCAGCGGAATAATGCTTTTGTCAAGCGGTTTTCCCTGAATGGTGATTTCACCTTTGTCGGCTGCAGTAATCTGATTGATGATTCTCAGAAAAGTGGTTTTTCCGGCACCGTTGGGTCCCAGAAGTCCGTAAATCGAGCCTTCGGGTATATTCAGGTCAAAACTATTGAGTGCGACTTTGGTTCCGAACTTTTTTGTGGTTCCTTTTGAAACAAGCAAATCTGACATTGAATTGAATTTTTTCAATGCAAATATGACAAAAAGGATTTGAATTTACTGAGAATTATTTCTTAAACTCGTTTTTGTTGTTTTTGGTCAATTTGTGTTGCTGATGAATTTATTTAAGAAATTGAAAATTCCAGGCTCTAAAATTCATTCCTGATTATTTTTTTGGAAAAAACACAATCATTTTACTTGAAAAAGTTTGGTGAATAATATTTAAAGAACTTGAATTTTTAAACCTTCAATTCGCTGTCCATACCAATCAAATCACTGTATTTCTCAAGGATAGGCTGTACATGATTTTCCAAAAACTCTTCGGTTTGTATGGGTGCAAAGCCGATAAAATTCTTTGGGTCGAGTACTGATTTAAGTTTTTCTTTGTCAATATTGAATCTCGGGTCTGCCAGTATTCTATCGACCAGATCATTTGGTCTGCCTTCTATCTTCACCTGTTTTCCGGCTTCCATGCTGTGTTCTCTAATCAGTTCGTGCAGTTCCTGCCTGTCACCGCCGTGTTTGACGCCTTCCATAATGATGTATTCGGTTGCCATAAACGGCAGTTCGTCAAGTATATGTTTCTCGATTACTTTCGGATAAACCACCATACCGTCGAGTATATTGTTCCAGATAATCAGTATTGCATCGATGGCCAAAAAGGCCTGTGGCACGCTCAGTCTTCGGTTGGCAGAATCGTCAAGCGTCCTTTCAAACCATTGAGTAGCGGCGACCATGGCGGGATTGGCAGCAAGTGACATCACATATTTGGCAAGAGATGAAATTCTTTCGCTTCTCATCGGATTTCGTTTGTAGGCCATTGCCGAAGATCCGATCTGTGATTTTTCAAAAGGTTCTTCAATTTCCTTCAGATTCTGCAGCAGACGGATATCATTTGTGAATTTATGTGCCGACTGTGCTATACCCGAAAGCATATCCAGAATTTGAGAATCAATCTTTCGGTCATAAGTCTGGCCGGTAACCGCAAAAACTTTTTTAAATCCGAATTTTTCGGACAATCTGCGGTCGAGTTCTTTTACTTTATGGTAATCGCCGTCAAAAAGATCTTTGAAACTTGCGGCGGTTCCTGTTGTTCCTTTCACTCCTCTGAACCTCAGGTTTTCAATTCTGTATTCCAAATCCTCAAAATCGAGCAAAACAGACTGCAGCCAGAGGGTTGCTCTTTTTCCGACAGTTGTCAGCTGTGCCGCCTGGTAATGAGTAAAACCAAGCGTGGGAAGATCTTTGTAAGTCTTTGCAAAATCATTTAATCCTTTGATGACATTCACTAATTTTTTTCTGATGATCAGCATTCCTTCACGGATTGAAATCAGATTTTCATTGTCTTGGACAAATGCGGAAGTTGCTCCAAGATGAAGGATGGGTTTGGCTTTGGGCGCAACTTCTGACAGCGCGTGTATATGCGCCATGACATCATGCCTCAGCTGTTTTTCGTATTTGGCAGCTGTCTCAAAATCAATCTCATCTACTTTATCTCTGATCTGGCCGATTTGTTCATCTGTGATATTCAGTCCAAGTTCTTTTTGGGTTTCGGCAAGTGCGAGCCAAAGTTTTCTCCAGGTCGAGAATTTCATTTGCGGTGAAAAATTATACAGCATTTCGGAGCTGCTGTATCTTGATTCCAAAGGATTTCGGTATTTGTCCATTTGTCTTTGTTAGTCTGCAAAATTAAGATTTCCTGATGAATTATCAGAAGCTGCCGGCTCATTAAATTTTGGATTTGGAAATTCAAGCAGTCCTAAAACAAAAAATCCCGGCATTGCTGCCGGGACCCTCTCTACTAAAACTTAAGTACCATGAAAACTCAACTACCTTATGAAAAGAATAGTACTTGGCTTTTATATCTCAATTTTTGTACCAATAAATTCCAAATTAAGAGTTAAGACAACACATTTTGACATGACATTTATCATATAATATTTATCAAAATGAAATTCAATTTATTGCAAACAAAAAAATCCCGGCATTGCTGCCGGGACCCTCTCTACTAAAACTTAAGTACCATGAAAACTCAACTACCTTATGAAAAGAATAGTACTTGATTTTTATATCTCAATTTTTGTACCAATAAATTCCAAATTAAGAGTTAAGACAGTATATTTTTGACGTGATATTTATCATGCGGTGCCTTTCGAAATGAAATTCAATTTATTACAAACAAAAAATCCCGGCATTGCTGCCGGGACCCTCTCTACTAAAACTTAAGTACCATGAAAACTCAACTACCTTATGAAAAGAATAGTACTTAATCTTTTATAGGCAAACATTGTGCCAAAACTAATCAAAGAGTGTATTTATTTTCTCTGATCAGAAAGTCTGCAACTTCGGTCTTCAAATTGACAACATTCGGATACTTATTGTATCTTGTAAATCTCCTCAAACCTGAAAGCATCATACGCTGCTCATCATCTTCTGTAAAGGAAATTATAGCTTCGGTCGTTTCTCTTTTGATCGTCTCAACTGAATTAAATAACTGCAATTTGGCCAATTTAATTGAAATCTCTGCATCCGACCCTGAATTTTTGGAAATCTTTTCGGCACGAAGAATTGCGCTTTCAGCCATATAGATTTCAATCAAAATAGATGAAGCTTTCAGAATCAGTTGCTGATGTTCTTCCAGATTGGCGCCGAATTTCTGCAAAGCAGAACCCGCAACCATAAAAAATACTTTTTTTAGATTTGAAAGAATTTCTTTTTCCTGTGCAAACAGTTCAGAATAATCCGGTGTGTCAAAAGAAGGAATGCTCATCAGTTCGTTGGCCACATTCATTGCTGGTGTCATCAGATCGATTTTTCCTTTCAAGGCTTTTTTGACCAGCATACTGATCGAAAGCAAACGATTGATCTCATTGGTTCCTTCATAAATTCTCGAAATTCTGGCATCTCTCCAGGCGGATTCCATCGGCATTTCTTTTGAATAACCCATACCGCCGTATATCTGAATTCCATTGTCGGCAGCAATCTGACACATATCCGAGATCCAAACCTTTAATATAGAGGCCTCGATTGCATATTCTTCAACACCTTTCAATTCTGCCTCATTCTCAGGCATTCCGGCTGCAATATTGTCTTCGATTGCACTCTGAATATCTTTTCCGGCTCGATAAGCAGCGGATTCTGAAGCATAAGCAGCAGTCGCCATATCGGCAAGCTTTTCTTTGATTGCACCAAAGGTATTGATCGATACACCGAACTGTTTTCTTTCGCCTGCATAAACCAGCGAATTGGTCAGTATCCTTCTCTGTGCATCAAGACAGGCAGCCCCCAGCTTGATACGGCCGACGTTCAATGCATTGAGCGCAATTTTGAAACCTCCGTTTCGCTCGCCCAGCATATTTTCAACAGGAACTTTTACTTCATTAAAAAACACCTGACGGGTTGATGAAGAAACTATACCGAGTTTGTCTTCCTCTTCACCCAGTGTCATTCCTTCAGAATTTGATTTTTCAATGATAAAGGCAGTGATGTTTTTGTCATCTTCGATTCTTGCAAAAACGGTGAACACATCAGCAAAACCCGCATTGGTAATCCACATTTTGGCGCCTGTGATTTTGTAATATTTTCCATCCTCTGACAAAATTGCTTTGGTTTTGCCCGAATTTGCATCAGAACCGGCCTCAGGTTCGGTCAGCGCATAAGCAGCCAACCATTCGCCGCTCGCCAGTTTTGGCAGATATTTTTTCTTCTGCTCTTCGGTTCCGTACAGCATGATCGGCATGGTACCGATTCCGGTATGCGCACCGTATGCAGTTGCCAAAGATCCGGTTGCGCCTGAAATATAGTCGCAAACCAGCATGGTGGTCACGAAATCCATTCCAAGTCCGCCGTATTCTTCGGGAACCGAAACGCCAAGAAATCCAAGATCTCCCAATTTTTTCATCAGATTAATAATCAGCTGATAATCATGCTGTTCAATTTGATGTTTGTTTGGCCAAACTTCTCTGTCTATAAACTCTTTTGCCGATTCGAGCATCATTTTCTGTTCCTCACTAAAATCTTCGTGGGTGAAAATATCCTCCCAGCTTAAATCTTTTACCAAAAATTCTCCGCCGGCTAATCTATTATTACTCATAATCTTATGTTATTTTAAATTTTAATCCGATATTTCAATCATTACAGTCTTTCAAAAATTGAAGCGGCCCCCTGCCCCGTACCCACGCACATGGTTACGATTCCGTATTTTTTATCTCTCCTTTTCAGTTCATTCAAAATCTGAACAGTCAGTTTGGTTCCTGTACAGCCCAGCGGGTGACCGAGCGCAATGGCACCTCCGTTCACATTCAGAATTTCTTTGTTCAATCCCAAACCTTCAGATACCGCAAGCGACTGTGAGGCAAATGCTTCGTTAAGTTCAATCAGATCAATGTCTGCCAGTTTCATTCCGGTTTGCTCCAATACTTTTGGAATCGCATACATCGGGCCGATGCCCATAATTCTTGGCGGAACGCCCACAGTGGCGTATCCTACCAATCTTGCAATCGGTTCAACATTTAGCGATTTTACCATTTCTTCTGACATCACCAGTACAAATGCGGCGCCATCAGACATCTGTGAGGAGTTACCTGCAGTCACCGAACCTCCGTTTGCAAAAACAGGCTTCAGTTTTGACAGAACTTCCAATGAGGTGTCTGCTCTCGGGCCTTCATCCGTTTTAAAGATGACTTTTTTTGATTGAACTTTTTCATTTTCATCCAAATAATTTGTTTCAACTTCAAGCGGAACAATCTGACTGTCAAATCTGCCCTCCTCTATTGCCTTCAATGCTTTCTGATGCGACCACAAAGCAAATTCATCCTGATCTTCTCTTGAAATCTTGTATTCATTAGCGACTGCTTCTGCTGTCAGCCCCATATTCCAGTAATAATCAGCATTCTCTTTTGACACTCCGGTATCGGGCACCGGTTTGAATCCGCCCATCGGTATGTACGACATACTTTCTGCACCTCCGGCAAGAATCACATCTGCCATACCGGTTCTGACTTTTGCAATTGCAATCGCAATTGATTCGGAACCCGAAGCACAATAACGATTGACGGTCAAACCCGATACTTTTTCGGTTTTCAGTCCGGCAAGCGAAATCAGCCGAGCCATATTCAGACCCTGCTCAGCTTCGGGCATTGCACAGCCAACGATCACATCGTCAATCTGTTCTCTGTCAAGATTGGGGACATCCTGCAGCAATCTTTCAATTACTTTTACCGCCATCTCATCAGACCGGGTAAATCTCAGCGTACCGCGCGGCGCTTTGCCCACTGCGGTTCTGTATCCTGTTACTATATATGCGTCTTTCATTTTATTTTTAATTAATTGTATATTGTATGATTGTATAATGTATATTGTATTTAACTATTCTCTAAAGTCAATTGGAGCTTAATAATCATGTTTTGGATATGATGTATTTCTGACTCCAGCATACCAAATTGTTCCTCTGATAAAAACCCAATGTTTTTTGAAATAATAATTTGAGTTTCAAATTCAAATGAGGAACCGAGGGCAATTCCCAAAAAATTACTGAAATCTTTATTTGATTTTCTTCCACAGCCTTCTGCAATATTGGAAGGAATGGAAACAACACATCTTCTGATTTGGGCAGTTAACCCAAAAATTTCATCTTTTGGAAATTCTTTTGTAAACAGATAGGTTTCAGTAACCAATTCTATTGCCTTCTGCCAAACTTTTAATTCTTTAAAATAATTCATGGCTTTCTGTTTTTTTGTATATTGTATAATGATTTGTTTTTTTGGCCTCTTATAACTTCCAACCAAATATCATTAGGGTTGTTTGTATAGATGTTTGTACTCGAAATACCTCCCTCGTTGTCGTAGAGTTTTCCTAATGTAATTATATTAAGAAAAATATGAGCTGCTCCAATAAATACCCGTCCTAATACTGATGAAACTCCAATTCCCCAATCAGAACATTTAATAAAGCCATATACAAAGCCCGATACAGGAAGACAAAGCAAAAGACCCAATAATGCTGATATTTTTAAATCTTTCTTCATTGTTATCGTTTGATTGCTATATTCTTAATTCTCTTACATTGTACGATTTTACAAGACAACCCTACATTATAATTATACAATATACATTATACAATATACATTATACAATATACATTATACAATATACATTATACAATATACATTATACAATATACATTATACAGTTAATTCCTCAACGGTTTTCCGGTTTTCAGCATATACTGGATTCTTTCCAAAGTTTTTCTTTCACCGCAAAGCGACAGGAAGGCTTCTCTTTCCAGGTCCAGCAGATACTGTTGGGATACTTCGGTCGGTTCCGAAAGATTTCCGCCGGTCATCACATAACCAAGTTTGTTGGCAATCAGTCGGTCGTGTTCGGAAATATAATTTCCGGCAACCATCTGGTCGGTACCCACATAGAACATCCCCATTGAATTTTTGCCCAGCACCATCACTTTTTCTTTGATCGGCTGTGTATATCCGGCTTCGGCAAGCAGCAATGCCTGTTTTTTGGCTTCGGCAATCTGACGATTCGGATTGACAACAATCATATCTTTCTCAGTCAGTATGCCCATATTTTTAGCTTCATAAGCCGAGGTTGACACTTTTGCCATCGCAATATTCATAAAGGTTTCTCTCAGGTGATTGATTTTAACATCATCTTTGATCAGGTGTTTGCCCGCTCTTCTTGTCATCTCTTTGGTTCCGCCGCCCGCCGGAATCAGTCCGACACCGACTTCAACCAAACCGATATAAGTTTCGGCCGATGCTACGATTTTGTCTGAATGAAGCGACATTTCACAGCCTCCGCCCAAAGTCATTCCGTGCGGTGTAACTACAACCGGAATCGAGCTGTAACGAACTCTCATGGTCGTATCCTGAAACATTTTGATCGCCATATTCAGCTCAAACCAATCCTGTTCGGATGCCATCATCATGATCATTGCCAAATTGGCTCCCACTGAAAAATTATCTGCCTGATTGCCAATCACCAGTCCCCGGTATTCATTTTCAGCCAAATCAATTGCTTTATTGATGCCTGCAATCACACCTCCGCCAATCGAATTCATTTTTGATCTGAATTCAATATTCAAAATTCCGTCACCCAAATCCTGAATGCTCGATTCTGAATTTGACCAGACTTCTTTTGATTTTCTGATGTTGTCCAGAATGATGAATGCATCCTGACCCGGAATCTGTTTGTAATCTTTTGATTCCACATCATAGAAAAATGTTTTTCCGTCTCTGACCTGATAAAAACTTTCTTTTCCGGCATCAGCCATCGCTTTGACCCAGTCGGCGACCTTGTATCCTTCAGATTCAATCAGACTGATACCGTTTTTTAATCCGACCAGATCCCAGGTTTCAAACGGGCCGTATTTCCATGCATAACCGGTTTTCATTGCATCATCTATACTGTACAGTACGTCTGAAATTTCAGGAACTTTATCTGCCACATAGGCGAACAGAGAGGCAAAATGTTTACGGATGAGTTCACCGTATTTTTCTTTGTTCTGAAGCAGCACACCCAATTTGTTTTTTGTACTTCCTGACTGTTTTGCCATTTCAACCGCTTGGATTTTGACTCTTTCCAACGGACGGTATTCGAGCTTTTCGAGATCAAGCGCAAAACGGCTGGTCTGTCCGCTTGATTTGTCAAACACCTTATAATAAAATCCTTTTTGGGTTTTGTCGCCAAAAAATTTATTTTCCAAAAGAAAATTCAGCGGTTTTGATTCTTTCAGCTCCCGAATAAAGGTGTCGTTCGGACAATTTTGCCGGAGTCCTTTGGTTACATTGGCCGCAGTGTCGAGTCCGACCAGATCTGCCAATTTGAAAGTTCCTGTTTTGGGTCTTCCCAAAATTGATCCGGTCAGCGTATCGGCTTCCTCAATGGTCAGCCCGATCTGCTGTGCGAGTTCCATCACTTTTGCCATCGAATATACTCCAACTCTGTTTCCGATAAAACCGGGTGTGTCTTTACAGAGCACCGGTGTTTTGCCCAAAAATTTGTCTGCGTATCCTTCCAGAAAATCAATTACAGAAGCAGCTGTTTTTGGCCCGGGTATGATTTCAAATAATTTCAAATATCTCGGCGGATTGAAGAAATGGGTTCCGCAGAAATGTTTTTGAAAATCTTCAGAACGGCCTTCAGCCATCAGATGAATCGGGATGCCTGAAGTATTTGAGGTTATCAGTGTTCCTTCTTTTCTGAATTTGTCAACCCTTTCAAACATCGATTTTTTCAGATCGAGTCTTTCAATAATTACCTCAATCACCCAATCCGAGTTTTTGATTTTTTCAATATCATCATCAAAATTCCCGACGGTAATCCTCGAAGCAAATGCTTTGTCATAGATCGGCGACGGATTTGATTTGACGGCAGTGTTCAGGTGGTCCCTTGCAATCTTGTTTCTGTCTTTGCCTTCGGTCGGCATATCAAGCAATAAAACCTGAATTCCGTTTCCGGCAAAGTGACAGGCGATTGCGGAGCCCATGACTCCCGAACCCAATACTGTTACATTTTTAATGTGCCTGTTCATTTTAATTTTTTATTGATTATTTTAATTCTTTTTCTCTGTAAATTTCTTTGCTGACTGCAATCTCATTTATCTCATACAATACTTCAAAAAATATTTTTAATCGCTCGGGGTCAATCTGCTCTTCAATCGCCTCATAAAATCTGAGCACTACCTTTTTTGAAATGTCCCTCATTTTTAAACCGTCTTCGGTCAAATAAATCAACACACTTCTTTTATCGCCCGGATGATTCTCTCTGACGATCATTCCTCTTTCTTCCAATTTCTTGAGCGTCCTCGACAGGCTGGTCGGCTCCATTCCCATTTTGGGTCCGAGTGAAGTACTCGGCGTTCCTTTTTTGGGATCGAGCGAAAGCAGCGCAAATCCCAATACCATGGTGGAATCGAATTTTGCGGCCTGTTCATTGTACATTTTTTGGATGGCCAGCCAGGTGGTTCTGATATAATGGTCAATGGTTAAATCGTGGTGATGCATTTTCTCAATGATTATAATACACAAATATACAAAATAATTATTATGCATGCATAATAATTAAAAAAAGAAATTTATACATTTATAAGAAATTATTCGATTGCGCCTATGACCAAAAATTTCTCATTGTTTACAGAAGAAGATATCCGACTGTTCAAAGCCGGAAAGCATTATCGATTGTATGAAAAATTCGGTTCGAGGCGGCTGAATGACGGCAAAGCGGAAGGTGTTTATTTTGCAGTTTGGGCTCCCAATGCAAAATCGGTTTCTGTCATCGGTGATTTCAACAAATGGAACCGAAACAAAAACAAGATGGTCAAACGCAAAGACGGCAGCGGAATTTGGGAAGCTTTTTTTCCGAAAATGGATTTGGGTGTTATTTATAAATATTCAATTCAAACCCAAAAAAGTGAGACACTCGAAAAGATTGATCCGTTTGCATTTTCATTTGAAATTCCACCAAAATCAGCATCAGTGGTGACTTCTACCTGGTACAAATGGAATGACCGGAAGTGGATGAAAAAAAGACACCGGATTAATTCGCTCAAAAAACCAATATCGATCTATGAAGTTCATCTCGGTTCGTGGCGCAGAGATCCTGCCGAGCCCGACCGCTGGCTGACCTTTGTCGAAATCTCCGATAAGCTGATTTCACACATCAAAAAAACAGGATTTACGCATGTCGAATTTATGCCGGTAATGGAACATCCTTATCCGCCATCCTGGGGTTATCAGATCACCGGCTTTTTTGCTCCGACTTCGAGATACGGCACGCCACAGGAACTGATGTATCTGATTCAGGAGTTGCACAATCATAATATAGGTGTGATCATGGACTGGGTTCCCTCCCATTTTCCGAACGACGACCACGGATTGTACAAATATGACGGTACCCATTTATACGAACATGCCGACAGCCGGCTTGGTTTTCATCCCGACTGGAAATCTTCAATCTTTAATTACGGCAGAAATGAAGTCCGTTCGTTTTTGATTTCAAATGCAATGTTCTGGCTCGACCGCTATCATATAGACGGTCTGCGCGTGGATGCAGTTTCGTCCATGCTGTATTTGAATTATTCAAGAAACGAAGGCGAATGGCTGCCCAACAAATACGGTGGAAATGAAAATCTGGAAGCAATTTCGTTTTTAAGAGAATTGAACGAAACACTTTATCTCAATTTTCCGGATATACAGATGACCGCCGAGGAAGCATCCGCCTGGCCAAAAGTCAGTCATCCGACCACAGAAGGCGGTTTGGGTTTTGGAATGAAATGGATGATGGGATGGATGAACGACACTCTTGATTACTTCAAAACCGATCCTTATTTCAGAAAGCAAAATCATCACAAACTGACGTTCAGCATTATGTATGCGTTTAATGAAAATTTTATTTTGCCTTTTTCACACGACGAAGTGGTTCACGGCAAAAGTCCGATGCTGTATAAGATGCCCGGTGAAGAAAAACAGAAACACGCCAACCTGAGAGCGATGTATCTGTATATGTTTACCCATCCGGGTGCAAAACTGATGTTTATGGGTGATGAATTCGGAGAAACGTCCGAATGGAATTATGATCATTCGCTGAGCTGGCATCTGCTTGAATACGAAGCACACAAAAAACTGATGGATTTTGTTTCTGAGCTCAACCGGCTGTATAAAACCGAAAAAGGACTGTATCATTATCAGTTTGATTTTAAGGGTTTTGAATGGATTGATGCAGATGATGAAATCAACAGTGTGTATGTGTATCTCAGAAAAGCTTATTTCAGAAAAGATGATCTGCTGATTGTTTTGAATCTCACACCGATCGAACGAAAAAACTATCGGGTGGCGTTTCCCGAAAACGGAATCTGGAAATGCATTCTGAATTCTGATGATGAGCTTTATTGGGGCAGCGGTTCAAAAATCCAAAATATAAAAACCGAGCAGCAGAAATTTCTCGGAAGAAATTATTCGGCAAAAATCACTCTGCCGCCGTTGTCGGGATTGATTTTTAAACTCGAGAAGAAAATTACCCCAAAAAAGAAATCAAAATAAACTATTCTGAAGGTTTGATTTCGTTACTGTCTGCATTTTTCTCCCGTGCAAAGTTCAAACCTCTCTCCCACCAGCCGCACATCAGTTCAGCGTCAAAAACAAGCGAATTGGTGGTAAGCACACTGGGGGTATAATAAAAATTGATGATTGCTCCTTTGTTGCCCGCCACCAGCTTGCCGATTCTGATATTCTGCCTTTCAATACGATTCGCCATATAGGAATGGATATTGGTCAGCAGCGAAAAAACATTTCTCGACGGCATACGGCTGAAATAGGTAACTTCGGTTTCAAGCACAATTGCATCGATGACGGTTGCGCCTCTGCTGATCGCCTCTTCAATTGGCACCATACTCGCAAAACCGCCGTCCGCATATTCGCAACCGTCCTTTTTCACCAGACTCATAAAAGGCGCAAAATTGGCTGAAGTCCATATCCAGTCGCAAAAAGCATCATATTCGAAATCCAGAATAGATTTGTATTCCACCTGATCGAGCGACAGATTTGAAACCGTCACCACCACATCCTTTCCTGAATTTTTTAATTTTTTAAATTCTTCAGGTGTGAAACTTCCTCTAATCAATTTTCTCAGATTCAGACTTTCACCAAAAGTAGTTTTGCCCTGAAGAAAATTTTTGATGATACTGAAATGGTTGATTCCGATGTGTTTCTCTCCCATTTTGTCTTTGGTAACTGTGAACGGATAATTGCTAAAAATATCTTTTGGTCCGACCGATGTAAATACCTTTTTTATTTTTTCAACCTCATTGAGCGCCAGATGCGAAATCAGCAGACTTCCGGTCGAAGTACCAACGAAGATATCGTATTCATTTTTCATTTCATCGATCAGATATTGTGCAACTCCGCCCGCAAAAGCTCCTTTGCTTCCACCGCCGGAAATGACCATTGCTCTCATACAACTGATTTATTTTTTTGATATTAACTCATCTTTCGGCTAAAAAATTACCCAAACCGATGATTTGTGAAAGAAAATCAAGTGTGAAATTACAAAATTTAATCCGAGCCGGCATCGAATTCCCGTTTATTTTGATTTCAAAATCTTTATTCTTGAACAGCAATTGATTAAAAAATTAATTGTAACTTTCTGCTGTTAATTTTATTAACGCAACCTTTGGACGATTTTTTCATCTAAAAAGCAGAACAAAAGCAATTAAGAAAAATGAAAATAATAAAATGGATTTCACCCGTACTCTTTTTGGGACTTCTGACGGTTTCCTGTCTTGACGATGAACAGGTTGACAACATCTATTACCGGATGAAACAAATTGACAGCATTGACATCCAGGCGGTAAACGGCGTGAGAGAAGTTACAGAAATCAAAACCTATTTCACAAAATCGAGCAGTTGTGAAGACTTTTTTGACTATGACTACCGTGGATTTGATATGGAAAGAAGGGTTGCGCTGGTTACCTGGGAAGTTGAAGGAGAAAACTGTGCCGAAATCAGTGAAGCCGACTACTCAGTCCTGAGATTCAGACCCGAAAAAAAAGGTGATTACACCTTTAAGTTCTGGAGCGGAAATGATTCGGCCAACCAGCCGGTATTTATCGAGAGAACAATCACAATTGAATAAATCTTGGGTAAGGAGCTGAAAATATTGATCAAAGAATGTCAGAGAAACAAAAGAGATGCTCAGGAGGAGATCTACAAACGTTTTTCTGACAAATTATTTTCAGTATGTCTCAGATACACAAAGAACTATGAAGACGCTCAGGATATATTTCAGGACGGGTTTATATTAATTTTCAAAAAAATCGGACAATACGAATTCAAAGGGTCATTTGAAGGATGGATGAGACGCATTATGGTCAATCTCTGTATTGAGAAATTCAGAAATACAAATTATCTCTTTGTGGTCAACGAAGAAATTACAGCCGAAGAAGAAATTGCCGATGAATTCATCGAAGACGAAAACGAATTCAGCTATGAGGAACTGCTCGGATTTGTCCGACAGTTGCCTGCACGCTATGGTCAGATTTTCAATATGTATGTGATCGACGGATATTCACACAAACAAATCTCTGAACTGCTCAATATCTCGATTGGAACTTCAAAATCAAATCTGTCAAGAGCAAGAGAAAAACTGATTCATTTAATCAATAAAAAAAGTACAGAAAAAATAGTGTCAAAATGAAAAAGAACATTGACTCACTTTTTAAAAAGAGGCTCGACAGCTCTCAGAAGGCACCCGAAGACGCATGGGATTACATCCGCGAACGACTGCCGTCTGAGGACGACAAACCTGTGATTCCGTTTTGGAAAAAAACGCTGGGCATCGCTGTCATCCTCACAGGTCTTGTCAGCGGCGGACTACTGATCGGCAAAAAAGATTATTCGGCTGCAAACACTGACGGAAATACCGGAATCGTTCAAACCGAAAAAGGAAAACAAAATCAATCGGTTCAAAATCAATCTGAGAATACGATTCAGCCTGAGATTCAGAACAATTCTTCAACTGTCGGAAATGATGGATCGGAGAGCGAATCTGACAACGGAAGTCAATATTATGTTCAAAACAGTTTTGGGGCTGAAAATTTTGGAATCGGAAAATCCAATCAGAATTCCAATCAGACAGAAATGTATGCCCAAAATGGTTTGAACGGAAATTTTTCGGAAAATTCAAACTCTGACGGAAAATCATTATTGCAGGTTCTGACCGGAGATTATTCAACGGCACCCGCAAAAACTATGGTATGGAATCCCAAATTTGATTTGATCAGCAATTCTGTACTGCTCAGCAAAATCAATTCAAACAATGAGAAGCTGATTGCTTCAAATTTTGACAACAAAAAATCAAATGAAAAGAAAAAGAAATCATACAAGAGTTTTGAAAATCTGTATATTTCAGGCTTTGTTTCGCCTACCGGTCTGAACACCTTTGTTGGCGCATCCATGCTTTCAAACAATCTGAACGATTACAAAACCGAAAACAGCATCACGCTTGCCTACGGTCTAAAGGCAGCCTATTCGCTGAATCCGAAACTGAAGATCAGAGCAGGTGTATCGATAGTGGGATTTGAGCAAATCACAAAAAGTGTGCTGATGACAACCGGTTTTTCGGACAGTCCGAATTCATTTGCAGGTTCGGAACACAATATCAATTACAGCGGAGAGCTGAGACTGTACCGTCCAACGGATGGCAATGAAATGAACTACCGACTGTCGGGCGGCGATGTTCAGCAGCAGGCCCAATTTCTTGAAATTCCGTTAGAGGCAGAATATGAGGTTTTCCAAACCGGCAACATCGGAATCAGTGTGACCGGTGGCGGAAGTGCGTGGCTGCTTTCAAAAAACAAAATTTATGCACACTTGAACGGTTATACCGAAGATCTCGGTACAGCAGACAATATCAACAAGACTTCTTTCAGTGCAAACGCAGGTCTGAAATTCGATATGAAAATTTCAGACGATGTACAGCTCAATGTAGAACCCAGTTTCAAATATCTGCTCAATCCGGTCAGCAATATCGACAAATACAGTCCATATACAGTGGGTGTAAATGCAGGTGTCACCGTCAAACTGAAATAAGACTGATGGCTGCTGAAGAAGAATCTTTTTATGACAAGGTTTATGAAGTCGTCCGTCAGATTCCTGAGGGCAGAGCAACTTCGTATGGTGCGATTGCAGAATTTCTCGGCCGCAAAGGTTCGGCTCGAATGGTCGGCTGGGCAATGAACAATGCACATTCCCAACCAAATGTTCCGGCACACCGCGTAGTCAACCGAAACGGACTGCTTACCGGAAAGCATCATTTCAGACCGCCGGGACTGATGCAGCAACTGTTGGAAAACGAGGGAATAACAGTCATCGACGATCAGATTCAGAATTTTGATGAAGTTTTTTGGAAGCCTGAATAATTCAATAATCAGTTTGAAACCACTTTCAGTCCTACGATTGATGCAATCAATGTAAAAATAAAGAGCAGTCTCAGGAAATTGGTTGGTTCCTTGAACACAAAAATTCCAATCAACACCGTTCCCACTGCCCCAATTCCGGTCCAGACCGCATAAGCCGTTCCGATCGGAAGGGATTGTGAAGCCTTCATCAACAGTAGCATGCTGATGACAAGACAAACCAAAAATCCGGCATACCACCAATAAGATTCAACACCTTGGGTTCGATTTGCTTTTCCAAGACAGGAAGCAAATCCGGTTTCGAACAGTCCGGCGATAATCAGTATAATCCAGTTCATTTTTAATTTTTTAAGTTTACAAATTTCGGGATAATTTTTGAACGGCAGAGACTTACTTCACGACGAAAACATAACTCGCCTAAATTCAATGAATTAACATTTAATTTGTTTGAATAAAAAGCTGTACTAAATTAATATCAAAGGATTATTATTTCATATAATGTCTTTTGGAAATCTCACCTTAAACCTTCATGATATAGCTGATAATTTGTCGTAAATTCCTCATGGTCACAAATATATGTAACCCCGAAATGACACAAATGTCCGATTGCACTCAAATTTGGAAGCGGAAATAAAACCCGTTGTGATTATTCGTTTTGTACTAAAAAATTAGGCCTCAACCTTACGACTCAGTTTTTTTCTGTCCTCTTCTTTGAGTACGATTTTTCTCAGTCTGATATGATGCGGAGTCACCTCAATGCATTCGTCCGACTGTATGTATTCCATACATTCTTCCAAAGACATTTCGATTTTTGGCGCAATCGAAGAAGAATCATCTTTTCCCGAAGCCCTCATATTGGTCATTTTTTTTCCTTCAATCACATTGACAACCAAATCGTTCGGTCTTGTATGTTCGCCAATAATCATTCCGGTATAAACCTCTTCGGTAGGCGAAATAAAGAATTTGCCTCTGTCCTGAAGTTTGTCGATTGAATAAGGCGTTGCAACGCCCTGATCTTTGCTGATCAGCACACCTGCCATTCTGCCCGGTATGCTTCCTTTGAAAGGTTTGAATTCACTGAAATTGTGAGAAATTACCGCTTCGCCCGCAGTTGCAGTCAGCAGTTGTGAACGCAGGCCGATCAGACCTCTCGAAGGAATATCGAATTCCAAATGCTGGTTTTCACCCTTGGTTTCCATCACTCTCAAATCGCCTTTTCGCTGGGTCACCAGATCGATTGCTTTGCTCGAATAATCCTGCGGCACATCAATCACAAGAAGCTCATACGGCTCATGTTTCTGACCGTCAATCTCTTTGATGATCACCTGTGGCTGTCCGACGGTGAGTTCGTAACCTTCACGGCGCATGGTCTCAATGAGCACCGAAAGATGCATGATACCGCGTCCGTAAACCAAATAAGTATTTGAATCGGGTGTTGATTCAACCCTCAATGCCAGATTTTTCTCCAATTCTTTTTCAAGTCTTTCAATCAAATGCCGGCTGGTCACATATTTTCCGTCTTTTCCAAAAAACGGCGAATCATTGATTCCAAACGACATACTCATCGTTGGCTCATCGATCTGAATACCGGTCATTCCTTCAGGATTTTCGGCATCTGCAATGGTTTCACCGATTTGGAACTGATCCATTCCGACCACCGCACAGATATCGCCCGCAAGCACTTCTGCCGTTTTTCTTTTGACAAGTCCTTCAAAAGTATAAAGTTCCTTTACTTTTTGTTTGGTGATGCTCCCGTCATTTTTGACAAGACTCACCCACTGCCCTTCTTTCAGGCTGCCTCTTGAAATTTTTCCGACGGCGATTCTGCCCAAAAATGAAGAATAATCAAGTGAGGTAATCTGCATCTGAAGCGTTCCTTCTGCAGTTTCCGGCGAGGGAACATATTTTAGAATTCCGTCCAGCAGCGGTGAAATATCTTCGGTCTGCACGTTTTCTGTATTGAACCACCCCTGTTTTGACGAACCGTAAAAAGTAGGAAAATCCAATTGTTCTTCGGTTGCATCCAGATTAAAGAACAGATCAAAAACCTCTTCATAAACTTCTTCGGGACGGCAGTTTGGTTTGTCCACCTTGTTGATGATTACTATCGGTTTCAGTCCGAGCTGAAGCGCTTTATGCAAAACAAAACGAGTCTGCGGCATCGGTCCTTCAAATGCATCGACCAGCAATGCCACACCGTCTGCCATTTTCAAAACTCTTTCTACCTCACCGCCAAAATCGGCGTGACCGGGAGTGTCAATCACATTGATTTTCACCCCTTTGTATTCGGCTGCTGCATTTTTTGAGAAAATCGTGATGCCCCGTTCCCGCTCCAGGTCGTTACTGTCCATAACCAGTCCCTGATTGTCCGAATTGTCTTTCAACGCATGGGTATAATGCAGGATTTTGTCAACCAGCGTGGTTTTCCCGTGGTCAACGTGTGCGATAATCGCGATGTTTCTGATGTTTTGCATATAGAAATTTGAGGGTGCAAAATTACGACAAACATCGCAGACCGCAATGTATTGATGAAATTGTTTTTTGTCGGAAATAAGATTTTTTTATCAGAATTCAAATGAATCCAATCCTGACTGAACCGATTCCAAATCAAACCGATCCGGATCATAGCCTTCTTCGACCAAATAGCCGAACATTTCCCACATCACCTCATGCCAGTCGGAGTTGTCCGAATTTCTGACAAAATCCTTAACCCTTTGGAAACCCCAGATGCCACCGCAACCTTCAGGCGGACAGGCTCCTTTTCCGGCAATCAGTCGGACAGAATCCGAAGTTCCGGGTATAATCTTTTCCAAATGAATTACATGCTGCCAGTCTTCTTTGAAATCATAAGTATAAACCAGAAGTTTTCTCTCGGTCGAAAAATAATCTTCAAGTCTCAGAATCCCGGCATCCAAAGTATGTTCTGACCAATCATTTTTCATAATACGGGTTTCCGAATCCGAATTTTTGAACAAAAAAGAATACGGATGTTTGTCTTTCCAGCCAAAAGTAAGCTGTATCGTTTTATGAAACTGATCAAAACTGAACCCGGCAGGGATTTCAAACTGCCTCCAAACCGGTGGCATAATCACTCCTTTCAGCTGGACTTTGAATTGGAATTTCATTTTGTAATTGATTTTAAATTTTCAGAAAAAACCAATAAAATTGCGACCGTATTCACAGCTCAAAAATTTAATCAAAATCATAATTCTTTTCTCTTGATTTATAAGCTCTTTCAATTATCGAAAGCGGATCCTCCATACTGTCAAAATATAGCCATTCGATCGCCTGCGGAAATTCCTGGGACCAGAAAAATTCCTGATGTTCACCGTCCTCATTGATTACAGTTCTGACTTTGAAATCAAACAGCTTTTGTCTTTCCCAAAGTTCGAGCGACTTTTCAAATGCACAAACCCTTTCCACCATTTCGGCGCCTTCTTTCCTTCCACCGTACAGATAAACCCGGGTTCTGAACTGATGCTGAAAACTCACCAGCGGATAGTTGTTGTTGGGTTCTACCCAGAGCGAGGGCGAAAACAACAAGAGTTTTGAATAAACTTCGGGATACAGCAGACCGCCGTAAATGCTGATCAGCGCACCCAGCGAGCTGCCGCCGATACCTGTGTTTTCACGATCTCTCAAAGTTCTGTACTTCTGATCGATATATGGTTTTAACGTATCGGTAATGAAACGGATGTATTTTTTTCCTTCTGCTTCTTCGCTCAGTTTCGGGTTTTTAAAAACATATTCTCTGATCCGGTCGTCACCGCCGTGTTCGACCGCAATTACAATGATATCCCCTCTGCCGTATTCGGCAAGGATCGAGAGTTTTTTGTCGATTTCCCAATTTCCGAAAGCTGTTCCTTCGTTGAACAGATTTTGTGCATCCTGAAGATAAAGCACCGGATATTTCTTTTTGGTTTTGTAATAATCAAACGGAAGCAGCGCCCACACCTTGCGGGTTTTGTCGAGCTGCGGGATATAAAATTCATCATCGACCAGTTCGACAATCGGAAAATACTCTTTTTTGAACGGCCCCCAATTGAGTCGCCAAAACGTAACTTCATCTTTGACCGCCAATTTTGAACGCTTCACCCTTCGGTTGGCAGACACTTTTCCGTTGTCGTCGAGTTCACCGTTTTCCCAACCTCCTTTTGTGTATTTGTATTCTATGTTTTCAGGCAAAAGCGCATTGTCGATTTTTATGTAATAATGCTGTTTGTCAATCTCCTCCATCTTGAAATCAGAATCTTTTGGATTCCATTTGTTGAAATTTCCGGTGATATAAACCGGGCGGTCATCAATTTCGGCGGTGGTCAGAAAAAATTCCATCAAAGATTATTTGTTTTGAAAATCAATTTTAGTGAGAATTGAAATCAATTCCAAAGTTCATACTAAATAATTCCCAAAAAAGTGTCTGAATTGCTGATTTTCAATCATTTCAACGCATCAGCTCCCGATTTGATCCAAATCAGTATCATCAGAACCTTCAATAACAATCTGATTTCTGTTTTTATAAAAAATTATCGCCAGGATGATATAAAGAACAAACGAAAAAATGGCCGGAAGCGATGAATAAAAAACATTGAGTTTTATCGAATCGTAGTAAATATTAAGGTTTTTATAATAATCGATGGATTGATAACCTGAAAACACAAACGGAATTATTCCGCCGAGTATCTGACCCAAAAACAAGCAAACCAATGGCAATATAAAATATCCGCTCAACTGATAAGATTCTGTTTTTCATTATTTTAATCAACCCAAAAGCAGAAACAACATAAATGATTATTTCAATCAATTCAGATAAAATCATCACCAAAATCGGGTCAAATGAGTCATTCATTATCAAAAATCTTCTGAACAGATCTTTTGGTACAAAAGCGATTGACGAAACCGCCAGAAAAAAGAATATGCCAACACCCAGAATCAGTATCGGCCTGACTGCAGTGGATTTATTCATTTGCTGATTTTAATTTTGTCTATCAGAATTTCAAATTATCAATGCAGGAAATGTCTCATTCCGGTGAAAACCATCGGAATTCCGTGTTCGTTGCATGCATCAATACTTTCCTGATCGCGCATTGAACCGCCCGGCTGAATGATGGCAGTAATTCCGCTTTCGGCTGCAAAATCAACCACGTCTCTGAACGGAAAAAATGCATCTGAAGCCATCACAAGATCCGAAGTCTGTTTTTCCTTTGCTCTTTCAACCGCCTGCCGAGCCGCCCAAATCCTGTTGGTCTGACCGCCGCCGATGCCGAATGCCTGACCGTTGGTCGCCACCACAATCGCATTTGATTTGGTCCACTTCACAATCTTTTGCGCAAATTTCAAATCGATCAGCTGTTTTTCGGTCGGCTGTTTTTCGGTTACTGTTTTCAGCTCTTTTGAAAATGAATTGTCCATACTTTGAACCAACAGACCGCCGTCAACTTTCACAAAACTCAATCGGTCAGAAACCGGATGGTTCACACGGATGACCCTCAGATTCTTTTTGGTTTTGAAAACTTCCAAAGCCTCGTCCGTAAAGGCGGGAGCGATGATAATTTCCAAAAAAAGTTTGTTCAGTTCCTCTGCAGTCGAAGCGTTGACTTCTTTGTTGAAAGCGATGATTCCGCCAAAAATAGAAACCGGATCGCATTCATAAGCTTTTTTGTAGGCATCATCAACGGTTTCTCCGATTGCAACACCGCAGGGTGTGGAATGTTTCACCGCACAACAGCAGGTTTCTTCAAATTCAGAAACCACTTTGTAAGCGAGATCCATATCTCGTATATTATTGAATGAGAGCTCTTTGCCCTGGAGGTAATCAAAATCTTTCATTGCACCGTTTCCGGTTTTGTCCACATAATAAGCTGCCTGCTGATGCGGGTTTTCGCCGTATCTCAAATCCATCATTTTTTCATAAGAAGATTCCAGATAATGCGGAAAATCCTGATTCAAAATATAGGATGAAATCGCAGCATCATAAGCAGAAGTCAGATTGAAAACCTTTCCGGCAAGCAGTTTTCGGGTTTCCGGTTTGGTTTCACCTTCATTTTCTATTTCATCCATAATCATTTGATAATCATTTACATCCGTTATGACAGTTACATCATAAAAATTCTTTGCGGATGAACGAAGCATTGACGGCCCGCCGATGTCGATGAATTCAATCATATCGGCTTCCGAAAGTCCGGTATTCATTTTTGCAAAAAACGGATACAGATTTACCACCACGATATCAATCGGATTGATTTGGTGTTCTGCCAAAGTCTTCATGTGGTTTTCGTCCGATCTTCTCGCCATGATTCCTCCGTGGATGGCCGGATGAAGCGTTTTGACCCTTCCGTCAAGAATTTCGGGAAAGCCGGTGATGTCTTTGACTTCTGTGACTTCGATTCCGTTGTCTTTCAAAAATTTAAAAGTTCCGCCGGTTGACAGCAGATTGTAGCCTTTGGCCGAAAGGAATTTTGCAAATTCCGCCAGATTTGATTTATCTGAAACGCTGATGAGTGCCTGTTTTTTCATTTTGAAATTAGAAATTAGAGGTTAGAAGCCGGAAGAGAATTCCCGCTTATTAACCTTTGTTTTTATTTTAAATTATTGCTTCTCAATTTTTAAGTTGGAAATTAATGATTAGAAAGAATTCAACCTCTAATCCTGATATTTTTTCTTAATTCAATTCTTTTACAGTTTGAAATATATTGTTTCAATTAATTTTTTATTTTTCATCAAATTCAGTTTTTGTCATTCAGCTTATCGTTTATTTTCTTCAAAATAGAAACGATTATAGCCGTAATTTCCTTTCATTCTGAATCTGCATTTATCCTAATTCTTTTCCTTAAATCCCCGTTCATTATAAAAAATTCTCATTTCTGGTTTCTAATTTCCGGCCTCTAATTTTAAAATGGCATCTATCATTATAATTTTCTCCACTTCACCCACTTTTCGCTGAAGATCATCCACCTGATCTCCTTTCTCAATTTTGAACTCTTTTTGAATAATGATTTCGCCTTCGTCCACTCCCTCAGTTACAAAATGAACGGTTGCACCGCTTACTTTCTCACCGGCCGCCAAAACTGCTTTGTGAACATGCTCGCCGTACATTCCCTTTCCGCCGTATTTGGGCAAAAGCGCAGGATGAATATTGATGATTTTATTTTTCCACTTTTGGGTGAATTCGGCTGAAAGTACTGTCAGAAAACCGGCCAGTACGATCAGATCGATATTTTCGCCGGTCAAATTGTAATCTGCATCTTCCGAAAAAGTTTTGCGGTCATCAAGCAGAAAGGTCGGAATATCGTGATCGAGCGATCTTTCAATTGCATAACAGTCCCGGTCTGCGATTACCATTGCAATCTCGGTGTTCTTCAATCGACCGTCATCAATTGCATCAATGATATTTTGAAGATTGGATCCGCTGCCCGAAACAAATACGGCTATTTTCATCACCCGGTAATTTTTATCTGAATTAAAAGTGCAAAGATAAGTTTTGAGGTTTGTTTTGACCGTATCTAATCAAATAAAAGTCAACAGGAATATCAACAATCCTCTGTACTTAATATAATTCAGTTTGGTCTTAAACAAATTTTTTCAAATCGGGTGTCTTTTATAAATCAGGATTCATTTTTCATTTTTCAGTTTTCCGTCAGTAATCAGAATTGGCAGATGTGCAGACACTTCCAATTTTTGTACAAATCCTCCTCCCTCAACTTTAAAGAACACAACGACATGATTTGTCACAACAGATTTTTATATTTGTTCAAAAATTACCCCATGTCAAAACAGGAAGCAATAGCACGTCATCGACTGATTATTCAAAAGCTGAGAAGCAAACCCTCTACTTTTGAGGAAATTCTGGAAAAACTCAGAATGGAATCAGATCTTCATGATTTGAATTTTGAAATTTCAAAACGAACCTTTCAGCGCGATATAAAAGAAATTGAAGAACTCTACAATATTGAAATCAAAAATGACAGATCCAAAAAGGTTTACTATATCAGTAGTGATTCACAGGATGAATTCAGTGAGCGTCTTTTTGAAGTAATTGATGTTTTTCAGCTACTGAATTACAAGCAGTCAATTTCAAGATTTGTTCAGTTTTCGACCCGAAAACCAATGGGCACCGAATATCTGAGCGGTTTGCTGTATGCGATTCAGAATCGTTTTCAGATTGTGCTCAGGTACAAAAAGTTTGATCATGACGAAACCGAAAGCAGACTGGTGGAGCCCTATCTGCTGAAAGAATTTAAAAACCGCTGGTATCTCAGGGCATACGATGTTGAAAAACGGGAATTCAGAACTTACGGAATCGACCGGATACAGGCGATGAGGATTTCCGATAAAAAATTTCAGTTTCCAAATAAAATCAATCCGAAGGAACACTACAAGGACTGTTTCGGAATTGTCGGTTCTGACGGTGCTCCGCCGCAGGAAATTCTTTTAAAATTTACAAACAATCAGGGACAGTACATCCGAACGCTTCCACTCCATTCGTCTCAGCAGATTTTGGAAGAAAACGGTGACGAAATGCTGGTCAGGCTCAAAATCGTACCGACTTATGATTTTTTATTCGAGCTGATGTCAATGGGTGAAAATCTGAAAGTTTTGAAACCTCAAAGCCTTGCAGACGAAATGAAGCAAAAATTAAGAGAAGCACTTGACAATTATTCCTGATTCGGACAGCAATTTGGTTTCGAATTAATTTTTAAAATTTACACGAAATTAATTTTAATTTGAATTATATCAGAAAAAAAGCTAAATTCACTCAAAATTTAAGTTTGATGAAAAAATATTTTATCCTTTCAATAACCGCATCTCTCATGATCAGCTGCGGTAAGACTCTGCACGAAAGTTGGGATTATTTTCCAAATGAAGTGAATCTCGACACATACAACAATCTTGATTTTGTCAAAATCAAACAGGGCAATACGATTACTGTAAAAGTGGAAGAAAACCCGTCCACCGGATATTCATGGACTTCAAAGTCAAACAACGACTGCTCTGTCAGTATGGGGTTGAGCGGTTTTTCTGCGGGCAGTAACGAAAACAATATGGTCGGTGTACCCGGTGTAAGAACCTTTGAAGTGAAGGGTGAAAAAACAGGAAGCTGCCTGGTTGAATTTCAACAGTTTGCACCCGGAGATCAAAGCAAACCCGCCAACCGAAAAGGAATCTATTTTATAGTGGAATAAATCCAAAAGCTATATCAAATGAAAGTCCGCATGAAGCTTTCCTGCGGATTTTTTTATTCTCTGCCGATAAAGATTTGCGCTTTCCTGATTTCGTCATAGCTGAGCTGACGGTCGAGTTTTTCATAAATTTGAGACAGAGAGTTTTTTGATTCGCCATCCAGATTTTGAACTGCATTTTTTACTTTTTCAAGAACCGATTCATCCGGTCTGTACATTTCCAAATCAATAGCCGGGTCTGTTTCTGCAATCCTGATCAGATGATTCAGAATGGTTCCGCCGGTCAAACCTCTTTCCTTGGCAATCTCACTGATACTCATTTTTTTATTGACCAGTCTTTTTGTAATCTGATAAGTAGATTCTTTTTCTTCTTTTCCTTTTTGAACCAACTTTTCTTTTGTCTTTGCAATTTCTCTTTTGTCAAGCGTTCCGCCGTTGTATCTGATAAAGTTTTTGAATTCACTCTCAAGGATTTTTTCATCGAGCGAGTCATCCCATTCCTGAGACAATTCTCGAAAACGGAAATCGGCACGCATCGCAAGTTCATCAACCTCCAAAGCCGTTCGGTTCAGCCCTCTGAGTTTCAATCCGCTCAAATTTCTAAGCCTTGAAATTGCGACATATCCCTGACCTTTTTCAAAAGCTCTGCTCAGATCAATCATGGCAGAATCAAGCGTCATTCCCTGGCTTTTGTGAACGGTTATTGCCCAGGCGAGCCGAAGCGGAATCTGTGTAAATGATGCAAGCGGTCTGCCCGATTCGTCCTCTATCGCCCAGGTTTCGGGTTTTGCTTCAATGATTTCATTGTCAAAAGTCCTGACGAGCGGAAAACCTTTTTCGGTAAAACTGCTGACCGTCCCCATGGTGCCGTTGACATAGCCGGCTTCATAATTGTTTCTGATAAACATCACCCGTGCATCTCTTTTGAGTTCGAGGTTTTCCAAAGCCAAAACCGATTTTTTCAACACTTCGATCAGTGCCGGATTTCCTTTGGTTTTTGCTTTGAAATGCTTGGACGATGTCCCAATCTGATTCAGATACTGAAGATTAATCCGATCCACATCTGCATTATGGGTATAAAGTTTGGTCTCCATTTCTCCGTCTTCGGGATGGACTTCAAGCCGTGTTTTCAACAGTTCAATTGACTGTTCCGAAACCTGTCCGTCTCTGATTTCATTTAAAATTTGATTCAGTTCGTTTTCGGTCTGACGGTGCTGCTCGGTCAGGTAGCAGATGACCGGTTCTGTTTCGAGCCAGGCATCAGACATAAATGCAAATTTTTCCCGAGATTCCTCCAAATCATTGCCAATCGGCGGGAGCTGAAAGAAATCGCCGGAAAAAATCACCTGGATCCCGCCAAAAGCAAGCTGGTTTCCTTTGAAATATTTCAGCACCTTGTTGACCATATCCAACTGGTTTCGGTGAAGCATCGAGATTTCATCAATGACCAGCACCTTGACCAAATCCATTTTTTTTGTAAAATATTTTTTCTCCTTGAGCGAAGTCAGATGGCGGGTCGAAATATTGTCTTTGATTCCGATGCCCGACCATGAATGTATCGTCTGTCCGTTCATGTGTGTGGCTGCAATTCCGGTCGAGGCAGTCACCGCAACTCCGATTTTGTGTTCCTTCAGATAATTAATGTACTGATTGAGCACATGGGTCTTGCCCGCACCGGCTGATCCTGTCAGAAAGACATTTCGACCCGATTTCATGATAGCAAGTGCCTTGGACTGAAGCATAATTTTAAAAGATTAATCGGTTGGATTTTTACAAATATAAAGATATTCTGCTGAGAGGCTAAAGACTTTCTCCCTCAAAAAACAATTAAAACACCTGATTTTATTTCGAATCAAATCAGTTTTCAAAATCCGATTAATTTCCGGTGTTCTGTTTGCCCAGAACCGTGCTCATCGAAGATTTGCTTACAGATTTGAGTTTTGGGTTCGGATTGGTTTTTCATAAAAAAGCGGCTGAATTCCAAATAGAAATTCAACCGCTTCAATATTTACTTCATTCTCATTTTATCCGCATTTGCTCGATCCGCAGTTTTTGCAAATCAGACATCCTTCCTGATAAATTACCTGATCCGAACCGCAGCTTGAACATTCGTGTCCGTGAACTTCTGTTCCGTCGGGAATGTATTTTTTGAGTGCGCGTGCCACACCTGCTTTCCAGGTATTGATTGATTCTGAATCGAGTTCCATTTGGTTGACCAGATCAACCGCTTTTTCTATCGGCATGCCGTGTCTCAATACACCCGAAATCAGTTTTGCATAATTCCAGAATTCGGGATTGAATTTATCTGAAAGTCCCTGAATCGTGTTTTTATGACCTCTCGGATTGGTATAGGTGAAATCGTATCTTGAATTTCCGTTCTCATCTCTGTTTTTGATGATCCAGCCTTTGGTCAGCCATTTTGGAAGCAGTATTCCTTCTTCCTCATTTGCAATACCGGTAAAGATCTCATAAGGTTTGTTGTTGATCAGACCGATAAATGCGACCCATCTTTCTTTGTTGTTGTAGAAATTAACCACATCCGCTTCAAGCTGCTGAGGTCTTTTGGTCGGAAATTCGTCCGATTCTCCGTTCTCTGATTTTGCATCTGCTGCCACCAAAACACCGGATCTCGAACCGTCTCTGTAAACCGTAATTCCCTTGCAGCCGCTTTCCCAGGCGGTTACATAAAGTTTGTCAACCAGTTCTTCGGTTGCTTCGGCCGGAAGATTGATGGTCACCGAAATTGAATGATCCACCCATTTTTGTACGCTCCCCTGAAGTTTCACCTTGTTCAGCCAATCCACATCATTTGAAGTTGCTTTGTAATAAGGTGATTTTTCAATCAGTTCATTGATTTCTTCCTGACTGTAATTCTTTTCGGTATCGATTCCGTTTGCCTCCATCCAGGTTTTGAAATGATGATGGAAAACGATGTATTCTTCCCACGAATCACCCACTTCATCTACAAAATCAACCCTCACATCCTTATCATTCGGATTTACTTTTCTTCTTCTTTTGTAAACCGGAAGGAATACCGGCTCAATCCCCGAAGTGGTCTGTGTCATCAGACTGGTGCTGCCTGTCGGTGCGATGGTAAGCAGTGCTATGTTTCTTCGGCCGTATTTCACCATGTCCTCATAGAGTTCCGGATCTTCTTTTTTGATTCTTAAAATAAACGGATTGTCTTTTTCTCTTTCAGAATCATAAATCTCAAATGCACCTCTTTCTTTTGCCATATTTACGGATGAGCCGTAGCAGGCAAGCGCCATATTTTTATGAACTTCAGTAGAAAACTCAGTTGCTTCTTCAGTTCCGTATCTCAGTCCCAGTGCCGCAATCATATCTCCCTCAGCAGTGATTCCCACACCGGTCCTTCTTCCCTGAAGCGTTTTGGTTCTGATTTTTTGCCAAAGCTGTCTTTCTGTTCTTTTGATTTCCTCCTCTTCTGGGTCGCTTTCAATCTTTGAAAGAATTGCATCAATTTTTTCAATTTCCAGATCGATGATATCATCCATCATACGCTGTGCGATTGCAGCATGCTCTCTGAACAGTTCAAAATTGAACTTTGCATGCGGCGTGAACGGATCTTCAACATAGGAATAAAGATTGATGGCAATCAGCCGGCATGAATCGTACGGACAAAGCGGAATTTCACCGCAAGGATTGGTCGATACGGTTTCAAATCCGTAATCTGAATAGCAGTCCGGAATCGATTCTCGCTGTATGGTGTCCCAAAACAGCACACCGGGCTCTGCTGATTTCCATGCGTTGTGAATGATTTTTTTCCAAAGTGAGGCCGGCTGTATATTTCTTGAGAATTTCGGATTTGCACTGAATATCGGATATTTTTGTTCGTATTCAGAGCCGTTTTTGAGCGATCTCATAAATCCGTCATCAATACGAACCGATACATTTGCTCCGGTTACTTTCCCCTGCTCCATTTTTGCATCGATAAAATCCTCAGCATCCGGATGATTGATGGAAACCGACAGCATCAGCGCTCCTCTTCTTCCGTCCTGTGCAACTTCACGGGTCGAATTTGAGTAACGTTCCATAAACGGAACCAGACCGGTTGAAGTCAGTGCCGAATTTTTTACCGGCGATCCTTTGGGGCGAATTCCCGACAGATCATGTCCGACTCCGCCTCTTCTTTTCATCAGCTGAACCTGTTCCTCGTCAATCTTCATAATGCTTCCGTATGAGTCGCCATCGTGGATGCTGCCGATCACAAAACAATTTGACAGTGATGCTATCTGAAAATTGTTTCCGATTCCGGTCATCGGGCTTCCCTGGGGAACGATGTATTTGAAATTTTTAATGACATCAAAAATCTCGTCTTCGGTATAAGGATTTGGGTATTTCTTTTCAATTCTGGCAATTTCGCGGGCAATCCTGCGATGCATATCATCCGGCGTAAGTTCATAAATATTGCCGTCTGAATCCTTCAGCGCATATTTATTGACCCAGACCCTTGCCGCCAAATCATCGCCCTTAAAGTATTCGACAGTAGCTTCGAATGCTTCCTGAGTTGTGTAAACTTTTGTTTTTTCCAAAACCTCCTCCATTTTTAATTAATTTAAGTTAAGCGAATAATTTTACTCAATCACCAAAAATAATTTGCGAAAACTGATGCTGTTAAATCAAAAACATTTAAATCACAAAGACCTGATTTCTATAATTTAAATGCCCGGATTTAATCTGTACTGCAAATTAAATAAAGCGATTTTTTGTCGGATATAAAAGTAGCCTTTCAATTTCAATGTTTTGCCCAAAGTCAGATTTTGGTATCCACATTTTATGAACAATTGAAGGTTAAAACTCTAAAATTATTTTGCATTAATTTGATATTCAATAACATACAAGTGAAGAGGAAGCCGGTTCGGAATTTTCAGTTCTCCAGCCAATTTTTAAAATCTGCAGTTCGTTCACGGCTGACAATGAGTTCTTCAAACACGTTTTTGATCTCAATAATGAAGCGGCTGCCCGAATGGGTTTTAATTTTTTCGATGAATTTCAAATTGACAATTGCGTTGCGGCTGATTCTGAAAAAATCTTTCGGATTCAGCTGATTTTCGAGTTCACTCAGACTGACGTCGATCGGATATTCCCGATTTTCGGTAAAAAGAAAGCTGAATTTGTCTTTTGAGTAAAAACAGCTGATCTGGTCGGTTTCAACCGTTTTCAGACTGTTGCCCGCGCGAACCAGAAAGCGTTCTCTGAATTTGTTTTCAAAATTCTGGCTCAGCAGCTCTTTGATTTTCAGCAGATCCCACGAAACATTTGAATTCTGTTCTTTGAATTTTCTGATTGCATTTTTCAGTTCATTTTCATTGATCGGTTTGAGCAGATAATCAATACTGTTGAATTTAAATGCTTTGACAGCATATTCGTCAAAGGCCGTAGTAAAGATGATTGCGCTTTTTGGCTGTATCTTTTCAAAGATTTCAAAACTGATTCCGTCGCCGAGCTGAATGTCGAGAAAGATCAGATCGGGTTCGGGATGAGATTCAAACCAGGCCACCGCTTCCCTGACGCTGTTGAGCACAGCCATCGGTTCCTCTCCCTGTTTTTGAAGCAGCCTCTCAAGATATCTGGCAGCCGGTTTTTCGTCTTCAATGATGATACAGTTCATTGTTTATTTGATTTTTTTCTTTGTTTTTCTATCTGTTTCAATATCTGTTTTCTTTTCCATTCAGTCACGCCAAACACGTCAAACACACTCAGATAATGGATGCCCAGTCCAAAACCCCAGAATGCAAGCGGAAAAATCGCCCAATATTCACCGCCTTCTGTCCAGTTCCAAATATTAAAAAATAAATTGACACAGATAAATACTGTCAGATGAATGTAGAAACCGATTTTTTCATTCACCCTCTTTCTCGCCTGCCTGAGGTCTTTGGATTCTGTTTTAAAATTTCTGATTTCCATAACAAATCTGTTTTACAGTTGACTGTCAAAATAATTTCTTTCGTCCTTTCTTTTTTCAAGTTCTCTTTGAATCATCCGGTTTTTCCAACCGGTAGAATTGAAGGTGCCAAAGGCACTGACGGCATGAAAAACCACTCCGATTCCCCAACCGATCAGCGGCCAGTACGCCCAGTTATAGACGCCGTCATCTCTGATATCCAAAAATGCAAAAAAACTGTTGACAATGATATAACTGGCAAGATTCCAGTAGAATCCCTGAATCTCCTCAACTCTTTCTTTTGCTTCTCTGTATTCTTCTTCTGTATATTTTTTATTGATTTTCATAACGATATTATTTTTTTGAACAAATGGTATTTTAACTGTGAAATTATTTTCATCCCGAATGATTTCAACCTGGTTTTCAAAATTTTGGTATTGACTCTGTATATGCTCTAATCCTTTTCCGGTTGAATGTTTCAGTTGTTTTTTGAGCTGAAGGTTATTTTTTACAATGAGAAAATCATCTTCCCTGTACACCTTTATATATAATGGCTCTTCAGATGAAATCCGGTTGTGTTTGATACAGTTTTCGATCAGAATCTGTAGGGTCAGCGGCGCAATCAGGCTGTCATTTGGCAGATTGCTGCCAATTTCAAAGGACAGTCCGTCTTCATATCTTTTCTGGATCAACTCCATATAGGTTCTGCAGAATTCAATTTCTTCTTCGAGCGGCACCCACTCCTTGTCCTTTTGTTCGAGCACATAACGATAGACCGATGAAAGATCGCCGACAAATTCCTGCGCTTTTTCACTGTTTTCTTCAATCAGTCCGGTCAAAACATTCAGACTGTTGAACAAAAAGTGTGAACTGATTTGCGATTTCAGAGATTCATGCTGTTTTGAAATTCTGATGACCTTTTTTTTCTGTTCTTTCAGCTGACTCGACTGATAATACTGAATCAGTGAAGCGGTTTGAAAAATTACGGCAATCGTAACCGAAAACCAAACCATCACCCGAACTCCTTCGGCAGTTTCGGCAGAGAAAAACAGTTTGTGAAATGCTTCTGACCAGGAATCTCCATTAAACAAAAGCATAAAGACATACAGCAGCGAACCGACGATCAGACTGACAATCGCACTGCCAAGCGTCCCGATAATAAATTTTATGACAATGTTTTTCAGGTCGAATTTTGGAAATCTCGTCTGAACCCACTTGCTTACCGGCACATTGACCAGATAAAGCCCCGCTGTGAAATAAACCGACCAGCCGAAAAAGCTGAACATCAGCTTGATTTCCGGCAGTGAACTATTGTTCAGAAAATAAAATGACACATTTATGATGTTGACGATCAGAACGATGATTAGACTGTAAACGATATGTTTTTGAATGTTTTTCATCGGTTAATTTTTACAGCAGCTGTCATTTATTCTCCACATTCGGTTTTCAGGATTTCATCCGCATTGCTTTCTCCCCAACCGGGGGCAAAACCTTCAACCGAATGATTGGCATACAGTTGTTTTGCTTTTTTGATCATGGGGCAATACTGAACCGGATCGGTTCCGTAATAAGGCGCCGAACGCATATTGAACTGTCCGAGCAGATAGAGCGGTCTTGGATTTTCAGGATTAATTTTGATTGCTTCGTTGTAATCCGCAATGATAGCCGAAGGCAAAACCATTCCGTAATTCATCGGATCTTTTGCAACTTTTACCGTTCTGAAAAGGCCTCTCAGCGTCAGTGTTTCTGACATATCGGGATTCATTTCAATCAGTTTGTCATAATCTTTTTCAAGTTCGCCCGAAACTTTGACGGCTTCTTTCGGTTCAAGTGAAAATGCATTTAGTGTTCTTGAAAGCATGGAATAATAAAGCGGAAGCCAGTTGTCCGGATTTGATTTTGTGATTTTGTCAAAATCGGCTGCAGCTTTTTCAAAACTTCCGTCAGTGTGTGCTGCTGAAAATTCGTTCAATGCGTTTTGCATTTCGGAATTGTAGTTTGTCTGTCCGTTTGCTCTGAAAAACAACCCCAGAACCAGAACACTCAAAATGATAATTAATTTTTGCATAATAACAGATTTTTTAATTTGATGAAACAAATTTCTGCATTGCATAAATTTACACAAAAATTAATAGGACGAACCGTCAATTTTTGGGGATGAACTGTAAAAAAGATTTGTTTTGTGCTTTTATGAAGCGGAATTAATAAAAATAATGCTTACAGCTGAATTTTTAATCCTGCTTTGAAAAATCCAAATCCTGAAAATCATAACTAAAATCGGTCAACGGTGAAATTGGTTCCATACTGAATCCCGTAACTTTTCCGTCCTCCACTTTCATAAAAACAAAAGCATCTGCGTGCAGATAGGCATTGTCCCATTTTACGGCAAAAGTATCGCCTTTGTAATAGAACATATCTCCCTTCAGCTGAGACGATCTGACCGATTCGAATCTGAGTTTTCCCTTGTCCATCGTGATTTTCACTTCGCCAAACCAATTGTCTCTGTATGTACCCGGAAGGCTGTCAATATAGGCAAGTCGGCGTTTTTTATTTTTTTCAACTGTTTCCCATACTTCTGCTGTAACCACATCTGCTTCACCGGTTCTTTTTGCAATCAATTCGCCGTATTCTTTCACCCAGTCTCTTTCGGGCAGGCCAAGATAATGGTCTTTGATTGTATTTGAAACCGCCATGAATGCAGCGCCCTCCTGCTGATTGGTCAGTACGATAATGCCAAGATTTAACTGCGGATACATGATGATCTGGGTAACAATTCCTTCCAGACCGCCGGTATGTGAAACCTCAAGTTTCCCATTCATATCCTGAAGCTGAAAACCGAGACCGTATGCCCTGAAAAGTGTGTTGTACGGCGGTCTTGTGAAATTTGGCTGAAGCGTCTGAGGTGTAATCAGCTGTTTCATCTGTTTTTCGGATACCAGTTGCTCTCCGTTTTGAGTTTTTCCCAGATCGAGCTGAAACTGAACCCATTTGGCGAGGTCATCAACATTTGAATACAAACCTGCAGCCGCATCAAAAATCGGGTTGGTATATCTGTCGATTACCTTCAGTTTTCCGTCAATCGGCACATGCGGATCAATCACATTTGATTTGTCGCTGAGCGTATTCCAGCTTGCACCGGTTCTGTTCATTCCAAGCGGAATGATAAAATTCTGTTCGATAAATTCGGTCCATTTCTGACCCGATACTCTTTCAATTATCTCGCCTGCAATGATATACAGCAGATTGTCATAATCGTATTTGGTTCTGAATCCCGAAACCGGTTTCAGGTAATGAATATTTCGGATGATGTCTTCGGGTACAAAATCATGTCCGTCAGGCCAAACCATCAGATCGCCCGCACCCAATCCGAGACCGCTTCTGTGGGTCAGCAGATCGCGGATGGTGAATTCTTCGGTCACATAATCATTGTACATTTTGAATTCGGGTATGTATTTTTTCACTTTGTCATCCCAATCCAGCTTTTGCTGATCAACCAATAGCGCCAAAGCCGTTGTGGTAAATGCTTTTGAGTTGGATGCAATCCCAAAGTTGGTCGCCGAATTTACTTTTTCGCCCGTATTGATGCTTGCCAGGCCGTAGCCTTTTGCCAGTATAACTTTTCCGTCATGAATAATGCCGACCGAAATTCCGGGGACATTAAAAGTTTTGAGCGCATTTTGAACGGTTTGGTCAACTATTTTCTCAGAAATTTCCTGAGCAGATGCTGACACCGATACAATGAAAATTGAAATAAAAAGAAATTTGAAGATATTCATTCGATAAAAAATTAAAAGCCCGACCAAATTTGGATTTGGTCGGGCTAATATCCGTCTTTCGTTTAAAAATTACAACTAATTTTAAAACTCAGTCATCTTTGAATTATTCTGCTGTCAGAGTGTTTGCTGTATTTCCTGATCGTTTGCTGTCTGCTTTTCTTCTGATTTCCTGCTGCTTTTGAGCATCGACCCGACCGTTTTTATTCGCTTTTTTCATCATTTTTTCTTTCAATTTCATTCTTTCTTCGGGAGTCATTTCTTTTCTTTTCTCAGCATTCATTTTGGAACTCATGCCTTTCTGACCTTTTTTTCCTTTTCTGAAATCAGCTTTTTTCTGATTTTTGTTTTTCTTCAATTCTGCTTTTTTTTCTTTGTTCCAATCTGCTTTTTGAACTGCTGCAGCATCAGAAGTTTGTTGTTTTTGTTTTTTTACAGAAGTTGCAGTTGTTTGATTTTCAGATTTTTTAGAAGCCTCAAATGTCTGTTGAGCCAAGCCAAAACTCAATCCGAAACTAATCATACTGAGTGCAATAATTTTTTTCATTTTCAATTAATTTATTGGTTAATCATATCGTTATAACGGCAAGCACTGTACCAAAATTTTTTAATGCTTTGTTAAAAGTAAGAAATCGTTCTACTGCAGCTGCTTTTCCGAATTAATTTTTTGATTGAACATAATGGATTTTCGCTTCATGCTTTAGCAATTTCACAGGCTTGGTTCAATCAAAGTTGATTGAAATAAAATGCAACAAACAATCATTAATTCTCAGTGAAAAAACAGACGATTCGCCCAATTGGCACATTCAACTTATATTTGTTGGAGAATTGAAAAAAATTAACCGACAGACAATTTATGAAAGACCTGATGGGCAAAGCAATCTGGGATTATTATCATCAGAATTCAGCAGAAGATATCATCACCGAATCTTCGGTTTCAGAGCCGGATGTACTGCCGGTTTCCTATCTGTTCAGAAATTTTGAAGAAATGCCGCCGATCGAACAGAAGGCACTTGAACTTTCAAAAGGAAAAACTCTGGATGTAGGCGCAGCAGCCGGTTCGCACAGTCTTTATCTTCAAAATCAGAAACAGCTTGATGTGACTGCAATCGATATTTCCAAAAAATCAATAGAAATCTGCAAATTGAGAGGGGTGAGAAATTCAGTTTGTCAGAATCTGCTCGATTTCAATGACGGAACTTTTGACACTATCCTGCTGCTGATGAACGGAACCGGAATTTTTGAAACCATTGACCGAATGGATGATTATCTCAAAAAACTTCATCAGCTGCTCAATTCGGGCGGTCAGCTGCTGATCGACGGAACTGATATACTTTATATGTTTGAAAATCCGGAAGGAATTGAGTTGCCCGCCGATCATTATTATGGTGAAGTTGAATATTATGTCAGTTACAAAGCAGAAGAAGACGAAGCTTTCCAAATGCTGTATCTCGATTACGACAATCTGAAAACAGCGGCAGAGGAATTCGGTTTCAAGGTTGAAAAAATTATTGATGATGAGGAGTCTTACCTCGCACGACTGACCAAAATTTGAAATTTCTCAGAAAAAACAATACAAAAAAGCCTGTCCAGAATCTGAACAGGCTTATTCATTATTTTTAGAAACCATTATTTGATTACACCAAGCTCCTTACCCACTTTTATAAAACCGGCAATTGCCCTGTCCAGGTGTTCTCTCGTATGTCCGGCCGAAAGCTGAACTCTGATTCTCGCTTTGTCTCTCGGCACCACCGGAAAGAAAAATCCGATGACATAGATTCCTTCATCCAGCAGTTTGTCGGCCATCACCTGAGAAAGTTTTGCATCATACAGCATCACCGGAACGATGGCAGCATCTCCGTCCGGAATGTCAAAACCGGCAGCTTTCATTTTTCCTCTGAAATATTCAGCATTTTCCATCACTTTGTCGCGCAGTGAAGTATCTTTTTCGAGCAGATCAAACACATGCAGAGCTGCGCCCACTATGCCCGGAGCCAGCGAATTTGAAAAAAGATAAGGTCTCGAACGCTGTCTGAGCATTTCGATCACCTCCTTTTTTCCGGCCGTAAAACCGCCCATTGCACCGCCCAATGCCTTTCCGAGCGTGGAAGTAATGATATCCACACGCCCCATTACTTCACAATATTCGTGTGTTCCCCGACCTGTTTTGCCGATAAATCCGGTTGCATGAGAGTCATCCACCATGACCAGTGCACCATACTTTTCTGCCAAATCACAAACACCTTTCAGATTGGCAACAATCCCATCCATCGAGAAAACTCCGTCGGTTACAACAATTATAAATCTGTGATTTTTCCCGGTAGCCGCTTTCAACTGTTCTTCCAAATCGGCCATATCATTGTTTTTGTAACGATATCTTGCCGCCTTGCACAAACGAACACCGTCAATGATGGAAGCATGATTCAGTTCGTCAGAAATAATTGCATCCTCTTCTGTAAACAAAGGTTCAAAAACGCCGCCGTTTGCATCAAAAGCAGCTGCATACAATATCGAATCCTCCATCCCCAGAAAATGAGCAATCCGCGCTTCCAATTCTTTGTGGATGTCCTGGGTTCCACAGATAAAACGAACCGACGACATTCCGTATCCTCTCCTGTCAAGCATCTGCTGAGAAGCTTTGATGATTTCGGGATGATCGGACAGTCCCAGATAGTTGTTTGCACAGAAATTCAAAAGTCTGCTTCCGTTCTGAAGCGTGATTTCTGCCGCCTGATGAGAAGCGATGATTCTTTCTCTTTTGAATAATCCCTGATTGTCGAGATCTGCCAGGGTGTCGGACAGATGTTTATGAAATTTTTCGCTGAACATTTTGATTGAATTTAGTGAACAAAGATAGAAATTGAATTTGACTTTGGACAGACCTGAGATTTCTAATTTGATTCTTGCTTTCAAATCATCAATTTGATTTAAATTTGATTCGAATTGAATCAAATGACAGAACTCAAACCGGTCTCTCAGGACGAAATAGGACAGCTGCAGCAGCTTGCCTCCGAAATATGGAATCAGCATTATATCGAAATCATCAGTAAAGAACAGATAGATTATATGCTGGAACTGTTTCATTCGAAACAAAGAATTTTGGAAGAAATCAGCCGGGGATGCATCTGGATGATGCTTTGGAACAATGAAAAACCGGTCGGTTATCTGATGCTGAAACCTGAGAAATCAGGTATGTATCTGTCAAAAATTTATCTGAAAAAAGAAGTTCGCAGAAAAGGTTTTGGAAAACTGATGATTGATTTTGTCAAAAAAACGGCAATTGAGCACAAATTATACAAAGTCAGTCTCAATGTGAACAAACACAATACCGATACAATCAGGTTTTACGAAAAATCGGGATTCAAAAAGGTGGGTGAAGGTGTTTTTGAAATCGGAAATTCTTATGTGATGGATGATTTTATATTTGAATTGGATCTGAGTCCCGATCAGCCGTGAATTTCGCCTTTCTTTCCGTAATTTTTGATCAGTTCGCCTTCAAATTCAAGCCATTCTTTCCAGCGTTTCTCGACATCCACATCGGTTGAATATTTTCTGGCAAATCTCAGAAAGGTTGTATAATGATTGGCTTCTGAAACCATCAGATCGTGATAAAATTTGGCAAGTTCCCGATCTTTAATTTCGATTGACAAAACCCTGAATCTTTCGCAGCTTCTTGCCTCAATCATCGCTGCAAACAGCAGTCTGTCAACAAATGACTGATTTTTACTGCCGTCCTTTTTGCAAAATTTATACAATTGACCAACATAGTCGTCCGCTCTTTCGGGCCCGAGTGTGTAACCTCTTTTTCTGATGATTTCATGCACCATCCGGAAATGACTCATCTCCTCCATCGCAATTTCGGTCATGGTCGAAACCAAATCCGGATATTGCGAATTGTTGACTATCAGCGAAATCGCATTTGAAGCAGCTTTTTGTTCGCACCAGGCATGGTCGGTCAGTATTTCTTCCAAATTTTTCTCGGCTATATTTGCCCATCTCGGGTCGGTGGCCAGCTTCAGTCCAAGCATTTTTCAAAAGTTTCATGCAAAATTGAGACTTTTGACTGATGATTCAAAATCGGGCTTTCAATTATTAGGATTGATTTTTTATCATATTTAAGGTCGGACAGTCAGTTTTGAGTAACTTTGTATGTTTGAAAAATCAAAAAAAATGAATCATCTGGAATTTAAAAACGGAGACCGAATGGCTGCAATCGGTTTGGGAACATGGAAATCAAGACCGGCAGAAGTTGAAAACGCAGTAAAAACAGCATTGGAAAACGGTTATCGGCACATTGACTGTGCAAGAAACTATGCAAATGAAGACAGTGTCGGGCGCGCATTCTCAACTGTTTTTTCGGCCGGAAAAATCAAACGGGAAGATGTCTGGGTGACTTCAAAACTTTGGAACAATTCGCACAAAAGAGATGATGTGATTCCGGCGCTGAAAAGAACACTCAAAGATTTACAGCTTGATGCTTTGGATTTGTATCTGATTCATTGGCCGGTTGCATTCAAAAACGAAGTTGAAACTTTTCCGGAAGATGACAGTGATTATCTGTCGCTTGCCGAAGTTCCGCTGATTGAAACCTGGGAAGCAATGGTCGAAGCCAAAAAACTCGGACTGACCCGTCATGTGGGTGTTTCTAATTTCAGCATCAAAAAACTGAAGGCGTTGTCAAAACTGACCAATGATATGCCGGAAATGAATCAGGTGGAAATGCATCCTTTCCTGCCTCAAAATGAACTGATTGAATATTGCAGTGAAAATGGAATCCACACCACAGCTTATTCGCCTTTGGGCAGCGGAGACCGTCATCATTCGATGAAAAAAGAGGATGAACCGAGTCTGATCAATCACAAAACAATCGTTGAAATTGCTCAAAAACACAACTGCAATCCGGCTCAGGTGCTGATCAAATGGGCGGAACAAAGAGGTACCGCAGTGATTCCAAAATCGACTTCAGAGAAACATATCATTATGAATCTTGAAAGTGCAAATGTCAAATTGGATGATGCCGATTTGGATGCAATTCAAAATATCGGAACCCGATACAGATATGTGGACGGTGAGTTTTTTGTTACGCCGGGCAATCCGTACAGTGATATATTCGATTTAAAAGACTGAATCAATACCGTCACTTTCCGTTGAAATTATTCATTGCATTTGCAATCCCGTCAAATACAAATGAAAGCACCGCATTTGAAGCGGTATCAAGTCTTTCGGGCAGCAGTTTCATTTCGTCTTCTGACCACATTCCCAGTACAAAATCAATCTGATGACCGGCAGAAAATTCATTGCCGATTCCAAATCTGAGTCTGGGATAATTCTGATTCTGGATTTTGGCTTGAATGTCCTTTAAACCGTTGTGGCCGCCGTCGCTTCCTTTTCTTCTGATCCGAATGGTACCAAACGGAAGATTGAGATCGTCGCTGATAACGAATACATTCTCGACCGATATTTGTTCTTTTTGCATCCAAAACCGGACAGCATCACCGCTCAGATTCATGTAAGTATCGGGTTTCAGGACTGTAACCGGACGCGCCCTGTATTTGAATTGTGCCAATTGACCAAAATTTGAAGCAGAAAAGGTCTGCTCCTGTTTACGAACCAATTCGTCAGCAATCAAAAAACCAATATTGTGTCTGGAATATCGGTATTTTTCACCCGGGTTTCCCAATCCGACTATCAGATATTTATTCATTTGGCTAATTTAAAAATTTTGTAATCATTGATTCGTTTCTGAATTGATTTCAGCCAATTGACTAAATTACAAAAGAACAAAATCGATCCTGAGAATCATCACGGAATAACTGCACTATTCAATTAAAATTAAATTATTTAGAATTATTAAAAATAATTTTTAACTTTGAGACAGATTTGAGAGAGCCGTTCAGGGCTCTGCGACTTCTTTTCAAATCTTTTCACTAAATTATCAGAACCCGAAAAAACAAGTTAAAATGAAAAAAGCAAATTTGTTTAAAGTTGCTTTGTTTGCATTCGGTATTGCCATTGTTGCAATCGGATGTAAGAATGAAGGCAGCAGTGTTGAAACAACAGATGAAACAGCAGTTGAGGAACCGGCGGATTCAACCGCTGTTGAGCAGACTGATGCTCCGGCAATGACCGATGCGGTCATCGCTTCAATTGCAGTAACCGCCAATCAGGTGGATGTTGACTGGGCTAAAATTGCAGAGCAAAAAGCGACCAATCCGAAAGTTAAGGAATTCGCTCAAACCATGGATAAAGACCACACAAATGTGATCAATGCAGCCGTAAAATTCGCAGGCGACCATAATCTGACACCCGATGACAACAATGATACTACAAAGGGATTTGCAGAGCAGGGAAAACAATTTTCAGAAACACTGAATTCACTTTCAGGCGCTGATTTTGACAAGGCTTATATCGACAACGAAGTCACTTTCCACGACAATGTAATCAAAGCAGTAGAAGGTACTTTGATTCCGGCTATTCAAAATGATGAATTCAAAGAATTTCTTTCGGGCGCAGTTCCTTTGTTCAAAGAACATTTGGAGCACGCAAAAATGATTCAGGCTGAATTGAGCAAATAAGAATCAACAGATTAAAACCAGGAAAATAAAAAAGGGCTTTGAATGAGGCCCTTTTTTTATCATATTTATGATTCTTCGGTTACAATCAAAAAAAGATTAACGGCTGACAAAAAAATCACAAAATAAATCCGTCGGTTGAGTATAATTTGATTTCAAATTTAGTTTCATTCATTTTTAACCACAAGTATCCGGTCATCTTCCAGAAATCGATAACCGATATTATACAGAAAACGGTATTCCGCACCGTTTTTATACACCTTGAGATGGGTGAAATATTCAAAATCAAAGCCGTCTTTGAGCAATTTTTGATGGGTTGTTTTTGATTTCCCTTCCTTAAAATTCAACTCTGAAAGTATTCTGAAATTATTTCTGAGTTTGCGGTGAATACTTCGCATCAGATTGGTTGAATCACGGTTGTTCCGGTTGTTGTAAGCGTTACGGCAACCATCGTTGCAAAATTTCTTATCAGATCTGCCGATGATTTTATCGCCGCATTCCAGGCAATATTCCGACATGATGTATAAAGTTTTAGTTTAGTTTTTTAAAGTTAATAAATATATTTCAATTCCTGTGAATAAAACCAAATAATTTCTTTGAGCTTCACTGCTTGCTGAATGGATTATTATCAGTATAAATGCACAGGAATTTAACCAACCGTTTGTCAGGCTCATTTATTCTTCTTCTCCCTTATTTTTCAATGCCATCAGGAGCGTATATGCGCCATCTTTCACAATCTCTTTTGACTTGAGCTGATCAGGGTTTGTAATTTCTGTAAACCCGTTCCCGGTTCGACCGACCACTACCGGAATCATTTCAAAATCATTTTTACTTTTTCTCAAAAAGACAAAATTCTCTCCTTCATAATTGAGCACGCATTCGTCGGGCAGCGAAAATGCAGTCAGTTCGGGGATATCAGCCTCTGCATTCATATACATTCCCGGTATCAGTTTTGAATCGTAATTGTCAAAATGAGCATGCACTTCAACCGCTCTGTCTTCAGAGATATTTTTACCAATCAGTATCACCTTCGCACTGTATTTTTTATTCTGATTGCTGTTGGTGTATGCAATCAGCTGCTGCCCGATGCTGATTCTGTCCCAATCTTTTTCAAACACCTTCAGATTCAGATGGATATCTCTCGGATCAACCAGTTCAAACATTACATCTGAGGGGGACAGGTATTTGCCGATATTGACAAACACACGACTGACAAAACCGTCAAAAGGCGCATAAACAGGCACAGTCCGGCTGATATTGTTTACATTGATCTTCGACGGATTGATGTTAATCAGTCTCAGTTTTTGCTCCAAACCTGATTTTTCTGCCTCAAGTATCTGAAGATCTGCTGTTGCCTGCTGAAACACCTTGTCGCTGCTCGCCTGACTCCGATTAAGTTCTTTCTGACGGTTGTATTCGGCTCTCGCATTGACGAGTTTTGCAGCTGTGGTCAGATAATCCTGCTGCAGCTGTATATATTGATTATCCTCGAGTGTGACAAGAATTTCTCCTTTTTTGAAATGACTGCCGGGCAAAAGTCGGGTTGACTTCACATAACCGCCCAATGCACTGCTCACCGATACCAAATTTTGGGGTGGAACGTCGATTGAGCCACTCAGTTTCAGTGTACTGCTGATTTGCTGCTGCTGTATATTGACAACAGAAAGATCAAACTGTTTCAGCTGGTCATCGGTCAGGCTCAGCAGATTTTCGTCGGCTGCTGTGTTTTCCTGAACAGGAGCCGGTTTGCTGCATCCTATTACGGTCAGCAACATCAGGCCAAGAATTGTATTTTTCATTTTTGATTTCATTTTGAAGTTAGGTATAAGATTTCAATGATGGTATGATTGAGTTGCATCACATTGTCAAAATATTCGTCACTGACCTGAACTGCCTGGTTGTGAAGCAGCGTCCAGTCGAGATAATCAATGGCTCCGTTTACAAACTGTTCCTTGGCGGAATTCATGATTTCGTTCGCAGCCGGCAATAGTCCGTTTTCGTAATCTTCAACGATTTGAATTTCGGTCTCGTAGGCTTTGGCTGCCTTTCTGTATTCAGCTTCCAGTTCCCTCTTCTTCAGTTCCTGCTGATTTTCATAATACGAAATTTTGAATTCCTCAGCTTTGATTTGCGCCCGCTGTGCTCCATTGAAGATCGGAAGTCCGATCCCAATACTGACCACATTGTAACGGCTGCTGTTCAGGTTGTTAAAACTCTGATTGAAATAAGCAACCGAAAAATTGGGCAGCATTTTTGATTTTTCAAGTGCAAGCTGTGATTTGGACTGTTCGATCCGGCTGTTTGCAAGATCCATTGCAGGATGAACAGCCGTCAAAATTTCATCGGCAATCCCATCAAACGGGATCGTAATTTCGTCAGAAACAGGCTCGTATCTCAAATCTGAATTCATCAGCAGCTGAAGCTGTATTTTTAATATTTCAATCTCATTTTCAATCAGTTTCAGCCGATTTGAAATGCTCTGTCTCTGGATTTGGGCAGTATTTCGTTCGAGAAGGTTAGAAGCACCGGTACTGAGCCTCAGTTCGCTTTTTTCAAGAAAATCAGAATAAATCAGATCGGTTTGTTTCAGTATCTCCTGCTTTTTTCTGAGCACAATGATCTGATAAAACACAAGCCGGGTCAGCTTCTTCACATCGGTTTTGTTCAGGTTTGACTGTTTTACCGAAGTATTGAACTCCTGTTCGATCAGCTGTCTTTGTCTTTTGTAAACCGTTGGAAATTCAAATGACTGTTCAATTCCGATTTTATTGTCAAAACTGTTTCCGTTCAGCTGTCCCAATTCTGCTGTCAGTCCGGTTTTGGGTAGATTCAAATAGGTTTCTTTCCTTTTTGACTGGTACTCAGCATAGAGTTCACCGTCTTTGATTGAAAGGTTGTTCTTTTCAGCCATTTCGATTGCTTCGTTTATATCGACAGTCTGTCCGAAAACAGGCAGACAGCCGGCCACCAGCAGGAAAAGGCTTAGTTTTCGTCTGTTGAATTTCATTTTTTTGATTTTAATTTTTTCAAATTGTATAAATAAAGTAGGCAGTATAAACAATGTCAGGAAAGTGGCAATCAGCAGACCGCCGATCACAACCGTTGCCAGCGGTCTCTGCACTTCTGCCCCTGCTCCTTTACTGAGTGCCATCGGCAGGAAGCCGAGAGAAGCAACAAAGGCAGTCATCAGTACCGGCCTCAATCTTGTCCGTGCACCTTCCAGCGCGATTTTCTCAAGGTTACCGCCAGCCGATTTCTTCATTCGGTTAAATTCTGAAATCAGTACAATTCCGTTGAGAACCGAAACACCGAACAATGCAATAAAACCTACACCTGCACTGATGCTGAAGGGCATTCCCCTCAAAGCCAGAAAAAATATGCCTCCGATGGCAGAAAGCGGTATTGCTGTATAAATCAACAGACTCTCCCTGATCGACCGGAAAGCAAAAAACAGAAGTATGAAAATCAGCGCAAGCGAAACCGGAACTGCGACCATCAGTCTTGATTTGGCCTGATTCAGATTTTCAAAAGCGCCTCCGTAAGTCAGATAGTAACCGGCCGGAAGCGAAAGCTGACTGTCCAATTTTTTGCTGAGCTCGTCAACGATACTCTGTACATCCCTTCCTCTTACATTAAAACCGACGGTGATTCTCCTTTTTGAATCTTCTCTCTGAATCTGAGCGGGTCCGGTGATAATATCCACATCTGCCAGCTGATAGAGCGGTATCTGAATCCCTTCGGGAGTCGGAATCAGCAGGTTTCTGATGTCCTCCAGATTTTCCCTCTGTTTTTCATCCAGTCTGACCACGAGTTCAAATCTTTTTTCGCCTTCGTAAACCGAGCCTGCAGTCTGTCCGGCAAATGCATTATTGACAATCCGGTTCACCTCATCGATATCAAGTTTGTACTGAGCCAAGTTTGATCTCCTGTATTTGACCACAATCTGCGGCATACCGGTAATGGGCTCTATATACAGATCCTCCGCACCTTCTACCGTTCTGATGAAATCACCCAGTTTATTGGCATAGACTACCAGACTGTCCATATCTTCACCAAAAATCTTGCAGACCACATCCTGACGCGCGCCGGTCATAAGTTCGTTGAAACGCATTTGAACCGGATACTGAAAACCGGTGCTGATACCGGGAATGACTTCAAGTGATTTGCCCATTTTCTCTGCCAGTTCAGGAAAGGTTTTGGCTGATGTCCACTCCTTTTTCGGTTTGAGAATGACCATCATGTCGCTGGCCTCCATCGGCATCGGGTCAGTCGGCACCTCTCCACTCCCTATCTTGGTCACCACCTTTTCTACTTCGGGATAATCCGAAACCAGTATGTGTGCCGCTTTTTGGGTATATTCAATTGTTGTATTCAGATTACTTCCGGTCAGTACCCGGGTATCAACTGCAAAATCGCCTTCTTCAAGCGCCGGAATAAATTCACCGCCAAGTCTGGACAGTACAAATAGAGAAAACAAAAACAGCAGCAGTACGGACAAGATCACTATCTTCGGATGATGAATTACTCTGACCAGCAACTTTTGATGAATCTTCTCAAGTTTTTTCATCATTTGATCAGAGAAAGTGTCCTTGTGTTTCAATTTTTTGCTCAGTACAATCGTACTCATCATCGGAATGTAGGTTAACGACAGTATAAATGCGCCGATCAACGCAAATGAAACCGTTTGCGCCATCGGTTTGAACATTTTGCCTTCAATCCCCTGCAGAGTGAGTATTGGCAGATAAACAATCAAAATGATGATTTGACCAAAAACAGCGCTGTTGACCATTCTTGATGCGGATGAACCCACCTGGGAATCCATCTCTTTTTGTGAAATCAAATCGGTCTTTATGTATTTTTTGTCCGAATTAAAGCGGTGCAGCACTGCTTCAACTATAATTACCGCTCCGTCGACAATCAGACCGAAATCAAGCGCACCCAGACTCATCAGGTTGCCGCTGACACCAAACAGATTCATCATGATAATGGCAAAAAGCATTGAAAGCGGTATGACCGACACGACCAGCAGTCCCGCCCTGAAATTACCCAAAAATAAAACCAGTATGAATACAACGATTAACGCACCTTCCATAAGGTTGGTCTCAATGGTACGGATTGCATTGTTCACCATTTTGGTGCGGTCGAGAAAAGATTCAATCACCACTCCTTTTGGAAGCGTCTTCTGAATCTGTTCAATCCGTTGTTTGACGTCTTTTATCACTTGGTTGCTGTTGGCTCCCTTCAGCATCATCACTACCGCACCGGCCACTTCTCCTTTATCGTTGTAGGTCATCGCACCATAACGGGTGGCATGACCGATTTTGACATTTGCAACATCCTTTACAAGTACGGGAACATCGGCCGAAGTGCTTTTGACTGCAATGTTTTCTATATCCGCAATGCCATCGATCAGACCTTCACTTCGGATGAAGAGAACCCCCGGTCCTTTTTCGATATAAGCTCCTCCTGTATTCCGATTGTTTTTTTCAAGTGCCAGAAACAGGTCGTTGATGTTTAGTCCATACGCCTGCAGACTGTTTGAATTGACGGCTACCTCATATTGTTTCAGTTTTCCGCCAAAACTGCTGACTTCAGCTATACCTTTGACACCCAGCAGTTGTCTTCTGACAATCCAGTCCTGAATCGTCCTCAGCTCGGTTACGTCATAACGGTCTTCATACCCCTTCTCAGGGCGAACCACATACTGGTAGATTTCGCCCAAACCGGTTGAAATTGGACCGAGTTCGGGAATTCCAACACCTTCGGGTATGCTGTTCTGAACCGACTGTATTCTCTCGCTCACCTGTTGTCTGGCCCAGTAAACATCAACATTTTCATCAAAAACGATGGTTACCAGCGACAGACCGAATCTTGAAAAGCTTCTGATTTCATGGATTCCGCTGATGTTGCTTACCTCCTGCTCGATCGGGAAAGTGACCAGACGTTCTATATCAGCGGCACCAAGAGCAGGTGCAACCGTAATGATTTGAACCTGATTGTTGGTGATATCGGGTACTGCATCGATGGGCAGTTTTGTGGTCTCATACACGCCAAATATGATCAGTGCAATCGTAAAAAGACCTATAATCAGTTTGTTCCTTATAGAAAAGGATATTATTTTTTGTAGCATTTTTTTTGCTTGTTAATCAATGGTTTCAATAAATTATTCAAATACTCAGAGCTCACGGCCGCTTAGTTGATCAATTCAAATTGTTGAGATACAGATTTGAAGACCGGATAAAAAATTTAAAATCCGTGAAAATTATAGAGTGAAAAATTGAACAGATAAGTATCTGACTGATTAACAATGTTTGGGGGGCTGCCAAATCGAAAACAGCACTTCTTTTTCAACAAATAAATCTGACACAGCTCTCTTTCTGGGTTTGTAAACAAAAATTGAATTGTTGTCAGATTTGATTTCAGAAGCTTCGGGGAGGCTGAAAACCTGGTGAATCGGATTGTTCATGTGCTGAAAAGGAAGTTTTTCATGCGGATTCTTAGTACCCGAATGATGATGTTCGTGTCCTCTGCTGTAGTGCATTGACAAAAAATCAAAAAAGTTCAGTTCGGAATCTTTTTGTTTGTGAAAAAGATAATGCTCAATCAACATCGGCAGCTTCAAAACCTGTGAGAATTCGGCTGTCGAAGCCAGATAGGAAGAAAGAAACATTATGATAAAAAATCTTTTCAATCCGATTTTGTTTTCTATTGCAAATTTCTATCTAAAAACAGAAAAATTTTATGACCTGAATTATGCTTCATAATTTAGACAGATTCTAAGCTGCCGGCACGATAAGTTTCAAAGTTTTACTTCTGCCTTTTCTGCGTCGGTTCAATTTGTAAAGTTCAAACCAGAATACCGAAACTGCAGAAACGACGACTGTCATTCCAAGCTGAGGAGCCGAAAGGCTGTTTAATTTGAAAAATCCGGATATAGCCGGCACAAAAAGAATTAGCAGCAATGCAGCCAATACGATTGCATTGATACCAAAAAGAAGTATGTTTCTATTTTTAATTGATTCGAAAACGCTGTAATAAAATGAACGGTTGACAAGGCTTAAAAATATATTTGCAAAAATCAGTGTCGAGAAAACCATTGCACGGGTGGTCAATTCATCTCCGCCGGTTCTGATGCTGTATTGGTATATAAACAGTATTCCGACAGTGATTACCAGCCCCTGAGCAATGCTGATTCCCAGCTCTTTCCAATTCAGAAAAGTATCGGTAATCTTTCTCGGTTTTTTGAGCATAGTGTTTTTTTCCATCGGTTCGTTCTCATAAACAATCGAACAGGTCGGCCCCATCACCAGTTCAAGAAAGATTACATGAATCGGTGTAAATATCTGAGGATAAATCCATCCGAGAAACAACGGCAGCGAAACTGTGAGTATGATCGGGATATGGATGGAAATAATGTATTGGACTGCTTTTTTGATATTTGAATAAATCCTTCTTCCTTCAGCAATTCCGACAACCAGTCTGTCCAGATTGTCATTGACGATTACCAAATCAGCAGCGGATTTTGCAATTTCAGTTCCTTTGATTCCCATTGCGACGCCTATATTTGCTGATTTCAAAGCAGGTGCATCATTGACACCGTCACCGAGCATCGCAACGATTTCGCCTTTTTTCTTGAGTGCATTGACAACCGCAAGTTTGGTTTCGGGAAACATCCTGGCAAACAGGGTCGTTTCTTCAGATTTTTGAATCAGTTCTTCTTCATCAAGCCCCTCCAGATCGCCACCGATCACAGGTTTACCGTGTACAGTAATTCCTGCCTGCAACGCAACAGCGAGCGCAGTATCTGAATTGTCTCCTGTAATGACCTTGACTTCGATTCCGGCATCCGAAATTGTTTTAAAAATTTTATCAATTCCCTTTTTTGGCGGATCAAAAAATATAGTGAACCCAATCAGTTCAAATTTAAAATCCTGTTGTTTTGCAGGAAAATCATCAGAATCAAATTTTGTTTTTGCCACGCCGAGTACACGATATCCTTTTTCTCCAAATTCCCTTATACGATTTCTTAGATTACTTCTCTGTTCTTCAGTCAGTTCACTGACCAACAATATGGCTTCAGGCGCTCCTTTTGCTGCTATGATTCTGTGTCCCGAATCATCCTGATACAAATGAGTCATCATCGGCGGTTTACCCTCAAGCGGATATTCATGAAACATACTGAAATTCTTTCTCCAGTCAATCGGATGGGTCTTTTCATAAATGCTGTGAATTGTTTTTTCCATCGGATCAAAAGGAACCGGTTCACTGCTCCACATTGCATATTCAATCAGTTCTGAGAGTTCGGGACTGCTGAAACTGTTTTCATCATAAACTTTGTCGTTTTCAAACAAATACAGTTCTTTGAGCTGCATTGAATTTTCTGTAATCGTTCCTGTTTTATCGGTACAGATGACTGTGGTGCTGCCCAAAGTCTCAATTACACTGCTTCGTTTTACAATAATATTTTTCTGCATCAGTTTCCATGCGCCCAATGCCATAAAAGTGGTAAAGGCGATCGGAATTTCTTCAGGAAGTATTGACATGGCAAGCGTCAGTCCGTTGAGTAAACTGTCAACTACGCTTTTTGTCTGATAAAAACTGTAAGCCCAAACCATCAGGAAAACAATCAGACCGATTATTGCCATCGATTTTACAAAATTTACTATCTGTTTGCTCAACGGAGAGCTTTCAAGTCCGATTGTACTTATCGACTGTCCGATTTTGTTGAGTTTTGTATTTGCTCCGATTTCGGTAATTTCAAAAATTGCGAGTCCCGACATGACGGTAGTTCCGCTATAAACCTTGTTATCATCTGATTCAGTGCTTTTATAGATTGAAAAAGTTTCGCCGGTCAGTGAGGATTCGTTGACCGAAAAATCATTGCTGTGAACAATCTTTCCGTCTGCATTAATCAGATTTCCTTCTTCAATTACGCACAAATCGCCAACAGTCAGTTCGTGGGTCGGAATTCTGACCGGTTTTGAATCCCGTATAACCAAACTGAGCGGTTCATTGAGTTTTTCAATTTCCCTGAGCGCTTTGTAGGTTTCAAAATTCTGATAAAATGAAATACCCGATACCGCGATCAGCGCAACAATCATAAATATCGCCTCATCGTATTGTCCGACAATCAGGTAGATAACAGAAACCGCAATAAGAAGCAGCAGCATCGGTTCTTTGACCAGTTCGGTCAACCAGACCAAAAAGGAATTCTTTTTTTCCTCTTTGAGCCGGTTGTAACCATAACGGGCATGAGATTCAGCCGCTTCTTTACCGGTCAGTCCTGTCAGATTTTCGGGTATATTCATTGGATTATCTTTCGCCGCTGATTATTTTCGAAACTACTCCCTTATTGGTTTTGTGTTCTCCAATAACCACACCCATCAGGTGAATGATAATGAAAATCGGATACAGATACAATCCCCATTTGTGAACTCCTTCGATTTGCTTGTGAAATTCATCAAAAAAACCATATTTCAGACAAATTCCGGTCGCCGCAGATGCAATGGTGATAAAGTAGAAATAGATATAGGCAGAGCCCTGAAATCTTTCTTTCAGCGAGTTTTTTGAATCAAAAGGACTTGGAAAACGGATTCCTTCAACCGCCATATAAACCAGTCTGACTGCGATAACCGCAAATATCAGATAAGCAAAAATCACATGCCATTCCCACATCGGTTCTCTGATCGCTACTGCTATTGAAGTCATCAGTGCCTGAGACAAGGCATCTGTTTTTGAGGCAATTGTATCTGCTATTTTGTGTTTATCCATCCAGGTCATTCTGAGAAAACCTGTCAGAAACAGCACTGAGATTCCGAATGCCATCAGCCAGTGCAAAATTCTATGCAATGGTGTAAATTTATTTTCTGTTTTCATTTGAATATGAATTTAATTGTTCAATTCTTTTTGTCGCTGATCAGTTTTAAAATTTCATCCAATACTGTATTTGAATCACTGATCAAATCGGTGGTGTAATTAGAAAGCCTCCATTTGACGATGGTCATCCGGATTGCACCAGTTACGATGGCGGTCAAAGCTGACGAATCAATCGACTTTTTGTAAACTCCGTCTGACTGCCCTTTTTCAATATTACTTTTTATGGATTGCTGAACCAGACTGATTATTTCTGTTGTTTTCCGGTTTAGTTTCGGATCAAAATGGAAGATTCCTTCTGAAAAAATCACACCCACAATTTCTGGTCTCTTTGAAAATGCTTCCAATTGGGCGTTGTACATCGACTTCAGTTCAATTACTGCATTTGAATTCCGGTTTTGATTCATACGCTCTTCGATTCCGTCTTTGAAATATTCAAGCAGATTGAGCAGTATGTCATTTTTTCCGTTGAAATGTCTGTAAAGTGCAGGTTCAGACAAACCGACGTCAGAGGCAAGCGATTTGATGGTCAGATTTTGGATTCCATAATCCGATATCCTCTTTGTTGCCGCCTCCATAATCTGTAGTTGTCTGTCTGTAAAAACTTTCATTTTTATTGTTTTATTTTTATGTTAGTTTGTATTAACTAACCAAAAATAAGACCAAATTATTAAATTTTAAGAAAAAAGTTAAAAATCAGATAAAAAAAGATGGAAAGCTTAGAACTTCCCACCTTTTGAACACAAGTTTAAAGAAAATGAATATGTTTAAAATAGAATTATGGAATAAATTTTTAATTTTTTTTATCGATTTTGACTTTCCTGTTTTCCAAAAGCCTTGTAAATCTTTGACTTCGAATCTTAAATTTTGATGAAAGATTTTGTTTTATTCTTTGGTTTTGATGACTCTGACTTTCCACTGATCCGGTCCTTCTTCCAGATATTCCCAACGGAAAGGCTCTTTGCTTTCTGCTTCCATCTGATAATACAACGGCAGCGGATCGTGATCGTTCATAAATTCAAAAGCCTCTCCTGCATTGATGTCTGCAAATGCTTTGTAAAACATTTCGTGTCTTTCTGCCGGCGGAAAAGGTCTCAGATCCATTTCGTTGACCACCGAAAAGCCGTCATCGCCCAATCCGCTTTTTACCTCTTTCACCAGATGGACGACCACTTCGTCATCGTCTTTCTTCCTGTAAATCCATTTGTGCTGACCTTCAAATTTCTGCATAAAGATATGGTGAATTTCAACCGGGTCTTCGGCTGCGATAATTTCCATCACATCACCCTGCTGCATCATTCCGTAACGATGAAACACGATTTGTTTCCATTCCTTAGGGTCTGCTTTTCTCAAATCCATTAAAGTTGAAATATCCGTAAATTCTCTTCCCTGAGAAGCTTCTGTTCGGGTCACCTTCACTTTCCATTCTCTCCCGCCCCGGTTCAGATACTGCCAGTCAACCACATCTCCGTAAATCGATCTGAATTCGTAATACAAGGGTTTTGGATCATGATCATTTATAAAAGTAAAACTTTGGTCAATCGGAAGTTCGCCAAACATTTTCACCAAAAGTTTGTGACGTTCGATCGGCACCAATACCCGAACATCCAATTCTTCTTTATTTAATTTTTCGCTCATTATTGTTTTATTTTTAATTGAACCGTTTTTGACTGAAAGCAGTTTTGATCCAAGTTTTTATTAGTTTGCCGCTAAGTTAATTAAAAAAAGACAAATAAGTCTTTATGGTTTACATTTAATTCAGCCTGACTGATGGACTTCTTTCTTTTCAAAAAAATCAACTTCATATTTTAAATTAAACTTTGAAAGAACTCACAAAAAAGCCGGCAATAATAGGGAAAGCCATCTCCGGAAGGAAAATGGCTTTCAAGTTGAGTTCATGATCATCAGGTAGTCAATTACATCCGGCCAAGATCGGACTTAAGGGGAATTCCGCTCCATTTCAGAGAGGAATTCCTACACGAAGCCATTCCAAAAATTGAATGGATTCGCAACACAGGTTTAGATTTAGGTTAAAAAATCTTTACAAAGAGAATGATAATATCATTTATCGTCAAGGGGCTTTTCCCCCTTTTTTTTTAGGTTAATTTCCTCTTGAAATTATCTTTTTCCCAATTCGATTACCTCCATCTTTTCGATTTTATCAGAATTGATTTCAAATCTGAGCATTGTTCTGACCTGATGAAAGCCATATATACCGCAGGCGCCGGGGTTCAAATGCAAAAGACCGAGTCTCTTATCGTACATCACTTTCAATATATGCGAATGCCCGCAAACAAATATCTTTGGCGGATGACTGTTGATTTCTGTTCTAACCGGCTGACTGTATTTTCCGGGATAACCGCCGATGTGTGTGATCCAGACATCCGTATTGCCGACCAGAAAACGGTTGTTCAGCGGAAATTCTTTTCTGATTTCAGCATTGTCAATATTTCCGTAAACTGCTCTCAGCCGACTGACTTTTGCCAATTCGTCGGTAACCTTCAAATCTCCGATATCACCTGCATGCCATACTTCATCCGAATTTGAAGCATAATCGAGTATTCGGCTGTCAATATAAGAATGGGTGTCAGAAAGCAGCAGTATCTTCATAATTTTGATTTGACTAATTTTGTAATGCAAACTTAATTCTAAAAATGGGAAAAATACTCATCCTGATTGGTTCGGTTATTTTGATTGCCGGTTTACTGATTCAGTTTACAAACCTGGATTTCAGTTGGTTCGGAAGACTGCCGGGCGATATCAGAATCGAAAAGCCGGGTGTTTCCGTTTATATTCCCTGGGTTTCCATGCTGCTGGTTTCTGCGGTGATTTCTGTCATCTGGTGGCTCTTTAAAAAAATCGGATTTTGAGTATTCTGGATTTGAAAATTATTTTTTTCAAAAAAATAACCGGATTTTCAACGATTTAGCAAAGCAAATAAAATTCATAATTTTGCAAATCAAAATTCCGAATTTGAGATATTTCATAAAACTGGCTTATAACGGTAAAAGTTATTTCGGCTGGCAGATTCAGCCGAAACAAAAAAGCGTTCAGCAGACGATTGAAGAATCAATTTCAACAATACTCAGACAGGAAATCAAACTGACCGGTGCGGGAAGGACAGATACCGGTGTACATTCAAAAATCATGTTTGCTCATTTTGATTTTGAAGGACAATTGCCCGAAGACCTCGTCCATCGGATGAATCAGTTTCTGCCAAAAGATATTTCCATCTATGAAATTCTCAGCGTCAAAGAAGATGCTCATGCCCGTTTTGATGCGGTTTCAAGAACATATCATTATTTAATCAGAATCGGAAAAGACCCTTTTGACTATGATTACTGCTGGCAGATTCATCAGCCGCTCGATATCGAAAAAATGAATCTGGCTGCGGAATTTCTATTGGGAAAACAGGATTTCAGCAGTTTTGCAAAAATCCATACAGATGTCAAAACCCATATCTGTGAGATCAAATCAGCAGTTTGGACGGTTTTTGGAGACCAACTCAGATTCGAAATCACAGCAGACCGCTTTTTGAGAAACATGGTGCGTTCGATTGTCGGTACGCTGGTTGATGTGGGCAGAAAAAAAATAAGTTTGGCTGAATTTAGGACAATAATCGAAAAAAGAGACCGTAAATTTGCAAGCGGTTCTGCACCGGCTCATGGTTTATATTTGGTCGATGTGGAATATCCAAAATCAATTTACACAAATGAGTGATTCCAGCGGATTTGATTACAGCGGACTGAAACGGGTACTCCGGGTCGGAATGAGCTATCGGGTGCTGTTTCCCTCTGTTGTCATCATCGCGATTCTCAGCGCAGCAGTTTCTACCTGGCGACCTTATCTGATGAAAGAAGCAATCGACGGTTATATCCTCAATCGAGATCTGCCGGGACTGTTTCTGTACATCCTTTTTATCTGCGGCGTACTGTTTCTGGAAGTAGTTTTGAGTTTTTTGCTGATCTATCTTTCAAATATGATTGCTCAAAAAGTAATCCGTTTTTTGAGGGTAAAACTCTTTAACCATATCATAAATTTTAAACTCGGATATTTTGACCGCACCCCAAACGGTATTTTGGTCACCCGATCGGTTTCGGATATAGAAACCATAGCCGAAATTTTTAACAACGGCGTACTGACACTGATGGTCAATGGATTACAAATCATACTGATAGTCAGTGTAATGTATTATATGAACTGGATGGTCGCATCCATCATCATTGTGATTCTTCCGATGATGATAATCATTACCAGACTTTTTCAGCGTGTGCTAAAAAAGGTATATCAGGCAGAAAGAAATCTCACCGCAAAACTGAATGCATTTGTACAGGAAAGGCTGACCGGTATGACCATCGTACAGCTTTTCAACCGTCAGCAAAAGGAATATGAAAGTTTCAAACTCATCAATGCGGAACTGAGAGATGCATTTCTGAAAACCAATGTTTATTTTGCATTGCTTTTTCCGGTTGTCGATATCGTATCGGCGCTTGCAATCGGTTTGCTGCTTTGGTTTGGCGGGCTTAGGACTGCAGTTCACGGAGATGTTTCTGTGGGTGATGTGATTGCGTTTATTTCATATATCACCATGCTGACCCAGCCGATGCGTCAGATTGCGGACCGTTTCAATTCGATTCAGCGCGGACTGATTGGTGCGGATCGTGTTTTTAAAATACTCGATCAGGACGAAACACTGCCCAATAAGGGTACAGAATTACTCGAAAACGTAAAGGGCGAAATCGAATTCAGGAATGTGAAATTTTCGTACATCAAAGGAAGTCCGGTGCTGAACGGCGTATCTTTTCACAGCTATCCGGGGCAGACGATTGCAATTGTAGGCGCGACCGGTGCAGGAAAATCAACCGTCATCAATCTGCTCAGCCGTTTTTATGACATCGATTCGGGCGATATACTGATTGACGGAAAAAGCATTTATTCTGTCGAGCTGAAAAATTTGAGAAAAAACATAGCAGTCGTTCTTCAGGATGTGTTTCTGTTTAATGACACCATTTATAAAAATATCATACTCGGCAATGCTGAAATCAGTCGGGAACAGGTGGAATCTGCTGCCAAAGAAATTGGAATTCATAACTTTATAATGAGTCTGCCAAAAGGATACGACACCGAAGTCAACGAAAGAGGTGCAAGTCTGTCGGTCGGACAGCGACAGTTGATTTCATTTTTGAGGGCTTATGTTTACAATCCGCAGATTCTGGTTTTGGACGAAGCAACTTCATCAATCGACACCGAGTCTGAGATTCTGATTCAGAATGCAACCGAAAAGCTGACCAAAGGAAGAAGTTCAATTGTGATTGCCCACCGGCTTTCCACCATACAGCAGGCAGATCAGATATTGGTCATGGAAAACGGAAAAATCGTGGAATCGGGCACCCACCACGAATTGCTCAAAAAAGAAGGTTACTACCACAAACTCCACGAAATCCAGTTTCAATCAAACATCAATTAAAAGCTGATTTTTGTCATTGTCATCTCTTTTTATCTGTAAATTTGCACTTAAGTTTTAAAAACAATTTAAAGATGAAAAAAATATTTCTGGCGGTTGCGGCAATCAGTATGATTGTGACAACTTCCTGCAAAAACGAAAATTCAAATTCAGTCGAAACAGAAGCTCAACAGACTTTGGAAGATGCGAATCAGGCTGCGCTCAACCTGGATGAAGGAAAAGAAGATATCACTGCTGCCGAACAGCAGGCAATTGAAATTCCCGAATTCAGCAACAGCGATGTTCAAAACTTTGCAATCGAATATTCAAAATATTTTGAAGAACTGCTGAAGGCAACCAGATCAGAAGAGACAGAAAAAATTCAGGAACTAACCAAACAGGGAGTGGACTGGGCTAAAAAAGAGAGTGCAATTACTCAGACCATGAATGCAGAGGATTCACAAAAATGGACAGAATGGACCAATTCGCTCAGAGACCTGCTGAACGGAGGCGAATAAGAAATCTTTGTTCTGAAAATTTAAATCCCGTTTTGAATAACGGGATTTTTTTGAATTTGAACTCAAGTTAACTCACTTAATTTCAGAGAATTATATTTCGTGCTTAACGAGAACTACTTTATAATTGCCCCAAATCTATTTGCTCCAACTGTTATTTTTCAGATTTACATCTGCTGTTTCTTCGTTTTTGTCGATTTCAATTGATTTCAGTGGTTTTTCAAAACCGTACATTTTTTTCAGCGGTCTGTGTGGAAATCTCCAAACTTCTACCGGATAACGAATCTCGGTACTGCTACCGTCTTCAAAATTAAAAGTCACCAGCAGTGGCATCGGCATACCGCCCACTCTTTCATACTCGACTTCATAAAAATATTTGGGTTGCCGAACTTTCAGCCCTTGATTCTCTTTTAAATAATCTTTAATCGCATCCGATTCATAGATATCAGAATTTGATTTTTGAGTTGAGAATTTAAATCCTTTTCCATCCCCTGAACCCGTTTCGGATACATAAAGTTCGGTTACGGACTTTACACCCAGATCGACCACTTCGGTGGTGAAATACCAGCCTCTGAAAAACCAGTCCAAATCTGTACCCGAAGCATCATCAATCGTTCTGAAAAAGTCAGCCGGAGTCGGATGTTTGAACATCCATCTCTGCGCATAAGTCTTGAATGCATAATCAAAATTCTCCTGACCGACGATCAGATTCCTCAATATGTGCAGTCCGACCGAAGATTTTGAATAACCCTCACTGCCAAAATCGGTCAGCAGATCGCCCTGCGTCATGATCGGCATCATTTCCTCTTGAGGTTTTTGCATATAAGGTACAATCTGAGAAGCTTTCAGACGTGCAGAAGGAAAATCGCTGCTCCACTCCTGTTCTGCTATATTCTGCAGATAAGTATTCAGACTTTCGTCCTGCCATGTCCACTGTCTTTCGTCTGAATTGACAATCATCGAAAAGAAATTGTGTCCGACTTCATGAATGACCAGACCGACAAGTCCGTTGGCCATAAATTCGTCATAACTTCCGTCAGCATTGGCCCGCCCGCCGTTGAAACAGATCATCGGATATTCCATTCCCTGCCACTGTACACTTGCCGAAACTGCTTTTGGATACGGATAATCAAAAGTATATTTTGAATAGGTTTTCAAGGTATGTGCAACCGCTTTGGTGGACAGATCTTTCCACAGATTTCCGCCTTCTTTCGGATAGACCGATTCCGCCATCGGCGTTTTGTTTCCGACTTTTACCGCCATTGCATCCCACATATAGGTTCTGGATGAAACCCATGCAAAATCTCTTACATTCTCTGCTTCAAATTTCCAGGTTTTTGTTTTTCCTTTTGCACCGTCTTTCATTCTTTGTGCGGTTTCTTCTTCTGTAACAATCATCACAGGTTGATCAAAAGTCGTTTTTGCTTTTTGGTAGCGGTTGTACTGTTCAGAGGTCAGTACTTCCTTCATATTGACCAGTTCACCGGTTGCATTCAGCAGATGATCTGCAGGAACTGTGATGCTGACTTTGAAATTCCCAAATTCAAGCGCATACTCCGAACGCTGCCAATAAGGCATATTCTGCCAGCCTTCCACATCGTTGTAAACTGCCATTCTCGGATAGAATTGTGCAATTGCATAAATATTTCCGCCTTCATGCGGTTCATATCCGTTTCGGTCATTGACCAGAAAATAATTTGGTATATTGTATGACCATTTGATTTTGAATATAAATTTTTCACCCGGTTTCAAAGGCATAGGCGGGATTACACGCATCATGGTTCCATTGACATAATAGGTCAAATCTTTGTTGTCTGCCGTTTTCACATAATGGACATCAAATCCGCCGTCAAATTTTTCTTCCATAAAAGTTCTTGAAAAATCTGCTGCTGAAATCTGATTTTTTGGCGCTTCCTGCTGTGTATAGGCATGATAAGGCGAATCCTTTTTTCTGAGATTCTGATCCATTGAAAGCCACAGATATTCCAAATGATCGGGCGAATTGTTATGATAGGTGATTGTTTCCTCTCCGTTCAGTGTATTCTTCTGATCGTCCAGCACCAGATTCATTTCATAGTCAACCTGCTGCTGATAATACAAAGGTCCGGGCATACCCGAGGCTGTTCTGAACTGATTGGGCGTGGGCAGCAAATCATACAGCTGATTGAACGGATTGCTGCTGTCATGTCCCTGAGTAGTCTGATATTCCTGATTTTGCGAAAATAAAAACATCGGCAAAACGGCAATCGTCATTGCCAGCATTGATTTTGTAAACTTCATCTGTGTGTTATTTTTGATAAAGTTAAAAAAATCAGCAAAACGCCAAGCTTATTTTTTATTTTTAAATCCGAATGCGACCAAAATGAATCCGGTGAAATCAGCATTTTGCTAAATTTGTCAGTGGTTAACCAAAAAATTATGATTACTCTAATCGCAACAGAAAATTACTGAATAATAATCACTCAAAAATCTCTTTCAGGCTGATTCCGCCAAAGTTGGCAGAACTCATCATCAAAAAGACTTTTCCGGATTTGTCGGTTTGTTCGAGAAATGATTTCAATTCATCAGAATCCGTAAAAACTTTGATCGATTGGTCTCCAAATGCATTTCTGATGTCATCAGGCGAAATCGGATCCATCCTTTTGATCTTCAGCGCCTCAGGATTGTAGTAAACGATTTTCTCATCTGCCGGATCAAGCGCTCCTCTGTATTCTGTCAGAAATTTAGGATTCAAACTGCTGTATGTATGCAGTTCAAGACAGCCAATCAGTTTTTTGTCCGGAAACTGTTCCCTGACTGCTGCCGTAGTCGAAGTTACCTTGCTCGGTGCATGTGCAAAATCTTTGTAGGCAACAAAATTGGGATTTCTTTTGATCAGCTCCAATCGCTTTGAAGCACCTTTGAATGATTGGATGGCTTCATAAAATTCATCATTTGAAATTCCCATCTGAAGACAAATCAGTCTTGCACCTTCCAAATTGCTCAGATTGTGTCTGCCAAAAACTTCCAAAGCAATTGGCACATTTTCGGTACTGAGATAAGTGATTCCGTCTTTGATTGAATGTTCGGGCACTGCATACGAAATTCTTTCAATTTGATTTTCAGTACCTTCAACAACTTTTTCCACAATTTCATCCTCAACATTGTACACCACAGAACCACCTTTGACAATACTGTCTGTAAACAGTTCGAACTGATGGACGTAATTTTCAAAAGTCGGAAAGACATTGACGTGATCCCAGGCGATGCCGCTGATCAGCGCAATATTCGGATGATAGAGCAGAATTTTTGGTCTTCTGTCCAAAGCGGATGAAAGATATTCATCACCTTCCATCACCATATACTTATTTTCGTGGGTGAGTTTCACCATCACCTCAAAACCTTCAAGCTGTGCACCCACCATATAATCGACATCTTTTCCATGAAAATGAAGCACATGAAGAATCATTGAAGTGATGGTCGTTTTGCCGTGCGAACCGGCAATTACCACCCTGATTTTGTCTTTTGACTGTTCATACAGATATTCGGGGTATGAATAAATTTTCAGACCGAGCTGCTGCGCTTTCAGCATTTCAGGATTGTCCGCATGTGCGTGCATTCCGAGGATGACCGCATCCAGATTTGCAGTGATTTTTTCGGGAAACCAGCCAAATTCTTCGGGCAGCAACCCACTTTTTTTCAATCTTCCGGCCGATGGTTCAAAGATTGCATCGTCAGAACCGGTCACCTGATATCCTTTTTGATGAAGTGCGATGGCAAGATTGTGCATTGCGCTGCCGCCAATGGCTATAAAATGAACTTTTTTCATCAGCTGAAAAAGTCTTGAGGTTCGTTGTCGAGCATGATTTCTTCGATCGGTTTGACTTTCAGGAATTCGGGCGACTGTTCAATGGCATCCATCACCATTTTCATAATCGAATCTGCATCATCTTTTTCCCAATCGATCTCAAGCGGTTCTTTGAATTTCATGGTCGGCTTGCCGCCCATTTTTTTGATTTTCAACCCCTTCTTGTCAAAGGCTCTCCTGAATCCGTCGATTACTACCGGAACCACAATCGGTTTTTCGGTTCTGATCAGGTGTGCGGTTCCTCTTCTTCCGGGTGCAAACGCAGTCGTTGTTCCCTGCGGAAAAGTCACCACCCAGCCGTTTTCAAGTGCTTTTTGAATATTGGTGATTTCGCTCATATCTACCTGACGATTCACATTTTTTCCTTTTGCGCGCCAGGTTCTTTTTACCGTGATGGCACCCGTATAAGCAAAAAGTTTGGTCAAAAAATTATTTTTCATGGTTTCCTCTGCAGCGATATAATAGAAATCAATCTTTGGATTGAGCAGATAGACCGGGTTTTTGATTGTATTGATGAAACCGTTGTTCAAACTGCAAAAGACATGATACATTGCAAAAACATCAGCAAAATAAGTTTGGTGATTGGAAACAAACAGCACATTGGTTTTCGGAAGTTTCGTCAAATGCTCAGTTCCGCTGATTTTCAACTGATTGTAGGCGCTATACCGAAAATAAGTTGCGCCACCCAAAATAAAAATAAGCGATCTTTTTAAAAAATAAAGATGTCCGAAAGCATCTCTGTAAACGTTTTTGTTAACCGGTTTTTGCTTTGTCATTATCCCTCCCTTAGTTTAAAGACTACAAATTTAAAGCATTTCCACCAATTCGGCGAATTCGTTTAGAATCATTGCTGTGGCACCCCAAATATATTCATTTCCACCCAAGTCATAACCCGGTATTTCAACTTTCAAACCAAAAAAAGATCTTTCAAAAATCGCCGGTTCTGCCCTCAGAAACGCACCCAGATCAATCGGCAGAATTTCAGCCACTTCACGGGTTTGTGCAATAAAATCGGGATGACCGTCATAAAAACCTATAAAAGGGTAAACCAAAAAATTGCTTGGCGGAATATAGAGCTCAGTCAGTTGAGTAATCACCTCTATGTCTTCGTCAAAAACGCCGATTTCCTCACAGGTTTCACGAACTGCAGTTCTCGAAAGTTCAATATCTTCGGGTTCAAACGATCCGCCGGGCAGCGAAATCTGATTGGAATGCACTCCCTGATAGGTCTGACGAAGTGTGACCGGAAATTCAATATCTCCTTCATCATTTTCATAAAGCATAATCATCACCGCAGCCGCCTTCGGATTTGTCTTTTTGATTTCTTCCATGTCAAATCTGTGCCGGTAAGGCGGAGAAAGTTTCATTTGTGCCTGCTGTCCGGGCAGTTCACCTTCAAAATTCTGAAGCTTGTATTTCAATTCGTCTATATAGAAATCCATCACATTTTTTGGGTATAATAATTAAAATCCTTCATCACCGTGTCCACAAAATCCCAATCGTTCTGATCGCTTTTGATTTCCATCACCGATTCGAGCTTTTCTCTCAATCTTTTGATGGTAGTATAATCTTTTCTTTTTTTTGCATGTACAAAAGTATCTTTGATAATTCTTGCATCATTGTCGGTCAGTCTGACTACCTGGCTGTATTTCGGGATATAATTTTCGCGGATGTCTTCGAGTATGGTGATACTGATTGATTCTTTTTCTTTTAATTTGAGCACAGTCGTTCCGGCAACGATATCACCGATTCGCTGTGAATTTTTTGTTCTGATGATTGAAATAAATGCAACAAATCCGCTCATCATAAACATCATCCAGGCAAGGATTACAGCTCTTTCTTCGCCAAAAATCGGAATCAGGAAAAGCAACATAAACAATCCGGTCCAGAAATCTACAAATCTGAAAACCCAGCGGGTGAAATATTCGGGAAATCCGGCGCGGTAACCGTTGATTTTCACCACTCTGATGCCCATAATCATCTTTCCGAAAGTCTGACCGTTGAACAGCATTTCTGTCCAAAGCGAATAACAGATTGCCGGAAGCAGCAGAATCATATAGAGAATTTCATAAAAAGCAACCAGATCAAAAAATGAATCATCTTTGTTGTCAAACAGCGTAAAATCAATATCCAATACCGAAAAGAAAAAATAACTCATCGCCCAGAGATATGCAAAAATCAGAAACACATCGATCAGAAATGCGAGCAGACGACGCCCCACACCCGCATGACGGATATCGACATTTACATTGAAAGGTGTTTTGATTTTGATAAATTCCATTCGGTTTAAAAAATTTGGCAAACGAATTCTTCAATTTATATTTTTATATATTTGGAGTGACAGAATCAAACCAATCAGAAAAACACACTGCACTTGAGAGAAGCCGCTTTCATCCGACAAAATAAAGAAAAATGGTTGGAATTTGAAAAATCATTGTACAAATCTTCGGAAAACAAACCCGAAAGACTTGCCGAACTGTTTATTCAGGTCAACAATGATTTGGCTTATGCACAGACCTATTATCCGAAAAGCAATGTGATCAAATATCTGAATGCACTGGCTGTCACCGCTTATCACAAAATTTACGGACACAGACGCACCGGAAAAGGTTTCAAAAGTTTTTGGACTTATGAGATTCCGATGATCATGTACCGCTACCGGAAATATTTTTATTTTTCGTTTGTCGTATTTTTTCTGATGATTGCAATCGGAGTGTTTTCTGCAATTTATGAACCTGAATTTGTCAGATCAATTCTTAGCGACGGCTATGTGGATATGACCGAAAGGAATATAGAAAACGGAGATCCGCTGGCTGTTTACAACAACAGCAGTTCGCTCGGAAATTTCAACAGTTTCTTTTTTATTGCATTCAACAATCTCAGAGTCGGTCTGACGTCTTTTCTGTACGGACTTTTTGGCGGTGTCGGTTCGCTGTATTTCATGCTGGTCAACGGTGTGATGGTTGGCAGTTTTCAGTATATGTTTTTTGAAAAAGGCCATTTCTTTTTGTCGCTCAGAACCATTTGGATGCACGGATCTATGGAAATGTTTGCAATGTGCATCGAAATAGGAGCAGGAATCCTGATGGGAACCAGTTATCTTTTTCCGGGCATCCTGACCCGAAAACAGGCATTTTTTCAAAAAGGGAAAGCTGCACTCAAAATCGTGATCAGCACCATGCCTTTTACAATGACCGCCGCACTGATTGAAGGTTATCTGACACAGTACGCCAAATCGATGCCCATCGCTGTCGCAGCATTGATCGTACTCGGAACGCTTGGTTTTATCGCCTGGTATTATCTGATTTATCCGGTGAAAGTTTACAAAAAAAGCCATCGCGATTTTTCATATCTGCTAAACGAAATCGGTCATGAAAAAAATTAAAAGATTATTTCTGATCATTCTTCTGTTCGGATTCGGTTTTGGTTTTGCAGGCGAACCCGACGATGAATATTATGGCGAAAATGTCGTTGTTGAATACCAGGATGATGATTACATTGATGATTATGACGGAGAAGATGAAACGATTTATGATTACGAAAGAAATTATCTGCCTACACCAATCGCCGAAGAAAGAGGTCAATCAAATTACAGCCAAAGACAGATCAATCCAAATTTTAAGGACAATTACACCGGAAAGCGTTTTGATTATGACCGAAAGAAAAAGGAAAAAGAATACAAACCCTACAACGGACCAACACTGAATCTATCGTTTCTTTTTTCAAAAGCAGTGATGTACACGGTTTTGGCACTGATTATTTTTGCCGTCATTTATTATATCATCAAAAATTCGGGTGGTTTTTCTTTTGGAAAGGATCGTTCGAGAATCAATTATTCATCAGATGCAGAACAACTGTTTGAGGACAAGGAAAATATTGAAAACAATGATTTTGCAAAATTGGTTCAAAAAGCAAAATCAGAAAACAATTTCAGACTGGCCATCCGTTATTATTTTCTTTGGGTGCTCCAGTCAATGTTTGACAAAAAACTGATTGACTGGAACAGAGACAAGACAAATTTTGATTATCTGGTCGAACTCGGAAAAAGTCCGATCAGTGATGATTTCTTCAGAAACACGCATATCTACGATTACATCTGGTACGGAAATTTTGAACTTTCGGACACTGAATTCAAAACCGCAGAATCAATTTTTCAAAAAACCCTGAAGAAACTGAAATGAGAACGATTTTTGGAAAATATCTGATGTTTGTTTTCGCTCTGATGCTGATCGGCTGCGATTCTGATGATTTCAGCTGGTACAAAAGCTTTGAATCTGCGGACACAAATCCGATGGGAACCTATGTGCTCAGACAGGAATTGCCCAACATTTTTCCAAATTCAAAAATTACGGATATCAAAGGCAGTACTTTTGATTTCTTTCGGGATGACTATCTGACAGACGAACATTATTTTTTTATTCATTCCGACACTTATATTATTCCCAATTACACTTGGGAAGAAGTCATGTGGTATGTCAACCAGGGTGGTTCTGCTTTTATTTCGGCATATAATTTCAGTTCTGAATTTAAAGATTCGCTTGGCATAGGAACCATTACATTTTCAATAAGACCTGATAAGTCCGTCAGATATTCGGTCAAAAAGCCGGAAGGCGAAAAAGCTTATGTATATACCGAACAGTCAAAAAACAAATCTTATTTCACCGGTTACAATCCGCAAAACACAGAAGTTCTCGGTTATGTGGAATTTGAAGACAAAAGCAGAGAACCCAATTTTATAAAAGTCTATTACGGAGAAGGATATCTGCTGCTGCACACCGAACCGGTATTATTTTCAAATTACGAAATGCTCAAAACCGATCATTTCAAATATGTGACGGATGTTTTTTCGTATCTGGATGAAGCAGATATTGTTTGGGACAATTACAGGACAGAAAGAAGAAACAGTATGGCTTCTGATGGCGACGGCGGTTTTTTCAGCAGTCTGGGATTTGTCATGAAACACAAAAGTCTGAAAATGGCGTTTTTGACACTGCTGGCACTCGGAATATTATATCTCTTATTCAATTCAAAACGCAGACAGCGTGCACAGGAAGTGATACTGCCCTACTCCAATCACACACTTGATTTCACAAAAACACTGTCTGAACTTTACCGTTACAATCCGGATCATACCGCAATAACAAAATACAAGATCAATTACTTTCTGGAACAGCTCAGAATGAATTACAATATCACTGCAAGAGACACCGAAAAAGACTTTTCAGAAATACTTGCCGCCAAATCGGGAGCAGACCTCGAGACCTGTCAGAATCTCGTAAATACAATCAATTCGTACAGGACAAGAAATTATCTCAACAAAACGGATTTTGCAAGAATCCGGTCATTAATAGAAACATTTAACCGTAAATAAAATTCAATGGAAGAAAATCAGAACAGCAACCGGGATTATATGCCAAAAATGCCGCAGCAATCCGACCCGCAGCCCGAAAACCCAGTCGGCGATGATTTGAATTTCAACAACCGGATTGATTTGTCAAAGATTCAAAAAGGCGTGTATGAAATCAGAAATCAGCTGTCAAAGGTAATCGTTGGACAGGATGATTTTATAGAACTGATGATCGTAAGCATCTTTACGAACGGACATTCACTGATCGAAGGTGTGCCCGGCGTTGCAAAGACAGTAACTGCCAAACTGCTGGCGCGTACCATGGATGTCGATTTCAGCCGGATACAGTTCACACCCGATCTGATGCCGTCAGATGTATTGGGAACTTCGGTTTTTGATTTGAAGAAAAATGAATTTGAATTCAAAAAAGGACCTGTTTTCTCAAATATCGTTTTGATTGACGAAATCAACCGGGCGCCTGCAAAGACCCAGGCGGCACTGTTTGAGGTGATGGCCGAACGTCAGATTACAATTGACGGGAAACAGTACGATATGGTACCGCCGTTTTTGGTGTTTGCCACACAAAATCCGGTGGAACAGGAAGGAACATATCGTCTGCCCGAAGCACAGCTCGACCGTTTTCTGTTCAAAATCTCAGTCGATTACCCAAAACTCGAGGATGAAATCAAGATCATTGAAGGCAACAACAGCCGAAGAAATCAGGATCCGACCAATCTGATTGAGCCGGTTTTCAAAGCACATGAAATTTTGGAATTCCAAAAAATCGTACAGGAAATACTGGTAGAACCCAAACTGATTACCTATATCGCACAGATTGTGAACGCCACACGAAACAATCCTTCACTGTTTTTGGGCGCTTCGCCAAGGGCTTCAATTTCAATTCTGAATGCTTCGAAAGCGGTTGCAGCCATCAGAGGAAGGGATTTTGTGATTCCGGAAGACATCAAGTTTACAGCACCTTCGGCACTGAAACACAGAATTGTGCTTTCGCCCGAAAAAGAGATGGAAGGAACCACCGCTGAAACGGTGGTACAACAAATCATTGAAGGAATCGAAATCCCCCGCTGATGCCGTTGATCAAGCACATATTTCTTGGCAAACCTTTCTTTTTCGGCTTTCTAATTGTTGCCGCAGGTTTTGTTTCGGCTTTCTTTTTTCCCGAAATGATCCCGATTTCGGAAATGCTGCTGTTTGCAATGATTTTGTTTGTGCTAATCGATCTGATACTGCTTTTCTCAAACCGGACAGGTGTTTCGGGCGGAAGAATCGTAAATGACAAATTGTCGAATTTTGATTCAAACAGAGTTCAGCTGAGACTCAAAAACCATTTCGGCTACCGAATCAGTTACAATCTGATTGAAGAACTGCCGAATCAGTTTCAGATTTTTGATTTCAATATGAAAGGAAAACTTTCCGGCCGAAATGAAATTACACTGAAATATGAACTGACGCCAAAAGAAAGAGGTGTTTACCATTTTGGAAATACAAATGCTTTTGTGAGTTCTCCACTGGGTTTTTTGCAGCGAAGAATTGTTCTGAAAACAGAAACTCAAATCAGGGTTTATCCTTCATTTCTAAAACTTCATCAGTACAGTCTTCAGAATTTTAAGGCGTATCTCAATGAGATCGGTCAGAAAAAAGTCAGAAGACTCGGGCACAGTATGGAGTTTGAACAGATTAAAAATTATGTATCGGGCGACGATATCCGAACCATCAACTGGAAGGCGACTGCAAAACAGCAAAAACTGATGGTCAACCAGTATATGGATGAAAAATCTCAGCAGATTTATTGTGCCATCGACAAAGGAAGGGTGATGAAAATGCCTTTTAACGGAATGACACTGCTCGATTATTCGATCAATTCGACATTGATTTTCAGCAATGTGGTACTTCAGAATCACGACAGAGCCGGGATTTTCACATTTTCAGCACAGCTTGAAGACCTGGTGAAAGCAGAAAGAAGAACCAGCCAGATTAGAAAGATTTCTGAAAGTTTGTACGGGATTTCGTCTGATTTTAAAGAAAGTGATTACGGAAAACTTTACAATTCGATCAAACACAAGATCACACAACGCAGTCTGATTCTGCTGTTTACAAATTTTGAAAGTCTGGATTCGCTGTACAGACAGCTGCCTTATCTGGTCGGCATCAATAAAAGCCATCTGCTGATTCCGATATTTTTCAGAAATACCGAACTTGAAGATTTTGTTGAAAATCCGACCGAAGAATCGGATGAATATCAAAGGACAATGGCTGAGAAATTTATTTACGAAAAACAGCAGATCGTACTCGAACTCAACCGTCACGGCATACAGGCAATACTGACCCGGCCGGAAGACCTGACAGTCAACACCATCAACAAATATCTGGAAATCAAATCAAAGGGAATGATATAACGTTTAACACAGCGTTTCTTAAATATCGGTGAACCGTTTCAAAATCCATAAATCTGAATCTAAATTGTATAAATAAACGCTTCGAATGAAGGAGGCTTACACACAAAGGCAAATCTCCATTTGAATTTTTTGTAAATTAAAATAAAAAAAGCACCTACATTACTGTAAGTGCCTAATTATCAATTTGTGGTCCCACCTGGGCTCGAACCAGGGACCACCTGATTATGAGTCAGGTGCTCTAACCAACTGAGCTATAGGACCATTTATAAATTAAAAAGATATAACTTCCAATTTTAAGAACTTCTCACTTCAACTGCCCCGACAGCTGTCGGAAGAGAATGAACCCTAACCAATTGAGCTGCAGGATTGTGAAGCACCACTAAAAAAACCGGTTTTTCTCCATGATTTTTAGGGACTGCAATTTTACGACAATCCGTTCAATTGTACAAACTATTTTTCAGCCGACAGTCTCTGTTGAAAAATAACTTTGAGACATCATCAAACCATGCCTTAATGAAAAAAACATTAATTTCGCATAATAAATATGAGCTGTTTTGGAAACAAACCGACAAAAAAAAGTGGCCAATATCTTTCAGCAGGAACTGTCAGAGATTTTCAGAAAAGAAGCCGGCGAACATTTTCCGGGTACACTCATTACCGTAACCTCGGTTTGGGTATCATCCGATTTGTCTGTATCAAAGGTTTATCTGAGCATTTTTCCGACCAAAGACAAAATGGAAATCATTGAAAAAATCAAGGAAAAAGCGCCTTATTTCCGTTTGCTGATTGCAAAAACTGCCGCAAAAGATATGCGAACCACTCCCGAACTGCTGTTCTATCTCGACACCTCACTCGACGATATCGAAAAAATAGAAAAAGCACTCAGAGGAGAAGGCAACAATCCGAAGCTGTAAATGAATAAAGTATCGCTCTATATAGCAAAAAGGTACAACACCTACACCCTGCTGATCAGCATTGCGCTGATCAGCATCGTGGCACTGCTGACCGGTACACTGATCTATATGTCGAACACTTTCATTAGACTGCTCAAAAGTTCGCTTTATGGCGATCTGACCATCGGAATGGGAGAACGGCTGATGATTCATTCAATCTGTTTTTGCTATATACTGTTCCAAATCCTGATCGTCTATCTGTTTTTTAACCGGGTTCTGAAAAAACTGAAACCCGGAAAAAAACTTCCGGTCGGGCTGCTGATTGCTGTTATGTGCGCCATTCCGGCGGGCATTATTCAATTCACCGGATTGATCAAAACCAATATCGGCGGTTTTGTATCTTTGATACTGCTCTCAACCGGTCTGCTGTCACTGATTATCGGTTTACTTGCATTTTTGTTTTCGAGGCGAAAAATTACCGGCGTCAATATCATTACTTCGATTGCAGTGTTTGCAATTACCATTGCGAGCTGTGCGCTGTTTATCATACTGTCTGTTTTTTCGGGACTTGAGAAAATGAACATCAGACTGTTCACCAATGTGAATCCCGACCTTAGAATTTCGCCGGACAAAGGAAAGGAACTCACCGACATTGAGAACATTACAAAGATTCTCGACAATGATTCTCAGGTGCTTACCTATTCAAAAGTGATTGAGGAAAAGGTTTCGATAGAATTTGACAACAAACAGGATATCGCCTACATCAAAGGCATAGACCCTAATTACAGATATGTGGTAAAGGTCGATACGGCAGTGGTTTACGGCGATTATTTTGATTTCAAAAATCCTTATGAAATCCTGGCTTCAGACGGCGTGGCAAGAAGACTTCAGATGTACATTGACCATCAGCATACCGCAAGGCTGAGGATGCCCAAACCCGGCACAGGTCTGATCAAAACCGAAGAAGAAGCTTTCAATACCGCAGTAGCATCGCCCATCGGCGTTTTTATCATCAATGATCAGTTTGACAAATATGTGTTTGCGCCCATTGAACTGACACAAATCCTGCTCAATCTGCCACCCAATTCGGCTTATGCCATTGAGGTCAGACTCAGAGCCGGCGTATCGCCCGAAGTCGCAAAAACCAGACTTCAAAAAGAATTCGGAAATCATATCCGGGTCGAAACCCGTCAGGATCTGGATGCAACTTTTCTAAAAGTGATGAATGTCGAAAATCTGATTATCTATCTGATATTCACATTGGTCATCATCATTGCATCATTCAATCTGGCGGGCGCAATCATCATCATCATCATCGACAAAAAAGAACAAATCAAAACCATCTGGGGATTTGGTATGCCGCTCAAAGACATCAAACAGATATTCTTTCAGACAGGCGTGCTGATTACTTTGTTTTCGGTGGTCATCGGTCTGATTCAGGGCAGTATCATCGGCTGGCTGCAAAACAATTTTCATCTGGTGATGGCCAATCCTTTTGTTGCTTTTCCGTTTGAATTTACGATTCTGAATTATCTGACGGTCACCGCAACCGTACTGCTGATTGGCGGAACGGTTTCCTGGCTGGTTTCAAGAAAGTTGCCGATATAATTTCCGTTTAAATTTATTCTGTAATCTTTTCTGCCGAAAACGGTCGGATAATTGCTGCTCCAAAACTCAATTGATTGAAGCAAATTAAAAGTTAATAAAACTTATTTGACAATTCTTTTGAATAAGGCGTATTGTCAACCACCTTCCAATGATACGCTTTTGCAAGCAGATAGATTTCACCCAGATTCTGAATCAACTGATCATGCGCATCACTCTCCAACTGTTTTTTGTCGATTGAATCTTCTATTTTTTTGACCGCCCGATCTTTGATCTCGTTCAATTCATCATCTTTAAAGGTATTGAACCGGCTCTGATCCATATCGTAAAACTTAAAATCAGGATAAGTTTTAATTTCCAGCTCGGGTATCTTATTGATATAAATGGTTTTATTTGCCGAATCAATTTTAACATCCATACGGTTCAGATCATAAGTCGCCTGCACCTTTGCGTCAACCATCAGCAGCACTTTTTTGTCAAAACTGAAATAATTTTCAAAACCGGGAATGAACCAACTGTCTTTATGCGAAATGACATCCGAAAAATTCTGTTCGGCAACAATCAGTTTGTTCAGCCTTTTGATTTCATAAGCAATCGAATGACTGCTTTCAGAAGTGGAACGGTTATGAAATTTCTTCATGACAATGTAAGTTCCCATCACACCGATCAGCAGACCGTAAAATATGTACAGTAATTTTTTCAATCTTCAGAATAATTGGGCGCAAGCGGTTTTTCATTCATTATCATCAGTATATCTTCCTCCAGCCTGCCCGAAACCGGCGTCTCAACAATCCTGCCGACTTCAACTCCGCCTTTGTAGAATATAAAGGTAGGCACATGCGTGATGTCTTTTCCGGCTTCTTCTCCATAAAAACTTTTCAGATTTTCGTTGACCGCATAAGTAAGCAGTCGCTGATCCGGAAATTTGACTTCGTCAAGTATTTTGACAAATCTCGGATATTCGCGACGCGTGTCTTCGCACCAACTGCCGACAAAGGCCTCAATCCGGTATCTTTTGATTTTTGATTTGATTCCTTTTGTAATTTCCTGATCGGGTTTGTACGAATCATATTCGGCATCAAACCATTCGGAAAAAGGCGCTTTTTTAAATACCTCTCTGTTCACGCCGCCAAGCAGCTCTTTTTCACCATTTGATTTTTTCACCACCCTGTTAAATATATAAGGCCCTTCGCAAGCCGTTATCAATATTGCAAAAATGATTAGGGTCAAGCTGTATTTCATCGTTGGATTTTGATTGACAAAGATATGAATATTCGATTAACCTTTAAAAACTCCGTTTTCAAAATGAATGTTTCCGACCGAAAAATCAGCCGCTTTTCCGATTTCGGGATACACAGAATCCTTACCAATCCAGATTCTGCCTTCCATATCCAAATCCAAATGACCAAAATAAGCCGACAAATCTCCGATTTCTTCAATCCTTGAATGAAATTCAATCTCCTGTTTGTCCAAATTCAGTTTTTCTTCATAATAAATTCCGATATCCGTCAGTGATTCTGCATTTTTTGATTTGACAGAAACATTTCTGAGTACGACATCCAGTGATTTTTTGTCATTTTCGGGAATTTTAAAATACAATTCCGAATCGTCCTGATTTGAATCCGAAATCTTCTCGAGCGCAAGCAATATCGCCAATGCATTAAATCTCCTGGATTCGTTCCGCTGATAATCATTCGGAAAATGCCCGGCTTCAAACAGCAGATTTGAATAGCCGGCTTTCATAAAATTATCACCGGTCGATGTCGGATAGAATTCATCCGAAAACCTCGCAATATGACCGGGCATAACGCTTTCAAGATGTTTGCTGATATATCCGATCACATCCATTGCTTTTTTTCTGGCTTCCGTCACAGAACGCTGCACATCGGGCGAAGGCGCAAGAAACGAAAGCGTTGCCGGTTTTGAACTTCCGCTGACATTAAAAATACTTCGCTGATCATGAAGATTGAACAGAAAATCAGGTTCGATCTCATTGACCGTTCTTTTCAGCGCCCTGATTTCGGTCGAAGATTCTTTGACATAATCCCGGTTCAGATCGATTCCGCAGGCATTCCGGCGGCTGTAACGGTTGGAACCGTCGGGATTCAGCATCGGAACAAAATACAGACAGACCGATTCCTTGATCTTTTGACTCAGTTCGTTTTCTGATTTTAAAAATTCAAACACATCGAGCATCGCGCGTGTTCCGGTCGATTCATTTCCGTGCATCTGCGACCAGCCAAAAACTTTTCTGGCTCCGTTTCCGATTTTTATCAGATAAATATCATTGTCCAAAAATGATTTCCCAATCAATTTTCTTTCGGGATAATTCAAATCCACAAAAGATTTCAATTTGGAAAAAGGTATAAACCTGGATTCAAAATCCTCAATTCTGATTTTCTGATAATTTTCTTCAAAAAGTTTGGTCAAATTCATAAAACGAAGATACAATTTTTTAAAATCGATTTTAAAGCGATTTAAGCGCTTCAAATTTCCACTGCCAAACACTGTGTCAGTTTTTCAAAAATATTGGCTGAAATCAAAACAAATTTAATGTTTACATCTGTAATATACATTTGTAAACGATTAATCCTGGCATTTTGACAGTTGAGAATGTTTTTAATAATTATTGCTTATTATTTTTGTTTATTTTACTGTTAATCAAATTTATATTTAACCTTATTTAATCTTTTAGTTTTATTTTAATTCAGGTAATTCTGTCATAAACAGATGTTGTTTCCAAGTTGTAAAATGTAAATTAACTGTTTATATTTGTAAAATGGAACCAAAAGAAAGAATTATTGAAATCATCGAAAAATCGGGACTCACACCCTCAGAATTTGCAGATAAAATCGGTGTGCAGCGATCGGCGATTTCACATATCACCTCCGGCCGAAATAATCCGAGTTTGGATTTTCTGATCAAAATCAAAAATGAATTTCCCGAAATCGACACCGACTGGCTGATTTTCGGAATCGAAAAAGAGAATCAGAAAACAGAGGATGAAGCCGAAACTGTAATGCAAAAAGAATTCATTCCCGAAAAAACGGCTGTCCCCCAGCCTACTCTTTTTGAGAATTCGGAATTTGAAAAACCGGATATTTCAAAAAATGAAGATTCACCTGTATCTAAAGACCAAAAATCAAATCCTGAAAACTCCGAAATCAAAAGAGTGATTATTTTTTATAAAGACGGCAGTTTTGAAGATTATTTCAAAAGAGAATAATTTTTCTGTCAAAAACCGGAATGATTCTGAAAAAATTTGGAAATAAATCCTAAATTGCCACTGACTATGAATTTTCTGGCACATCAGTTCTTATCGTTCCACAAAACGGAGTTGCAAATTGGCAATCTGTACGGCGAAATCGTACGCGTAAAAGACTATCTCGATTATCCGGCAGGAATCCAAAAAGGAATACTGCTCCACCGCTCAATCGACAGTTACACCGATTCAAACGAAACCGTGAAAAACAGTACCCGTCTGTTTCATGCCAAATACGGGAAATTTGCGCCGGTCATCGTGGATGTACTGTATGATTATTTTCTGATCAAAAACTGGAAAACCTATACGAATGAAGATTTCGAAGAATTTGTCAGCGATTGTTATCTGCTTTTTCGTGAAAGATTTGAAGAATTCCCGCCAAATCTTCAGAACATTGTGAAACATCTGCTCAAATACGACTGGTTTCACAATTACAGCAATTACGACGGAATCCGGGAAACCCTGAACGGAATCAGCCACAGAAGCAAGTTTGAAAATAATATTGATGAAGCGGTCAATGAATTGATTGAATTTGAAGAACAACTCAACAATGATTTCAATCTGTTTTTCCCAAAACTGATCGAACACTGCAAAAACTTCATCAAAACTGAATCTTAATTTTTAATTTTGAATACCTATATAAATACCATCACAAAATAATGGATCTGCAGTTTAATCAAAGAGAAGACAAAAACAAACTTCAGGTTTCGGACCTGAAAAAAAAACTGGCTCAGATATATCTGGGCGGCGGTAAGAAAAAAATCGAAAAACATAAAGCAGGCGGAAAGATGACTGCTCGCGAACGAATTGACTATCTGCTCGACAAAGGCCGGCCATCGGTTGAAATCGGTGCATTTGCGGGTTATGAAATGTATGAAGATGAGGGCGGATGTCCTGCCGGCGGTGTGGTAGTTGTAATCGGATACGTGTCAGGAAAACAATGCATTGTAGTTGCAAATGATGCCACCGTAAAAGCAGGAGCCTGGTTTCCGATCAGCGGAAAGAAAAATCTGAGAGCTCAGGAAATTGCAATCGAAAACCGACTTCCAATCATCTATCTGGTTGACAGCGCAGGCGTTTATCTGCCGATGCAGGCTGAAATTTTTCCGGACAAAGAACATTTCGGACGAATTTTTAGAAACAATGCGGTGATGAGTTCGATGGGAATCACACAGATTGCAGCCGTTATGGGCAGCTGTGTGGCTGGCGGTGCCTATCTGCCGATTATGAGCGACGAAGCACTGATTGTTGATAAAACAGGTTCAATTTTTCTTGCCGGCAGCTATCTGGTGAAAGCCGCCATCGGTGAAGATATTGATAACGAAACGCTTGGCGGTGCAACCACTCATTGTGAAATTTCGGGTGTAACCGATTACAAAGCAAAAAATGATCAGGATGCGCTTGATAAAATCAGATCGATTGTCGATAAAATCGGCGATTTTGACAAAGCGGGTTACAACCGCTCCACTCCTGCTCCGCCGGCTGAGGATGAAGATGAACTCTACGGAATCCTGCCGGTGAGCAGAGCCGAACAGTACGATATGTACGACATCATCAAAAGATTGGTTGACAATTCCGAATACGAAGAATACAAAGAAGATTACGGAAAAACAATTATCTGCTGTTATGCACGAATAGACGGCTGGGCAGTCGGAATCGTTGCCAATCAACGGAAAGTTGTAAAATCCAAAAAAGAAGGAATGCAGTTTGGAGGCGTAATCTATTCTGATTCAGCCGATAAAGCAACCCGTTTTATCGCCAACTGCAATCAGAAAAAAATTCCGCTGGTCTTTCTTCAGGATGTTACCGGTTTTATGGTCGGTTCAAAATCAGAACACGGCGGTATCATCAAAGACGGAGCAAAAATGGTGAATGCGGTTTCCAATTCTGTGGTGCCGAAATTCACGGTCGTAATCGGAAATTCGTATGGCGCCGGAAATTATGCAATGTGCGGAAAAGCTTATGATCCGAGACTGATTTTTGCCTGGCCTTCTGCACGGCTCGCAGTGATGGGCGGCGAACAGGCGGCAAAGGTACTGCTTCAGATCGAAGAAGCGTCGCTTAAGAAAAAAGGCGAAGTCATTGATGAAAAAGCAAAAAAAGAACTGCTGACAAAAATCGAGGAAAGATATGACCGTCAAACCAGTCCGTACTATGCTGCGGCGAGACTTTGGACAGACGCGGTAATCGATCCGAAAGATACCCGAAAATGGATTTCGATGGGAATTGAGGCTGCGAATCATTCACCGATTGAGAAACCATACAATCCGGGTGTGATACAGGTTTAGTAGAAAATTTAAATTCAAAAAATCAAACAGGAGTCCTTCAACTCCTGTTTTTGTGTTTATAATTCAGCCGATTGTTTCGGTTTGGATTAAAAAAAATATGTATTTTCACTTCATCTTAATTTCAATCCAATGAAACTCAAATTTTTATTTCTTTTCGTCCTTCAGATTGCAACCATCGGATTTGCACAGGACAAATCATTTGATCTGCTTCAGAATCAGACCGAAACACAGATACTTTACAATCGGGTGGTTCCAATTTCAAAAGCAACCCAGCCGACCACCGAAAATATTTCGGCGATTTATTACAGACAGCTTTTCAGCGAAATCAGCCGATCAGATTTTCAACAGAGGCTGCCCAATTCAAAATGGCTGAAAGAACAGGGGAATCTGGGTTTGAGCCAAAATCAGCTGCCCCTGTCGCTGTTGGTCGCAGATTTTGAAAACATTGAAAAATCTTCTTTTGAAACCGACAAAATCAGCCGGAATGCCAATGGAGATTTTATACTCAATTCAAATCCGGCAGAAGTTTTTGAAAAGTACGAAATCAGTCTGATGGGTTCGCTGCTCGGAAGAGCCGAAACCAATCATCCGGTTTTTGTTTTGAAAAATAATTTGATTTTTAATCTTTCGGATCGAAATATTTCAAAAATAGAAGTCTTTGACAATCAGTGGAAAACAATACAGCCGGACGTTCCTTTCCAGATTTATTTTGAACAAAACGGGATACAGAGCATCAAATACAGAATCACATTTGACAATGACGAAACTGTGATCCGGTCTTTTGGAATTGAAGTCAGAAATAAAAAACTTGCTGCCAACTCAGATATCGGAACGAATTTCGCACCCGATGAAATCCATACCATAACTTCAACCATCGGTTTTCAGGGGTATGACGAAACAGAAGCGCATCAGGGAATCGGCGAATACGAAATCTTTTTGGACACGGTTGACGGAATTCTTGACCGACCGGTCATCCTGATCGACGGTTTTGATCCGGGCGACAGCAGAGACATTGAGGCAATGTACCACATGCTTGATTTTGGGGCAACAGGCGAAAATCTGGCAGATCTGATTCGTGCTGAAGGTTATGATGTGATTTTGCTCAATTTTCCGGTCTATACACGTCCCGGAACTTCAACAGTGGTTGACGGCGGTGCGGATTACATCCAGCGAAATGCAATGGTACTAATCGAACTGATTAATCAGATCAATGCGCAAAAAGAAGGCATCAGACAGAACGTAATCATCGGTCCGAGTATGGGCGGTCTGATTTCAAGATACGCACTCAAATACATGGAAATGAACGGAATGGATCACGACGCCCGGCTTTATCTGTCGTTTGATTCACCTCATCTCGGTGCAAATGTTCCGATCGGTGTGCAGCATCTGTTCAATTATATGGCATACGGACCGGTCGGCGACGAATCGGTTCAGATGGTCGTGGACGGCATGCTGAAAAGTCCTGCTGCACGTGAAATGCTGATTGACCATTTTGAAAGCCATCTGTTGGCAGACAGCGATTATGAATTTGACAACAGCAAACTGCTCCCCGACGGAAGTCCCGGATTCAGAGATGCTTTCCAAAATGAACTCGATGTAATGGGCTTTCCCGAAAACACCAGAAATGTAGCAATCATCAACGGTGCCGGCAACGGAACTCCGAACGGCACACCCGGAATGACAGTGATTGATCATACTTTTGATCTCTCTTCGACCCAAAGAGCAATCATTGCGCTTCATTTTACGCCCGATGCGGGGCAGACGCTTGAAGTCAGTAATTTCAAAGGACAAATGTGGGTTTTTCTCTGGATAACCATTTATGAATCGATGGCCAATTCACAATCACCGTCCTATACTGCTGGTCCGGATGCTTCTCCGGGCGGAAGATTCGATATGACTTCGATTGCTGACAGCGCGCCCGAAAATGAAATGATACAGGAATTTTTGGACAATCTTCAGATCGAATACTTTTCATTTATTCCGGCGATCAGCTCTATGGCAATCACAAGTACGCAAAATTTGTACGATCCGGTTGAATCGGGGCTCAACACACCATTTGTAAATTATTACATACCCGATGAAAATCAACCGCATGTATTTTTGGATGAAGAAAATGTACTTTTTGCACTAACCGAAATCCTGATTCCCGAAATGGGCACATCCGATGTTGAAATTTCAGGCATCAAAATCGAAAATCCGGTCAGAGATATGCTCAGAATTTGGACCGACAAAGAAATTAAAAACAGTAGCATTCAAATTACAGATCTGTCGGGCAGAACTGTCTTTGTCAAATCAAATATCAATCTGAACGGACAAACCGAAATTCCGGTAAAACTGTCAAAAGGAGCCTATATCGTTCAAATTGGCAGTGAAAAACAAAATCTGATCAAAAAAATCATCAAACTGTAAAACTGAATTCACTTCAATATCAAACAAAATCCGACCTTATTTTATTTAAAAAATTATCAGATGAAAAACATAATCCTTACCTCCACCCTGTTTCTTATTTTAGGTTTAACCGGATTTGGACAGCAAACCGAAAAGGATCAAATCAATACACTGATGAACAGCTGGCACAAAGCAGCAGCAACTGCCGATGCCGAACTGTTTTTTGGTTCAATGACCGCAGATGCACATTATATCGGCACAGACGAAACCGAAGACTGGACAAAAGAAGAAATGCAGATTTGGGCAAAAGAAATTTTTAAAAAAGATTCTGCCTGGGATTTCAAAACCAAAGAAAGACACATCTATTTGTATGACGATCAGAAACTTGCATGGTTTGATGAAACACTCGACACCTGGATGGGTGTCTGCAGAGGTTCGGGTGTGGTTGTACTCACCGACGAAGGCTGGAAAATCAAACATTATGTACTTTCGGTTGCAGTTCCAAATGATACAATCAATGATTATTTGAAACTGATTGATCTGAAATAAGAAAATATCTCAGACTTATTCAATTCTCATTTTAATTTTCACAAAACACATTATACATCAATACATTATACAAAAAAAAAATCACTTCTTTGAACAAACCTCAGCCCATTGAATTGTTTTTTTGAATTATAACTTTTAATGCTGTATAAACCTATCTTTGCAATTGTCAAAAACAGGTTTTGGAACGCATCAAATCATATCTGTTACTTCAGTTCGCATTCAGCCGGGAGCTTATCGGCAGCACCGATTTTTCAAGAGCGCTTTTGAGCGGTGCCGCAATGACGATTCCAATACTGATTGGAATTCGTTTTGACCTGCTTCAATACTGCATTCCCGTTACTACAGGCGTTTTGCTGGCTTCACCCAGCGATACCAGAGGAAGTTTCAAACTGAAATCTCAGGGAATCTTCCTTTCGACCGTGATTGCATCCGTCATATTTTTTATTGTCGGTTATCTGAAAGGATCAATCTGGCTGCTGCTGCCGATGATCGGAATTTTGACCTTTCTGATTTCATATCTTTCGGTTTGGGGTTTTCGGGCATCCCTGGTCGGCTTTTCAGGTTTGCTTTCTCTGGTAATTGCATTGTCAAATTTAGCTGATAAACTGCCGGTATGGACGGCCGCGCTGATGATTGGACTCGGCGGATTGTGGTATCTGCTTTTTGGTCTGATTTATCATTTAATTTTTCCAAAAAGCATGATTGAAGAAAGTCTGTCCGAAGCCATCCGACTGACAGCAAAATATCTGAATATTCGAAAAAAATTAATTGAACCCGGCTGCGACCGGGTCAAATATTTGGCCAAATTGATTCAGCTTCAGAACCGACTGACTGAATCTCATGAAATTCTTCGGGAACTGCTGTTTGCCGAAAAAAGACATTTCTGGAGATCAAATTATATGTCTGGCAGACAATTGATTCTTATCCAGCTTATTGATATTCTTGAGCTTGCAGTCAGCAATCCGGTTGATTATGACAATGCGGATCGTTTGTTTAAAAATCTTCCGGGTGCACAAAAGGATTTTCAGAAACTGCTCAGTCAGATGAGTCTTCAGCTGAAATCAATTTCAAAAAATCTATCAAAACCAAAGAATATTCCTTCTGATCGGGACAGAGACCGATTGATTGAAGAAATTGAAAATCATATTCGTGATTTTGAAATAAATTTAAACAATAAATTTGACAATCAAATACTTACATTAAAGAATTACATCAAGTATCTGAAACAGCAATCCGAAAAAATCAAAAACATCAAACGGTTTTTGAGTCGAGCCGGCAATCGTGAATTGAGGGAATTGAGAAAAAAAGAACTCGGCCGATTTGTGAGCAGTCCAAATTATGACTGGGAGATTTTGATTGAAAATTTGAATTTCAAATCATCGATTTTCAGACATTCACTGAGAATTACGGTGGTAATGGTCATTGGCAGCATCGTCGGGCTGATCGCTGATCCGCACAATTATTATTGGGTGTTGATGACCGTGGTCGTGATCATGCGGCCAAATTACGGACTGACCAAAACCAGGTCAAGACAAAGAACAATCGGAACGCTCATAGGTGCCGGAATTGCACTGATCATATTGTTTTCTGTTCAAAGTCCTGTGATTTACGGCATACTGGCAGCTGTCAGTCTGACACTTGCCTTCGCAATGCTTCAGCGAAATTACAGTACGGCAGCAATGTACATCACGCTGAGCGTTGTATTTGTTTATGCACTGCTGACGCCGGACGTTTTGAGCGTCATCCGTTTCAGACTGGTCGATACAGCCATCGGTGCAGCACTGGCGGTTGCCGGAAACATCTGGCTGTGGCCGGCCTGGGAATTCAAATCGATTAAAAATATACTTTCGGACACTTTGATTGCTCAAAAAAATTATTTGGAACAAATTGCGGTTTATTACAATCGTGTGGGCGAACTCAGTTCCGAATACAGACTGTCCCGAAAACACGCATTTCTGTCGATTTCCGAACTCAATGCGGCTTTTCAGCGGATGACTCAGGAACCCGAACACAAGCACAAAAATCAGAATGAAATCTTTGAACTGGTGCTGCTCAGCCACAGTTTTCTGGTCGCTGCCGCATCTTTGGGCACTTATACGGTCAACAATCCGACCACGCCGGCTTCGGAGAATTTCAATTCGATTATATCACTGATTCTTCAGAATCTGCTGATTGCCAATGATCTGCTGAACGGCAAAAATCAAAAATCGGTTTTTGAACTCAGCGCAGATGAAATCATCCGGATGACTTACGGCAAGGAATTAAAAGATATGTTTGCGGATGAGCGCTATCAACTGTCAGAACAGACACTCGAAGAAGCGCATCTGGTGCTCGGTCAGCTGAGATGGATGCTTGAAATCAGCGAGAAGATGCTTGGTGTACTGAAAAAAAGGGAATTTTAATTCCTGATATGTTTTTATCTTTGACTTCAATGGCTGAAAAATTCTTATTTATTAACTCTTCCGCTTGCCGATTGCCGGTTTTTCTCTAAATTCAGAAAAAATTGAAAATGGAATTTTCAGATCTTACGGATGAATCCTTTATGAACCATTGTATAGAGCTTGCCGAAATTTCAAAACAAAGAGGCGAAAGTCCGGTCGGTTCGGTCATTGTCAAAGACGGACAAATCATCGGAGAAGGTGTTGAATCGGTGAAAGCGAGAAACGACATCAGTTTTCATTCGGAAATCGAAGCCATCCGAGAAGCCTGTCAGCGGCTCGGCCACAGAAATCTGTCTGACTGTGTGCTTTATACGACTCACGAACCCTGTATCATGTGCAGTTACATCATCCGTCAGTCAAAGATTTCAAAAGTGGTTTTTGGGCTTTCGACCGGTGAGATTGGCGGTTACAGTTCAAAACTTCCGGTTCTGACCGACCGGTCGGTTGAAAGATGGAATCAGCCACCCGAAATCATTGCCGGATTCATGAAAAATGAATGCAGTATGATTTGATTCAGCAGATGGTTTCCTGTTTTTAACAATTTGTGTACTTTTGTCTGTATGGATTTGAATGATTTGAATTTATCGATCCGAAAAACAAAACATTAAAATTTCTGAAGCCAATCGGTTGAATTCATCCAAATAAATCTTGAAATTCAGGGGAATCTTCCTATTCTTACACACAATAAATCAATTATTCATCGTTTCAAAAAGAGTGAGGTTTAGAATCTTTTTTGGTGTATTTTTTCTGATTACTGCCGTCAGCGGACAGCAGAAAACCGATTCTTTGCTGAATTTTTTCAATTACAAACCCGAACTCAAAAAATATGAACCCGATTTTCAGAAAAAAATCAAAAATGATTCAACCCTTTATTTCGTACTTGATTCGCTGAAAAATACAGGTTATTACACGCTTTCGGTCGATTCAGTCAGGCAAAATAATGTGTGGCTCAACAAAGGAAAACTCTACAAACAGCTTTGGGTGAAGAATGATACTTTGTTCAGTCAGAAAACCGACTGGTTCCCGGTTCGGAATCTTGATTCGCTGATTCAAAAAGTCAATCAGAAATATGCCGAAAAAGGCTATCCGTTTATTGAACTCAAAATTATTCCAATGGGTTACAAAGACGGTGAAGCCCGTCTCAGACTGGAACCTCAGTTGTTTGACCGCCGGACGGTGGACGGTATCCGGGTGTCGGGTTATGAAAAACTTTCAAAAGGATACATCAGACATGCATTGGGACTAAAAACCGGCATAACATACAATGAATCTGAGCTTTATGAAATTTCTGAGAGAATGAGTTACAGCTCGTTCATTGAAGAAGCCAGACCGGCACAAACACTGTTCAATCCCGATTCTACTTATATCTATCTGTATGTCAACAAAGTGAAATCAAATGTTTTTGACGGGATTATCGGTTTTGGAAATGACGAAAATGGAGATTTTCGGCTGAACGGAAACGCGAAGATTGAACTGAACAATAATTTCAATGCGATGGAACAAATCCGGCTGAACTGGATTGCAACACCCGACAAAAGCAGCACACTTGATTTGAATGTACGGATTCCGTATCTTTTCAAATCGGCAATCGGAACCGAAACCAGTCTGAATATGTTCAAAAGAGACAGCACTTTTGTCAATACAAAACTGGAAGAACGGCTGTTTTATCAGATTACAATGAATTCAAATCTCGGTTTAAATCTGAGTTATGAAAGTTCAAATTTTGTGCTTGACGATCATCCCGAAATGGCGCAGTTGTACGATGATTTCAGCAAAAGCGGTTACGGTTTGAGTTACGAATATTTACAGCCGACCCCAAACCGGATTTTTGAAGGAAAATCAAAAGTATTCCTGATCGGGAAGACACTGAATCGGAAAATTACAGAATACGATCCCGAAATCAATGAATATCTCGATGACAAAAGCCGTCAGTACGAAGTCGGTCTGGAAGTCTTCCGGCTTTTCAGACTTCATCCGCATCATTACATCAAAACGAGGGTTCAGGGTTACGGTTTGTTTGGAAGCAATGACCATTATTCTACCAATGAGCTGTTCAGAATCGGCGGATTCAACAGTTTGCGCGGTTTCAACGAGGAGAGTATAACCGCTTCTGCATACGGAATTACAAGTCTGGAATACCGGTTTTTGCCAAATGACGGATTTTATATTTCTGTTTTTGGAGATTACGGATTTGTCGAAAACAAGGCTTCGGATTTGAGTCAGAATCTGATTGGTGCCGGCGTAGGATTCTCATTTCTGACCCAATTGGGAATTTTCAATATGAGTTATGCGGTCGGCAAACAGTCGGATACCGAGTTTGATTTCAGAAATTCAAAAATTCATTTTGGGATACTGACCCGTTTCTGACGGATCACTTCATTCCCGGCTGATTTTTCGCCATCGCCTGCATCATCTGTCTTCCGCCCGAAGACTGCATAAATTTCATCATTTTGCCCATTTCCGAGAATTGTTTCAAAAGCTGGTTGACTTCCTGAATCGAAGTTCCCGAACCTTTTGCAATTCTGTTTTTTCTGCTTTTGTCGATCAGCTGCGGATTCTTTCTTTCGTGCGGCGTCATAGATTTGATGATGGCTTCCACACCTTTGAAAGCATCATCGTCAATGTCGATATTTTTAATCGCTTTGCCCATACCCGGCACCATTCCGAGCAGATCTTTCATATTTCCCATCTTTTTGATCTGTTGGATTTGTTTCAGGAAATCGTCAAAATCAAATTGGTTTTTTGCAATTTTTTTATGAAGTCTTCTCGCCTCTTCCTCGTCAAACTGTTCCTGTGCCCTTTCAACCAGCGAAACCACGTCACCCATTCCGAGAATACGGTCAGCCATCCTTTCGGGATAGAAAATATCGAGCGCTTCCATTTTTTCGCCGGTCGATATAAATTTGATTGGTTTGTCAACTACCGTTTTAATGGTCAGCGCAGCACCGCCGCGGGTATCACCATCGAGTTTAGTCAGAATTACACCGTCATAATCCAGCACATCGTTAAATGCCTTTGCAGTATTCACCGCATCCTGACCGGTCATTGAATCGACTACAAACAGGGTTTCGGTAGGTTTTACAGTCTGATGCACCTGACGGATTTCGTTCATCATTGCTTCGTCAATCGCCAGACGGCCGGCGGTGTCTATGATGATCACATTGTGTTTTCCTTCTTTTGCTTTCTGAATTGCATTTTGTGCAATCTGAACCGGATTCTTATTTTCCTCTTCTGCATAAACCGGAACTCCAATCTGTTCGCCCAGAACTTTCAGCTGATCGATTGCAGCCGGACGGTAAACGTCGCCGGCAACCAGAATCGGATTTTTTCCTTTTTTCTTTTTCAGATAATTTGCAAGTTTTCCCGAAAAAGTGGTTTTACCCGAACCCTGAAGGCCCGCGATCAGAATAATTGTTGGATTTTCCGATAAATTTAATTCAGAGCTTTCTCCACCCATCAGTTTGGCCAGTTCGTCATGAACGATTTTGACCATTAACTGATTAGGATTCAGAGAAGTAATCACATTCTGACCGATTGCTTTGTCTTTTACGGTAGTCGTAAAATCTTTTGCCACCTTATAACTCACATCGGCATCAACCAGCGCACGACGGATTTCCTTGATGGTTTCCGCCACATTGATTTCTGTAATCTGACCTTTTCCTTTCAGCGTATGCAACGCTTTGTCCAATTTTTCCTGTAAACTCTGAAACATTCCTGAAAATTCTTTTTTTGGACTGCAAAGATAAGAATTTTGAGGTTTAAGTTTTCAATCGGAATAATCAATGCCGAAATTGATTCAACTCATTAAAAATCATTGGGATTTGAACCAAAAACCCAAATTACGGCATAAAATCCAGACGTTCTTTTATTCACAATTTGATTCGTTTTAACATAGTCTTATTATATTTGTTTTTTAATTGACACACGATTATGGAATATTTGGAATTTGAACAGCCGATTAAGGAACTTCAGGAACAGCTGAAAAGCTGTCAGCTGATTGGTGAAGGAAACGGAGTAGATATAAAACAGGCGTGTAAACAAATCGAGTTGGCAATCGAAGAAGCAAAAAACAATATATATTCAAATCTCACACCCTGGCAGAAAGTTCAGCTTTCACGTCATCCATCTCGCCCCTATTCATTGGATTATATTTATGAAATGGCCGGAAATTCTTTTTTGGAGCTGCACGGCGACAGGAATTTTGGCGATGACAAAGCGATGGTAGGCGGAATGCTCAGGATAGACGATATCCCGTTTATGGTCATCGGTCAGCAAAAGGGAAAAAACACAAAGGAAAGACAGTACAGACGTTTTGGAATGTCAAATCCGGAAGGATACAGAAAGGCTTTGCGGCTGATGAAAATGGCAGAGAAATTCAAAATGCCGATTGTAACATTAATAGACACTCCGGGTGCTTATCCCGGCCTGGAAGCAGAAGAGCGCGGTCAGGGCGAGGCGATTGCAAGAAATATCTATGAGATGATGAAACTCGAAGTTCCGGTCATCTGTATCGTAATCGGCGAAGGCGCCAGCGGAGGTGCATTGGGAATCGGTGTGGGCAATCATGTCTTCATGATGGAAAACACCTGGTATTCTGTAATTTCACCCGAAAACTGTTCTGCAATCCTTTGGCGTTCATGGGATTACAAAGAGCAGGTGGCAGAAAAGATGAAGATGACGCCAAATGATATGCTCGAACTGAAGATCATTGACGGGATCATCAAAGAACCGCTTGGCGGTGCACATTATGATCCGGAAAGTGCTTCCCGAAATTTGAAGGCTCAGATTCTGAAATCTTATCATGAGCTGAAAAAACTTAGCCCCGAAAAATTAAAAAAACAACGGCAGGAGAAATTCCTTGCAATGGGTGAATATTCAGGCTGAGAAAGCTAACCGACCATCTGCTTTATGAATTCAATCTTCGCAAAATGAGCGTAAGACCAAAAAAATATTTAGGGCAGCATTTTCTGAAAGACGAAAACACAGCCCGCAAAATTACGGAAACGCTCAGTTGGTGCGGTTATGATACTGTGCTTGAAATCGGTCCGGGAATGGGGGTACTGACCAAATATCTGATTGAGCAGGAAAAAAATATTTCGGTGGTCGAAATCGACTCTGAATCAGTTGAATACCTGAGAGAAAATTATCCGAAACTCAAAATCTATGAGCAGGATTTTCTGAAAATGGATATTGAAAAGACATTTTACGGCAAACCGATTTGCATACTCGGAAATTTCCCGTACAATATATCCTCTCAAATCGTATTTAAAATCATTGAATACCGAAAATTTATACCCGAAATGTCGGGTATGTTTCAAAAAGAAGTTGCCGAAAGAATCTGTGTGTCAGAAGGTTCAAAGATTTACGGCATATTGTCAGTGCTGACCCAGGCATATTACAAAGCCGAATATCTGTTTACTGTTTCTGAAAATGTTTTCAATCCGCCGCCAAAGGTAAAATCGGGTGTAATCAGACTTCAGCGGCATACCGAAAAACCGGAAACCGATGAGGAATTGTTTTTTCAAATTGTAAAAACAGGATTCAATCAAAGACGCAAAACATTGAGGAATGCACTCAAAAGTTTAATCGGAACCAAAACAAATTTTGATGATAATTTGCTTAACTTGCGGGCCGAACAGCTCAGTGTAAATCAATTTATTGAATTCACCTCAAAACTGGCCGAATGGAAGAAATCATCAACAAAGAATTCCTGACAGAATTGTCTGATTATATCCGCGATCAGAATCCAAAGAAGACGCTTGAACTTCTTTCGGAACTGCATCCGGCAGATATTGCAGAGATTTTTCCAAGACTTGAGCTGGAGGAACAGTCTTATCTGATTTCGCTTTTGGATGCTGAAATTTCGGCTGCGGTACTGCTCGAACTCGAAGAAGATGATCGTAAGAAGCTGCTTGGTCAGCTTTCGGCAAAAGAAATTGCTGATGTGCTGATCACACAGATGGATACTGATGATGCGGTGGACGTGATCAGTGAGCTTTCTGAAAACAAACAGGGGCAGGTCATTTCTCAAATTGAAGACAAAGAACATGCACAGGACATTGTGGATCTGCTTCGTTATGACGAAGACACCGCCGGCGGTCTGATGCGGAAAGAGTTTGTGGAAGTCAACAAAAACTGGACGGTGCTGCGCGCCATCCGTGAAATGAGACGACAGGCAGAAGATATGCACGAAGTCTATTCAATCTATGTGGTGGACGACGACAATGTGCTGCTCGGGATACTGAGTCTGAAAAAACTGCTGACCACTTCGTCCAATACAAAACTAGAAGAAGTTTTCAATAACAAAGTTAATTACGTTACTGTTACCCAGAAAGATGTGGAAGTCGCCAATATGATTTCAAAATATGACCTGATGGAAATTCCGGTGGTCGATGAGCTCAAACGGCTTCAGGGTGTGATCACAGTGGACGACATCATCGACGTATTGAGAGAAGAAGCCGAAGAGAATTATCAGCTGGCAGCGGGTATCACACGAAACGTTGATGCAAGCGACAATATACTTACACTGACCAAGGCGAGGCTGCCTTGGCTGCTGATCGGAATGTTTGGCGGGTTGGGCGCAGCGAGCATCATCCACGGTTTTGAGGAAGTACTTTCAAAATATACTGCGCTGATTCTGTTTATTCCGCTGATTCAGTCAACTGCGGGAAATGTGGGAATTCAGTCATCGGCAATTGTGGTTCAGGGATTGGCAAACGGGAGCATTCAGGGAAAAATTCTGAAGAGATTATTTAAAGAATTTCTGCTTGGTTTGCTCAACGGAGTCGGGATTTCAATCATCGTGCTGATCATCAGCCACTTCTTTTTTGGAACTTCATTTTTGATTTCAATCACCATCATGATCGCACTGGTTACAGTGATTGTTAATGCGGCACTGATTGGAACTTTCATACCCATATTTTTGGACAAAAGAGGAATTGACCCGGCGGTTTCAACCGGGCCGTTTATCACCACTTCAAACGATATTTTGGGGGTATTTATCTATTTTATGATTGCAAAAATGATACTCGGATTTTAAAAAATCACACTACCACCTGCCCTTTTTCTTTTTCAGTACAATTCTGATTTCGGTACCTGCACCTTTTTCGGAGCGTGCCACATAGATTTTTCCCTTGTGATAATTTTCTATAATTCTTTTTGCAAGCGACAATCCGAGTCCCCAGCCGCGCTGTTTGGTAGTAAATCCGGGATCAAAAATCGTTTTGTGAAGTTTTTTCGGGATTCCGGGGCCTGTATCTTCAACACTGACAATCACATTTCCATTTGATTCACTGACAAATACATTGATTGCGCCCACATTCTGCATTGCATCCACCGCATTCTTGACCAGATTTTCTATCACCCAACTGTACAATGCGGTATTCAGCGGAATTCTGATTTCCTGTTTTTCGGAATTGAATCTCAAATCAACTTTCTTCGAAATTCTGTCTTTCAGATATCTGACCGTATTCTCGGTCACCTCAACCACATTGGAAACACTGAGTTCGGGCAGCGATCCGATTTTTGAAAATCTTTCGGTAATCTGGCTCAGCCGGTCGATGTCTTTTTCCATTTCAGTAACCGATTCCCGATTTTCATCTTCGATTTTCAGTATCTCAATCCAGCCCAAAAGTGAAGACAGCGGCGTTCCGATCTGGTGTGCAGTTTCCTTTGCCATTCCCGCCCACAGATAGCTCTGTTCGGTGTTTTTCAGAATTCTGAAATACCAGTAGCTGAACGTAACAAAAAGGATGATGATCAAAACGAGAATCATCGGATAATACCGAAGTCTTTTGAGCAGTTGCGAATTTTCGTAATAGACATACTGTTTTCCGAATTCGCCCAAATCAATCACAATCGGGGCTCTCAGATTCTTCATTTTTTCAACAAACTTGTTGAGTCTTACAGAATCTGATTCTATCTTTTTGCTGATGTTGTTGACATATACGATTTCGTCCTCTTCATCCAGAAGCACAACCGGCATCGTCTTGTTTGCGCTGGTGATTCCAAACAGATAATCCTGAACTTTTGAATCATATACCTCATCAGAGCCGAGTATCTGAAGTGCCTGTGCATAATTTTCAACCTTGATCTGCTCTTCTTTTTTCAGCTGATTCACAAATTGATTGGAATACCAGATGGTGGCACCAAAAATGAGCAATGCAATCACAAAGCCGATCCATTTGCTTAAATTCTGATTTCTGAGCAGGTTAAAACGATTCATACCATCTTATTGGACGGTTGTAAATTTAAGAATATTTTTGAAGCGGTTTTTTATTGATTCCTGACGCTGATATGACCTACAAATCTTCGATCGATGACAATTCCGTCTCCCGGAACTTCAATAATATACCAATAATCACCCGAGGGCACATTGAATCCCATATACTTGCCGGTCCACACAAAACTGCCGCCAAAGACCGTATCGACAAAGATTTTGCCGTAACGATCAAATAATTTGAGTGTTGCATCGGGTGTCACATCGATTCCTCTCACTTCCCAGGTATCGTTGACACCGTCTCCGTTTGGCGAAATAAAGTTGGAGATATACAGCAGTGTAAATTTATAACTGTCAATCATGCAGCCACTCTGCCTCACATAAACCGTATAGGCTTCACCCTGAATCAGATTGTCAAATCTCGGACTGTTCTGCCAGAAAATCTGATCGATCGAATATTCGAGTATTCCGCCGCTGCCTCCGGCAGATGCAGAAACTACCGCATAATTCTGACCGAGTTCAAGCCCCGTGATCGCCGGTGCCGGCGGTGTAACCACTGTTATGCTCAGCTCGTTTGTACAGCCTTCCTCACCGGTTACCACAACTGTATAAGTTCCGTTTTGAGTGATGTCAAGTGTCGCTTCGTTGCCAATTTCCTGATCGTTCAGATACCAGGTAAATACCGGATTCGGATCGGTGCTCGAAGCCTCGGCGGTAAAGGTATCGCCCGGACAAAGTTCATAATTGGTTTCATTCAGTTGGATATCGGGTGTGGGCAGTTTGTGGAATTTGATTTCTGCAATATCCGAACAACGCCCTTCAACTTCTACCCTCACATAAACCGAATTGTCTCCCTGCGGATGATAAGCAGTGATATTTGCAATCGGATCGGTTCCGGTCTGTGCACTGCTCAGTGACTGATGATAACTGAAAGTTGCAGCTTCTGATGTGATTTGAGTTTCAAATTGAGTAAGATCGATTTCATCTCCTTCACAATATTCAACCGGACCGATTACCGGTGAATCAAACGCCACCTTCTCACCTGCTTCAAAAGTCACAAAAACCGGAATCGAACGGCAGTCGTCTGTCGTTGTTGCCACGACCCAAAGTTGCATCGGAAGTGTATCAAACTGATAATCTGACCATTGTTCCTGAGGAATCGAATTCTGATTGTTTTCGGCATCTTCCTGATTCAGATAATATTCAAAATCCAAACTGTTCGGATCAGCGACCAGTTGCGCATTGAGCAGATTCAGACTGTATTCGGAAATTCCGTCAAAATTCTCATCACAAAGATCAATCACAAGATTTTGATTCAGCACCGCAGTCGAACCCGGAAACAGTGTCAATTGAGTTACTGTAAAGCAGCCCGACATCTGACTGATTACCTTTATGTATACAGTAACCGTCGAACCCACCTGGATTCCGTAATCTTCAGGATTGTTAATCTGATTGGTTCCGTTTTCCAAATCGGTCATGGTCGGATAATATTCAAATTCATAATCAGCCGGAGCATTGACCCAATCGGGCTGATGCTGTGTCAGATTGTAAGAAACGACCCCGGTCTGCTGATTGGAGCAGAATGCCAGTTCGTCCAAATCATTGACCAAAGGATTTGAATTGATCCAGAATTTAATTTCTCCAAAATTGGGACAGCCGTCTCTTGCCACCCTGATATATACAGAAGTCATTGCAGGAATGTTCATCGGAACCGGATATTCATTCATATCCTGAATCGGATTCTGATTGGCCTGCGCATCCGAGAGACTTTCAAAATAACTGATTTCGTACTGTCCGGGATTTGAAATCACAAGCGCATTCAGCTGGGTCAGATCATAATTGTAAGTATCTCCCTGTTCGCTGACACAAAGGATGATATCGTCCAACTGATTCAACACCGGTCTTACGGTAGTATTATAGGTGATGGAACGAATCGAATAACAGTCCGAATTGTTTGATTTCACACGGATAAAAACAACTGTGGTATCTCCCGCTGTCAGATTGAACGAATCCGGGTTGGGAATCGGGTTGGTTCCGCTTTCCGCTTCCTGCTGGCTGTAATGCCAGCTGATTTCAAAATTTTGAGGTTCTGCAGTGAAATGAGGAAGGGTTTCTTCCAGATCCACAATGATGGTTCCGTCACCGTCTTCATCACAAAGCAGTCCGATTTCCAAATCTTCATTCAATAACGGATTGGAACTGATCATAATCTGAACACTTCCTATATTGAAACATCCGTTTGCTTCTACACGAATGAAAACCTCAAAAGCTGTATTGACCGGAATCTGGTAATCGTCCGGATTCGGGATGGCATTGTTTCCGCTTTCTGCATCTGCAAGCGACAGATAATAAAGGAAATTGTAATTGTTTGGATTTGCAACTATCTGATTTTCAAACTGAGTCAAATCATAGGGTAGCGTTCCTTCCTGCAGATCATCACAGTCAAAAACATCATCGAGCTGATTCAGAGATGGTCTTTCGACCGTGTTGTAAATCAGTCTGCTCACGCTGTAACAATGATCCTGAAGCGATTTGATTCTTACATAAATCGTAAACGATCCGGGTGCCGGAAAGTTGTAATCTTCGGGCGTACCAATCGGGTTTGTGCCTGCATCGGCGCCTGCCTGCGTAGTGTGATAGCTGATCTGATAATCATCGGGATTGGCAACGATGTCGGCAATATGTTCGGTCAGATCGACATTTACAAAACCGTCCCCATCGTCATCACAAAGATTGTTGAATGTCAGCATGTTTTCCGGAACATTAAATTCTGAAACTTCCAAATTGATTTGGCCAATGCTGAAACATCCTTCTTCATTTCCGTCAATCGGACCTGTTTCAATTCTGACATAAACCGTTGCAGTACCCGACAGATAAGCATTCGGATTGGGTATATTGTCGTTTCCGCCCGCATTTGCCGCAGCCAGTGTGGTATAATATTTAAAAATAAAATCGAACGGATTATTGACAAAAGAAGACTGTGACTGAGTCAGGTTAAAAATCGCCTGATTGTTTCCGTTATTGCATTCCAGCGGCAAATCCACCGTGTCTGTCAACAGTTGGGGGAGTTTATTTACATAGAGAAATATTTTCAATATACGTACAAAAGAACCGCTCATGGTTTCAACCCTCACAAAAACTTCGGTTGCATCACCGCCGTTGTAATTTACCGTCAGCGGAAAAACCACCTCATTGCCGCTATTTGCTTCTGCATCCGCCTGATTGTAATAAAATTTAAAGTTATTGTTCGGATAATCCTGCTGCAGATCGGGCAGAAAATCAGCCGCCACAAACTGTTCGGTATTGTTTTCATCCACATCGCATTTCCCATAACTGTTTCCAACGATAGTACAATCCAAAACTGCTGTACCTCCAAAAGAAATTGTAAAATCATCCGCTTGCTCTCCTGTATTTATATCAAAAGGCCTATAAACCATGATGATTATCTCATCTTCAGCCTGAACATCTAAATGACTAACCACTCCTGGAACATAAATATTTCCCGGCCCGCCATTTCCTGCACTTTCACAAGTCCCAGGTTCATTTAAAGCCAAACCGGTTTCTGTAATAGCAAAGTCATTGTCATAAACAAAAGATGCTCTATCTGCAATTCCTAAATTAGCACAATTTGGATTTAGCCAAACCGCAAAATCAAAATCTTCATCTGCTTCTTTATGGATTAAAAATGTAAATGTGCCGGGCTCCTGAATCTTGACATGATAAAAAGCAACATCCTGCATAGCATAAGATTCAAAATTACAAATCTGAACATACCCATTTACATCTAAATTAGCTGTCTGAGAATCCAGCGTTTCTGATGAGCAAACAGGACTTAGTTCTACATCACAAATATTTTGCCCTTTTAAAGAAAATGAAAAAAACAGACCAAAGAGTAATGAAAAAAAATAAAATTTTTGCATGTGTGTTATTAAGTATTTATAAAGAAAAATACGGAAGTCCCTCAAACTTCTTTTATCAAATGTAAGAATCTATTTAAATATCTCAAAAGAAATTTTAACATTCTCCCAAAATTCATCTAATTTTAAAAGATTATCTTTCAGAAAGCTAATGATTTCAGGCCAGGTTTCTTCTTTGAAAATATTCACATTTTCCAACCTCAATTCTATCTTACTGATTTCTCTTCCGTTTTCGTCAAAAAAGCTTTTGTGCCAAATCCATTCAGTTCCCAATTCCGCTTCAAAAAGTAAAATAAATTCTTCAAACTGATCAAACATAAGCTCTTGCATATCAATATCTTTTCGAGCGATTTCAATAGCAATTCTTGCCGATTTATTGTCAACATCGGTTTTGAAATTCAAACCTTTGATTCCGGTTTTGTAATTGACCCAATTCACAGGAGAACCGCTTGCAGTGGGCTGAAGTTTCATATACTGACCGAAAGAAATCCAGAATTTTTTTCTGATTTGTGATGCTTCTTCTTTTGAATACATATTGCAAATTAATTCATTTTTATTGAATTCGGATTCCGACAATTCATTTAAATAATTAACAATTCAGGCTGAAACATACAGCTTAAAAAAGCCTTTTCTTATCTTTGGAACAAAAATTCGTCAATTATGAAATCAAAATTACTGCTGATTGCAGCGCTTGCTTTTGTAACCCAATCTTTTGCACAGAATATGATGACACCCGAACTTTTATGGAAACTGAAAAGAATCAGTCCCATCGGACTGACTGATGATGCAAAAAATCTGATTTATTCGGTAACCGAATACCAGGTCGAAGCCGGTAAAAAGGAAACAAAAACTTATATAATGCCCGTTGGCGGCGGTGAGGCGGTCGAAATCAAAGATTTTTCAAAAATTCTGACCGACAAATCAATTTCTGCAGATAAAACCAAAAAGATTGAAGTCAAACAGGTGCAGCTCGAAAATATACTCGGAAAAGATTTGTATCCAGAAATGAAAGAGTCAAATGTATATGTATATAATGATTTGGATTACAGACATTGGGACACCTGGAACGAAGGAAAATACAATCATCTTTTTCTGACCGTAAACGGAACCGATGAAGTGGACGGAATCGACATTATGAAAGGTGAACCCTATTATTCGCCACAAATGCCCTTTGGCGGTGATGAAGACTTTTGCTGGAACAATGAAGGCACAAAAATCCTTTATGTTGCAAAAAAATTAAAAGGAAAAGAATATGCACTCAGCACAAACACAGATATTTATGAATATGACATAAAAACCGGTCTGACCGTTAATCTGACTGAAGGAATGCCCGGTTATGACACCAATCCCGCCTATTCAAAAGACGGTGCGCTTGCTTTTCTGAGCATGGCGAGAGACGGTTACGAAGCCGACAAAAACGATATTGTGGTATTGCACAACGGAATCAAAACCAATATCACTTCGCACTGGGACGGAACCGTGGACAGTTTCAAATGGGGCAAAGACGGAAAAAAGATTTATTTCAATGCAGCGGTCGGCGGAACCATTCAGCTGTTTGAGGTTGATTTTGATCCGAATTCAAAAAACAAAGCGACACCAAAAATCAGACAAATCACTGACGGGCAGTTTGATGTAGCCGGACTTGTAGGGCAATCCGGAAACAATATGATCATTTCAAGAACCGATATGAACCATGCGGTTGAACTGTATTCGGTCGATCTGAAAAACGGCGAAATGAAACAGCTGACCAATGTGAACAAAGATATTTATGACAGCATACAGCTGAGCAAGGTTGAAAAAAGAATGGTAAAAACCACTGACAACAAGGAAATGGTTGCCTGGGTGATTTATCCGCCGGATTTTGATCCGAACAAAAAATATCCTACCCTGCTCTATTGCCAGGGCGGTCCCCAATCGGCTCTTTCACAGTTTTATTCTTTCAGATGGAATTTTCAGCTGATGGCTGCAAACGGCTATATCATCATTGCGCCCAACCGTCGCGGAATGCCCGGTCACGGCGTAGAATGGAACGAAGCAATCAGCAGGGATTGGGGCGGTCAGGTGATGAAGGATTATCTGTCTGCAATAGATGACATTTCAAAAGAAGCTTATGTGGATAAAGACAGATTGGGCGCTGTTGGTGCGAGTTACGGCGGTTATTCCGTATTTTATCTGGCAGGAATTCACAACAAAAGATTCAAAACCTTTATTGCACATGACGGCGTTTTTGATTTGAAATCAATGTACGGAACCACCGAGGAACTTTGGTTTACCAATTGGGATGCGGGCGGCGCCTATTGGGAAAAAGACAATCCGGCTGCTATGAAGACATACAGTGAATTTGATCCGAGCAATCTGGTCGACAAATGGGATACGCCGATCATGATCATTCAGGGCGGAAAGGATTACCGGGTTCCGATCGGACAGGGACTGGAAGCTTTTCAGGCGGCACAGCTGCACGGAATCAAAAGCAGACTGCTCTATTTTCCGGATGAAAATCACTGGGTGCTGAATCCTCAGAATTCTGTGATCTGGCATACCGAATTTTACAAATGGCTGAATGAAACGCTCTGATGCGAAATGAAAATTATGGATGCAAAAAAATGAGCAAAAATAATTTGAATAAGAAAAACAGCAGCAAACTGGTTTCCTATATAAAGAAGTTTGGTTTTTGGGGCTTCATGTTTTTCTTTCTGAAAGGCATGGTCTGGCTGGCTGTATTTGCATTCGGATTTGACGCCTGTCTGGGAAACGATTCCTGAGAATCTTTGATCTGAAATCAGAATCTGTCTGCATTTTATTGCAATTATTCTTATTGGAATTTTGAGATGTTTTTTTGTTTTGATTTGAATTCTTTTTCGGGATAAATCAAAAACGAAAAAAACGGGTTCTCAATGTTTCTCAAAAACCGAAAGTGCATTCTTTCCGGTGATTCCAATGATTTGCTGTTCAGGCAAACCATAAACTTCAGCCAGTTTTTTGGCAACCAGGCTGACATAAGAAGATTCATTTCGTTTTCCGCGATAAGGAACCGGCGTCAAATAAGGAGAATCGGTTTCCAAAACGATATTTTCAATCGGAATCTGATTCAGAAACTTATCGATTTTACCGTTTTTAAAGGTAACAACGCCTCCGATTCCGAGTTTCATATTGAATCCGATTGCTGTTTCTGCCTGCTCTTTTGTGCCGGAAAAACAATGGAAAATCCCAAACAGTCTGTCGTCCTTTTCGGCTTCAAGCACTTCAAATATTTCGTCAAAACTGTTTCTGCAGTGAATTACAATCGGAAGCCCTTTTTCCTTGGCCCAGCCTATCTGGGTTTTGAATGCGATCCGCTGCTCTCTGAGCGTACTCTGATCCCAATAAAGATCAATTCCGATTTCACCAACCGCCCAAAAATCTCTTTTGTCCAGCCATTCTCTGACAAGTTTCAATTCCTGCTCATAAGTTTCCGGCTGAACCGAAGTCGGATGAAGTCCCATCATCAGATAGATATCCTGATAATTTCTTTCAAGATCCATCATCCTCCGGGTGTAAGTAGAATCGATGGCAGGAATATAAAATCTCTTCACACCTGCATCGACCGCTCTTTGAATCATCTCGGTTCTGTCACCGTCGAATTCTTCAGAATAGAGATGGGTATGTGTATCAATCAGCATAATTCATTTAATTTTTGAAGTTTGATTTTTTCTTCGGCAAAACAGTTTTTTGGAAACTGACTTTCTGCGGCTTCAATCATTTTGCCGGTTTTGTACAGAAATTCCTTGTAGGCAACAGTTTTTGGATTCAGCGGTCGGTGCGCCAAAGCAGAATTGATTTTATTGAGCTGTTCGATTCTTGAGTTTGTATTCTCGTCAAAATAAACTTCAGAAAATTTCTGCCAGATATAATCCACCGCCATTTGGTTGGGATGAACCAAATCTTCCGAATAAAATCTGTAATCTCTCAAATCATCATTCAACAGTTCATAAGTCGGAAAATAATCAACGGTTTCATATTTGGCGAGAACTTCGTGCAGAGACGAAATCAGTCTTGCCTTGCTCAGTGAATTTTCGATGATGCCGTCTCTGGTGTGTCTGACCGGACTGACGGTTGCGATGATATGCGCATTCGGACAAACATCAAAAATCAGATCAAAACAATTTTTTATCGATGCACACAGCTGTTTTTCGGTCAATAAAGATTTCTCAAAAACATGCTGCGGAACTTTGTGACAATTTGCAACAAACAAACCACTGTCGTTCAGCCTGTAAATCCATGAAGTTCCGAAAGTCAGCAGAAAACAGTTTGCATTGCGTACAAAATTATTTGCAGTTTCAAGTTCAGTATTGATGATTTTCAAAGTTTCATTTTCGGTCGGCCGGTCAAATGAAGTGTGATGATCCCAGCTGAAGAAAAGTTCACCGTATTTGAAAATTTCCTCACGGCTGTATTCGGTCAGAGAAAATATCCGCATCAGCGCATTTTCAATGGCAAGCGGATGAAACAGGGTTCCATAAGGATTGATCAAAGTTCTGAATTTCAGATCGGACAGTTTCTGACCGATTTCGGACACAAAACATGAACCGATTCCAAAAATCTGCTGGGAATGTGAAATCTTTCTCTCAGACGGCTGCAGCTGAATTTCTGTCCTGAATTTCATCAAATTTTTCTTTTCATTAAATCATTGGCCAATTCTCTCAAAACAGTTTTATTTGAATCCGGAACATCAATTTTATCCAAAAAATGCATTGCTTTTTGGGTGAATTCTTCAATCAGCAAACCAACCGCAAGGTCTGCTTTTGTGTCTTTGAATATTTTTTTGACGGCTTCAATTTTTTGCGGCTCATCCGATTTTGTGGCATACCAATTATTCAATTCTTCCAGACTTTTACTGTCGGCAGCTTCAATCGCTTTGACATAAAGAATCGTTTTTTTATTTTCAATGATATCACCCGCATGAACTTTCCCAAAATCGGCTTCGCCAAACACATCAAGATAATCATCCTGAAGCTGGAATGCGATGCCCAGATTCCTTCCGAATTCATACAGTTTGTACTGATTGTCGGCATCTGCACCGGCAGTAATTGCACCGATCTGAAGTGTACAGCCAATCAGAACTGCGGTTTTGTAATCAATCATCCGTATGTATTCTTCATAAGAAACTTCATTTTGGGTTTCAAAATTTTTGTCGTACTGCTGACCTTCGCACAGTTCCTCCGCAGTTTTTGAAAACAACCGGATTACATTTTTAAAATAATCGGCGGGCAAATCTTCAAACATCCGATAAGCCTGAATCAGGAGTGCATCGCCCGAAAGGATGGCGGTATTCAGATCAAATTTCAAATGAACCGGACTTTTTCCTCTTCTCAGCGGTGCTTCGTCCATGATGTCATCGTGCATCAAAGTGAAATTATGAAAAAACTCAATCGCGAGAGCGGGTTTGATCGCCTCATTCAGACTACCGTCAAACAGCTGATTTCCCAGCAGACAAAGAATTGGCCTGAGCCTTTTTCCGCCCAGACTCAGTATATAATCGCAGGAAGCATAGAGTCCGACGGGTGTAAAATCTCTGAAAGAATACTCCTCCAATGCTTCACTGATGATGGTTTGGCAATCCGACAACTGTGTGTTCATAATTATTTCAATTCAAATGCAAAGATAGAAAAACCGTATCCGTAAAACAGCAATCCATTGCACTTGATTTGATTAAAAATTCAATTCGAACGGCTGAGAAATTTACAATCCGGCGGTCTTTTTCAATGAGAAAATTATATGTAATTTTGCAACTCAAAAATTTCAACAAAATGGGTAGAGCCTTTGAATTCAGAAAAGAAAGAAAAATGAAAAGATGGGCATCAATGTCCAAAACTTTCACAAGATTGGGTAAAGAAATCGTGATCGCAGTCAAAGAAGGCGGCCCCGACCCCGAAACAAACTCAAAGCTGAGAGCTGTCATTCTGAACTGCAAGGCGGCCAATATGCCAAAAGAAAATGTTGAAAGAGCAATCAAAAGAGCGACAGACAAGGATACCGAGAATTACAAGGAAGTCCTTTTTGAAGGTTACGGACCGCATGGAATTGCAGTGCTGATTGAGACTGCCACCGACAACAACAACCGGACGGTTGCCAATATCAGAAGTTATTTCAACAAATACGGCGGAAGTCTGGGTACCCAAGGGTCGGTTGAATTTATGTTTGACCATATCTGTACTTTCACCATCAATGCAGGCGGAAGAGATGTGGAAGAACTCGAACTGGAACTCATCGATTACGGTGCCGAAGACATTACCGAAAATGAAGGGAATGTGGAGGTGGATGCACCTTTTGAAAGCTACGGTCAGCTTCAGAAATATTTTGAAGACAACCATATTGAAATCATCAGTTCCGGTTTTGACAGAATTCCCCAATCGACAAAGAAGCTGAGTGAACAGGAACAGGCCGAACTGGACGTGCTGCTTGAAAAAATTGAAGAAGACGATGATGTGCAGAATATCTATACAAGTGCCGAATAAAATTATAAATCAATCAGAAATTTAAAATGAATCTCAAAGCAAAAGTTTCGGAAATCTTAATGGATTCAATTTCTGATATTTACGGATATCAGCCCGAAAATCTTGAGATTCAAAATACAAAAAAAGAATTTGAAGGCGAATATACACTGGTGGTGTTTCCGCTGATCAGAGAACTGAAAAAGAAACCCGAAATCATCGGTGAAGAGATCGGAAACGATCTGAAATCAAAAAATCTGATTGCTGATTTCAATGTGGTCAAAGGTTTTCTGAATATGAATTTCAAACCTGAATTCTGGCTGACCGATCTGATCAAAAATGCAGACAACAAAGATTTTGGATATAAAGCTGAAAATCAGAATTCAAAATCGATTATGGTCGAATATTCTTCACCCAACACCAACAAACCGATTCATTTGGGGCACATCAGAAACAATCTTTTGGGTTATTCGATGGCTCAAATTTTTAAGGCTGCCGGTCATAAAGTTCAAAAAATTCAGATTGTCAATGACCGCGGCATCCATATCTGCAAATCGATGATTGCCTGGCAGAAATTCGGGAAGGGTGAAACGCCCGAATCTTCGGGAATCAAAGGTGATCATCTGGTCGGGAAATATTATGTTGAGTTTGACAAACATTATCGGGAGCAGATCAAAGAACTGATTGCAGCCGGACAAACCGAAGATGAAGCAAAGAAAAATGCGCCGCTCTTTCTGGAAGCACAGGAAATGCTTCGAAAATGGGAAGACGGCGACAAAGAAGTCAGATCGCTTTGGGCGATGATGAACGGCTGGGTATATGAGGGTTTTGAAAAAACCTACAAAAGACTGGGCGTTGATTTTGACCACTACCAATACGAAAGCAATACCTATCTGCTCGGAAAGAACCTGATTCAGAAAGGTCTGGACTCGGGTGTGTTCTTTAAAAAAGATGACGGTTCGGTTTGGATCGATCTGACCGACGACGGTTTGGACGAAAAACTGGTGCTCCGTTCAGACGGCACTTCAGTTTATATGACCCAGGATTTGGGCACTGCGGTTGAAAGATTCAACACCTTTAACATAGACAAGCTGATTTATGTGGTCGGCAACGAACAGGATTATCATTTCAAAGTATTGTTTCTGATTTTGAAAAAGCTCGGCTTTGAATGGGCTGATTCTTTGGAACATCTTTCCTACGGCATGGTCAATCTGCCTGACGGAAAAATGAAGTCGAGAGAAGGAACCGTTGTGGATGCAGATGAACTGATGGAAGAAATGTTCCAAACCGCAAAAGAAATTTCGGCCGAACTCGGAAAACTCGACGGTTATTCAGAAGAAGAAAAGAACAAACTCTATGAAATCATCGGTCTGGGTGCATTGAAATATTTTATACTGAAAGTGGATCCGAAGAAAGGAATATTGTTCAATCCGAAGGAAAGTGTTGATTTTGCAGGTAATACCGGACCATTTATACAATATACTTACGCAAGAATCCAATCAATACTTGAAAAGAGACAGCCTGAAGAATTTGATATTGAAAATCTGGATTTGGAAAAAATCGAAATTGAAATCATCAGACATCTTTATGACTTCGAAAGCATCATCCTAACCGCATCCGAGAGTTTAAATCCCTCGCTTTTGGCAAACTACGTTTATGAATTGGTCAGGATTTTCAACTCGTTTTATCAGAATTTCCCGATTCTGAATGCCCAAAATCAACAAGTTATCAACAAAAGACTATATTTAAGCAAATGGTCATCCAATGTGATTATCAACTCTTTACGTCTTTTAGGGATAAATTCCCCAAAAAAAATGTGAAAAAAAACTCAAAAATGTTTTTTTATTAGAATTCACTTTTATACTTTTACACCAAGTTATTTATGTAACTTTTCATAGGTTTAGGTTGGTTAAAGTAACTCTTCTTTCGATTGAATAGTTGAGTTACTTTTTTTTGTGCCTGTCTGTAAAATTCGCACAGCCCCTGATTTCTAATCCGCCAGGCTTCTCAATTGCATAATTTTTCGGATTAAATTAATTCTTTAAATTTTTATCGGTTTTTTTGGATGAAAGTGTTAGTTCCCTATTCTTCCGACTGTTCAAAATTATGCACTCCTTTTTCAACTTAATTTTTAAACTGCTCCTGTGAAAAGGCGCATATTTTTGTGTAATTTTGATTTTTAAATTCATCAATTCATGAGCAAAGCCGCATCAGAACTGATATTGAATCCGGACGGGAGTATCTATCACTGCAACATCAGACCCGAACATCTTGCCGATCTGGTGATTACGGTCGGCGACCCTGATCGGGTCAGAGAAGTTTCAAAATATTTTGACCATATTGAATTCAAATCCCAAAAAAGAGAAATCGTCACACATACCGGAACGCTCAACGGGAAACGGATGACAGTAATTTCGACCGGAATGGGAACCGACAATATCGACATTGTTTTCAGCGAATTAGACGCACTTGCCAATATCGATCTGTCAACCGGAGAGATTAAATCCGAATTCAGAAAACTCAGTTTTGTTCGGATGGGCACTTCGGGTGCGCTGCACAAAGAAAACCCGGTGGATTCCTACGTTTTGAGCACTTACGGTCTGGGTTTTGACGGTCTGCTTCATTTTTACCGGGATTCCGAAAAATACAGATCACTCGAAATTGAAAAAGCTTTTTTGAAACATTCAAATTGGGATTCAAAAAAAGCAATGCCTTATGCGGTCAAAGGTTCGGATCGTCTGTTTGATAAATTAAATTCAGAACTGACCGGAGCGGGAATTACCGCCACTGCAATCGGTTTTTACGGCCCTCAGGGAAGATATCTGAGACTGATTCCCGATCCTGAAAACATCAACGAAATACTGGCAGAATTCAGTTTTGGAGATTTGAAAATCACAAATTTTGAAATGGAGACTTCGGCGATTTACGGTCTTTCGGCAATGCTGGGGCACGAAGCGCTGTCGATCAACTGTATCATTGCAAATCGTGCGCAGGGAGAATTCAGCAAAGATTCGCACAAAAGTGTTGATCTGATGATTCAGTATGCTTTGGAGAAATTGACGAAATAGAATTATTTTTGATTTATTTCTTTTGAAAGGAATTATTTGCTTTGCATTTTATTAAATGCTTTTGTTTCATTTATTATTGGAATTTCATTTGGAGGAATCTCTTCCCTAAAACGAACTTGATATTCAAAATAAGTGTCATAATCAATTCTACTCCATGGAATTTTGGGATATTTTTCATTAAAAAATTCTGCTAATACTAAACTGTCAATTGGTATATGGAACCATTTTGAATTAAGTTCAATATTTCCTATATACTCTTTGCCCATTAACAACCAATATTTTAATGTCATATTTACCCATTTCTGAATTTGTCCATCATACAATTTTGTCCAATTCTTTTTTATTTTTTTACAAACTTGTTTATGAAAGTCATCAAATTCTTCTTTTGAAAATTCTCTTATAAGCAATTGAGATAATTCCTGAACTATAATATTGGAAGTTTTAGTTTTTAAATTTTTGTATTCAAATTCGTTGTATTCTTTTGTTCGTATAGTTCGGCTGAAATCACGGTAAGCTCTATTTACACCGGCAATTTTATAGTCATTATACTTTCCAAAAAAGAAAATCAATAAAGTTTCAGTTCTCAATCTATCATCCATAATTTTGATTTATCCTGGTTTATAGAATATAATTTTAAAATTTATTCAACTCTTTTATATGTGACTGTATATGTTTCATGACTCAATGGTCCAGAATATCTATGGTTAACACGAATTACAAGCTTTACCTCACTTAATTCCAATATTTCTTCTTCAAAAACGTCATTATTCAATTCATTTACTAATTTAAGAATATTGCTTTCTAAAAAATAATTATAGATACTGGAGTCTGCCTGATGACAAGACCCATCTGTTCCTAAATAATGTGTCTGATTAATTGCTTTACCATTCTCTCTGAATTCAAGAGTATTTTGTAATTCACAATAATCAAGATTTTGATTATGATTATCGCTATCTCGTACCGATTTTTCTAATTTCCATAAACCAAAAATATTTCCAGTATAGATAGGATCAGGAAATTGTATGGAATTATCGTCAGATTTACAACCAATTATAACTCCTAATAATGTCATAATTACCAAAAATATATTTTTCATTTCTTTGAAATTTAAATCTGCATGTTTTAAAGAACTTAACTTTCTAAAAAGATATTAGTTGTTCTGACTAAAAAATTGAGTCTTAAATGCAAAAGATCAGCTCAAAACCGAATAATAATCCTCGATTACTTCCAATTCTGATCTGAAAGCATGCATACTGTCTGCAAATTTATCGAGTGATTTTTTCTGCAGTTCTTTTGCATAATTCATTTTGTAATCATTCAGATCATAGGCCGAATGACAGGTGTATTGGGCAGAATAGCTGACACTGCCTTCTTCTTTGTGTGAAATCAGTTTTGAAAAACGGCAGGAAATAAAACGACCGGTATTCATCACATCGGGTATATGAATCTTTCTCATCCAGCTGACAAATTCTTCTTCAACTGCTTCATCCACACTGATGGTAACGCTGTAAATAATCATGGTCTGACTGAATTTATTGACGAATATAAGCGATTTTTGGAAAGTCAGAAGAAAAAAACCAAAATTTAGGCTGAATTTCATAAATTAGCCGTTTGTTTTAATAAAATTAAGTAATGAACGAGACCCAAAAGTTTATCAATGAAAATAAAGAGCGGTTTTTGAACGAATTGTTTGAATTGCTGAGAATTCCTTCTGTAAGTGCGGATCCGGCATTCAACCAGGATGTTCTGAATACGGCCGACAAAGTAGCCGAATTTCTGAAAGCAGCAGGCGCAGACAATGTTGAAGTTTGCGAAACCAGCGGCTATCCGGTTGTTTACGGCGAAAAGATCATCGACCCGACAAAACCGACCATACTGGTTTACGGCCATTACGATGTTCAACCCGCAGATCCGATTGAATTGTGGGAATCTGCACCTTTTGAACCGATTGTCAAAAGAACAGAGATTCATCCCGGAGGTGCAATCTTTGCAAGAGGTTCGGCGGACGACAAAGGTCAGTTCTTTATGCAGGTCAAGGCTTTTGAAGCAATGAACAAAACCGGCGAGCTTCCGTGCAATATCAAATTTATGATCGAAGGCGAAGAAGAAGTTGGTTCGGGCAGTCTGAGCGAATTTGTTCCTGCCAACAAAGAGAAATTAAAAAATGACATCATCTTGATTTCGGATACAGAAATTATCTCAAAAGATCAGCCGTCAATTTCAGTCGGTCTGAGAGGTTTGAGCTATGTGGAAGTTGAAGTGCACGGCGCCAATATGGATATGCATTCCGGTGTTTACGGAGGTGCGGTTCCAAATCCGCTGAATGTGCTTTCGGCAATGATTGCAAAACTGCATGATGAAGACGGAAGAATTACAATTCCCGGATTTTATGATGATGTACTCGAGCTTTCGGCAGAAGAAAGAGCTGAAATGGCAAAAATTCCGTTTGATCTGGAAGAATACAAGAAATCAGTCGGTATTGCCGATATTCAGGGTGAGAAAGGCTATACGACCATCGAGCGCACTTCGATCCGTCCGACTTTGGATGTGAACGGAATGTGGGGCGGATACGTCGGTGCGGGCGCAAAAACAGTGATTGCGGCAAGTGCTTATGCAAAAATCTCGATGCGTCTGGTTCCGAATCAGGATCCTGACAGGATTACAAAACTTTTTGCAGATTACTTCCCTACCCTTGCGCCTTCATCGGTCAGAGTGGTCGTAAAACCGCATCACGGCGGACATTCCTATCTGCTGCCGACCGAAGACAAAGGTTATCTGGCAGCCAAAAAAGCAATGACACAAACTTTCGGAAAAGAAGCACTGCCGACAAGAAGCGGCGGAAGCATTCCGATTGTGGCTCTGTTTGAAAAAGAATTGGGTTCAAAATCGGTGCTGATGGGATTTGGTTTGAATTCGGATGTAATCCATTCACCGAATGAGAATTACGGTTTGTTTAATTTCTACAAAGGAATTGAGACCATTCCGTATTTCTTTAAATATTATACAGAAGGATAAAGATTAAATTCTATGAATAATAGGGAACCGGTTCGGATTGAGCCGGTTTTTTTGTTTCTGAATTTCAGAAAATCAAACACAAAAAAAGCAGACCATTCGATCTGCTTTTGTATTTGAATTGAATTCGTTCCAATCTATGCTTCGGGCTGATTTTCTTCTTCAGCAGTTGCATCATCCGCTGCCTGGTCTTTGGTTTCCTCAGCAGTTTCTTCTGCTGCAGGAGTTTCTTCAACCACAGCTTCGGGTTCCTGAACCTCGGGAGTTTCCTCAACCGCAGTTTCTTCAGCTTTCACTTCGGTTTCTTTTACTCCAGCTTCTTCTTTTTTGGAACCGCCTCTTCTGCTTCTTCTGGTTTTCTTCTCAGGTTTTGCAGTTGTGTAGGTTTCGTTGAAGTCAACCAGTTCGATCATGGCAGTATCTGCTCCGTCACCCAGTCTGAATCCGGTTTTGATGATTCTTGTATATCCGCCCGGGCGATCTCCGACCTTTGGCGCCACTTCTCTGAACAGTTCGGTTACCGCTTCTTTATCCTGAAGATAGCTGAAAACGATACGTCTGTTGTGGGTGTCGTCGGTTTTTGATTTGGTGATCAGGGGTTCAATATAGGTTTGCAAAGATTTTGCCTTTGCAACCGTTGTGTTGATTCTTTTATGAGTAATCAGAGAAGAAGCCATATTTGACAGCATCGCTTTTCTGTGTGCTGCCGTTCTTCCCAATGGATTTATTTTCTTACCGTGTCTCATTTTTCTAAAATTATTCTACGTCCAATTTATACTTAGCGATGTCCATTCCAAAGCTCAAACCTTTGTTGTCGATCAGTTCTTCCAATTCGGACAAAGATTTTTTACCAAAGTTTCTGAACTTCATCAGGTCTGATTTGTTGTAAGAAACCAATTCACCGAGTGTTTCCACTTCGGCAGCTTTCAGACAGTTCAAAGCCCGAACGGACAGATCCAGATCGATCAGTTTTGTTTTCAGCAACTGTCTCATGTGAAGAGCTTCTTCATCATAAGTATCGCCGTATGCAACTTCTTCTGCTTCCAGAGTGATTCTTTCATCCGAGAACAGCATAAAGTGGTGAATCAGAATCTTGGCAGCTTCGGTCAGCGCGTCCTGCGGAGCGATGGAACCGTCGGTAATGATTTCCAGAATCAGTTTTTCATAGTCTGTTTTCTGTTCCACACGATAGTTCTCAATGCTGTATTTCACATTTTTGATCGGTGTGTAGATTGAATCGATTGCTATGGTGCCGATGGCTGCGTTTGGCTTTTTGTTGTCATCTGCAGGCACATATCCGCGACCTTTCTCAATTGTAAAACTAAAATCAAGTTTTACTTTTTTGTTCATATTGGCAATCACAAGTTCAGGATTCAGGATTTGGAATCCGGAAATGAATTTGCCCAGGTCTCCGGCTGTAAGCTGTTCCAGACCGCTGATCGAGACATTGACAGTTTCGCTGTCAGTCTCACTGATCTGTCTTTTGAATCTTACTTTTTTAAGATTCAGGATGATCTCGGTTACATCTTCTACAACTCCGGAAATGGTGGAGAATTCATGATCAACGCCTTCAATTTTCAATGAGGTGATGGCATAACCTTCCAATGAGGAAAGCAGCACCCGTCTCAGCGCGTTGCCTATGGTCAGACCGTAGCCCGGTTCCAAAGGACGGAATTCAAATTGGCCGTAATGGTCATTGGATTCGACCAGAATTACTTTGTCCGGTTTTATAAAGTTTAAAATTGTCATCTTTTTTAAAGTTTTTAATTGAGTGAAACCGCAGTGATTTCTTAATTTAAACACAAATCTCTCTGAATCCGAAGATTACTTAGAGTACAATTCGACGATCAATTGTTCTTTGATGTCTTCCGGAATCTGAATTCTCTCCGGAACTGAATTAAATGTACCTGACATTTTTTCGTCGTTCCAAATCAGCCATTCGTAATTCGACTTCGATCTGAGCGAATCACTGATGGAGGTCAGTGTTTTTGATTTCTCACGTACAGCAACTGTATCACCTGCTTTGAGCTGATAAGAAGGAATGTTTACCACTTCTCCGTTGACAGTGATGTGTTTGTGTGATACCAGCTGTCTCGCTGCGCTTCTGCTGGGTGCGATACCAAATCGGTAAACCACATTGTCCAGTCTTGATTCGCAAAGCTGAAGCAGTATCTCACCTGTAATCCCCGGATGTGCGTTTGCTTTTTTGTACATATTTGCAAACTGTCTTTCCAGAATACCGTAAGTATATTTTGCTTTTTGCTTTTCTTCAAGCTGAATCGCATATTCTGATTTCTTACCTCTTCTTTTGTTGGCACCGTGTTGTCCCGGAGGATATTTTTTCTTCTCAAAGCTTTTATCGTCACCATAAATCGGCTGTCCGAATTTTCTTGCGATTTTTGTTGTTGGTCCTGTATATCTTGCCATTTTATTTAATTTTTAGATTTTAGAATTTAGATTTAAGATTTAAATTAAACTCTTCTGCGTTTTGGCGGACGACATCCGTTGTGCGGAAGTGGGGTCACATCAACTATTTCGCTTACTTCAATACCTCCGTTGTGAATTGTACGGATTGCAGACTCTCTTCCCTGACCGGGACCTTTCACATATACTTTCACTCTTCTCAGACCTGCTTCAAGCGCCTGTGCAGTTGCATCCTGTGCGGCTACCTGTGCAGCATAAGGAGTGTTTTTCTTTGATCCTCTGAAGCCCATCTTTCCGGCAGATGACCAGGAAATGACTTCACCGTTTTTATTAGTCAAAGTAACGATGACATTGTTGAAAGAGGCTTGGATATGAGCCTGACCTGTAGCTTCAACAACAACTTTTCTCTTCTTTGCAGTTTTTTGATTCTTTGCCATAACTCATTTATTATTTAGTAGCCTTTTTCTTATTGGCAACTGTTTTCTTTCTTCCTTTTCTTGTTCTTGAGTTGTTTTTGGTCTTCTGACCTCTCAAAGGTAACCCAATACGATGACGAATACCGCGCTGACAGCCAATGTCCATCAGTCGTTTGATGTTCAACTGAACTTCTGAACGAAGTTCTCCTTCTACTTTGTAGTTTTCGGTAATTGCCAGACGGATTGCGTTGATCTCATCATCGTTCCAGTCCGATACCTTTTTGTCTTCATCGACACCTGCCTGTGCCAATATCTTCTGCGCTGTGCTCTTGCCGATTCCGTAGATGTAAGTCAGTCCGATTACACCTCTTTTTTTGCTCGGCAAATCTACTCCTGAAATTCGTGCCATAATTAACCTTGTCTTTGTTTAAATTTAGGATTCTTCTTATTAATCACGAACAGAACGCCCTTGCGGCGAACAATTTTGCAGTCAGCACTTCTTTTTTTAATTGATGCTCTGATTTTCATAAAGTTCTTTATTTTTTTATTGCTCCGGCCACCTGGCCTCCTGTCATTTATTTAAAATCTCAAAATTTGCCCCCATTCTCACAAAAATCTGATACACAGTTAATTCTGAGAAATTCGGTCAAACCAGTCGACTTTAAGGTGTGCAAAGGTACAAAAATAATATTCACACACAATATTTTTTCTCTTACTGTCAGTAATTTCTGTCTGATTCGATCAGAAATTCATTATTTCAAAAAAAGCCAAAAGAGTTGCTCCATTCTGAAGCAACTCCCGGACTTTCAAATTATTCTTTAGTAACGGTAAGTAATTCGTCCTTTTGTCAAGTCGTAAGGCGACATCTCTATCTTCACTTTGTCGCCGGGAAGAAGCTTGATATAATGCATACGCATCTTTCCCGAAATGTGTGAAGTGACGATGTGGCCGTTCTCGAGCTCAACTTTGAACATCGCATTTGACAATGCTTCGATGATCGTACCGTCCTGTTCTATATGTTTTTGTTTTGCCATATTCTTTTTAACAGCCTTTTATCAGGCTACATTTCTTACTCTACCCGATGACATCAGGCCGTCGTAGTGGTGATTCAGCAAATAAGTATTAATCTGCTGTACCGTATCCAAAATTACTGCCACCATAATCAGAAGCGAAGTTCCGCCGTAAAACATTGACAGACGCTGATCGACTCCGAACATGTGTACAATTGCAGGCATAACCGCAATCAGCACCAGAAAAATTGAACCGGGCAGAGTGATTTTTGACAAGATATCATCCAGGTATTCAGCCGTATCTTTTCCCGGTTTGATACCCGGAATAATTCCGCCGTTTCTCTTCAAATCGTCCGCCATCTGATTGACCGGTATGGTAATCGCGGTATAGAAGAAGGTAAACACAATGATCAGTATTGCAAACACTATATTGTTCTGCCAGGTGAACGGATCCGAAACCTTCTGAAAGAATATCATCAGTGACGAATTCGAATCAGAAACAAGTCCGACCAGTGTAGCCGGCAGAAACATAATCGCCTGAGCGAAGATAATCGGCATTACGCCTGCAGCATTTACTTTCAACGGAATATATGAACGAACCGAGTCTGTAACTGATCTCATATAGCTGCTGCTTCCCGATTGAGCTCTTCTCACATACTGTACCGGAACTTTTCTGACTGCCTGAACCAAAAGCACGCAAAGGAAAATGGCAATCAGCAATCCGAGGATTTCCATCATGAATGCAATACCTCCGGTAGTGTCCACTTCAAAAGCGTTTAGCAACGCCTGAGGCAAATCGGCCAAAATACCCACCATAATCAGGATTGAAATACCGTTTCCGACACCTCTGTCCGTAATCTTCTCACCCATCCACATGGTGAAGATACAGCCTGTCACCAGGATGATCACCGACGGCACCAGAAACCAGAAATTGGTCGGTGCAAGCAGATAAGCAGAATGGAATCCGCCGCTATACGGCAACAATTGGGTCTGAAGCAGTGTCAGATAAGCGGGTGCCTGCACAAGACAAATCGCAATGGTCAGCCATCTGGTGATTTGAGTAACCTTTTTCTGACCGCTCTCACCGTCTTTCTGCAATTTTTGCAGATATGGGACAGCGAGCTGCATCAGCTGGATCACAATCGCAGCAGAGATATAGGGCATGATTCCCAAAGCGAGGATTGATGCTCTGTTAAATGAACCTCCGGTAAAGGAGTTCAGCAGTCCGAGCAGTCCGTTTTGTGATTCTGTCTGCTCAGCAAGCAGTCGGGACACCTCGTTGACATCAATACCCGGCAACGGAATATAAGAACCAAATCGATAAACGATCAAAAACATGAAAGTAATGGTCAGTTTTTCTCTCAGCTCCTTGATATTCCAGATATTCTTTATGGTTTGTATAATACCTTTCATTGTTAATTAAAATATATGTTCCTGCCTTTGATGAATTTCATCCGACAGTTATTAAATTATTTGCTCTGGATCGTTTCTGCCTTGCCCCCTGCTTTCTCAATCGCCTCCTGTGCAGTTTTGGTGAATTTGTCAGCAGTCACATTGACTTTTGCTTTCAATTCGCCTCTTCCCAGGATTTTGATCAGATCGTTCTTGTGTGCAAGACCGTGTTTCACCAAATCTTCTTTTGTCAGGCTGTCGCTGATTTTCTTGTTGTCAACCAGCAATTGGATTACATCCAGATTGATACCGTTGTATTCAATTCTGTTGATGTTGTTAAAACCAAATTTTGGAACACGTCTCTGAAGCGGCATCTGCCCACCTTCAAATCCGACATTCCTCGAGTAACCTGATCTGGATTTGGCTCCTTTGTGCCCTCTTCCGGCAGTTCCTCCGTTTCCGCTTGCCTGTCCTCTGCCCTTTCTGAACTTGTTCTTTACAGAGCCGGCTGCGGGTTTTAGATTATTTAATTTCATTTTGTTTCTTTTTTAAGTGTACTTTGAATTACAAATAATTATCTTTCAACCTTTACCAGGTGTGAAACTTTTCTGATCATTCCTTCGATGGCCGGAGTTGATTCGTGTTCAACCTCCTGATTCATCTTTCTCAGTCCCAATGCAATCAGCGTATCTTTTTGAGATTTCTCTCTGTTGATTGCACTGCGTACCTGTTTGATTCTCACTTTACTCATCTCAATAATTATTTGCCGTTAAACACTTTGGTTACAGAAATTCCTCTCTGACGGGCAACTTCGCTTACATTTCTCATTTCGAGCAATGCTTTGAAAGTAGCCTTTACCACGTTGTGAGGATTTGAAGAACCTTTTGACTTGGACAGTACGTCGCGTACACCAACCGATTCCAACACCGCACGGACGGTTCCGCCCGCAATCACACCGGTACCAACAGAAGCAGGTCTCAGAAACACCTGAGCGCCTCCGTATCTTGCTTCATTTTCATGAGGAACAGTGTTGCCGGTCAAAGGAATCCTTACCAGATTTTTCTTTGCGTCTTCAACTGCTTTTGCAATTGCACTCGCCACCTCTTTTGATTTACCAAGTCCGTATCCTACGACTCCGTTTCCGTCTCCGACCACAACGATGGCAGAAAATCCGAATGCTCGTCCTCCTTTGGTTACTTTGGTAACTCTTTGTACACCTACCAGACGGTCGGTAAGTTCCATTCCCGCCGGTTTTACTTTTTCAATATTTTTGAATCCTAACATAATTTTCGCTTCTTAGAAATTTAAACCTCCTTCTCTTGCTCCGTCAGCCAAAGCTTTGATTCTACCGTGATACACAAAACCGTTTCTGTCGAAAACAACTGTTTCAATTCCTTTTGCTTTTGCCTTCTCGGCAATCAGCTTACCTACTGAAGCAGAAATTTCTGTTTTGGTGGTTCCTTCTGTCTTCTCTCTCGACGACGCTGAGGCAAGCGTTACGCCCGCATTGTCATCGATCAGTTGAGCGTAAATCTCTTTGTTGGAACGATACACAGACAATCTTGGTCTTTCGGCTGTTCCAAAGATATTACGACGAACACGTCTTTTTATCTTTTGTCTTTTTTCTGTTTTTGATAGTGCCATTGTTCGATTATAATTATTATGCAGTCTTACCTGCTTTTCTTCTTAATACTTCTCCTACAAACTTAACCCCTTTACCTTTATAAGGTTCCGGTTTACGGAATGATCTGATTTTTGCTGCAATCATACCCAAAAGCTGGTTGTCATGAGAGCTCAGCGTAATCACCGGATTTTTACCCTTTTCCGAAAGGGTTTCAACCGTTACTTCTTTTGGAAGTTCCATCATGATGTTGTGCGAAAATCCGAGTGAAAGATCCAAAATCTGTCCCTGATGAGACGCTCTGTAACCTACACCTACAAGTTCAAGTTGTTTTTTAAATCCTTCCGAAACACCAATCACCATATTGTTGATCAGTGATCTGTACAGTCCGTGAAGCGCTTTGTCTTCTTTTGATTCAGACGGTCTGCTGACAGTCAGTACGCCATCTTCGATTTTCAAATCAAAACCTTCTTTGATGGTGCGGGTCATTTCTGCATTCTTCCCTTTAACGGTTACAACACCGTCTTTGAATTCAACGGTAGTACCGGCAGGAATGTTGATGAGTGCGTGTCCTATTCTTGACATTTTCTTCTTCTTTTAATCATTAATATACCAAACACAATACTTCTCCTCCAACATTCTCCTGACGAGCCTGCTTGTCGGTCATTACACCTTTTGAAGTAGAAACGATTGCCACCCCAAGTCCGTTCAAAACTCTTGGAAGTTCACTGGCGCCTTTGTACTGACGCAATCCGGGACGAGAAACTCTCTTCAGTTTTCTGATAACCGGTTCTTTGGTCATTCTGTCATACTTCAGAGCAATCTTGATTAAGCCCTGATGATGATTTCCGTCCTCAAATTTAAAGTTCAAAATATAACCCTGTTCGTAAAGGATTTTCGTAATTTCCTTTTTAAGGTTAGATGCAGGAATCTCCACAACTTTGTGTCCTGCAGACATCGCATTTCTGATGCGTGTCAGATAATCTGAAATTGGATCTGTTAACATAAATACGTTTATTTTACAGTATAGAACCGCTTCGGCTCTACTTTTAAACTTAAACTTTCCCAAAAGCAGCCAATTTTCAGCATACTTTTAGGCGTGCAAATGTAGAAAGATTTTTTTATTTGACAAACTAAGAATAAAGTATTTTATTTTCTTGACGGCCAAACGGCTTCTCTCCCATTCAAATCCAAATTCGAAATATAATCTGATACTTTGCCCAAAGACACCTTTATATAATACCAAAATTTAAAATTCAGAATCGGAAAAACAAGGTCAAAAAAAAACCTCACAGTAGAGAGTTCAACTATGAGGCCAAATAACTAACACACAAATAATCTTAAAAAAAATTAAGACTTTAGAAAAGTTCAGATTGGTTAATGACTTTTTCTGACGACAAATATACAAAAGTCTATCAATTTAGTATACTATTCCGAAGATTTTTTTTGACTTTTTATCAAATCAGCCAAAGTTTCGTTCTCAAGCAGCTTGAGCGTTCGGTCTCTAACCTGCGCCATCAGGCGGTTTACACTACATGCGTACTCATCCGGACAGTCATCACATTTTTCATAATAATTTAAACTCACACAGGGAACCAAAGCAATCGGACCGTCTAAAATCCTGAAAAGTGATGCCATATTGATGTCCTCTGCCGGCATTTTCAGAAAATATCCGCCTCCTTTTCCTTTTTTCGAATCAAGGAATCCGTGTTTCTTTAAATTCAAAAGTATCCCTTGAAGGAATTTAAAAGGAATGTTCTCCTGTTCAGAAATTTCAGAAATCAAAACAGGAACTCCTGCTGGCAGTTCTGCCAGATATTTCATCGCCTTCAAACCGTATTTTGCTCTTTTTGTCAGCATAAACAATACTCAATATGACTGCAAATTTCGGCAATTTATTCTAACTTGCGGCCTTTATCAAAAAAATTAATATCAGGATATGAAAAACAAAATATTTACAATTGGCCTGCTGTTGGCGGCTTTCGGACTCAATGCACAGTATTCGACCCCAAATACGGGTGTCAATTGGACACTTGACGATATAGCTGCTGATTCGCCAACCACTGTTACAGTTGACGGCAATGTATATACGCTCCACGAAGATCTGATGGTGATGGAAAACGATTCTCTGCTGCTCAACACCAATCTGATTCTCAAAATTGCACCGGGTGTTGAAATCGGTGTGGAAGGATATTTCAGAAGCGATGCAGAAGACCCGGTCGAAATTACTGCAGTCGATCCGGCCGATCATTACAAAGGCTTCTGGTTTTATGACGGATCTGAAATTTATTTTAAAAATACCAAGATCGAATATGGCGGCGGTCTGAAGGTCGTAACCGAAAATTTCCAGATGTATAATTGTGAAGTTTCAAGAAATTCAGCAGGATCATCGACCGGTGGAGCAATTTCATTTTCAAAAGGAAGTCCAATTGTAAAGGATTCATTTTTCCTTTTTAACGACAAACCGGCACTGAGTTCTGCTGCAAATGCATCAGTATCCGCACTGATTGAAGGAAATTTCTTTGAAGCAAATCATCAGCTGAACGGAAACGCGCCTCAGATCAATATGGGGCCGAGCGGTACAGCAGATACCATTAGAATTATAAACAATATTGTAATCGGAGACAGAACCCTGACCAAAGTGGGCGGTATTTCCGCTTCCAGCCTGGTCGGTGGCACCAACAAAATTTTGATTACAGGAAACGAAGTCAGAGACAATCGTTACGGAATCACATCGATGGGTTCGGCCTCTTCGGGAATCATTGCAGACAATATCATTGAAGACAACAACACCGAAGGCGAGCCGATGCTTGGCGGAAGCGGAATCAATCTTTTCAGTTCTTCTATGATTTATGTAACCAACAATCAAATCAGAAGAAATCTTTGGGGAATCACTCTTCAGGAAGGCGCGATGATTAATCTGGGAAGCGATGATCCCGATGATTTCAATCCGGGACAGAATGTGTTTAGCGAAAACGGAAACGACGGCGTGGTCTATGCGCTGTTCAACAATACAACAAACGAAGTCAAAGCGCTCCACAACTGCTGGATCGAAGGTCAGCAGTCAACCGAATCCGAAGTTGAGGATGTTATCTTCCACAAAAATGATGATCCAAATTTGGGCGAAGTTTTCTTTGACCCTTTTGAATGCGGAATTGAAATGTCAACAAACGATTTGGACAAAATTGCATTCAGAATCCATCCGAATCCTGCAAAAGATTTCTTCCGAATCGAATCAAAAGAATCGGGTACGGTCAGAATCACAGATATGAGCGGAAAAACAGTTCTGAAAAGAAACAGCATCAAATCGGGAGATGTGATTCGTTTCATGCTGCCAAACGGAATTTATGTGGTTGAATTCTTTGACGGAAAACAAAAGCAGACCCAAAAACTGATTGTCAGATAATCAGCTGAAATACAATAAAGAAAGCCGGAATTAATCCGGCTTTTTTTATTATTGTCGGTATAATGGACAAAATTCAATACCTGCAATCGGGTTCTTACCAGCGCATCAGCACGCTGCCCCAGGTGAACCCGCTTCCAAAAGCAGTCATACAGATCAGGTCTCCTTTTTGGATTCTTCCCTGCTGCACAGCCTCGCTCAGCGCAATCGGGATGGATGCAGCTGTGGTATTGCCGTATTTTTGAATGTTATTAAATACCTGATCGTCTCTCAGTCCCATCTGCCTTTGTACAAACTGACTGATTCTCAGATTTGCCTGATGAGGTATAAACAATTTTAAATCTTCAATCTTTTCGCCCGATTTCTCAAATGCTTCTTTGATCGATTCGGGAAAACGGGCAACCGCCTGTTTAAATACAAAATTTCCGTTCATGTGAGGATAAATCTGATCTGCAGTGATCTGACTGTCATCATTCAAAAGAACATCTGACCAACCGTAAACTGTGCCCGGAAACAACACCGCGAGCTCTTCAGCATATTCGCCCTGGCTGTGCATATTGCTGCTGATGATGCCTCTGCCCTCTTCCCTGCCGGCAGTTACAACCGCTGCTCCGGCTCCGTCTCCAAAGATTACAGAGACACCTCTGCCGCGAGTGGTCATATCGAGACCGAAAGAATGATCTTCGGCACCGACTACCAAAATATTTTTATAGGTACCTGAACGGATAAATGCATCTGCGGTTGAAAGCGCATAAATAAATCCCGAACACTGATTTCTCACATCAAGCGCACCGATGGTGTCGCAACCGAGTTTTTGCTGAAGCAGCACGCCGCAACCCGGAAAAAAATAATCGGGACTGAGTGTTGCAAATATGATAAAGTCGATGTCTTTTGCAGTCAAACCGGCATTTTTCAGCGCCATTTCGGCTGCCTTTACACCGAGATCAGAAGTTGACATTTCCGAGTTTTTGCCCAAATGTCTTCTCTCCTCGATTCCGGTTCGTTCACGGATCCATTCGTCGTTTGTATCCATTACTTTGGCCAGGTCGTCGTTGGTAACCACCCTTTCAGGCACATAATGTCCGGTGCCTGCTATGATTGATTTTATCATCTCAAGGTTTTAAAAGAAAGCACAAATCTAAGTCTTTTTATGTATAGATATTTAAAGAATTGATTCAAAACCATAACCAAAACAAGATTGATTCAATTATCGAATAAATTTTGAATTGACATTAAATTATAATAGCAGTATTCATCGTTAAATCAAATCAAAAAGCCTCATTGTCCGACCGGCAATGAAGCTTCACTATTTGATTAAATTAAAAAAATCATTCTTTGATCCGCTCCATATAGGAACCATCTTCCGTATTGATTTTTACTTTGTCTCCTTCGTTGATAAACAACGGAACCCTGATTTCTGCGCCGGTTTCGGTAGTGGCAGGTTTCATCGCATTGGTGGCGGTATCTCCTTTCAGCCCCGGTTCGGTATAGGTGATTTCAAGAACCACAAACTGCTGCATCTCAGCCGACAGCGGCATTTCGTCCTCGGCTCTGAACAGAATGGTCACTTCGTCTCCGGCTTTCATAAACTGGGCGTTTTCAATCATATTTTTGTTCAGATAAACCTGAGAATAGTCGTCATTGTTCATAAAATGAAAACCGTTGTCGTCCTCGTACAGATACTGATATTTTCGGGTTTCGACTCTAACTTCGTCAATTTTGTGTCCGGCAGCAAAAGTATTGTCAAGCACTTTGCCGGTTGTGATGCTTTTGAGTTTTGTTCTTACGAATGCCGGTCCTTTTCCGGGTTTCACATGCTGAAATTCAACGATTTTCCAGGTATCATTGTTCCAATTGATACACAGTCCTTTTCTTATATCTGCTGTTGTTGCCATTTAAAAATTGTATTTCTGATTTTAAATTTCTCCTCTCGGATTATAGCCTTTCATTACGCCTCTCGAACTGTTCTGCAGGAATTGGATGATCAAATCTCTTTCCTTGGTCGCTTCAAATTCGGCTTCAATCAGTTCAAGCGCCTGAGTGGTATTTTTATTTCTTTGAAACAGAATTCTGTATATGTTTTGAATCTCTGTAATTTTTTCGGGTGTAAATCCTCTTCTTCTCAGTCCAACCGAATTGATTCCGGCATAAGAAAGCGGATTTCTTGCGGCTTTCACGTATGGCGGCACATCTTTTCTGACCAGCGAGCCGCCAGCTATAAATGCATGTTCACCAATCATCGTAAACTGGTGAACGGCACTCATTCCACCTACAAATGCATGATCACCCACTACAATGTGTCCGGCAAGTCCGACACCGTTGACCAGTATCACATGATCACCGATTACACAGTCATGTGCAATATGTGCGGTTGCCATCACCAGGCAGTTACTGCCGATCTTGGTATAACCGAGTGCATTGGTTCCCTTGTTGACAGTCACACATTCTCTGATTACTGTATTGTCACCGATGATGGTCTGTGTCTTTTCGCCCTGGTATTTCAAATCCTGAGGAACGGCTGAAATCACAGTACCCGGAAACACTTTGCAGTTTTTTCCGATTCTGGCACCTTCCATAATGGTCACATTGGGTCCGATCCAGGTTCCCTCTCCGATTTCAACATCGTCATAAATCGTTGAAAAAGGTTCGATGACTGCAGTTTTTGCAATTTTGGCACCCGGATGAATATAAGCAAGTGGCTGATTCATTTTGATCAATTTAGATTTTGTCTTTTGTAACCAGTGCCATCATCTCTGCTTCTGCAGCAATGGTATCGTTCACGTAGGCATAACCGCGCATATGTACGATTCCTCTTCTGATCGGCTGAAGCAGTTCGACTCTGAGAATCAGCGTATCGCCCGGAATCACTTTTCTTTTGAATTTCACGTTTTCAATTTTCATGAAATAAGTCGAATAATCCCTCGGATCGTCAATCTCGCCAAGCACTAAAATCCCGCCCAGCTGTGCCATCGCTTCTACCTGAAGCACGCCCGGCATAACCGGTTCCTGCGGAAAGTGACCGACAAAGAACGGTTCGTTCATGGTTACATTCTTTACACCGACCAGGTATTTTTCTGATTTTTCAATCACCTTGTCCAAAAGCAGGAAAGGCGGTCTGTGCGGAAGAATCTTTAAAATATCGTTGATGTCGTAGATTGGATCTTTGGTCAGATCAAATTCGGGGACATTCTTTCTTTTTGCGATTGCAATCTGTTTGCTCAATTTTTTTGCAAAGTTTGTGTTGATCTTATGACCGGGTTTGTTGGCGATGATTTTTGCTTTCAGTTTTACGCCTACCAGTGCCAGATCTCCGATTACGTCGAGTAATTTGTGACGCGCAGCTTCATTCGGATAATGAAGCGTGATATTATCCAAAACACCATTCTGCTGGATGGCCACATCCTCTTTGTTGAATGCTTTGGTCAGTTTCTTTTTTGTTTCGGGAGTGATTTCTTTGTCCACATATACGATTGCATTGCTCAGATCGCCTCCTTTGATCAGTCCGGAATCGAGCAGATATTCGAGTTCGTGCAGAAAGCTGAAAGTTCTCGCATTTGCAATCTGGGTATTGAATTCCGAAATATTTTTAATCGATGCATTTTGTGTTCCCAATACTTTGGTGCCAAAATCCACCATGGTTGTCACCTGATAATGATCGGCCGGAATCGCTGTTATCTCAGAACCTGTCGCAGGATCGGTATAAGTAATGATTTCTTTGATTACAAAATATTCTCTTGCTCTGTCCTGCTCGACTACTCCTGTTTTCTGAATTGCTTCCACAAAAAGTTTCGCTGAGCCGTCCAAAATCGGAATTTCGTCGTTGTCAATCTCTATATAGACATTGTCCAAATCCATTCCGGTCAACGCTGCAAGCAGATGTTCGGTAGTATGGATTTCGACTCCTTTTTTCTCAATGGTGGTACCCCTCTCGGTGTTGGTCACATAATTTGCATCTGCCTCCACATGCGGCATTCCTTCAAGGTCGGTTCTGACAAATACAAAACCGGTATTGACCGGTGCAGGCTTCAAAGTCAGATTCACTTTACAGCCGGTGTGCAATCCCACTCCGTTCAAAACGCAGTCTCTGGCAAGTGTTTTTTGCTTATCAGACATTATTCCTTTATTGTTTGTTTAATTTCTTTTTCAAGTTCTTCCAGTTTCCTGACAATTTCAGGAAAATTACGGAAATATACATAAGATTTTCTAAAGTCAGCTGCATTCATCGCAGGCGAACCGTAAACCTTTGCTCCGTCAGCCAGATTGCTGTTTACACCGCTCTGTGCCTGAATCTGTACAAAATCACCGATTTTCAGATGCCCGATGATACCGACCTGACCGCCGATGATACAGTTTCTGCCGATCTTGGTAGAACCGGCAATCCCGGTCTGAGATGCGATCACTGTGTTTTCACTGATCTCAACATTGTGTGCAATCTGAATCTGGTTGTCGAGTTTCACACCCGAACGGATGATGGTCGAACCCAGCGTTGCACGGTCGATGGTACATGAAGAACCGATTTCTACATTGTCGCCAATGATTACATTCCCAATTTGGGGAACTTTTTCAAACGAACCGTCTTCTTTTGGCGTAAATCCAAACCCGTCCGCACCGATGACCGTATTGGCATGAATGATACAATTTTTCCCAATCACAGTGTCGGGATACAGCCTGACCCCCGAATGGATGATGCTGCCTTCGCCGATCTTCACATTCTGACTCACATACACATTTGAAAAAATCATCACATCATCACCAATCTCTGCATCTCTGTCTATGTATGCAAAATTGCTCACATACACATCCTTTCCGACTTTTGCCGTTTCACTGATAAATGCGTTTTCTTCGATTCCTTTTCTTTTGCTTCTCAGATGATTGGCATAATTCAAAAGCCGGGTAAACGACCGATAGGCATCATCCACATAAATCAGGGTTGTAACCACCTCCTTTTTGGGAACAAAGCCGTTTGAGACAATTACAATTGACGCACCCGTGTTGTACAGATAATTCTCATACTTGAGATTGGCCAAAAACGAAATTGACCCCGGTTTGCCCTCCTCGATTTTTGAAAGGGTCTCTACTTTAACCTCCGGATTCCCTTCAATTTTCCCTTCCAAAAACGAAGCAATCTCTAACGCGCTAAATTCCATAGACTGCAAAAATATAAATTTTGGATATATCTGCCGATTGAATTATGCTTTTTTCTTAACATTTAAGTAACACAAATGATACTTTTCGATCGGATTCAGAAGATGATGCGACAAAATCTGAATTGGTGAATCAGAAATTTCGTCCAGCGTTTTGTCTTTGTTCATGATATAAATCGGCGAATGTTCGCTGTCATAAGGTGCTACCCTGATTCGGGTCTGATGTACAAAATAACTGCCGTCGTCAACACCCACTATGGTTTTTGCCTGTTCGGTCAGTTCCTGTATTTTTTGTTTTGGAACTTTTTTACCGAAAATTTTTGAAACCGGCAGTCTGCGGTTGACCAGTGCCGATGAAATATAAGCAAGAATTCTGTCGTCATGATACTGCCACTGTTTCAGGCATGTCCAAATATCGCTGTCGTCCAGTTTGGTGAAATACTCAAGCCGCTCTGCCCAGTCAGGTGATTCCGGGTTTTTCAGAAAATATCCCAAAGCAGGTGTCACAAACAGTTCTTCACCCGAACGGCTCAGTTTTTTTGCCCGTCTCAATGCCTGAATGGCGAGCACTTCTGCAGTAACAGAAGTTTTGTGATTATAAACCTGCCAGTACATAAACATTCGGGCTATCAGATATTTTTCGATTGAATAAATTCCTTTTGAATCAATCACCAGCTGGTCGTCATATACATTCATTGTTGATATGATCCGGTCGGGGTTGATATTTCCTTCCACCACACCGGTAAAAAAACTGTCTCTTTTCAGATAATCAAGCCGATCGACATCCAGCTGACTCGAAACCAGTTGAGTCAGGAATTTTCTTTTGTATTCGCCTTTGAAAATTTTGATGGCCAGTTCAAGTTTGCCCGAAAATTCTCTGTTTAAGCTCTCCATGATGTGCAGCGAAATTTCTTCGTGCCGCCAATTCTCCATAATCGTATGTTCCAGAGCATGTGAAAAAGGGCCGTGTCCGATGTCGTGAAGGAGAATTGCTATCAATGCGGCATTTTCTTCCTCATCCGAAATTTTTATTCCTTTTATTTTGAGTGTATCCAATGCTTTGTGCATCAAAAACACAGCTCCCAAAGCATGATGAAAGCGAGAATGCTTCGCACCCGGATAAACCAGTTCGGTCAGACCAGTTTGGCATATTCTTCGCAGTCGCTGAAAATACGGATGCTGGATGATATCAAAAATTAATTCACTGGGTATGCTAATAAAACCGTGCACCGGATCGTTAAATACCTTGAGCTTGTTTACGAACTCCAAAATTCAGAAATTTACCTAATATTAATTTACAAATTTAAAACAAAACAGTCTTATGGCGATAAAGATTTTATGGATAGATGATGAGATTGAACTCCTGAAACCACATTCAATTTTTCTTGAAAAGAAAGGTTATGAAACCCAAATGATCAACAATGCAACCGATGCACTCGAAATTTTGCCCAACGAGAATTTTGCCGCAGTCCTTATTGATGAGAATATGCCTGGAATGAGCGGTCTGGAAGCACTGATGAAAATCAAGGAAATCAAACCGCAGCTTCCGGTGGTGATGATCACAAAAAGCGAAGAGGAGCACATTATGGAAGAAGCGATCGGTGCGCATATAGCCGATTATCTGATCAAACCGGTCAACCCGAATCAGATTTTGCTCAGTCTGAAAAAAATTCTGGACAGAAACAAACTGATTACCGAAAAAACAGTGGTCAACTATCAGCAGGAATTCAGAAAGATTGCAATGGATCTGATGAATGCAAGAGATTTTGACGATTGGAAAGACATATACAAGAAATTGGTTTTCTGGGAATTGGAACTCGAAAATATTGAAGACAATCAGATGGTGGTCATACTCGAGGATCAAAAAAGAGAAGCAAATGCAGCTTTCTTTAAATTTATAAAGAAAAATTACCGCGACTGGCTGCACACCGATAACAAACCGGTGTTGTCGCATACCGTATTCAAAGAATTTGCAAAACCCAATCTGTCAAAAGACAAAAACACACTGCTGATTGTGATTGACAACCTGAGATTTGACCAGTGGAAAACGATCGAACCGCTGTTCAACAATATGTACAATATCGATAAAGAGCAATTGTATTTCAGCATACTGCCTTCTGCGACTCAATATGCAAGAAATGCATTATTTTCGGGGTTGCTGCCATCAGAAATCGAAAAAAGATTTCCGGGTAAATGGCTGAATGACAACGAGGATGGAAATAAAAATCAGTTTGAAAAAGAATTTCTTGACGATCAGATGAAAAGACTCGGTCTGTCTGATCTGACCACTCAGTATTACAAAATTCTGAATTCAGATTTTGAAAAGAAAGTGCTTGACGATTTCCACAAATACAAAAACAAAAATCTGACGGTCATCGTTTATAACTTTATCGATATACTTTCTCACGCAAAAACCGACAATCAGATTGTGAGTCAGATGATTCGTGATGACAAGACCTATCGTGCGATTACAAAAAGCTGGTTTGAAAATTCATATCTGTTTCAAATCATCAAAAAAGCACAGGAAGAAGGCATGAAAATACTGCTGACTACCGACCATGGGACCATCTTTGTCAGAAAACCATCACAGGTAATCGGCGACCGCGAAACCAGCACCAACATCAGATACAAAATGGGGCGAAAACTTCATTATGACAGCAACGATGTGTTTGTGATCGATGATGCGGAAGGTTATTATCTGCCGAGGGTCAATGTGAGTTCAAAATATATTTTTGCAAAAGAGGATATCTTTCTGGCATTCCCGAAAAACTACAACCATTTTGTAAATTATTACAAAGACACCTATCAGCACGGTGGAATTTCTATGGAAGAAATTATCATTCCTTTCATAACTTTGAGTCCAAAATCTTAAAAATGATTATTCAGATTAAATCACTTGACCAGCTCGACGAAGCAGCCGAGAAACTGATCGCCAAATTCAAATATCCGGTCGTGCTGTTTGAAGGTGAATTGGGTGCGGGCAAAACCACACTAATCAAATCATTGGTCAAAAAGATGGGTGCTGAGGACGAAGTCAGCAGTCCGACTTTTTCAATCATCAATGAATATGACAGTCCGGCCGGCAAAATTTATCATTTTGATTTTTATCGAATCAAATCAGAAGAGGAAGCGCTTGATTTTGGGACAGATGAATATCTCGATTCCGGCTTCCCTTGTTTTATCGAATGGCCTGACCGAATCAGCGGGCTGCTTCCGCAGGACTTTCATCGGATCAAAATTATTTCGGAAGAAGGTGTCAGAAACATTTTTTTTAATTAATTTTATAAAATGGAAAGTACCGGAGTCTATACACCATTTTCGCGTCAGGAGCTCATTCCGAAAGCCGAAAGATTAGAGGTAAAACTGAAAGGCGGCAACCTGAGTATCGGCATACCCAAAGAGGTTCATCTGCAGGAAAAAAGGGTTTGTCTGAATCCGGATGCGGTTCAGGTATTGGTGACCAACGGTCATGAAATCACGGTTGAATCGGGTGCCGGCGAAGGTGCTAACTATTCTGACAACGAATATTCCGAAGCAGGTGCAAAGATTTCTTACGATCAGAAAGAAGTTTATTCAAAACCCATTGTACTCAAAGTCAACCCGCTGACCGATAGGGAAATTGAGATGCTGAATCCTGATTCCTTTCTGGTTTCGACCGTTCAGATCAATATGCAGACACGGACTTATTTTGAAAAACTTTCTGCCAAAAAAACAACTGCAATCGGTTTTGAATTCATCAGAGATACACACGGTTATCTGCCGATTGTCAGACTGCTGAGCGAGATTGCGGGAACCGCTTCCATACTGCTTGCAGGCGAACTGCTGTCAAACACCAACGGCGGCAACGGTATACTGATGGGCGGTGTGGCAGGAATCAGACCGACTGAAGTGGTGATACTCGGTGGCGGAACTGTTGGCGAATATGCTTCAAAAGCAGCTTTGGGACTGGGCGCCAGTGTTCGGGTATTTGATGATTCGCTCAGCCGGCTGAGAAGACTGCAAACCGATCTGGGCGTCAGGGTTTCCACTTCAATGCTCGACCCGAAAGAACTGGCCAAATCATTGAAAAGATGCGATGTCGCAATCGGAGCATTGAGAGGCGAGGTTCGTACACCCTGTGTGGTAACCGAAAAGATGGTCAAAAACATGAAACCGGGCGCAGTGATTATAGACCTGAGCATCGACAATGGCGGCTGTTTTGAAACTTCCGAAATTACAACACTCGACAATCCGATTGTAATCAAACACGGTGTGATCCATTACGGCGTTGCCAATATCACATCACGCGTGGCAAGGACTGCAACCAAGGCGATGAGCAATTTCTTTATGCCATATCTGCTGAAAATCGCAAACGAAGGCGGCTTTGAGAGAGTGGTCAAATCCGATATGGGACTGAGAGAAGGCGTCTATCTGTTTCACGGTCGGGTGACCAATCAGCAGATCAGTGAATGGTTTGATCTGAATTTTCACGACATCAATTTATTAATTGTATAATTGCAGGCTAATTTTCAAATCTTATGAGTTTCCTCAGAAGACTTCGTTTTTATCTGATCGGTTTTGGAATCGGGCTGCTGTTTGTGGCTTTCTTTTTTGGTTCAAAGGCAGCCCAATGTTCGTATCTTCCCAATTCGAGAACGCTTGAAGAAGCAAAAATTTATCCGCTTGTTTATTCGGATGAAGCAAAGGAATTCATGAAATCCGAAGACTTGGACAGTGTTTTTGTATATGACGAACTGTTCGGAAAAAGCGAAATTACAAATTTCGGCACAGACGAGGTCAGAGCCGAACCATGCAGGATTTATCGCGCAACCTACCGAAAACAGAAATCCTATGATTTTGTATTTGAAATCTGCAATAAAAAAGAAACAAAACTGACTGGGATTAAAAAGTCGGGCGAGTGATTTCCTGTAACCGACTAAAAATAACTTTCAATCAGTTTTGAAAGACTGATCCGATTACGTTTTGCATAATCTTTTGCCTTTTCAATTACCTCTTTGTTGATATCCAATGTGAGTTTGGTATTCATCATCAATAATTATACGTGTAAAGTTAACAAATTGTCACGTAAAATAAAACAGATAAAAAAACAGCCGCTCATTTCTGAACGGCTGTCTGTATCTCAACTGAAATTATTTTCAGATATACAGTTCAACCTGACAGCTCAATTTTTCGGCAATCTCATCAATATTGCCCACGCCGTCTATTTCCACATATTTGTTTTGTGCCTTGTAGAATTCCGCTACTTCATCGGTTTTCTGATAGTATTCGCGTATTCTTTCCCTGATAATTTCTTCATTTGCGTCATCTGCCCGACCGCTCTCTTTTCCTCTTTCCAAAAGACGTGAAACCAAAATCTCATCGTCCACTTTCAGCGAAAGACAGATGGTCACTTCCTGGTTCATATCCTCTTTCAGTATCTGATCAAGCGATTCAGCCTGTGCTGTGGTTCTCGGATAACCATCAAAAATATATCCGTCAAAACCTTTGTGTTTTGTCAGTTCTGCCCTCAACATATCGGTAGTAACCTCATCCGGAACCAAATGGCCTTTGTCCATGTATGAACGGGCCAGTTTTCCCAATTCGGTTTCGTGTTTCAGATTGTACCTGAACATATCACCGGTTGAAAGCTGTTTCAGATTAAAGGTTTTCTCAAGATATTTCGACTGAGTTCCTTTTCCGCTGCCCGGAGGGCCAAATAATACAATATTGATCATTCTTCTAATTTAATTTGATAAATATCGGGCAGATTTCTGCCCAATCCGTCATAATCCAATCCGTATCCCACCACAAAACGGTTGGGGATGCTGATCGCAACCATATCGACCGAAAGATCCTTTTTGTAGGAGTCCGGTTTGAACAACAGGGTCGCAATTTTCACACTTTTCACATTCTTTTTGTTCAGAATTTCATAAAGTGTTTCAAGCGTATTTCCGGTATCGACAATGTCTTCGAGTATAATCACATGCCGTCCGCTCAGATCCATCGGAATCTCCATTTCCATCTCGACCTTTCCGGTGGTATGTGTGCCTTCGTAAGATTTGAGCTTCAAAAATGAAATCTCGCATTCGCCCGGATAATGTTTCAGGAAATCACTCATAAACATGATGACACCGTTCAGCACGCCTACAAAGACAGGCACATCATTTTTGTGCTGCTCATAAAGCGTGTTCGCCATCTTCTTGATTGCATGCTCTATTTCCTCAAAAGTAATATAGGGCACAAAAATCTTATCGTGTATCCTGATTTCTTTCATAAAAATTTATGGAGAGCAAAAATACATTTTTTTTGCCAATCAGAGATTGATTTGACAGATTAAATAACTGACTGACTGTATGAATAATATCATCATTGATAATTTTCGATATAATTCAGTGGGTTGACAGTCCAATCAGGAAGCCTGAATTTGTAAATTTGTATCATGGATTTCCCGATTCGAAAAATCATTCATGTGGACATGGACGCATTTTATGCTTCTGTGGAGCAGAGAGATTATCCCGAATTGAGAGGAAAAGCAATCGCAGTCGGCGGAATGCACAGAGGTGTTTTGACCACAGCCAGTTATGAAGCCAGAAAATTCGGCGTCCGTTCGGCCATGCCTACCCGGATTGCAATGGAGAAATGTCCGCATCTGATCATCGTCAAACCAAGATTTGGCAGATACAAAGAAGTTTCAAAACAGCTCAGAAATATATTTTTTGAATATACCGATTTGGTCGAACCTCTGTCGCTTGACGAAGCTTATCTTGATGTAACCCAAAACAAAAAAGGAATTGATTCTGCAAACGACATCGCAAGAGAAATCAGAAAAGAAATTTTTGAAAAAACCGGACTGACTGCATCCGCCGGCATATCGGTCAACAAATTTCTGGCAAAAGTTGCGTCCGACATCAACAAACCCAACGGACAAAAAACAATACATCCCGATCAGGTGATTGAATTTCTTGAAAAACTGCCAATCGAAAAATTTTACGGCGTCGGAAAAGTTACCGCAGCACGAATGAATTCATTGGGAATTTTCAACGGAAAAGATCTGAAACAAAAAACGCTGAATGAGATGGTCAGTCTGTTTGGCAAATCGGGCAAACATTTTTACAATGTGGTCAGAGGCATCCATCTGTCTGAAGTCAATCCAAACCGAATCAGAAAAAGCATTGCGGTCGAAGAAACCTTTTGGGACGACATTAGCGAACAGGAAGATGTGTACAAAAAAATTGAAGAAATCGCGGATGAACTGAGTTACCGGCTCGAAAGAAACGATGTAAAAGGAAGAACACTGACGCTCAAAATCAAATATCTGGATTTTTCAACCTTCACCCGAAGCCGCACCGAAGATGAATTCTTTTATGAAAAAGATTTTCTGTTTTCGACTGCAAAACAACTTTGGGAACAGCGGCCTTACCACAAACCGGTTCGGCTGCTCGGGCTTTCAATGTCAAATCTCAGCACAGAAGAAAAGAAACAGATTTCCATCCAACTGAAGATTCCTTTTCGGGAATTTATTTAGAAATTTAATTAAAACGATTTGAAGCTGTTCATTTTACAGAATCGCTTCCCTTATTCCAGTCAGTTTCTTCAATAAATCTTCGAGCAGATCCAGATGAAGCATATTGGCTCCGTCGCTTTTTGCGTGCGCCGGATCAGGATGGGTTTCAATAAAAATCCCGTCCGCACCAACTGCGATACCCGCCTTTGCAATGGTTTCGATCAGTTCGGGTTTTCCGCCGGTCACACCGCTCGACTGATTGGGCTGCTGAAGCGAATGAGTGATGTCCAGAATCACCGGTGCAAATTGCTGCATCACCGGAATCCCTCTGTAATCAACCACCAAATCACCATAACCGAGCATGGTGCCTCTTTCGATGACCGCAACATTCCGGTTGTCCGAATCAGTAACTTTTTGAACCGCAAACTTCATACTTTCGGGCGACATAAACTGACCTTTTTTCAGTGTTATATGTTTGCCGGTTTTTGCGGCCGCCACCACCAAATCGGTCTGACGAACCAAAAACGCGGGAATCTGAAGCACATCCACATATTGTGCAGCCAGCTCCGCCTGATAGGTTTCGTGGATGTCGGTGGTTGTTGGTACATCGAATTCCTGACCTATTTTCTGAAGAATCTTCAATGCCTTTTCGTCACCAATACCTGTAAAAGAATCGATACGCGAACGGTTTGCTTTTTTGAAAGACCCTTTGAAAATGTACGGAATCTTGAGAGTGTCAGTGATTTTGACGATTTTCTCGGCAATCCTCCTGGGGGTATCCTCATTTTCGATGGCGCAAGGACCTGCAATCAAAAAGAAATTCGGCGAGTCCTTGTGTTTGATTTTTGGTAAGTTCTGAATCATCCTGCAAAATTACTGAAAATTTGCTTCCGCATCAAAGAAATCGGAACGAGTTCGGGCATCTCTGTTTTGATCAAAAGTTTGGCTAATTTTGCAGTTGGAATGAAATCTTTCAATACAGAAAAAATCACTTATTTTGATCAGAAAATGATTCAGGATGTCAAAATTCCGGATCGTTTCAATTATCCGCACAATTATGAGCCGCATCCGTTGTGTCAGATTGCTGCAGATGAACTCAAGAATTATATTTATGATCATTTCGGTTCTGAATTTGATTTTAGAATCGGAAAAATGTTTGGTGTGCTCGTCGTTGAAGATGGTGATGGAAATTTGGGTTATCTGTCCGGTTTTTCGGGTAAACTCAACAACTCCAATCAGTACCCGAAATTTGTTCCGCCGGTATTTGATATGCTGGATGATGAAGGTTTTTATCGAAAAGGAGAACGAGAGCTCAATCAAATCAACCGAAAAATTGAAGCACTTGAAAATCTGCCCGAATACACCGAATTAAAAAATAATCTTGAAAAATACCGCCTTGAATCGGCACTTGAAATTTCGGCTTTCAAAAAACAGATGAAGCTGAACAAATTCAACCGAAAACAATTGAGAGAAATCAAAATACAACAGCTTGACGAAGAGGATTATAAAACATTTGAAAAAGAACTGATTCGACAGAGCAATCTGGATCAGTTTAAATTTAAAATCCTGAAAAGAAGCTGGAAAAGAGAAATCGATCGGATGACCGAGCAGACCGAACTGATAAAAACACAGATTAAACTGCTCAAAAAAGAAAGAAAAGACAAATCAAACCAACTTCAGAACCGGCTTTTTGAACAATACACTTTTTTGAACAAAGACGGAAAGGAAAAGAGTCTGGGTGAGATTTTTAAAGAAACCGTTTTTGAAAAACCGCCTTCGGGTGCGGGCGAATGCGCAACACCCAAACTGCTTCAGTATGCATTTAAAAACCATTTAAAACCGATTGTATTTGCTGAATTCTGGTACGGACCTTCACCCGAATCAGAAATTAGAAAACATGCTAATTTTTATCCGGCATGCAGCGGGAAATGCAGACCCATCCTCAAACACATGCTGGAAGGGACGCCGGTTGACGAAAATCCTGTTTTTTCTGAACTTTCAAGAGAGAAACAGCTGAAAATCGTTTTTGAAGACGACAGCATCATTGTGGTCAACAAACCCAACGGGCTGCTTTCGGTTCCCGGAATTGAAATCCAGGATTCGGTTTATACACGGCTGCAGGAAAAATCAAATGATTTTGAACCGCTGATTGTTCATCGGCTTGATATGTCAACCTCAGGTCTGATGGTGGTTGCAAAAACAAAAAAAGTGCACAAAAATCTGCAGAATCAGTTTTTGAAACAAAGCGTTAAAAAGAGATATACCGCGCTTTTGGACGGAATTCCGGCTGCATCAGAAGGTGAAATCAATCTTCCTTTGCGCCCCAATCCGCTGGACAGACCAAGACAGCAGCTGGATTTCAAACACGGAAAAAAAGCGCTGACCGTTTGGAAAATGATTCGGAAAAATGACGGAAAAGCATTGGTTCATTTCTGGCCAAAAACCGGAAGAACGCATCAGCTCAGGGTTCATTCGGCTCACCGGCTGGGGCTGGACACACCGATAGTCGGCGACGAATTGTACGGAAAACCGGCAGACCGGCTGTATCTTCATGCAGCGGTTTTGGAATTTGCTCATCCGACGACCGGAGAAATCATGAGGTTTGAAGATGAAGCTGATTTTTTCAAATAAGCCTTCAAGGGTTTACCCGGATTGTCCTTTTGTGTTCAACCGTAATTTCAGAACCTTCGGCAAGCATCACAGAATCGGGTTGAAGTTCATTCAGAAACATAATGATATAACATTTGCCGTGAAACAAATCCAGCCCGGTAGCTGCAGGGACAAATTCCGAAAGAATTTCAGGCTCGACCGCAAAATTTGCAATCGCCAGTTTTTTCCACTCTGCATTGAGAAAACTCATATCACATTGTTTTGGCGCTGAATTAACAATTTGAATTTCAAAATTAGTCAAATTAAATTCAGATTTGGAAGCCTCGTCAGGTTTAAATTATATTTACCCGATAAATTCATTTTATGCTGGAAAAGGACAATCCTAAGATCATTAGCGGCTGGCAATTTTACGATTGGGCAAACTCGGTTCATTCACTGGTGATTGCATCTGCGATTTTTCCGATTTATTACGGTGCCATCACACTTTCAAACACTCCGAATCCAATCAGATTCTGGGGATTTCACCCCGAAGCTGCATTCAATTTCTCATTGGCGATATGCTTCTTTGCGGTGATACTGCTGTCTCCGGTCTTGAGTTCGATTGCGGATACCATCGGGAACAAAAAGAAATTTCTGAGATTTTTCTGTTATCTCGGTTCGGTCAGCTGCATGCTCATGTTTTTCTTTACAGACGGCAGAATCTGGCTCGGCCTGCTGCTCAATGTGCTCGCCGGAATCGGCTATTGGGGCAGTATGGTTTTCTACAATGCCTATCTGCCCGAGATTGCAAGCGAAGAAAAAATGGACAAAGTTTCTGCCGGCGGATTCATCATCGGTTATATCGGTTCGGTCATATTGCTCGTTTTTTGTCTGCTGCTGATACAGACCATCGGAAAGGAGAATCAGTCATTTTATACCCGGCTCAGTTTTGTGCTGGTCGGTTTCTGGTGGATGGGATTTGCACAGATTACATTTAAAAAACTGCCGTCAGGGATTTATGATAAAAAGATTCCAAAAAGCATTATCAAAGAGAGTTTCAGCGAACTGAAACATACCGCAAAAGAGCTGTTCTCATTTTCAGACCTCAGAATATTTCTGTATTCCTTTTTCTTTTTCAGTCTGGGTATGCAGACCATTTTTCTGGTTGCCGCACTGTTTGGGCAGTCAGAAATCGGGTTGAGTACAGACAAACTGATTATGACCATACTGCTGATTCAGATTGAGGCAATCATCGGCGCCTGGCTGTTTTCATTTCTGTCCGGAAAGATTGGAAACAGAAATACTTTGCTCATCGGAATTTTTATCTGGGTGATTGTCTGTCTGCTTGGCTATTTCATAGACCGCAACGATCCGAATGCAGAAATTCAGTTTTATGTGATGGCGGGTCTGGTCGGAATGGTGATGGGTGGGATTCAGCCGCTTGCCCGATCAACTTATGCAAAACTGCTGCCACCGACAGAAGACCACACTACTTATTTCAGTTTTTATGATGTTTTTGAAAAAGCGGCATTGTGTATCGGTCTGTTTATTTTCGGTTTGTTTACCCAAATGACCAACGGAATGAAAACCTCTGCGCTGGTAATGGGAATCTCGTTTGCAATCAGTTTTGGAATCATGTGTTTTCTGAAAATGAAAAAGAAAAGTTGAGCTATCAAAATTGCTGATTCCTTTTTTTAATATTTTCAAAACTCAAAAAAAGATTTCTCCAAAACCGAATTATCGGCATCATCCACTGAATAATCACCGATTTTGGTTCTTCTCAATCCGGTCAGATAAGCACCCGAATCCAGTGCCGCACCAAAATCATTGGCCAGCGAACGGATATAGGTTCCTTTGCCGCATTCGACTTCAAATTCAACAAAAGGCAAATCTATTTTTGTAATTTTAAATTGATCTATCCTCACTTTACGGGCTTCGGTCTCCACCTCCTTCCCTGCTCTGGCAAGCTGATACAGCCGTTTGCCGTCTTTTTTTACAGCAGAATGAATCGGCGGATGCTGTTCGATTTCTCCAAGAAATTTTTGAGTGGTCAGATGAATCAGTTCTTCGGTGATATGATCGGTCGGAAAAGTCCGGTTTTCTTCGGATTCGGTGTCAAAAGTCGGTGTGGTCGCACCCAGTTTTATGGTTCCGGTATAAACTTTTGACTGTCCCTGAATTTCGTCAATTCTTTTTGTGAATTTCCCGGTGCATACAATCAGCAGTCCGCTTGCTTTGGGGTCGAGTGTTCCGGCATGACCGACCTTTATCTTTTTGATTCCAAATGCTTTGCATATATTCCACCTGATTTTTTTGACCACATCAAATGAAGTCCAGTCGAGTGGCTTGTCAATGAGCAGTATTTTTCCATGCTGAAGTTCTTCAAGACTGATCATTGATTCTGATTTGAAATCATTACAATTTCGGGCTGAATATTTTCGTCCTTCTGAGTCTTAGGATTCTGCCAAAAATAAATCAGCAGCAAAATTCCAATGATAATTCGGTACCAGCCCCAGGCTTTGAAACCAAATTTGGTCAGCACCGCAATAAAGAATTTGATCGCAATCATTGCAACGATGAAGGCTGCAACATTCCCGACAAGAAACAGCATGATGTGGCTGCTGTCCTGAAAAATCATTTCATAACCTTTTGCCTCATTGGCGGTTCCTTTTCCCCAGGTTTTGAGAAAAACAGAATACAAAGTTGCGGCTGCCATGGTTGGAACAGCCAGAAAAAATGAAAATTCGGCTGCTGCCTTTCGGCTCAGTCCCTGGGTCATCCCGCCAATGATGGATGCAGCAGAACGGCTTGTACCGGGCATCATGGCAAGACACTGCCAAAAACCTATGGTCAGCGCTTTTTTGTTGGTGATTTGTTTTTCGTCCAATATCTTCGGATTCTTAAACCATTTGTCTACAAAAATCAAAACCACTCCGCCCAATACCAAAACGGCAGAAATCGCAATCTGATTGCCGAGTACTGCTTCGATTTTATCGTCGAACAGATAACCCAAAATAAGTGCGGGAATCACTGCAATCATCAGTTTGATGTAAAAATTGAAATTTGAAAAATCAAAAAATTTCTTCCAATAAAGCGCAACCACTGAGAGTATGGCGCCAAACTGGATTGAAATCTGAAACATTTTGAAAAATTCGCTTTCGGGCAGTCCCATCAGTGCAGCAGCAAACCCCATGTGGGCAGTGGATGAAATGGGCAGATATTCGGTAAGTCCTTCAACTATGGCGACGATAATCGCTTCAAGTGTATTCATTTGGCTTTCTGTTTGTCCGGATTCATCATGATGGCGTAAATCTCAATTCCAAAACCGGCAAGAATCACAAAAGGTGCAAGTCTTGTCCTTCTCCATGAGAAAATTCCGTCATTCCAATAGTTCGGATCATAAACGCCGTCGGGTCTTGTGTTTGCATCGGGGCCTGTCATCAGCACAAATCCAATCAGTATGACAGCAACGCCGATAAGCATCAGCAGATAATTCTTTTTTGAAAAAAGAAAATTGAATTTTGAATCGATTTCATTCAGTTTGCTCATCTTTTAATTTTTTTTAATACAGCTGATCGGTGTTCAGTCTCAGATATCTCCAGGTTGCAATTCCGGTGCTGATTAGTGCAATCACCACGCCTACAACAATCAGAATCAGCATCAGATAATAATATTCGGGATGCCAGAACGGAAGGCTGACCAGCGATGAAAAATAATACCAGAGCACACCGAGTATGACGATGGCCAGTACGGCGCCCAGCAGACCGAGCAGCGAACTTTGCAGCAAAAACGGTTTGATGATGAATCTTCTTCTTGCTCCCACCAGCTGCATGGTTTTGATGCTGAAACGTTTTGCAAAAATCCTCAGTCTGATTGAGTTGTTGATCAAAATCATTGCGATAACCAAAAAGATACCGGCGAGTATCATCAGCCAGAAACGGATTCGGTCGATATTGTTGTAAACCGTTGTCATCAGTTCGTCGTCGTTCACCACATCACTGATGATCGGATCGGCGCTGAGCAGTGTCTTGATGCTGTCCACCTGTGCCGGATTGACAAAATCGGGCTGTAATGTAATCAGTGCGGAGGCCGGAAATATATTGGCTTCAAAAATATCGTTGTCGCTGATTCCAAGTTCTTTTTTGGCGATATCAGATGCTTTTTCTTTTGAAATGTATTCTACTTTTTTTACAAAAACATGTTTGACTTTGAGCGAATCTATAAACTCCTGCTGTCTCTCCAATTCTTTGTCCTGCAGTCTGGGGTCGTATTCGTCATTAAAAAATGCCTCGACTTTGAGCTGTTCTTTGATGTAATCCGCATAACTCTTTGCGTTGACCAGGATCAGACCAAAGAGACCGAGCAGAAAAAGAACAAGCGAGATACTGATAATCACCGTAATATTTGACGATCTGAGCCGTCCTCTGTCCAATTTGTCGCCCTGTTTTGACATCTGTTTTTTAATTTGGGGCTAAGGTATAAAAAATTCCTGCTTCAGTTATTCTGGAATAATTCACAAATGTTAAACATTTGCTAAATAAGCCCGTTACTGATAAAACGCTGAAAATTGGTTTTCAGTATTTGATTTAATTTTTTTGGAGCAAATTATCATTTTGTATCTGATTGCAGTTTCTCCGGGATTCCGACAGTATTTAAATTTCAATTCTCCTTTACCTGTTGTGCATTTAAGAAAAAAAGATTGTCCATTTAATCAAAAAATCACATATTTAATTGATTATAAAATTATTAAACACACAAACAATCTTATTTAAGATTACAAACTTATTTTAAAAGAAACCTAACGAAGTGGTTCGACGAAGTCAATTGACAAAGACTCATTGACCTCCCAACAAAAAACCGCCTCAATCAGGGCGGTTTCTGTGTTTTAAATTATTGATTTCAGTTATTTCACAAGTGTCAGCTCGTCGATGATATTTTTTGCTCCTGCATATTTATCAATGATAAACAGTACATAACGGATATCCACCGAGATGGTTCGCTGAAGCTTCGGGTCAAAGATCACATCGCCCGCCATCGCTTCTATGTTTCCGTCAAATGCAATACCGATCAGTTCGCCGTTTCCGTTCATCACCGGTGAACCGGAGTTACCGCCGGTAATGTCAAGATTTGAAAGGAAATTCACCCACAATTCACCGTTTTTGTCAGCATACTGACCGTAATCTTTTTTATTGTACAGATCGATCAGTTTCTGAGGATTTTCAAATTCATCATCACCCGGTTTGTGTTTCGCAATCGTGCCTTTCAGCGTAGTATAATAATTGTATTTCGCATCATTCACCTTTCCTTTACCAAGCGGAAGATCCATTATGGTACCGTAAGTCAGACGCAGCGTACTGTTTGCATCCGGATATTCTATGGTTGACAGACCTGACTCTCTCAAACCTTCCACCAGCAGGCGGAAAGCTTTGCTGTACGAATCATTCATTGCTTTTTCTTCGGGTGTTTCTGAGCGATATCTGCCCAAAAGATCAGCCGAAAGTTTCAACAGTTCGTCATTTTCAATTAACGAAACATCCGGATGATCAAGATAGTTCATCAGCTTGTCTTTGCTGGTGAAAATGCTGTTTTTGAATGCATCATTGATAAATTTAGAGAAATCACCCTTGTTTTTATCACCAACTTCCTCAACATAAGGCGCCAGACCGCCCGCCTTTCCTTTGGTATAATACAGATTGAGCTGTTTTGCATAAATTTCTTCTTCAAGCGGCATATAGATATCTCCAAAAGTGGAATTGATTATCTCCTCAATACCGGGTCTCATTTCGGCTCTTTTTGCCTCATTCTCCGAAGCATACTGCTGAAGCGCTCCGCCAAGTCTGTATGGTGCAACCGCAAAAGTTGCAGAACGGAGAATATTGATCAGATAATTCTGCTGTCTTGAACGCTCGTTTGTTTTTGAATAATAATTGTCCAGAATTTCAATCACATCGCCATATTTGGCTTTTCTTTCCGGCTGATTTGCCCAATCGTTGAATTTCTGTTCAACTTTTCTTTTTGAATCTACTGTTTTGTGTTCCTTCAATGCAACGATCATTCCGCCTCTGTTTTTCCAGTAATTTGCAATTCCGGCGTAGGCAGATGCATAGTCAAGTCTTATTTTTTGGTCATTGTCCATATATTTTTTCATCACATCCATCGCCAGTTTTGAACCTTCGACCCATGCAGGATATGCATATTCAACATTTTGCTCCACACCGCCGGACGGCATCCACCGGTTGGTTCTTCCCGGATAACCCATGATCATTGCAAAATCACCTTCCTGATATCCTTTCAGACTGATTGGCAGATGATATTTTGGTTTCATCGGAACATTGTCCACCGAATAATCTGCAGGATTTCCGTCTTTGTCGGTATAAACTCTGAAGATGGAAAAATCACCGGTATGTCTCGGCCATTCCCAATTGTCGGTGTCGCCTCCGAATTTCCCGATCGAATTGGGCGGTGTTCCCACCAGTCGCACATCCTGAAAATCCTGATACACAAAATAGTAATATTCGTTTCCTTCATAAAACGAACGGACAGAAACCACATATTTTCCGCCTTCGTCATTTTCCTTTTGGATTTTTGCAATTTCACGATTGATGGCCGCTTCTCTTTCGCCTTCGGTCATGCTGTCGTTGACCTGTTTCAGGATACGGTCGGTGACCACATCCATTCTGACAAAGAAACGAACCGACAGACTGTTTGGTTTCAATTCTTTGGTTTTATCTTTTGCCCAATATCCGTCGGTCAGAAGATCATGTTCGGGTGTTGACAGTTCGGCGATGGCACCGTAACCGCAATGGTGGTTGGTCAGTACCAGACCGGAATCAGAAATAATCTCTGCCGTACAGCCACCGCCAAACTGAACGATTGCATCTTTCAGACTGCTGTGGTTGATGCTGTAAATATCTTCGGCGGTCAGTTTAAATCCTTCTTTTTGCATGTCTTCAATGTTCTTGCCGATGAACATCAAAAACCACATCCCCTCGTCTGCCTTCACTTTTTGAGAAGGTCCGATCAACAATGCCACGCCTGTAATGATCAAGAAAAGTTTTTTCATTTTTTTTAATTTTAATTGCTTTGTCAATGATTTGAATTCCGTCTCATTTTGAAGACGGGTTCACAAAAGTAGTATTTATTTTCAAAAAATCATTTTTTCGATCTTTGGGCTGATTGATTGAGCATTCAATCCAATCATTTTTGAAATGACCGGAATCAATGTTTTGTCACAATTTTTGTTTTGCTTCGCAACAAAAATCTGCGCCAAAACAAAACTTTCAAAAGACTTCCCGCAAAAAATTCAGCTGTATAAATTAGTGTCATCTGTCGGAGACATTGACAGAATCAGCCTGACGAACGGCTGCCTTATCCCAAAATTTCATCCATCAGCCCGATGATATTCTCATGACTGCAGCTGTTGGCATCAACCGCACAATTTGAATTTCCGTAAGGCCGGTACATCGGAATTGACGAAACCGAAAACAGACCGATGGTCGGCGCCAATGAAGCACAGCTCAGATGCATCATGCCCGAATCGCCCGCCAGCACCAACCGGCAGTTGGCCATCAGCGATCCGATTTCACGAATGTCTTTGCTGTAAAAAGAAGGCAGTTTGTTTTGAAGCTGTGAGATATTTTCGACCGGAAGAATCTCGATCAGATTGTATTCGTCTTTGTATTTTGAATGAAATAATTCATAAAAATCATCCCACCATTCTGTCGAAAAGCATTTGTTGCCGGTGGCATAAGTAAAAAATGCTATGGTTTTGCGCGACGGGTCGCCTGTCAATTCAGACAAAAGCTTTTTTCCTTTTTCAAGCTCGGAACTGCTCAATTTGAGATCGAGAACCGGAACTTCCTTCTGATTGGTCTCACCGCCGGCAACCGAAAGAAATTCCCTGAAATTATAAACCGGAAATTTTGCCATGTGAACATAATCCGGATATTTTTGTTCAAGCCCCGAAAAATCATCACCAAAATATTTGTAATGTGATTTTGCAATCACGGTCGAAATTCTGCCCGAGGACGAACCTTTGACTGCATCAATGACCAGATCATATCTGTTTTTTCTCAATTCACCCCAGACCTTCATATATTTCAGCAGCTCCTTAAAAGGTTTGCGCGGAAGACTAATCGTTTTTTCCACCTGCGGATAGTTTTCAAAAATTACAGGCGCAATAAATCCTCTGACAAACAAATCAATCTTCACATCGGGATAATTTGAAATAATTTCCTGAACCAGCGGTGTCACCAGCAGCATATTTCCCAAACGGTGATTGGGACGGTTAATCAGCACCCTTTTGATTTCGGGTCTGACCGATCCTTTTTTAAGCCGAGCCGACGGACGGGCTACAAATACACGGGTGACTGCCTTGGTGGCTGTTCTTCTGATTTGGTTAATTTTTGATTTAAAACTCATCGAACTGTATTGAATTACCGCTGCAAAAATATTATTTTAAAATTGATTCAGTCAAAAGCCGGTCAAAAAACAAACCGATGAGGTTTTGTGGGCCAAAATCAGATTCGGTCAGAATAATTAATCAATTCGGATTAATTTTGCAAAATGTCAGGAATTTATATCCACATTCCGTATTGCAAACAGAAATGCAGTTACTGCAATTTTCATTTTTCGACCAACACCCGGTCAAAAACCGAAATGGTCAATGCGGTCTGCAAAGAGATCGAACTGAGAAAAACCGAAATCACTGAATCAATTGAAACAATCTATCTCGGCGGAGGCACTCCTTCTCTGCTCGATCGTGAAGAACTTGAATTGATTTTTGACAAACTTGATTCGGTTTTTAAAATTTCGGAAAATCCCGAAATTACGCTTGAAGCCAATCCTGATGATCTGACTGCCGAAAAAATCGAAATCCTGAAATCATCACCGGTCAACCGGCTGAGCATCGGCATCCAATCGTTTTTTGATGAAGATTTGAGATTTATGAATCGGGCGCATGATTCAAAACTGGCGGTCAATTCTGTGAAATCTGCTCAGGATGCGGGTTTTAACAATATCTCCATCGATCTGATTTATGGCGGACAGACCACCACCGACGAAATGTGGCAGAAAAATCTGGAAATCGCACTTGGTCTCAATGTGCCTCATATTTCGTCTTATGCACTGACGATTGAACCAAAAACGCTGCTGTATCATCAGACAAAAACCAAAAAAATTCCCGACACCGACGAGGCCAAACAGCAGCGACAGTTTATGATGCTGACCGATACACTGACCGACAACGGTTTTTTGCATTATGAAATTTCAAATTTCGGAAAACCCGGATTTCTATCAAAGCACAATAGCAGCTATTGGAAAGGGATTCCTTATCTCGGACTCGGCCCGTCGGCACATTCGTATGACGGAAAAAACCGAAGCTGGAACATTGCAAACAACACGATTTATCTGAATCATATAAATAAAGGTATGCTTCCTTTGGAAATTGAAGAACTGACTGATGAAAACCGTTTCAACGAAATGGTGATGATTCGGCTGAGAATGATGGAAGGACTGTCGATTGATGAAGTTTCGGAAAATTTCCCAAAACATTTTCTGGATGAACTGCTTATTGAAATCAAACCGCATTTGGAAAACGGAACGGTCTCATTAGAAAACGGCAGAATCAAAATTACAAAAAAGGGACTTTTTCTTTCGGACGGCATCGCCTCTTCGCTTTTCAGACTGAAAGATTAAATTTTATCTGAAATAATTTTATGTAATTTTGTGCTATGATCAAAGGTGTTGCAAACATAATTTTCGGGCTGCTGTATTCATTTCTCGGAATACTCATTTTAATGAAACACTGGTTTTTGGTTGAATTGAGCAAAGCGGCGGCATTGTCGCTCGGAATTTTATTTATCGTTTATGGAATTTTCAGAATATACAGGGCTGTCAAAGGCATCCGCAATCAGGATTATTATTAACTTCTTTCTGTTTTCGGCAGTTGCTTTTCAGTTTTCATCATGCAAACACAGCAACAAAAAAGTAATCAGCCACAGCGAAGGCGAAATGACGATTTATGCCGATCCGTCCAATCAGAGTCTGCTCCAGGCACTGACCGACATTTATGTGATGAAATTTCCTAAGGTGAAATTCAACATCATCTACAAACCTGAAAATCAAATCCTGAAAGATTTGATCGACACCACCGCTTATGCCGCATTTATCAATCAGCCGCTGACCGACGAGCAGACCGAATTTATTCGTCAGCAAACAGATGTAACGCCCAGATCGACGCTGCTTGCTTATGATGCGGTTGTATTTGTGACTTCGCCCGAAAATCCGATTGATTCGGTAACTTTTGATATGCTTCGGCAGGGAATCCTGGCCGAAGACGGAAAAGTTATTTTTGACAACGGAAATTCGGGAAATTTCAATACGGTGAAGGAAGTGCTCGATATTGAAATCCCAAAAGGAAAATCGATTCAGGCACTTCAAAATTCTGATGAAGTCATTGAATTTGTCCAAAAATCAAAAAATTCGATCGGTGTGATCGGTCTGAACGAAATCAGCGAACCCGACAGCAAAAGAGCAAAAGAAATCCTTTCAAAAGTCAAAGTGCTTGCTGTCATCGACAAAAACAATCAGTTGCAGCAACCGACTGTTCCCAATATACTCGCTTTGAAATATCCTTTTTTTAAAGGTGTTTACTTTATCGTCAGAGAAGCCGGTTTTGGTATCGGCAGCGGATTTTCTCGTTTTGCAGGCTCACAGCAGGGGCAGCTGATTGTCGGAAGAGAAGGTTTGCAGCCCAATTATCTGTATCCGCGTCAGGTTCAGATCAATCTGCAACCGATTCAATGAATTGTTGATACTTGGTTAATAGTTTTTAATTCTCCTTAACCTTAACCTGCCGAAAATATCTTCATATTTATCCAAAATGAATTATTTAGATAAATGAAAAAGAAGATTTTTGTGCTTGACACCTCTGTCATACTGTTTGACCACAAGTCAATTCTGAATTTTGAAGAACATGACATCGTAATACCCATCACCGTCCTGGAGGAACTCGACACCATGAAAAAGGGCAATGACACCAAGAATTATGAAGCCCGCGAGTTCATCAGATTTCTGGACAAAGCATCAAAAGATTATCCGGTGAAGAATTGGATTCCGTTGCCGGGTGACGGAAGAGGCGCTTTCAAAATCGTGATGGAAACCAACGGACTGACCAAATCTGCAGTTAAAATTTACGGTTCTGAATCAAACGACAACAAGATTCTGAATACATGTATGATTGTCGCAAAAGACGAACCCAAACGCGAATCGATACTGGTTTCAAAAGATGTCAATCTGAGACTGAAGGCAAAAGCAATCGGAATCAGAGCAGAAGATTATGAAACCGGAAAGATTCTGAATGTTGATAATCTGCCGACCGGTATCACGACTTATACCGATTTTGATCAGGAAATCATAGACAATCTTTACAAGGATTTTTCGATTCCGCTCGATGTGATTCAGGACAAAATGGAAATTTATCCGAATGCCTATTATATATTACAGGGAGACAAATCTTCATCGCTCGCCTATTACAATCCGTTTGAACAGCAATTGGAAAGGGTGAACAAACAGACGATTTTCAACATCAAACCCAAAAATGCGGAACAGGCTTTTGCGATTCATGCGATTCTGAAAAAAGAAATCAAACTGATTGCGCTGCACGGTGTGGCGGGAACCGGTAAAACACTGATTGCACTTGCGGGTGCGATGGCACAGAAAAGAGATTTCAAACAGATTTATCTTTCCAGACCGATCGTTCCGCTGAGCAACAAAGACATCGGGTATCTGCCGGGCGACATCAAATCGAAGATCGATCCGTATATGCAGCCGCTTTGGGACAATCTGAAATACATACAGTATCAGTTTGACGAACAGGACAAGGAATACAAACAAATCAATCAGATGGTGGAACAGGAAAAACTGCTGATTACACCACTTGCCTATATCCGGGGGCGAAGTCTTTCTGATGTAATATTTATTGTGGACGAAGCTCAAAATCTGACGCCGCATGAGGTGAAAACCATCATCACACGGGCGGGTGAAAACACAAAATTCATCTTCACCGGCGACATCAAACAAATCGACACACCCTATCTGGATGAGCAGTCAAACGGGCTTTCGTATCTGGTAGACAAGGTTCAGGGTCAAAAGTTGTTTGCACATATTCAACTGATTAAAGGTGAGAGAAGCGAACTTGCCAATCTGGCCAATGAGTTATTGTAGTTATCCACAAAAGGGCTGTTGAAAAAATCCGAGGAACGATGTCCATAATTTTGGTTAAGTTATCAGATACTTATATATTTGCCCGTTAAAAAATTCTTAATAAGACAGCAAATATGAGAGGTAAAGGGCTAGTTATTGGTATCACCCTGATTCTGGGAATTTTGTCCATCAGACAGTTAAGTTACACCTGGTATACCAATAAGGTAGAATGTGAAGCTTTCGAACATTCGAGAAATGATCTGGAAGAACAAATCGTACTGGACAGTTTGGCAAATGATACCCTGAATCTGGGAATCATCAAATACAACTATCGGGACGCAAAAAACAAAGAGATTAAACTGGGTCTGGATTTGAAAGGAGGAATCAGTGTGATTCTTCAGGTTCAGGTGCGCGACCTGCTTGAGAATCTTGCCGATCATACAAAAAATCAGACATTCAATGCTGCACTTGACTCAGCCGATATCGCTCAGAGATCGCAGGGAGACAGGGCGTATGTGGATATATTCTTTGATGAATTTGAAAAATTAAGAAAAGCAGGCGGGCAGAATTTAGCTTATTCTTCACCCGAAATCTTTGGAAACCGTCAGAATTCAACACTGATTGAATTCAATTCGAGCGACGAAAAAGTAAAGGACATAATCAGAAAGGATATTGATTCAAAGGTAGAAACTGCCTTTCAGGTAATTTCATCACGTATCAACCGTTTTGGGGTTGTCGAACCGATTATCCAGCGTCTGGGTGGTGCTTCAGATGGTCGTATTCAGGTGGAAATGCCGGGTGAAAGAAATAAAGAGCGTATCAAAAACCTGCTCCAAAGTACCGCAAAACTCGAATTTTGGAAAGTTGAAGCAAACAATCCTCAGGTAAACAGTTTCTTTACAACCCTGAATCCGCAGAAACTGGGTGTGAAAACAGATCTTGAAAATCTTTCTACTGTAATCAACAGCCCGCTGGAAGGAAATTCACTTTTCTCAGTTGCAACCAAAGACACAGCGATCATCAATCAGGTACTCGCTTCACCCGAACTGAAAGCTGCTATGCCGACCGCCATCAGAAATTTTAAATATTTCTGGGCAAACAAACCGGTACAGACAAAAGATGCAAATACAAACGGAAAATATCTTTCGCTCTATGCGCTGAGCGGCGACAAAAACAATCAGCCGCTTTTGCCGGGTGATGTGGTTGAACAGGCAGCCGGCGAAAGAAATGCAAATACCATCTCAAACGAACCCGTGGTTACCATGCGTATGAATGCAACGGGAGCAAGAGAATGGGCGAAAATCACCGAAGAAAACATAGGAAATTCAATTGCAATCGTACTTGACAATATGGTATATTCGGCACCGAATATCAACGAAAAGATTGCCGGTGGGAATTCACAAATTTCAGGTAACTTCACACTGACTGAGGCACAGGACCTTGCGAACATTCTTCAGGCAGGAAGTCTTCCGGCTTCATCCAAGATCGTTCAGCTTGAAGAAGTCGGACCGTCTTTGGGACAGGAAGCAATCAACAGCTCATTGATTTCATTTATAGCCGTATTCCTGCTGATTCTGACCTGGATGATTTTCTATTACAGCCGTGCAGGTATCTATGCAGATATTGCACTGGTAGTAAACATTCTGTTCCTGCTGGGGCTGATGGTCGGACTGTTTGGCGCCACACTGTCGCTGCCGGGTATTGCAGGTATCATCCTGACACTGGGTATGGCGATCGACGCAAACATCCTGATCAATGAAAGGGTAAAGGACGAAATGCTTCACCACAACAAATCACTGAAAGAAGCGGTCTCAATCGCATATACCTGGAGAGGTGCCATCTCTGCGATTGTTGACTCTCACGTTACTTCAATAATCACAGCCGCAATCCTTCTGGCAATCGGAAAAGGCCCTGTAAAAGGATTTGCCATTACGCTGCTTATCGGTCTGGCAATTTCTCTTTTTACTGCAATATTCCTCACCAAATATTTCACAGACAAAAGACTGTCTCAGAAAAAGGAAATGTCATTCTTCACCCATATCACCAAAAACTGGTTCCAGGGATTCAATGTTGACTTTATGTCAAAAAGAAGATTGTTTTACACCGTTTCAATCGCTATTTGTGCATTGTGCATAGCCATCGTATCAATAAGAGGATTTGATTTGGGGGTTGACTTCCAGGGAGGTCGTACTTACACAGTGAGATTTGACAAACCTGTGAGCGCCAGCGATGTGAGATCCAGTCTTGAAAAAACACTGATTGATGATGATGGCCAGTCTTCTGCTCCTACAGTTAAAATATTCGGACCGACAAATCAGGTAAAAATTACAACCAAACTGAAAGCCAATCAGGAATCCACAGCTGTTGACGAAGAAATCAAACACAAAATATATGAAGGAGTCAAACCATTCTTTTCAAATAATATGTCGTTTGATGACTTTGAAAGCGACAAAGTCGAAAATGGTTTAATGTCAGTCGTAAAAGTCGGACCGACCATCGCAGACAGCACAACCCGAGCATCGGTTCTCGCCGTGATTATGGCACTGATTGCCGTAGGATTCTATATTCTTGTCAGGTTCAAATGGCAGTTTGGTGTCGGTTTGGTGGCTGCTGCAGTCCATGACGTGATTGTGATTCTCGGTCTGTTTGCTCTGCTGCACGGAGTCCTGCCGTTCAACCTTGAGATTGACCAGGCGTTTATCGCTGCAATCCTGACTGTGATTGGTTATTCGATCAACGATACCGTGATCATCTTTGACCGGATCAGAGAATATCTGGGACTGTATCCGAGAATGCATTTTGAAACACTGATTAACAAGGCAACCAACAGTACGCTGACCAGAACCATGAACACTTCAATCAGTATGTTCCTGGTGGTACTGATCATCTTCATTTTTGGCGGTGAAACCATCAAAGGATTTATGTTTGCAATGATGATCGGTGTGGTAGTCGGGACTTATTCATCCATCTTTATCGCCTCTCAGATCATGTATGACCTGACCAAAAAGAAAATGCATCGTATCGAGGCAGAACAAAATGCAAAAGCATAAAAAGCTCTTAAAGAAATCATAAGATATGAAAACTCCGAAATTAATTTTCGGAGTTTTTGCTTTATAGGTATTATCTTTGTCAGATGAATCCGTCAGTTTTGTTGCCTGCATTTATCAGTTTCGAAGAAATGACCGTCATTCTTCTGATTGCGGTTGTCATCTTCGGACCAAAGAAAATCCCAGAAATCGCAAGAGGACTTGGTGAAGGAATGAGAGCAATGAAAAAAGCAACCGAAGATATCAAAAGAGAAATTCTGGATTCAGCCGACGGAATCGAAAATCCGGTCAAAGACCTGAAAGACGCAATCGAAGATACCGCAAATGACGTCACCGATTCGGTTTCAAATCCGGTCAAAGACTTCAAAGAATCACTGGACGATGCGGTCGGACCGATAAAAAGAGAATAAGTGGAAGAAATCATCAGACTGGACAAAGAACTGTTTATTTTTCTGAATACACTCGGATCAGCATCCTGGGACGGATTCTGGACATTCCTTTCAGAAAGAACTTATTGGATTCCGTTTTATCTCCTTTTGCTTTGGCTGCTTTATAAAAATTTCGGGTCGAAAAAAACTTTTCTGATTCTCGCACTCACCCTTCTGATGGTACTTGCCACAGATCAGCTGACCGGTCTGATCAAAGGCTGGACACAAAGGCCAAGACCCTGTTTTACACCTGAATTTGAAGGAATTATGAGAGGCGTCGGTTGCGAAAGAAGAGGCAGATTCGGATTTACCTCGGCACACGCCTCCAATCATTTCGGAATTGCACTGTTTCTCGGTCTGGTTTTCAGATCCAAAATCAGATGGATGATCTGGCTGCTGCTGATTTGGGCTGCGCTCATTTCATACAGCCGGATTTATCTCGGCGTACACTTTCCGCTCGATGTCATTTGCGGAAGTCTGATCGGACTGACTCTGGGCTCTCTGTTTTATCTAATTTACAAAAAGATTTCCGAAAAATATTTTCACGAAACCGAAGACTGAAAATATCTGAATGAACCTTATTTGTTCTTCATTTTTTTGTGTCTTTTCTTCAAAATCTTCAGCACATCTCTGAGCCTGAAACCACGCGCATGAATCGCCATCAGATAATAAAAAAACACATCGGCTGCTTCTTCCAAAAAATTCTCATCACTCCCCTGTTCTGAAGCAATCACCATCTCAACCGACTCCTCGCCCATCTTCTTTGCAATTTGAGAAGTACCGCGCTGAAAAAATCTTTTGATCTTATTCTCGGGCGCGTCAGGTCGTTTCCCCCTTTCAATCCTTTCCTCCAACTTTTCAAGATAGGGAAAAGGCTTTGTTGGCTTTTCGGACTGATTTGAATTCTCCATCGGATTTTACTGAATTGTAAAAATACCCAAAATTTTTATTCTGAAAAATCATTTTTTTGACCGAAATTTAATTTCAGGCAAAATTTCATCAAAAACAGCTTTATTTCAATCCTGTTCATTGACCCGAAAAGATTCAATTTTGTATATTTGGGTGTTTAAATTTAAAATGATTCCAAATGAGTATTATCACACAAATCCACGCAAGGCAAATCCTTGATTCAAGAGGAAATCCGACCATTGAAGTCGATGTAATAACCGACATGGGCTTTATGGGAAGAGCCGCAGTTCCGTCCGGCGCATCAACCGGTGAATACGAAGCAGTAGAACTTCGTGACGGCGGTAAAAATTATATGGGAAAAGGTGTTCAGAAGGCTATTGACAATGTCAATGAAAAAATCGCAAAAGAATTGCTTGGATATGATGTGCTCGATCAGGTACTGATTGACAAAACAATGATCGAACTCGACGGAACCGAAAACAAATCAAATCTCGGTGCAAATGCAATTCTGGGTGTTTCACTCGCAGTCGCACATGCTGCAGCCAGCGAACTCGGCTTGCCGCTCTACAGATATGTGGGCGGAACCAATTCTAAAACTCTTCCGGTGCCAATGATGAATATTGTAAACGGAGGTTCGCATTCTGATGCACCAATCGCCTTTCAGGAATTCATGATCATGCCGGTCAAAGCCGAATCTTTTGCAGATGCGCTCAGAAAAGGATCCGAAATCTTTCATCATTTGAAAAAAATCCTTCACGACAGAGGCCTTTCAACCGCAGTCGGTGACGAAGGCGGCTTTGCGCCTACTTTTGAGGGAACTGAAGATGCACTCGACACCATTCTGAAAGCAATTGAAAGTGCAGGCTGTAAAGCCGGTGATGAAATCATGATTGCATTGGATTGTGCCGCTTCTGAATTCTATCACGACGGAAAATATGATTATACAAAATTTGAAGGAAACAAAGGAGCCGTCAGAACTTCTTCAGAACAGGTTCAGTATCTGAAAGAACTGACTGAAAAATATCCGATCATCTCCATCGAAGACGGAATGGACGAAAATGACTGGGACGGCTGGAAAATGCTGACCGACGCCATCGGACACAAAGTTCAGCTGGTCGGAGACGATCTGCTGGTGACCAATGTAAAAAAACTGAAAAAAGCAATCGAATCAAAAACTGCAAATTCAATTTTGATCAAAGTCAATCAGATCGGTACACTGACCGAAACGATTGACGCAGTTCAGATGGCGCAAAATGCAGGATACACAGCGGTGATGTCACACAGATCCGGCGAAACCGAGGATACGACCATTGCCGATCTGGCAGTAGCCTTAAACACCGGTCAGATCAAAACCGGCTCTGCTTCAAGGTCTGACAGAATGGCAAAATACAATCAGTTGCTGAGGATCGAAGAAATCCTTGACGAATCGGCTGTCTATCCGCAATTCTCAGCTTTCAAAGTGAAATAATTTTTTAAAAAAAAGACTGAATTCATTAGGAAATTTCAATACAATTGGCTTAAATTGCTATCAAACAATAAAACAAATGTCAGCAAAATCAAAATTTAGTTATAACGGCTCTGAAGTTGAGCTGGAAATGGGAGTTGGTAGTATGGACGAGAAGTACATAGATTTCTCACAATTCCGTTCTCAAACCAACGGGATTATCACATTGGATCCCGGTTACAAAAACACAGGCTCCTGCAAGAGTGAAATTACATTTTTGGATGGTGAAAAGGGAATACTGATGTATCGAGGCTATCCGATCGAACAGCTTGCAGAAAAATCAAACTTCGTAGAAGTGATGTATCTGCTGCTCAAAGGAGAACTGCCTACAGCCAGTCAGCTGGCGGCATTCAATGACGACATCAAAGAATATGATATGGTGTCCGAGGATGTTACAAAAATCCTTGCCGCTTTTCCGAGTTCCGCCCACCCGATGGGCGTGCTGTCCACACTGACCAGTGCGCTGACCGCATTCAACCCGAAGGCGGTCAATGCAAAATCTCCCGAAGATATGCACCGTGCTGCGGTTACACTGATCGGTAAATTTGCAGTTCTGGCTTCGTGGACTTTGAGAAAAATGAAAGGTCTGCCGCTGAACTATCCGGACAGCAAATTGGGGTTTGTTGAGAATTTCTATCAGATGATGTTCAAACGTCCGAATCGTGATTTTGAAATGGATCCGATCGTAATCAATGCACTTGACAAACTGCTGATCCTGCACGCCGACCACGAACAAAACTGTTCAACTTCCACTGTCAGACTGGTCGGTTCTGCACATACCGGACTGTTTGCATCAATCTCTGCGGGTGTTTCCGCACTTTGGGGACCGCTTCACGGAGGTGCCAATCAGGCGGTAGTTGAAATGCTCGACAAAATCAAAGAAGACGGCGGAGATGTTCAGAAATGGGTCAACAAAGCAAAAGACAGAAATGACGAATTCAGACTAATGGGCTTTGGACACAGAGTTTACAAAAACTTTGACCCGAGAGCAAAAATCATCAAAACAGCTGCCGATCAGGTTTTGAACAAATTGGGTGTACACGATGAATCACTCGAAATTGCAAAAAAATTGGAAAGAGCCGCTTTAGAAGACGATTATTTTGTAGAAAGAAAACTGTATCCGAATGTTGATTTCTATTCGGGACTGATTTATCGAGCATTTGGAATTCCGACAGAAATGTTCACCGTAATGTTTGCAGTCGGAAGACTTCCGGGCTGGATTTCACAATGGATTGAAATGAGAGAAAACAACGAACCGATCGGACGCCCGAGACAGATTTATACCGGCCATCCGAAAAGAGACTTTGTAGATATTTCGGACAGATAATCCCAATCAAAAAAAGGTCTGATTTGCTTCAGACCTATTTTTTTGTTTTTTTGAATAATTTTTTGAATCAGAGAATAAAATATGACCATTTCTGAATTAAAATCACAATTGAAACTGCCTGTCATCGTATCGCCGATGTTTATCGTCTCAGGTACCGGAATGGCGGCAGAATGCTGCAAAAACGGAATCGTCGGAAGCTTCCCTTCACTGAACGGAAGACATACCGGGGATTTTGAAAATATGCTCAATGAAATTACAACCGAGCTCAATCAATACGAAAAAGAAACCGGCAAAAAACCGGCTCCATACGCAGTCAACCTGATTGTGAACAAAACCAATCCGAGACTGATGCCCGATCTTGAAAAAGTAATCCAACACAAAGTTCCAATCGTCGTCACTTCTCTGGGGGCAGTCAAAGAAATCGTGGATGCGGTTCATTCATACGGCGGTTTGATTTTTCATGATGTCATAAAAAAAAGACATGCCGAAAAAGCAGCCGAAGCCGGCGTGGACGGCATCATCTGTGTTTCTGCCGGAGCGGGAGGTCATGCAGGAACAGCACATCCGTTTGCACTGATCAATGAAATCAAAAAATTCTACAATGGAGCAATTGTGATGGCAGGCAGCATAAGCACCGGAAATGAAGTATTGGCTGCTCAGATTGCAGGTGCAGATTTCTGTTATATGGGAACCCGCTTCATTGCAACCGAAGAATGTCTTGCGGTGCCCGAATACAAACAGATGATTATCGACTCAGGCATTGGCGACATCATTTATACCGACGGCGTTTCGGGTGTAAATGCAAATTTCATCATCAAAAGCATAGAAAAAGCAGGTGTTGATCTGAGTCACAAAAAAGAAGAAGATTTTTCAAAACTGACCGGCGAACATGCCAAAGCATGGAAAGACATCTGGTCGGCAGGACACGGAGTAACTGAAATCTCAGAAGTACTGCCGGTCAAAAAGCTGATTGAAAAATTGGAAAACGAATACAAAATGGGAATTGAAAAAGTCAAAATGATCGAATCCGGAATCAATTTTTAAAATAAAAAAATGAAAACCACAAAAGAACTGATCGACTTAATTCAACTCAAACAGATTGACAAACTTCATTTCGAAGGGCACAGCATCACAGTAGGCAGTCCAAATGTGTTTGGCGGTCAGGCATTGGCGCAGGCACTGAATGCCGCTTGCAGAACAGTTCCTGACGACAGATATTGTCATTCGGCTCACGCTTATTTCATATTGGCAGGAAATCTTGAAAAACCGATTCAGTACAAAGTCCAATTGGTCAGAGACGGAGGAAGTTTTACCACCCGTTATGTATCTGCCGAACAGGACGGGAAATCTATTTTTGTATTGGCCACTTCATTTCAAAAACACGAAAACGGATATGAATTTCAGGAAAGTGCGCCCGAAGTTCCTCAACCCGAAGAGTTGTTGAGCTGGTCGGATATCTATGAACAGTCGAAAGGGTTTTTATCCGAAAGAATGAATCATTTTTTGGGAATACCCAGACCGATTTCCTTCAAACCAACGGTGATTCAGAATCCGTTTGACAAAACAGATCTGCCGCCAAAACAGAATATCTGGCTTAAATTCAACGATATAACCAACGAAATCAGCATACAGCAATTTACACAGCTGCTTGCCTACTCATCAGATTACAACATACTGATGACAGCAATTCAGCCGCATGCATCAAAGGCTGCTTATGCAAATACGCAGATTGCAAGCCTTGATCACGCAATGTGGTTTCACAGGATTCCGGACAGTTACAGCGACTGGTTTTTGTACAGCATAGATGTGAAAAGCAATTCAAATGCAAGAGGACTGACGATGGGAAAAATTTTTGACCGAAAAGGAAAACTGCTGGCAACGGTGGCTCAGGAAGGGCTGATCAGAAGAATTGAAAAATAAACACGGAATTGTAATAACAAATCGTTAAAATTCAGATACTCTGAATTAACTTTTTATATTTGTGAGAATTTAAAAAAACGAATACATTTCAAATGGAAATACTCTTCAACTGGCTCATTGCCTTTGTCATCTATAACATTATCTATGGTGCTTCTACCTGGCAACTTTACAAAAATGCGGGCAGAAAAGCATCCGATGCATTCATCCCTTTTTATAATTTCTGGATCGGACTTGAGCTGATGAAACGCCCGAAATGGTGGATCATACTATTTTTCACGCCCATCGTCGCACCGATTATGTGGTGGGTTTATTGGGTTGATTTTGGAAGGGTTTTTGGCAGAAGAACTTGGACAGATGCTATTCTGATGATTGTAACCGTCGGTCTTTATTCTTTTTATTTGAATTATGTGGTAAAGCCTGATTATGAGGGGCCGGAAGAAAGAAAAAACACTTTTATCGCAGCTTTGGTTTTTGCAGTCGTTTTGGCCACACTGGTTCACAACTGGCTGATTCAGCCGATGGTGGTTCCGACCGGCTCCATGGAAAATACAATCCGGATCGGAGATGCACTTTTTGTTGAGAAAGTCAGCAATGGCGTCAGAGTTCCGATGACACCGATCGGGATTCCATTTTCGGAATTCATCAACCGTAAATTATTTATCGATCAGGCAAGACTGCCCTACATGAGACTGCCCGGCTGGCGAAAAATCCGGTCAAACGACATCGTGGTGTTCAACTATCCGACCGACTCTGCATTTTCGGCCATCGACAGAAAAGATGCTTATGTAAAAAGACTGGTCGGTATGCCCGGAGATTCGGTTGAATTTGACAACAGCGTTTTAAAAATCAACGGGAAGGAATTTACCCCAAAAAAAGATGCGCTGGTTCAGCACAGTTATATGGTTACCACAAAAGTCCCGTTCAGCACCCAGATTCTTTATGATAATTTCTCGGTGATCAACGGAGTCGATTACAAAGTAGAAGCCCAGGGAAATAATCTTTTCACCTATATTTTTTATGCCTTGACTTCGGATATGGCCGAACAATTTAAAAATAATCCAAATGTGATTTCAGTCGAACAGAAAATCAGTCCGGTCGGAAGAAAGGATGAAAAATATTACGGAGACGGAAGGATTGACAGCACTTATACAATTTTTCCGCTCGATAAAGACTGGAATCAGGACAATTACGGACCGATTTATATTCCAAAAAAAGGTGATAAAATCAAAATTAACAAAAACAATATCACCCAATATTACAACATCATCAAGATTTACGAGAACAATGATTTGAAGATCGACGGCGACAAAATCCTGATCAACGGAAAAGAAACTTCGGAATACGACATTCAGCAGGATTATTATTTTATGATCGGCGACAACCGAAACCAGTCGCTGGATGCAAGATTTTTTGGTTATGTGCCCGAACAGAATATTATCGGCCGTCCGATAATGGTTTGGGCGAATTTCAACGGCATGTTTGAACCTGCACCAAAGAAATTTATCTGGAACCGCTGGATGACTTCCATCAACAACGGAAATCCTGACAAAACTTCGTACAGATATTATGTGCTTGTTGCGCTGATTCTGTTTTTCGGCTGGGATTTCTGGCGTGCAAAAAAGAAAAAAGAGGATAAAAAATAAACCGGCAGTAAATGATTTTTCCGTTATTTTATTTCGGCCCGATTTCTTATTTCTCAAAACTGACCGATGCTGCTGATTTTCGATTTGAAATCAATGAAAACTTCAGAAAACAAACTTACAGAAACCGCTGTTACATACAGGGTGCAAACGGAAAACTGAGACTTGCCATTCCGATCGAACACGACGGCAGCAGACTGATGAAAGACATCAAAATGTCAGATGATTCCAACTGGCGAAAAGAACATTTCAAATCACTGGTTTCAGCTTATAAAAGCTCTCCTTATTTTGAATTTTACGAAGATGATCTGGCACCTCTGTTTCAGAAAAATAAAAAATTTCTGATTGATTTCAATATCAGCACTTTGGAATTTATTTTCGGGAAATTAAAACTCAATCTGGAAATCGGGCTGACCGAAAGTTATATTGAAAATCCGGATGAGGAAGATTTCAGAAATTATTTCAATTCAAAAACAGAACCCGATCCAAAGGATTTTCCTGAATACACTCAGGTTTTTGGTGAGCGGTTTGAATTTATGCCCGATCTGAGCATATTGGATCTGCTTTTCAATGAAGGCCCGGCTGCCGCAACTTATCTGAAAACTATTGCCGGTTAAACCATAAAAAATTTTCACAAATCATTGGGAGTTTGTAGTTTTATACTTCCAAGAATTTTAAATGAAAAAAAATATCGTTTGTCTGTTTTTATTGATTTTAATCCCTGCACTTGGTCAAAATTCTATTTATAGAAACGGAATGGTCGTCAGTGCACATCCAAAGGCTTCTGAAGTTGGGATTGAAATTTTGAAGAAAGGCGGAAATGCAATTGATGCAGCGGTTGCAGTTCAGTTCGCATTAAGTGTCACTCTGCCGATTGCGGGAAATATCGGTGGCGGCGGTTTCCTGGTTTATCGCTCTGCTGATGGGAATTATGATGCATTGGATTATCGCGAAACAGCACCATCAAAGGCTACTGAAAATATGTATCTCGATTCGGACGGAAATCCGATTACAGAGCTGAGTTTATTCGGTCAGCTTGCATCAGGAGTCCCCGGAACGGTTGCCGGTATGGAAGAAGCACATAAAAAATACGGAAAACTAAACTGGAAAGAGCTTTTGCAGCCGGCAATCGATTTGGCCGAAAATGGCTTTGAAATAACTGATGCACAGGCAGATGAATTCAATTCAGCCTATAAAAACTTTATCAGATGGAATCCTGAAGGAACTGCTTTTACGGTGAAAAACAACTGGAAAGGCGGCGATCTGCTCGTTCAAAAAGAATTGGCAAAAACACTGAAACTGATTCAAAATCAAGGGAAGAAAGGCTTTTATGAAGGTAATACTGCTAAATATATCGTTGATGAAATGAACAAAGGAAACGGAATCATTTCATTTGAAGATTTAAAAAACTACAAGGCTGTCTGGCGAAAACCGGTGGTTGGTGATTATAAAAATTACAGAATTATTTCGATGCCGCCGCCCTCAAGCGGAGGCATTGCGCTGATTTCACTTTTTCATTCGGTAGAAGATTTTCCACTGAAAGATTGGGGATTCCAGCATGATAAAACCGTACAGGTGATGGTGGAAGCCGAAAAAAGAGTTTATGCCGATCGTTCGGTCTATTTGGGCGATCCCGATTTTGTGAAAATTCCGGTCAAAAAATTAATCAGCAAAGAAAATTCTGTTTTGAGAATGAAAAATTTTTCATTTGATCATGCCACACCAAGTTCTGAAATCGGTGCAAGCAATTTTGTCCCCGCAGAAAAATTCCAGACCACTCATTACAATGTGGTGGACAAAGACGGAAATTCGGTTTCGGTTACCACCACTTTGAACGGTGCTTTTGGCTCATTTGTTGCTGTTGAACACGCCGGTTTTTTACTGAACAACGAAATGAATGATTTTTCGATCAAAGCAGGTACACCCAATCTGTACGGACTGACCGGCGGTGAAGCAAATTCAATACAGCCCGGAAAAAGAATGCTGTCTTCGATGACGCCGACCATTATTGAAAAAGACGGAAAACTTTTTATGGCAATCGGAACTCCGGGCGGATCAACCATCATCACTTCGGTTTTTCAATCGGTGCTCAATGTGATTGAATTTGATCAGAACATCAGCCAATCGGTTGCCTCTCCCCGATTTCATCACCAGTGGCTGCCGGATGAAGTTTTTGTTGAAAAAGGAGCAATTCCGGAAGATGTAAGAGAAAGATTGAGCCAAAAAGGATATATATTTGTCGGCAAAAGTCCGTGGGGATGGACTGACGGCACCTGGGGAAGAGTCGATGCAATCATCGTCAATCCCGACGGAAGCTATGAAGGCGGTGCCGATCCGAGAGGTGATGATTTCATTTCCGGCTATTAAATTAAATCATTATTAAAAAATTAAATTTCTCAATGATATGAATAAATTACTGATAAGTCTGGGATTTGCGTTTCTGCTTTCCTTCAGCGCCCATGCACAGGACTCGATTTTGCTGAGAACCGAAAAAGTATGGTACAACGACAGTTTTGAAGATACCGGCGTTTACGGTGTGAATACCGAAAAAGCACTGCAGTTTCTGAAGGAACACAACCGAAAAGCAAATCCGCTGGTGGTGGGAATTCTGGATGGAGGCGTTCAGGCAGATCATATTGATCTGGCTGAAAATATGTGGGTCAATCCAAAGGAAAAACCCGGAAACGGAAAAGATGACGACAACAATGGTTATATCGACGATGTAAACGGTTGGAACTTTATCGGCGGAAAAGACGGTAAAGATGTAGATGGAGACAATCTGGAAAGCGTCAGAGTTTATAAAGATTATATGACTTTGTTCGAAATTCCGGACGCTGAAAAAAGCAAAGAAAACGAAATCAAATTTCCTGAGAAATATGAAGATTATCTGAAACTGAAATCTAAAATTGCAAAGAAACAGAATGAAGCAAAATCGAATGTGACACAATATACCACGCTCAAAGATCAGGTGGACAAAGGCTTTCAGCCGCTGATCGAATTCTTTGGCGATGAACCGATCAATGAAGACAATCTGAGCAAATACCAGCCGACCGAAGAGTCGATGATGGCGCTGATGATGTTTGGAATGACACCAAAAGAGGAATGGGAAGGCAGAACGATGAAACAGATTCATCAGGAAATTTCCGAACAGTTGGGTGAAGGAATCGAATATTTTCAATCTCAGCTTGATTATCACTACAATCTGGATTTTGATTCAAGAGGAATCGTTGGCGATGATTACAGCAACAAAACCGAGAGCAAATACGGAAACAATGATGTGGAAGGTCCCGATGCACTGCACGGAACCCACGTTGCCGGTCTGGTTTCGGCGGTAAGAGGAAACGGAAAAGGAATTGACGGGATTGCAGGAAATTCAGTGAAACTGATGGCTGTGAGAACGGTTCCAAACGGAGACGAAAGAGACAAAGATGTTGCAAATTCAATTCGTTATGCAGTTGACAACGGCGCAAAAATCCTGAATATGTCTTTCGGAAAAGATTATTCGCCCGACAAAGAAGTGGTTTGGGAAGCCATGCGCTATGCAGAGAAAAAAGGTGCGTTGCTGGTAAAAGCAGCGGGAAATGACAATCTGAATATCGACAAGGATATTCATTATCCGACAAATTTTGACGACAACGGAAATAAAATCATCGAATCAATCATTACCGTCGGTGCTTCCAATCCTGATCCAAATGCTTTGAAAGCCAGTTTCTCTAATTACGGCAAAAAATCGGTCGATGTGTTTGCACCGGGAAATCAGATTTTGTCAACCGTTCCGCATGACAAATTCAAGGAACTTCAGGGAACCAGTATGGCGTCTCCGATTACAGCAGGAGTTGCAGCGCTGGTATGGTCGCATTATCCGAAACTGACTGCGGTTGAAGTAAAACAAATTATTATGAATTCGGTCAATAAAAACGAGCAGCTCAAAGACATTTCTGTCAGCGGCGGTGTGATTGATGCCTACAAAGCAGTTCAGCTTGCCGAGGAAATGTACAGGAATAAATAATTCAAATGAACAGGAAAGAATGCGGCAGAATCAATCGCCGCATTTTTTTTATCTCCAAATCCGAAAATCAGGAAAATCAGCAAGTTCGGAAGTTTCAACTTTGACTTCGGTAACTTTTGCAGCCTCCGGCCCGATATGACACCAGGCAATAAATTTCAAAACATCAGACGCCTCACCTTCTGCTTCTGCATAAACACTTCCGTCGGGCATATTCTGAACAAAACCTCTGATGCCGAGTTCGTCTGCTTTTTCTTTGGCTGATCTTCTGTAAAACACACCCTGAACCTTTCCGCCGATATACAGATTTTTATGGATTTTCATTTTTATTGAATGATTTGAATTGTAAATTTAAAAAAGAAGATAAGAGCATTTGGAAAAAATTTTAACCGAGAACCGAAATTGAGAATTAAATTAAACAATCGCTTTTGGATGAATTTTGAGTTACAATTGCCCGAACTGACTCTGATTTTCTTATTTCACCCAAAGAAATCAATCAGAACCGATTCATTTCCAATTTCTTCAATTCATCTCTTTTCTCACCAAAGACCACCATCGGCTGGGAATTGATCGGGTTTTTGAAAATTTCGCAATGAAAATCAAAAGCTTCAGAAATCAATTCGGGTTTAAAAATTGAAGCCGTGTCACCAAAAGCGACAACCTTTCCTTTTTTCAGCAGCAGTATTTTGTCCGCAAATTCTGCAGCCAGACTCAGATCATGCAGCACAAGCACAGCCGAATTTCCGTTTTCTGTAAATTTTCTGATCAAATTCAAAATTTGCCGTTGGTGTCTGACATCCAGATTGTTCAGCGGCTCGTCAAGAAAGATTAATTTATTTGAATTTTCATTTTCGAGTTGTACCAAAACCCGTGTCAGATGAACCCTCTGTTTTTCACCGCCCGACAACTGGTTGTAGTTTCTGTTTTTAAACTGATAAATTTCGGTCAGTTTCATCATCTTCTCTACAATCTCAATATCCTCTTTTTTGGGTTTTGAATCAAAATAGGGATATCTGCCCATCATCACGATATCGACAGTCTGCAGACCGATGTCTGAATTGAATTCCTGTGAAAATTTTGCTTTGTATTGTGCCAGATCAGAATTGTTCCATTCTTCAAATTTTTTATCATTGAAATAAATCTCCCCTCTGTCTGCCTGCTGTTCGTTTGAAAGCACACTGAGCAAGGTTGATTTTCCGGCACCGTTCGGTCCGATAATCACCAGCAGTTCTCCACTTTCCACCTCGACCTTCACACGATCGAGCAGATTGAAATTTCTTTTTCTGAGACTTAATTGTTTTCCTGTGAGCATAATCAGAGTGCTTTTTTAAATCGAATAAGAATGGCAATAAATACAGGTGCACCCAGAAATGCAGTAATCACACCGATCGGCATTTCGGATGGTGCCACCACCGTACGGCTGAAAGTATCTGCACACAACAGCAAAATACCTCCGGCAATTGCCGACAATGGCAATATGATATGATAATTTGACTTGAAAATCAGTCTGAGAATATAGGGAATAATCAGCCCGACAAATCCGATGGTTCCGACAAAGGCTACACAGGCACCAACCATCAGCGCTGTGAAAATTATAATCTGTTTTTTGACTTTCTCAACCGGGATCCCGAGATGGGCTGCATCCTGTTCGCCAAGCATCATTGCATTGAGCGCTTTTCCTTTGCCAATCAGAAAAATATAGGAAATGCCGATGACCGGCGCCAAAATCAGATTTTTCTGCCAGCTGGCACCCGCAAGACTTCCGAGTGTCCAAAAAGTCAGATCTCTCAATTCTTCATCTTCGGTCATATAAATCAGAAAACCGGTGATTGCTCCTGCCATTGCAGAGATGGCAACACCCGCAAGCAGCATGACGACCACATTGGTTTTTCGCTGTACGGTTGACATACGGTACACAAAGACCATCGTCAGTATAGCGCCGATAAATGCCATCAGGCTGATCAGCAGACTATGCAAAAATTCCGGCAGGATTTGCCGAATGAAACTTCCGAGCACGATTGCAATTGCAGCAAACAGCGAAGCACCTGAGGTAACTCCGATCAGACTCGGTGTGGCAAGCGGGTTTTTAAACATCCCCTGCATGGCTGCACCAGAAACAGCAAGTGCACTGCCAATCAGCATCGCCATGACTACTCTGGGAAGTCTGATTTCCGAAAATACATACCAGTCGCCGGAATCAGAATTATTCAAACCTAAAAATCCGTTTTTGATCATACCGAAAAATGAATCATCCTCAAATTTATAAACACCCATTGTCAGGGCTACCAGCCCCAATATGACAAGAGCCGTCAAACCAAGAATTATATAAGCACCAAGCCTATTTTGCATAGGTTTTCAAATTCTGATTCAAACTGTAAGCAGCCTGACCAAGTCTGGGGCCGAGTTCCGAAAGCAATGAGCTTTCCATACTGATGACCGCCTTATTTTTGAATGCATTGGTTTCTTTCATTCCCGGAACGTCAAACAGCCCGTTTTCGCCGCCAAGACTCTTAATCCCCGAATCAAACATCAGGATAACGTCCGGATTGTTTTTTACCAGTCCTTCGGGGGTCAGCGGTTTCATATTTTCAATATCCGCAGCCGCATTTTCGGCACCTGAAAGTTTGATCAGTTCGTCAATCGAAGTTCCGCTGCCCGCCACCTGCATCAGCCCCGTGCCTCTTGCATACACAAACAATACCTTCGGTTTCTTTTTCAGTGTCTCCACTTTGGCAAGATTTGAATCAATATCATCAATCAGATACTGATAATCATGATTTTTTGTGAATTCAGAAACAGTTGCGATTAATTTTTTTGCATCGTCGGCCGTTTTGCTTTTTTCAATCAGTATCACTTTCACACCTGCATTTTCAAGCGTTTTTACTTTCTCCGGATCCAGCTCGGAACTGCCCGCAAACACTATATCGGGTTTAACGGAGAGCAGCGCTTCGGGGCCAACCGTCCAGGGCGGTCCGAAATTCTTAACCGAATCGGCTACCCACTGCGGATAAACACTGGTGGCATCACGTCCGACCAGTTTACCGTCAATGCCCAATTCGGCAAGGATTTCAGTAACAGCCGCATTCAATGAAACAATCCGCTGTTCTGTCGGCTGTGATTTTTCGGCAATCTGATCTGTCGGTTTATTTTTATTGCTGCAACCCGAAATGACAAAAGCAAAAATCAGAGCAACTGCGATTAAATTTGTATTTTTCATCGATCAAAAAGGTCTTTAAATGATGTGAAATCACAGAACAGAAAATCTCTTCCGTGATTTCACAAATTCTAATTCATTGAAGATAAATATCAGGCTTTAAATCCTTCCACATGCTGTGAAAGCAACTCTCTGACTGCCCTTTCAGCTTCGGTTTTATCAAAACTTTCACCGGTGAATTTATCCGCCAGTTTGAACTGCTCCATATACAGTTTTTCATCTTCAGTAATTTTGATTCTGTCATTTTCGGCAATGAAATCAAGCCAGGTTTTTTGAACAATCGCCCAGAAATCTTTTTTGCTGTTCCACCACTCTTGAGCAAATGATGCATCATAATTTTGAACGGTAAAGGTTTCAAGACCTTTTTCAAGGCAAATCAGTTTTTCGGAACCGTCCTGATTTTTCAGAATTTTCTGATTGTCCTGTTCAATTACCCAGTCTCCGTTGTCAAAAATTTCAATATGCGAAAATCTTCTCAGCAGATTGTAATCGCTTCTTTTTGTAATTTCGCGACGCGGCAAGGCTGAATCAGCACTGCTTTCCCAGAAATGTCGCCCATCTGCATGAATCCAGGTACCGCGGCCTTCGTATCTCGGACAGTCATCGACCTGATATACTTTTTGTGTCCAGGTTCCTCTTGCCTCTTCTTCGCTGATCTGAACTTTTTCCCATTCATGGTCTTTGATCAGACTCAGAAATTCACGGTTTTCATAAATCCAATCCTGACGCCAGTGTTTGATAACCATTTTGTCAGCCACATAAAGTATGTGCTGCAGCGAGATTTTGTCTTCTGAATTTTCAAGCAGCAATACCACTTCTTTTGCTTCAGAAAATTCTCTGTCATGGTACTCGTAATTTTCGTCGGGTGCAAATGTTTCTGCAAATTTGAAACTCACTTTATAATTTCCGGCAAGCGAACAAATCAGTTTCCTCGCCAATTCCTTTCTTTTGATATTCAGAATATCATCTACCAATATTTCCATAATTTATCTAATTTATTCATTTATTATTTAATTCCAAGTCTGTATGCCGAATGACAATTCACACAGCGGCCGGTCAGTTCTGTCAGCTGAATCTGTACGGTTTTCGGGTTGAAATTGGTTCTTGCCGAATCCGCCATAATGTCGAACAGTTTATGGGTCGGCTGTCCCATTTTCAGAAATTCCTTTGGAACCGACTGTACCAGCTCTTTGGGAGGATTGACCGAAGTACCGCTTTTTTCGCCGGCTTTGATGATCTTTGACGGATCATTTTCAACAATTCCCTCATTGATCAGATGGATGCTTTCGACAAACTGTCTCATCTCACTCAGTATAAATTCTTTGTGTTCGGGCAGCAGCTCAATTTCAATTCTTGTGTCGCCTTCCATTCTGTATGACGGTTTTTCTTCCACGGGTTTGAAAAACAGAAACAGATTCAAACCTACAGAAAGAAGAAATCCGATCAATAATATTTGGGTCAATTTCATTGCTTTTGTTTTTAAAATGTATAATGGATTCCCACCATAAAATTTCTTCCGATTCCGGGTATATAGTTGGTCGCACTTTCTTTGGTCGCACCCTGCTGCTGCATTGGAGGCGGAATCATGGTGGCATCGCGCACCAGATAGCTCGACGCATAAACCTTGTCACTCAGATTTCTACCTTCCGCATAAATTCCCCAGCGTTTTTTCTGAAATCCGATTCGGGCATTGAGCAGCGTATAAGGATCCTGATACAATTCGTTGTGATGATCGATCGGTGTTTTATCGGGCAGTGATTCGATATTGAAATTCAACAACAGACCGATCGGGTTTTCATACTGAATTTCACCGATGATATAATGTTCAGGAATCCCGGCAATCCGATTGTTTTTGTAAGTGCCTTCTTTGAAATAAAAATCGCTGTAGGTATAGGAAACACCCAATTTCAGGAAGTCGTTCGACCAGATTATATTTTTGAGGATATGGCTCTGAACACCGACTTCAATTCCGCGGTGGATGGTTTTTGATTCGGAATTGATCGTCTGTCCGGTGATACCATTGATATCTGTCAGCGCAAGCAGTTCATTTTCAAGCTGTGAACTGTAAATCGATACATCCCAGCTGAGCAGATCGTTTTTCAGTTTTCCGGACGATCCGATTTCAAAGGTCAATGCGGTCTGATCATCCAGATCGGCGGCTTCAATCGTATTCGGACTTGAAACCGGACTGCCGCCTTTCAGATTGATGATTTCAAGAAAAGTAGGCGGTTCGTAGCTTCTGCTTGCATTTGCAAAAAGACGAATATTCACTGTCGGCAGATAAATCAATCCGAGTTTCGGGTTGAATCCGGTATAATCAAATTTTTGATTCTTAATCTGATTTCCGGAAACATAATTGGTCTGACCGTTGCCCCAGCTGAACACCGGACGGCTGGTAGGATCATCATCGGCTGCATCAACTTTTCTGGTGTCATGACTAAGCTGTATCGCTGCATTGACCATCAGTTTCGGACTGATTGAATATACATCGCTGATATAGACCATCTGTTTGGAAGCATTCAGATTATTTCTTGAAAACAGACCGAATTTCTCGCCTCCTTTGTTGATGTAATGACTTGCATGGATTGATCCGAACTGAAAATCGGCACCGACCGTCAGACTGTTTTTTCCGGTTCGGTTTTCATACACCAGATTCAGACCACCGTCATTGCTCAAAAGACTTCTTACGCCTTCTGCAATCGGAAAAATAAATTCATCGTCTGTATACTGATAATACAATGTGCTTCGAATCAGATTGTTTTTGTTGAATTTATAAACCGATTTGTTTGCCATTCTCAATATCTGAGCCGCTCTGCCCGGTTTGTCCACCTGTACGTTGGGTCCTATATTTTGAGGCGTCATCTGCCCATTGACCTGTTTCGGATTGTCCAAATACTGTGCTTTGGTGAGCGGTCCGGCCACGTCAAAATCAAGATTGGTGTAATTGACCAGCAGTCTGGATTCAAAATTATCATTGAATCTGCGTCCGATGTTCATCAGTGCATTGTATCGTTTTGATGAATTGTAATCTCTGAAACCGTCGCTGATATTGTAGGAAAGCGAGAAGAATCCGTCATTTCTTCCACTGACAAAACCAGATGAAGCATTTGCATTGAAAGATTCAAAACTTCCGGCTTCTATTTTTACCGATAAAGGTGAAGCATTGTAACCGTTTTTGGTGATGAAATTAATTGCACCACCAAGCGTCGAACTGCCGTATTTCAGTGCATTTGAACCTTTGAATACTTCTACCAGATGAGAAGCCTGAGGTTCAATCACACCGATGATATAAGAGCCGTCGGTCTGGTTCACCGGAATGCCGTCCTGCAGGATCATCACTCCCCTCGCCTGCGGGTTGCTCTGTATGCCCGAACCTCTGATGTTGAGTCTCGGCTGGTCGTTTCCGCCAAAAAATTCCTGAATGATCACACCCGGCTGATTGCCAATCGCATCTTTCAAAGTCTGCGAAGGCTGCATTCTCAGCACATTCAGATCGACGAGTTCGACTCCGCCCGGAATCAGGCCCAGTTCTTTTCTAATGCTGTTTTTTGAATTGGTCACCAGGCTGGGATTGTCGCTGATGACAACTCCTTCAAGTTCAACTGCCGTATCAGAAAGGCTAAAGTTTACATAGGTCACACGGTTTTCATTTCCCAAAAAACTCACATGAAACTGCTGTTCAAAAAAATCGGTTTTTCCAATCTTCAAATCGGTTTCTTTGGTTGGTACACTGATCTCAAAATTTCCGTTTGCATCGGTCAGTACCGAAACTGATGAATCATCCGAAAGCTGTACGCTTGCACCGGCAACAGCTGCGCCGGCCTCGTCCGTCACACGACCCTGAATCTTGTAGTCAAATGTCTGTGCACTGACCGTTACCAGCGGCAGGATCAGCAGAATCAGACTTGAAAATTGACTTATATATTTCATGATTATTATTTCAATTAGATTGTTCGTGATTTTTCCGGAACCGGCTTGGAGTCAGTCCGAATTTTCTTTTAAACGCAGTCGTAAAATGCTGCGGGTTTTTGTAACCGATGATTTCAGATATTTCTTTGATATCCGATTTTGTTTCTGCCAGTAATTTTTGCGCATTTTCCATTTTGGCATCGCTCCAAAAACCGAATACGGTGGTTCCAAACAGTTCCTTGAACTCTTTTTTCAGCGTATATTCATTTGTCCCGACGATTTGTGCCAGTTCGGGCAACGAGTGGTTTTCGTTGAGATGTTCCAAAATAAAACTTCTTACCTCATACATCTTTTCGGCATCACCGGGTCTGACCGTAGGCAGCGGATTGCAGATGGTACACAGTTCACCCAGCTGAAAAGAAAGCAGTTCGATTACTTTTGCTTTCAGAAAAATTTCTTTGATCGACTGATTGTCGCCCGAACGGCTGATGTCTTCTATCGCTTTCAGTATTCTGTGGTTAATTACTCCGTGTTCTTCTCTCAACAGCGAAAAATCAGTTTGATTCATCCTTTCATTGAATCTTTCAAAGATTTCTTCTCCTCTCGGAAAATAAGTTTTGAACAGTTCTGGCGACATACCGATATAAAAGACCTCGTATTTTCCGCTATTGCATTTGATTTTTCCTTTTGAAGGATTCATATAAATGATATTGTGAGAACTCGCCTTCAGATTCAAATTTTTAATATAGTCAGTGTCCAATACAGAATCTCCCCGCAAACTGAAAAACAGAATAACGGTTGGAGAATTTGCAATAAATGGAATACTGGTTTCGGCAGAAATCATCAGACTGATGCGCATAATGTGAATTGAATCAAATTTGATCTCTCTGACGGTACCTTTGCTGTTCGGATCTTTAAAATCCAAAACTCTTTCGGTATATACCTGATCTGCACCCGAATGCATATAAGCATTTCGGCTTGAGGCTTTCAGTCTTTCAAATTCATTGTCATCAGGCATAGTCATTCACTTATGATCAACACTCCGTTTTGCGTAGGTTTTTTAACCTGCTGCGTAATTAACTTAAAATCAATTAAATCGTATTGGATGCAAATATAAATTTATTTTTAATAAGTCTAAATAAACAGCTAAAATCAAAATAAAATGTAATCATATGATTTTAAATAAAATAACAGGATTAGATTTGAATACATGATAACTATCATGGTCAGGAAAAAATTTTAATCATTTCAAAACAAAAATCAAACAAATTCCATTTCCCGTATTTATTATTCCCTATTGCGGAATCCTGCAGGCAGCCGATTGTTCTAATATTGCAGCGTGAATTAAATTTATAATCAGTCTAAATAAAGATTGATTCATAAAATAAGTCAACAGGAATGAGATTTTTATCAATTGCATTAATCGGTTTGGCCGGCAGCTTCATATCGGCTCAGGTCACCGATTCTCTGGATTTCAAAGAACAGCTTGCTCCAGTGGTACTGACCGGTCAGTACAGTCCGCAGTCTGTGGACAAATCGGTATTTGAAGTGGAAGTAATCAGCCGTTCGGATATTGAAAAAATGGCGGGCAATACCCTTGAAGATGTACTGACCCAGAATCTGAATCTGAACATCATGCCCAATCCGGGTGAAGGAAGATCGGGTCTGCAACAGTTTGGTTTTGACTCGGAATACATCAAAATCCTGGTGGACGGAATTCCGATTGTCGGTGATGAAGGCTTTGGGAATTCAATCGATGTTTCGCAGATTAATCTGGACGATATCCAGCAAATCGAAATCATTGAAGGTGCGATGGGTGTGCAGTACGGTTCAAATGCAGTGACCGGTGTGATCAACATCATCACCAAAAAAAGCAGCCGTTACAAATGGCAGATTACACCTTATATACAGGAGGAAACCATCGGCAGCGAGTACAACTGGAAAAACAAAGGAAGACATATACAGTCAATAAAAGTCGGACATCGGATTTCGGACGAATGGTTTGCCGAAGCATCCTATACCCGAAATGATTTCAGAGGTTTGTACGGAGACAGAAAAGGAAGAAATTATGCAAATCCGGAAGATGGAAACGACGGACTGAGAGGCTACGAATGGCTGCCAAAAACACAAAATACAGCCAAAGCACTGCTGAATTTTAAGAAAGGAAATTTCAATGCATTCTACAAATTTGAATATTTTGACGAAAGAACCGACAAATATGCAAACAACGTCAGACTGAATCCGAACAATTCAACCCAGACGATCAATCCGACCGCAAATGATGCAATATACAGAACCGACCGCTATTATCATCATTTCAATGCAAACGGAAAATTGGCGCAAAGAATGAATTTCAACATTTCGGCATCCATTCAGGAACAAAAAAGAAATGTTGAAAATTACACCTATGTACTGAAAACAGGCGAGCACACCAATACCGACCGCTACGATTACAACACCCGAAAGGGATTCTTTTCAAGAGGAACGCTCAGCAATCTGCTGAATTCGGATCGTTTTGACATAGAAGTCGGTTATGAGTTCGATCACGACAAAGGTTCTGCAAGCGGACTGGCGGAACAGAGTACGGGCGACAATACAAAATTAAATACCATAGACACCTACAGCGGATTTGTATCTTCCGAACTAAAACTGTCTCAACGGCTTTCATTTCGACCGGGCTTCAGATACATCAGTGCCAACAAATTTTCGGATCAGTACGCTTTTTCACTCAGTGGAAAATATCTGTTCAACAAAGAATACGAACTGAGAGCAATCTTTGGAACCGCACCCAAATTGCCCAATTTTGAACAACTGTTTTTCTATCTCGTTGATTCGAATCACGATGTCAGAGGAAACGAGAATCTTTCGCCGGAAAAAGGAAAATCCGCCTTTTTGCATTTGAAAAAAACTTTCAGATTCAACAGCGGAACAGCAAGTATTCAGCCCAAACTGTCATTCTGGTATCTGGATGTGGATGACAAAATCGATCTGATCATTGTCAATACTTCTCCCCTTGCCTACCAGTACAACAATATAGATTTGTACAAAAATTGGGGATTTGCGCTGAGAAACAAACTGAGATACGGCAGACTGACCGCCGGTCTGGGCATCAGCTTTTCGGGCGAATCAAAAGTGCTGAACAGCGAAGAAGCCTACAATGATGATTATCTGTATTCGGTTCAGATCAACAGCGAACTATCCTATGAAATTCCGAAATGGAACGCGGTTTTCTCTGCTTATTTCAAATACACCGGACCGCAGTACCAGTTTATCAGCCTACTCGATACAGACGGCAATATCAGCATTCTGAAAGAAAAACAACAGGGATACGGCTGGCTGAATGCATCGGTCAAAAAGCAATTTTTCAACCGTCAGTTTGAAATCAGTCTGGGCGCAAGAAATCTGCTCGATGTAAAAGAAATCAAAACCTCCTCTCGGGCAGAAGGTCATGATGCAGGCAGCAGTTCACTGCTGTTGGGCTACGGCAGATCTTATTTTTTGAAACTTCAGTATAATCTCAATATATAAGAAGATGAAAACAAAAGCTTTATTGATTGCAGCCGGTATATTGCTGTCAGGTCTGATTCTTTTCGGCTGCAGCAGCGATGATGACCTCTGGGGGTCGAATGACTTTGTTGCCGCATTCAAAAATCCGTCAGAAAGTATGAATCCGCAGGAAAATTCAATCGAAATAGAAATCGTTTTTTCAGAAACAGCCGTCAGCGACGGTTGGATCGATATTCAGTTTCATTCGGAAAATCTGGCTTACGGCGATCTCCTGGATTTCACCACCAATCCCGAAGCCGCTCAGGGAACCATCAGAGTACCAATTCAGAAAAACACAAATCACACTGTATTTACGGTCAATCGGCTGACAGAAGTTTTGCCGGATGAAAATAAATCGGTTGAATTCTCAATCGCACAGATTGAAATGCCCGGAAAATTGACCCGTATTCAGGGAAACAAAACCGTACTGGTTTCCTTCTCAGAAACAGCAGCACTCGGCGGAACCCTGACTCCCGAAGTCGGCGGACCAAACGAACCCAATCAGGTATATCTGGAACTGCGCACAAAAATTGAAACCGCAATCAGAAGAGATATCTGGGATCTCGGATTTTATTCGGGCGATCAATTCAGGGTCAAATTGAACACTTCAATGTATATGTTTGCGGGCAAACTCAGTTCGACCGATATCGATCAGGTTTCAAATTCCGAAATTCAGGAAATCAAATCAAAAATGACCTTTCTTGTAGAAGGCTCACAGAATTATGTGGATGATCCGACCGGAGATATCAACGGAACTGCAATTGCAGAAATCTCTGAAAATGACAGTGAAAACTATGTTTATCTGCTGAAATTGGGCAATGAAATCGGAACCGACACACCCGAACCGGGCGGAGTTGCCATTGCAGGTGCCGAAAGAGGTTACAAAAAAATCAGAATCCTCAGACAGGGTGATGATTATATATTGCAGTATGCCGATTTGAATTCAACAACCCATCATCAGACGGTGATTTCAAAATCAGAAGGATACAATTTCACTTTCTTCAGTTTCAATACCGAAAATACAGTGAGCGTTGAACCCGAAGCAAACCGCTGGGATCTGAATTTCACGGTAAAAACTGAAGTAGAAGTATTGCCGGGCGAAGGATACACCGCCTACGGTTATTCGGATTATGTGGAAACCAATCCGCTCGGGAATGTAAAAGCATACCGCGTTTATACCGACCAGTTCAGTTATGATGAATTTTCATTTTCGGACATCAACGAATCGAATTTTGAACTGAATCAGCGAACCATCGGTGCCAGCTGGAGAAAAGTAACGCCTCCTGACAAATTTTTGTACGACAACATTTTTTACATCATCAAAGATGCTGAAGGAAATTATTACAAATTGAAATTCACCGCTTTGGAAAATGAAAATGGTATCAGAGGCTATCCTCAGTTCAAATACGATTTATTAAAATAAACATTAATCATTCAATCAATAAAAATTAATTATATGAAAAATTTAAATTTTCTATTGACCCTTTTGGCGGGCAGCTTATTTATTCAGGCACAGGAAACCACTGTGAACCTGTCGCTCGGTTCAGGTTATTCAAAAAATGTATATTTCCATTTCGATACCGAACACTCTGAAAGCTACGATGTTGCTTCCTGGGACATAGCGTTTTTAAGAACAAGCACTTTTGAATTTGCAGAAAGAATCAATGACGGTCTGGGAATTGAAGTGTATGAAGCATCCAACAATCCGGATGACTATGAGACCGTAAATCCGGCCGATATCGAGAGCTGGACGCAGCTGTTCAACAGCGATACCATGTGGGAAGCGGGTGCATTTGATTTCGGTTCGGCAGAATACGGCTGGGGCGAATACAATCCGGTGACCCACCATGTAAGCGGAACCGTTGTGTATGTTTTGAAGTATGCCAACGGAAGTTTTAAGAAATTTATGATCGATGATTTTTATTCAGGCTATACGTTCAGATATGCAAGCTGGAATGCATCAACTTCAAGTTGGGAAAACGAGCACACAGTAAACCTGCCCAATTCTCAAAACGAAGGAAAACTGTTCAACCATTACAGTCTGACCAACGATCAGTCGGTAATTGCATCACCCGATCTTGCCAACTGGGATTTGGTTTTTCAGACCTATATGACCGATATTGACATTATGTATCCGGTACTCGGCGCACTTCAAAGTCCTAATGTTACCGTCGCAAAAAGCACAAGTACCGATGTGAATACGATTGATGAATCTGAATACAAAGAGGAAATCAACACTGTCGGTTATGATTGGAAATCATTTAACGGCACAGGATACGATGTGGATTCTGACACTTATTACTTCCTGAAATATGCGAACGGCAAAGTATTCCGTTTTCACTTCCTTACTTTTGAAGGATCAGAGACCGGTAATTTTTCGTTTGCTTATGAAGACGTAACCGATCAGATGTCAACCGTGAATTTTGACAGCAAAAATTCTTTGAGCGTGTATCCGAATCCTGTAAAAGGCGGAATTTTGAACCTGCTCTACGAATCCAATCAGTCACAGCCTGCAAAAATTGAAATCTACAATATGGCAGGAAAAATGCTGGTTCAGCAGCAGCTGCCCGCAAACGGATATTTCAACCATCAGATCAATCTGAGCAGTCTGCCCAAAGGTGTTTATATACTGAAATTTAATTCGGGAAAATATTTTGATTCCCAAAAAATTGTTGTTCAGTAATCAGTCAAAGAATTTAACGAATTTATAATCTTTTGTATTTAGTTTTACAAAGGGCAGTTTGAAGTGATTCAGACTGCCCTTTGTTCTTTTGCTGATTGCACCGAATTGCCTTTGTCCAAAAATGATTCAATCTGAAATTCTTGGTCAAAAATAACCGAAAACAGTCAGTGGAATTTTGGGATTTATCATTCGCCTTTCTTATAATCATTCCTGCAACAAACTTGGGTGGGAAGTTGGGAAACAAATCGATTCAGATGATAAAACTTTATGTATTTTTGTTCGTTATTTGAAAGCCATGTTCAAACCTTTATTCTTAGGTATTCTCATATTTTCACAACTGCTGTGCGCACAAACCAAAATCACCGTAATGGATGGATTTATGGAAGACCAGCCGCTGCAGGGCGTGTTTGTAATTGACAATGAAAATCGAGAATTGGGGCAGACCAATTCCAAAGGAATTTTTACAGTCGCTCCGGGAATCAATCATATTTCGCTGGTTCTTGACGGTTACCAGGAAAAAAAACTGTATTTGTACGGTAAGGACATCATCGTACAGCTTCAGCCCATTTCCATTGAACTCGAAACCACGGAACTGGCCGGGAACGACGAAAAAGCAAGAGAAATCATCAGACTGGCGATTACAAACCGAAAAAAAAACAGCATTGAAAATTTGAAAACCTACGAATACAAAAGTTATTCAAAATTTCTGGTGACCGCATCAACCGATTCGATGCCCTATATACTTTTTCCAAAAACAAAAAGCGATTCGAGTTACAACGATGTCCGCCGGCTGCTCGAAAGCAGCCACCTGATGCTGGGCGAAAGAGCCATGAATCATAAATTTTCCGAAAAGTACGGAATCAAAAACATTGTAAAGGCAACACGGGTGTCGGGCACCAAACTGCCAATGTACGAATTTGCGGCAATGCAGCCGATCTCGACCAATTTCAATGAAGACAAATTCAAATTCTTTTTCAGAGAATTCATCAATCCGATTTCAAATTCAGGTTTGAGGGAATACAGATACCGGATTGCAGGAACCGATTCGGTGGAAGAAAAGGAAGTGTATATGATTGCATTTTTCCCATTGAATCAGACCAACCGAAAACAGAAAATCAAAGGTTATCTCTGGATTGAAAAATCAAGCAACGCACTGGTCAGATTTTATGCCGAAAGTCTTTCAGAAACCAATGTAGCCGAACTCGAAATGGATTGGACAAATTTTGAAGGTTACTGGTTTCCCAAACAGCAGCGGCTCAGAATGGACGGCGGAGAAATCAGCTATCCGACGGTGAAAGATTCGATTCTCGCCGACGGTTCAACGAAATTAGACACCATCAAAAAGAAAGAAAAAGTCTGGCTTCATCTCACTTCTTCGTACAAGGACATTGAATCACCGGTTGAATTCAAACGAAAGGAATTCAAGGGATATTCAAACGAAATCGATCTGGAATCAATGGAAGATTCTGACCGTACACTTGCAGAATACAGGGACGGCGAACTGACCGAGATGGAAGAAAATACTTATGTGAAGATTGATTCCATCGGTCAAAAATACAAGATGGACAAAAACATCAAACTGTTGAGAGTTCTCAGTTCGGGCGGAAAATATGCAATCGGAAATTATGATCTGGACATTACCCGGCTGATTAATTACAACAGTTTTGAAGGTTTCAGGCTTGGTGCAGGAGGCAGTACAAATTATAAATTCAACAAAAATTTCTCGCTCAACGGATACGGCGCTTACGGGCTGAAAGACAAGAAATTCAAATACGGCGGCGGCATTGATGTTTTTGTAAACAAACCTTATTCGGGAAAGATTTTTGCGAATTATGAAAAAGATGTGGAACCCTCGGGGCGAAATTCTTTTGATCTCGAAAACAATTATCTGAAATATCTGACCAATAATTTTGTCAATATTTACAACGACGTTTATTACAGTTACCAGAAAGCGACAGTTGGCTATCAGCAGGATCTGTTTCAAAATCTGACTTTCAGGATTTCGGGGATTTACAGCGAAAAAGAAGCAAAATTCAGTTACCGTTACCAGGAAAACCGGCCGGATGAAAATTTCATTTCGTTTGACACCGAACTTGCCCTGCGATGGGCGCCGAAAGAACAGATCGTCAGAACGCCATACGGAAAAGTCACCATCAGCAGCGGTCTTCCGGTCTTCTATCTGACTGTGAGTCAGGGCTGGAATGTTTTCAATTCAGATTACACACCCACAAAAATCAACTTTATGTACCGGGATATGTTCCGTACTTTTCTGGGCAGAACAAATGTTCAGCTGAGAGCAGGCGCAGTCTATGGCGATACTCCGATTTTCAACCTTTTTGAAGCAATGGGGAATTCAAGATTCCACGACCGGACTTTTAAATATATGGAACTCGCAGGTATGAACAACTTTGAAACCATGCGTCCGGGCGAATTTTATTCGGATCGCTATGTGATGTTCGGAATTTCCCACAAAATTGCAGGTTTCAAATTTCTGGGTGCCGAAATCTTCCCTGATTTCATCTACAAAGGCGTGTACGGCGATATGAGGCATCGTGAAAATCATCAGGATTTTTCTTTCAGAATTCCAAACAAAATTTATCAGGAAGCCGGTGTTGAGATGAATCAGGTTCTCTTCGGTATCCTCGGTGCAGGCGCATATTACCGAATCGGAAATTATGCTTTTGATGATTTTAAAAGAAACTTTCTGGTCAAACTGACTTTGAGACTGAGCTTCTTTTAAAACCTGAAAATGAAATTTTTATAGGCGAAAATTCAGTTTGTTATTCAAATATTTTGCTTAGAAAAGATTTCATTTCATCCCAGGAAGCTTCGTCGGCTTCTTTGTTGTAAGCAACATTCATCCCGAATTTCTTTCCGACCTCAGTCGCTTCGGGATTTGTAAACGAATGAACCGCATCCGGATAATTGATAAATTTAAAATCAACCTCCGCCTTGTCCATTTCATCTTTGAATGACTGAATTTCTTCTGCCGAAATAAAGCTGTCGGCTTCACCGTTCAGAACCAGCATTGGAACAGCATTTGACGATGCTTTCACACCGGTCAAAAGATTTCCGTGAAAACTCACCACGCCTTTCAGCGGTTCACCTTCTCTTGCAAAATTCAAAACCATCGCACCGCCAAAACAATAACCGATGGCAGCCAGCTTGGTTTCATCTGCTTCTTCCAAAGTTTTTGAATGATCAATTGCAGCCTCAAACAGTTGTTTCGCAAAATCCGGGTTTTCATAAATCGGTTGGGTCTGCTGCTGTGCTTTTTCGGGTGTATCCACAAAACCGCCGTCGCCAAACATATCGACCACCACAGCGAGATAACCCAATTCGGCAATCTGATTGGCTCTGTTTTTTGTATAATCGGTGATGCCCCACCATTCGGGCAGAATATAAACAACCGGTCTTTCGCCGCTGATCATCCCGTCATAAGCCAAATGTGATTTGTACTGCTTTCCGTCCACCGTATATTCAATGTCTTTCGTAACAATCAAATCCTGATTTGAATCCTCCACTAACTCTTGCTGTTGATCTTCAACAACTTGAGTGTTATTCTGTTTTCCGCACGAAACAAAAATTAAAAGTCCAAAAGCGGTAATGATGAATCTGTTTTTCATTTGAATTGATTTTAATGAGTGTAAATTTAATGATTTCAAATCTAAATTTTTCAAAATAAAAGCCCGGAATTCCAAACATGACAAAATAAAATTGCCGAAATGACCGGCTATTAACTTTTCGGTCTTATTTTTATGCCAAATTAAAAAAATATGATTCGGAATATTTTTCTAATCTCATTTGTACTGTTTTCGGGCTTTTTGTCTGCGCAGATTGACAGTCTGACGATGGACATGAATTTCAAAACAAGGGCTGAGGGGAACAACGGTTATTCCACACTGATTCCGAAAGGAAAAAACATGAAAACCGATGTGCAGTCGAGAGCAAGAATCGGAATGAATTTTTATTTTGACAAACTCGAACTCAGGGTGGCAGGACAGGATGCCAGAGTCTGGGGCAACACCTCAACAAGTGCACAAAGCGAAAGCCTTTCTTTTTATGAAGCTTGGGCAAAATACAGTTTTACAGAAAATTTCTACCTGAAGGCAGGCCGTCAGGGAATCTCTTTTGACAATGGCCGTCTGATTTGGGAAAGCGACTGGGGAATGTCGGGAAAAACATTGGATGCGCTCCGTCTCGGATTTGATTTGAACAACGGAGCTTCACTTGATGCGGTCGTTACCTACAACAGTCAGTCTTCAAAACGGGACGACAGTCTGGAATACGAAGAGTATATGATTGCTGATGGCGACGAAAGAATAAAAAGCATGCAGCTGATTCATTATCAGAGTTCTCAAAAAAATAATTTTAAATATTCTGCAATCCTGATGAACAACGTGGTTCAGACCGAAGACGGAAGTCATAATTCTATGACTACTGCCGGTTTGGGACTGAAACATCAATTCAGTCCGAACTTTGACGTTTCGGCTTACGCTTATTATCAGTTTGGAAAAAACACTGCGGATCAGAACAAAAACGCTTATGACATTGCACTGACAATGAGTTACTCGCCGGTTCAGGCCTGGAAAATGACTTTGGGCGGTGAACTGGTTTCGGGAACCGAATATGACGAAGATCCGAAAAAGAACAATTCATTCAGTCCGGTTTACGGTACCAGCCATACTTTTAACGGTTATATGGATTATTTCTTTGCACGCAATCATTTCAACAGTTCGGGACTGACAGATCTGAATCTGAAAAACAATATTGATTTGAACAAATTCGGAAATCTGTATCTGGCGGTTCATTATTTTTCGGCGCACCGGAAATTCAGTCCAACCGAAGAAAAATATCTGGGCACCGAACTGGATTTGGTTTACGGAAAAACTTTTGGAAAATACTTTCTGCTGAATTTCGGTTATTCTCAGATGTTTGCATCAGACGGGTTGAAAGCGCTGAAAGGCGTTGCAAATCCAAAAGATATTCAGAATTTTATCTGGATCGGACTAAGTTTCAAGCCGGAGTTTAAACTGTTGTGAAATAAATTTCTAATGTTTAAAGTCGGTTTAAATTTTACCGAAAAAATAATATTTGGGCTGTTTCAACTCATCTCTGCATTATTTTTATGTTCTTTTGCCCGGTTTTTCACTTTTCATTTTTGAGCCATCCGAAATTTCTTCTGCCTTGAATATTTATCTTTGTAAGGCAAATACCTGTTTCAATGAAAATCCTGATTATAGAAGATGAAAAGGAGCTTGCAAAAAGCATTTCGGAATATCTGTCAGACGAAAGCTATTTGTGTGAATATGCCACTACTTTTCAACAGGCGCTGTACAAAATAGAATCCTTTGATTACGACTGCATCTTATTGGACATTATGCTTCCGGACGGCAGCGGGATGAAGCTGTTGGAAACGCTTGAACAAATGAAAAAACAGGATGGTGTAATTATTATTTCGGCAAAAAATTCTTTGGAAGACAAAATCAAAGGTTTACAAATCGGGGCAGATGACTATCTTACCAAACCTTTTCATTTGGCGGAACTTTCTGCAAGAGTTTTTTCAATCATCAGACGGAAACAGTTTGACAACGCCAATATCATTCAGCAGAATGAAATTAAAATTAACCTGATTTCAAAATCGGTTTTTATTCACGGAAAAGAAATCATCCTGACAAAACGGGAATTTGATTTACTGACTTATTTTATGGGAAACAAAAATCGGGTCATTTCAAAAAGCAATCTGGCTGAGCACCTTTCCGGAGATTTTGCCGATATGATGGATAACCATGACTTTATATATACGCACATCAAAAATTTAAAGAAAAAACTCAATGACGCGGGTTATGGCAATTACCTGAAAACGATTTACGGAACCGGATACAAATGGGAAGCATGAAAAACCTGTTACAAAAATCACTCAAACCGCTGACCGTCTTTGCATTTATCGTTTTTGCACTGAGCATTCCGTCATATCTTTTCATGGTAGATTGGATTTGGAGAAAAGAATTGGATGAAAACAATAAAATCATTGCGCAGCGTATTGAAAATGAATTCGGCAAACAGAAAATCAGCAGTGAAAAGCTTGAGGAAAACATTCGTTTTTGGAATGAAATCCAGACGGTGGGCAATCTGACACCGGCAGGCAGGCATATTCAGCAGGACAGTATTTATACGATTCACCGTACCAATCCTTATTCGCAAAAGGAAGCTGTTGACCGTTTTCGGGGATTGAAAACAAATGTGGAAATCAATCATCAGAATTATACACTGGTCATAGAAACCAATGTTGAAGAAACCGAAGAAACCATTCTTTACATTGCTGTTGTTACACTTTTGTTTTTTCTGATTCTGATTGTCGGTTTTTGGGTACTGAACAAAAAATTATCCCAAAAATTATGGAAACCGTTTCGAAATACATTGGAGAAATTAAAATCATTTGAACTGAATGACCAAAAACGGATTGAATTTGAGGAAACAGACACCATAGAATTTGCCGAACTGAATGATACTTTGAATAAATTGATTCAGCACAGCATCTCAACTTACAAAAGTCAAAAAGAATTTACCGAAAATGCTTCGCACGAATTGCAGACACCCATTGCAATCATTAAAAATAAATTGGATGTATTGTTGCAGGACAAATCACTTACCGACAGTCAATATGACATAATCGAGGAAATCAATATGACTTTGCTGCGAATGTCGCGCATCAATAAAAACCTGTTGCTGCTTGCCAAGATTGAAAACCGGCAGTTTGCAGATGTGGAAGAATACGATATGTCGGAAATTATCATGAATTCGGTTGATGAGCTTGAAGATTTCATCAATGCAAAAAATATTTTGACCCAAATCGAATTATTAAATCATCCGAAATTAAAATCCAATCGGACTTTGACCGAAATCCTCGTCAGCAATCTGTTGCTTAATGCCGTTCGATACTCTGAGAACGGCAGTACAATTTCAGTTAAACTGACAGAAAAAAACCTGGTGATTTCCAATTTCGGAAGCCGGCCGCTTGAAAAGGATGCGCTGTTTCAACGTTTCAACAAAGTGTCTGAAAAAAGTCAGGGAAGCAGCCTGGGGCTGGCTATTGTCAAAGAAATTTGCAACAATAACGGCTGGGAAATTGATTATCAGTTTGAAAACAAGCAGCACCATTTTATACTGAACTTTTAACTTCAGAATTTCTTCAGAATTCAGTTTCACCTTTGTCTGTTCAACTTATTACAGACAATTGGATGAAAAACCCAAAAGACAGCTTTCTCAAAGGCAGAATCAAAAGTATCGGATACGCCCTGAAAGGCACATATTTACTGATAACGACAGAACATTCGGTTATCACTCAGTTTTCTTTGGCTGTTTTCTTTATCATTGCCGGGTTTCTGTTTGGGATTACAAAATCTGAATGGATTTTTCAGATTATGGCAATCGGAATTCTTCTGAGCATTGAGGGACTGAACACAGCCGTTGAAAAAGTCTGCGATTTCATTCATCCCGATTATCATAAACAGGTTGGTTTCATAAAAGACATTGCTGCAGGTGCGGTCACTTTTGCCGCCTTGTCGGCTTTGACGGTTATTCTTATTATTTATTTCCCATATCTTTATGAAAAAGTGTTTTAGCAACCGATTTTCTCTGTTTTTATCAGTAGGATTTTTATATCTTATACTTTCATTTCTCACAAGAATTGCTCTCCTTGTGTGGACAGCAAAGGATGTTGATTTCAATCTGATTTATTTTTTACGCTTATTTTTTACGGGTTTTGTTTTTGATTTAACTGTAAGTCTGGCTTTTCTTTCGCCTTATGCCTTTTATTTGCTGCTGTTTCCAAAGAGATGGATTGGTTCATTTGCAGACAGAATATTCACATATTTTTATGTTTTGATTGTTCTTATCATATTCTTTTTCAGCACCATGGCAGAATTTCCTTTTTGGGATGAATTTGGAGTCCGCTTCAATTTTATTGCAGTTGACTATCTGATTTATACTTACGAAGTTGTTTCAAACATCAATCAGTCCTATCCGCTTCCCGTAATTATTGGCGTCCTGCTGGGATTGGTGGCACTTACTTTTTATTTATTCAGAAAATGGGGAATTACAAAAGCTGCATTTTCAAATAAAATGTCTTTTAAATTCAGAGCCATTTATGGAATTTCCGCTTTATCTGCTGCTTTTTTACTGTTAAATGTAATGAAAAATGAACAGGCTGAATTCAGTGGCAATCTCGTAATAAATGAATTGGGAAAAAACGGAATCTTCTCATTTTTTACCGCTTACCGTTCAAATGAATTGGATTATGATACTTTCTATCCCAAACTCAATCAAAAAGAAGCCTATTCGATTTTGAAGAAAAACCTGCTTCAGAGCAATCAGAAATATGGTTCAGACGACTGGGACAACATCATGAGAATTACAAAAGGCGAGAATAATTATCGCCCCAATATTATTCTAATTGCAATAGAAAGCTTCAGCGCCGAATTTTTATCTGCTTTCGGGAACAAAGACGAACTTACTCCGAATTATGAAAAACTGGCTGACAAAAGCATCTTCTTTACCAATATGTATGCAACGGGCACCAGAACGGTAAGAGGAATGGAAGCCCTCACATTGTCGGTTCCTCCCACTCCGGGAAACAGCATCGTAAGAAGACCCAACAATCAGAAACTGTTTTCGGTTGCCACCATCATGAAAGAAAAAAACTATCAGCTCTATTTTATCTATGGCGGAGACGGATATTTTGACAATATGAACAACTTTTTCGGCGGACAGGGTTTCGACATAGTGGATCGGGATCGGGGAAATCCGCTGTCAGACAAAATAGACACCCGTCGTTACAACATTCAGGATGAATATGTGAGCTTTGAGAACGCCTGGGGCGTTTGTGATGAAGATATATACAAACAGGCAATAATCTGTGCAGACAAAAACAATCAGAAAGGAAAACCGTTCTTTCAGTTTATAATGACCACATCCAACCACAGACCCTATACTTTTCCGGACGGCAAAATCGATTTACCGCAGGGCAGCAGAAATTCAGCGGTTAAATACACCGATTATGCTTTGGGGAAATTCATTGACGAAGCGCAAAAGAAAGCCTGGTTTGACAATACGGTCTTTGTGATTGTAGCCGACCATTGTGCAAGCAGTGCCGGCAAATGGGAGATTAACATCGACAAGCATCATATTCCCGCCATTATTTATAATCTGCCCGTTGAACCGCAGAAAATAGACCGAATGGTTTCTCAAATTGATCTAATGCCTACTTTGTTCGGGTATCTGGATTGGAATTACAATACTGCCTTATACGGAAAAGACATAAACAAAATGCAGGAAGGAGAAGAACGGGCTTTTATCGGGAATTACAGGACACTGGGACTTTTGAAAAACAATATTTTCACCCAAATCGATGACAGGAAAAGAACAATACAATACAAGGTTTCCGAGAATGACCAAACACTGTCACCCCAAAACATTCAGGACAAAGAATTGGTGAACGAAACCATTTCATACTATCAGACAGCAAGCGAAAGATTCAAAAACGGAAAAATGAAAGAATAGTATCTTTCAAAAAAATATTTCTGTCCGTTCGGGAAACCGGCAAAATCCGTATCAACACAATTGAAGTAAAGTCACCGGCTTCAGTAAAATCCCCGTGCCAACAACTGATTGCAAATCATTAATTAATTGCTCCAAAATTTAATTTTGCTTCATCAGCATTCGTTTTCCTTATTTATACTCATTTTATATTAAGGCACAAATCATCTTGTTCGTTCCATTTCTCAATACTTTATCTATATTTATTGTGTCAAAATCAATTTTTTTCCATAAAACCAATTGTCATGGAGTCAACCAATATCAACGATCCCGAATATTTTCACAAAGTGGTGGACTGTCAGTATGCCTGTCCGTCGCACACACCCGTTCCGCAATATCTCAGACTGATTGCAAAAGGAAAATTCACCGAATCCTATATGATCAATTGGGATTCAAACGTATTTCCGGGCATACTCGGCCGCACCTGCGACCGTCCGTGCGAACCCGCATGCCGCCGCGGAAGGGTCGAAAAAAAACCGGTTGCCATCTGCCGTCTGAAACGGGTGGCTGCCGACCATAAAAAAGAAGTAAAAAAATATATGCCGCAGGCTCCTTTTAAACCCAACGGCAAGAAAATAGCACTGATCGGTGCGGGACCTTCTTCACTGACGGTGGCAAGAGACCTGGCTCCGCTTGGTTATGAAATCCATCTGTTTGATGACCAGAGCAAAGGAGGCGGTTTTATGCGCAGTCAAATCCCGTCTTTCCGTCTGCCCGAAGAGGTTTTGGAAGAAGAAGTCGGTTACGTCCTTGATCTGGGCATTCATACCCATTTCAATCATTATGTTTCTTCGATGAAGGAAGTTTTGGAAAAAGATTATGATGCCATTTTTGTAGGAACCGGAGCGCCGCGCGGACGCGATCTGCATATTCCGGGAAGAGAAGAAGGCGCAGAAAATATACATATCGGCATCAACTGGCTCGCAAGCGTAACCTTTGAGCATACCGAGAAAATCGGCGAAAAAGTAATTGTACTCGGTGGCGGAAATACCGCGATGGACTGTTGCCGTACCGCACTCAGACTGGGTGGAAAAGATGTGAAAATCGTGGTCAGAAGCCCAAAAGCAGAAATGAAAGCTTCGGAATGGGAAATTGAAGATGCAGAACACGAAGGTGTTCCGGTTTACGAAAATCATGTACCCAAATCCTATGTGGTTGAAAACGGAAAACTCAAAGGAATGATGTTTGAAAAAGTCAATGCTGTATATGACGAAAACGGAAAAAGAAGTTTGATTCCGACTGGCGAACCCGAAGTTTTTATCGAAGCAGATGATGTTTTGGTCGCAATCGGACAGGAAAACAGTTTCCCGTGGATTGAAAGAGACCTCGGAATTGAATTTGACAAATGGGGAATGCCCGAAATCAATGCAAAAACCTTTGCTTCTACCCATAAAAAAGTGTTTTTTGGCGGCGATGCTTCGCTCGGACCAAAGAATATTATTACATCGGTGGCTCAGGGACATCAGGCCGCAATTTCAATTCATTTGCAGTGTGAGGAAATGGACATCAAAAATGACCGTCCCTCGCCTTTTGTCAATCTGAGAACCGTAAAAATGGGAATCCACGAATGGAGTTATGACAGTCAGGTTTCAAACGATCAGCGTTATCTGGTTCCACAGGCAGACAAAGCCGAAACACTGCAGAATATAAAAATGGAAGTTGAACTCGGTTTTGATGAACTGGAAGCATTCAAGGAAGCTGAGCGCTGTCTGAACTGTGATATGCAAACGGTTTTTGACAAAAATCTATGCATCGAATGCGATGCCTGTGTGGATATCTGTCCGACCGACTGTATCACTTTCACTACGATGGAAGAAGATGAATTTGATCTGAGAAACAAACTGAATATGCCGGCGCTCAACACCGATCAGGACATTTATGTTTCGGGGCCGCTGCCGACTACAAAATTTATGATCAAAGATGAAAATGTCTGTCTGCACTGCGGTTTGTGCGCCGAACGCTGTCCGACTTCCGCATGGGATATGAAACAGTTCTATTACAATGTGACCAAAGCACACAATATAGGCAACAAAGAAAAAAATGACGGACGACCGCCGGTGGTGATTTATTAATAAAAATTACACTGAAAAGCTGTAAATTTGAGTAAAATGAAATGATTGAACTTTGAAGGAAAGAATTTATATAGATACTTCAGTCTTTGGCGGCTATTTTGATGAAGAATTTTCTGAACACACAATTCCCTTTTTTAAGAGAATTATGAATGATGAGTTTACAATTTTATTTTCAGTTGTAACGCAGGATGAATTGGAACAAGCACCTGAAAATGTAAAGGAACTTGCAATAAGTTTAAAGAAAAATAATATTGAGTTTTTGGAGTTAACTGATGAATCCATTGATTTGGCCTATGAATATATAAATGAGGGTGTTGTAGGAAATTCAAGTTTTGCAGATTGTTTGCACATTGCTTTAGCAACCATCAATCATGCAAACTCTTTAATCAGCTGGAATTTTAAGCATATAGTTAACATTCAAAGAATCAGAGGCTATAATTCGATTAATATTAAAAAAGGTTATCAACAATTGGAAATACGATCACCGAGAGAATTTAAAAAATATGAAAACAACTGAAAAAACATTTGATGCAGTACAATTTATGCGTCAACAAAGAGACAAATTGAGTGAAAAATTATCAAAAATGACCAAAAAGGAAATTTTGGATTATTTTGAAAAAAGGAAAAAATTAGCAACTGTTAAACCCGGAAACTAAATTAAGAATTAGAAAATTAAGTGTTTGCTGCACTAATGAAAACGGAACTGAATTAAAAGTCAAAACGTTTGATGAACTGGCCGAAAAAATGACAAGTGAAAATTATGTCAAAACAAGACGCAATTCAAATACATACAATAAGAATGAAATCGAAAAAATTATTGTAAAGAGATTTGCAGATACATTTGATTTGGAGAAAAGTGAATTAACCAAAGAAGCATCATTTATATAAAATTATAATACAAATTTCCGTATTTTGGGTTGTGGACAACCAATACCGAATTAATGATTAAGGAATAAAAACATACGTTAAAAAATAAATACAGACTATGCCGGCAACACAAACAGAAACAGCAGTCAAAGTAAATGATTTCGTCATCCGGTTTGCCAATGTGAACGGAACCGGTTCTGCAAGCGCAAATTTCCTTTTTGCAAAAGCAATTTTCAAAATGGGCATTCCGGTGACTCCAAAAAATATTTTCCCGTCCAATATTCAGGGACTTCCCACCTGGTACGAAGTCCGGGTGAATGAGGAAGGCTGGCTCGGCAGACGGGACGGTATCGATTTTATGGTGAGTGTAAATCCGCAAAGCATGAAAGATGACATAGCCGGTGTCAGACCGGGCGGTTATTTTATGTACGACAGCACCAAAATGCTGTATGAAGAATACATTCGTCCCGACATTCATTATATCGGTGTGCCAATGATGGAGCTGAGCGTTCAGACTTTTAAGGATGCCAGACAGCGGCAGCTGTTTAAAAACGTGATTTATGTCGGTGCTTTGGCGGAACTGTTGGGAATTGAAATTCAGGCTCTGACAGATGTGCTCAATAGTCAGTTCAAAGGAAAAGAAAAACTGATTGAACCCAACCTCAAAGCGCTGCAGATGGGAATCGATTATGTGAAAGAAAATTACAAAGAACCGCTGAACATCAAACTGGAAAGAAGAAATCTGATTGGTGATTCAATACTGATCGACGGCAATACTGCCTGTGGTCTGGGTGCGGTGTACGGCGGTGCAACGGTTTGTACCTGGTATCCGATTACACCTTCGACTTCGGTGGCTGAAGCTTACAATAAATTCTGTTCAAAATACAGAATCGATCCGGAAACCGGAAAGAAAAATTTTGCTTTTGTACAGGCAGAAGATGAGCTGGCAGCTGTGGGCATGGCAATCGGTGCAGGATGGAACGGCGCCAGATCTTTTACCGCAACCAGCGGTCCGGGTCTGTCGCTGATGAATGAATTTCTGGGGCTCGCCTATTTTGCCGAAATCCCGATGGTGCTGATCGACGTGCAGCGAACCGGGCCTTCTACCGGTATGCCGACAAGAACACAGCAAAGTGACATTTTTGAGGCTGCTTATGCTTCTCACGGCGACACCAAACACGTGGTACTCTTCCCTTCTACCCCGAAAGACTGTTTTGAGATGAGTGCTCAGGCATTTGACCTTGCCGAACAATTACAGACGCCCGTCATTATGCTTTCAGATTTGGATTTGGGTATGAACGATCATATTTCCGAACCCCTGACCTGGGACGACAATCGAAAGTACAAACGCGGAAAAGTGCTTTCGGCAGAAATTCTTGACGAAATGGAGGATTTTGGCCGTTATCTGGATGTGGACGGCGACGGAATTCCGTACAGAACCTATCCGGGTACCCATCCTGAAAAAGGAGCTTATTTTACCCGAGGTTCTTCAAAAGACGAATTTGCAAAATATACCGAAAGCGGCGATGCATACAAACGAAATATGGATCGGCTGATTAAGAAATTCAATACCGCAAAAGAATTGGTTCCGGCACCCGAGTTGTATCAGCAAACCAATCAGTCAAACGAAGGCATACTGTTTTTCGGTACTTCAAAATATGCGGCTGAAGAAGCTTTGCATCTGCTGAAAAAAGACGGAAAAACACTGGATGCCATCCGCATCAAAGCTTTTCCGTTCAACAAAACGGTTGAAGATTTTATCCATTCGCATGACAAAGTCTATGTGGTGGAACAAAACCGTGATGCTCAACTGCGCAGTCTGCTGATAATCGAATTGGAAATCAATCCCGCAAAACTGATCAGGGTACTGAACTATGACGGTATGCCGATTACTGCGGAAGACATTATGAAACAGATCAAGTAATTAGTAATGAGTAATTAGTAATGAGTAATTAAATTAACGAAACCCGAAACGGGCGCAGCCCAGATTTGAAACAAAAAAAAGAAACATCATGACATACATCAAACCAAAATTCAGACATCCGAATTTACCCAAAAATAAATTGGGTTATACTTCTGCTTATTACGAAGGAGCGCTGTCAACCCTTTGTGCGGGCTGCGGCCATGATTCCATCAGTGCAGCCATAGTGCAGGCATGTTTTGAAATGGACATTGAACCCCACAAAGTCGCCAAACTTTCGGGTATCGGCTGTTCATCCAAAACACCCACCTATTTCCTGAGCAACTCACACGGATTCAATTCGGTACACGGACGCATGCCGGCAGTGAGCACCGGAGCCAATCTTGCCAATCGCGATCTGATGTATATCGGTGTTTCGGGCGACGGCGATTCGGCTTCGATCGGAATGGGACAGTTTGCACACGTAATTCGGAAAAATCTGAACATGGTCTATATCTGTATGAACAACGGAGTTTACGGTTTGACCAAAGGTCAGGATTCGGCGACCGCAGATGTCGGCTCTGTCAGCAAAGCCGGAAGTGTCAATCCCTATCGGCCGATTGATTTGGCAAGTCTTGCGATTGAACTCGGCGCATCTTTTGTGGCACAGAGTTTTTCGGGCGACAAAGACCAGCTGGTTCCATTGCTGAAAGCTGCAATGAACCATCCGGGATTTGCATTTTTGAATATTGTTTCGCCCTGTGTGACTTTCAACAACAATCCGGGGTCAACAAAATCTTATTCGTTTGTAAGAGAACATTCTGCCTGCACCGGAAAAACCGATTATGTGCCCGAAATGGAAACCATCACCAAGTCATACAACGAAGGCGAAACTGCAACCATTGAACTGCATGACGGCAGCGCTTTGCAATTGCATAAACTCGAAAATGACTGGAATCCGGAAGACCGTCTGTCTGCAATAACCGCTTTGAAAAATGCGGAAGCCAAACAGGAAGTGCTGACCGGACTGCTGTATATTGACCGGGATCCTGCCGATCTGCACCGGATTTTAAATTCATCAGACACGCCATTGAACCAAATGGATGAAAAAGTGCTTTGTCCGGGAAACGAGGTACTGAAAGGGATTAATGAGGGGTTTAGGTAGAAATATTCTTCTGATTCTCCATTTATTTTCTTTCCAATAAGTCCAAAAAAACAATGATTGTACGATTGTTGATAATTCATTTAGATCATCAAACAAATATTTTGTAACTTTCCGCTCTATTACTCTCTAAGTACCGAAATGAATTTCAATACATTTTCATAATTCTCAAGGTCTTGAGTAATTTCTTTTAATATAGGACAGATTTTTATTGTAACGACGTATATTGTCGTTTGGGGTGCTTAATTTTGAGAAAACTATTAAGTAAAAACTTTGGGATGAGGTTTAAAATATCATTGCATAGGATTTCAGGGAATCAAATTCCAATCAACTACCAGTATCCGCTGAGCTCGGTCATATACAGAATATTGGCAAAAGGAGATGCAGAATATGCCAGGTTTCTGCATGAGGAAGGTTATGGTAAGGGATATAAATTCTTCACTTTCTCCGATTTGAAACTGAAATTTAAATTAATGGATGGCAACAGAATGCAACTTTTAGACGATAAGGTTGAATTCTTTGTGCACTTTCATATGCCGGAAGCCTCCGGAAACTTCATTGCAGGTTTGTTTAAAGCAGAAAATATTACGATTGCTGACAAAAAATCAAAGGTTGATTTCAAAGTACAGTCGGTGATTGCAGAAGAAAATCCATGGAAAAATATAAATGCTGAGAATGAAATAATCCAAACTACTTTCAGACCGATATCCGCCGTTTTAATGGGAGTGAAAAACGAAAAAAACAATTACAGTTATTTAGAACCAAATGATCTGCGGTATATTGAAAGTCTTTTGTTCAATTGGCGTGGAAAAATAAGAGATTCCTACAATGAATCGACGGCAGAAAATGCTTTGCTCAATGCTGAAGTTGAGTATTATAAGAATCCTTATCGCCCCCGACTGGTTCATATCAAACAAGGCACTGATGGCGAAACCCAAATCAAAGGATATTTGAATTTTAAACTTAAACTAACAGCTGAAAAGCGGTTTATAGAACTTATTTACAATGCTGGAATCGGACTGGAAAACTCCCAGGGAATGGGATGTGTGGAGGTGGTAAACAATGAAATAAATGAAAAAGGAAAATAAAAATGAGCTTAGATACTGTTTTAAAAATAGGAAATGCATTAAGAAACTCTAAGGATAGTCTTCATCATTTTAAATATGTTGAAGCTTGCCCGGTGGATAAGGATGGTAATTACCCTTTTTGTATTTCTGTTCCAGTTGCAGATAATTTTGAAATACAGTGGGATCGAATAGAAATCGTTCCTGAAAATGAGAGAAGAAACCTGTATTACCTTAGATTTAAAACATCTAACAGTGATTCCTTGATGAAATATATTTATGGAGACATCTATTATTTGAAAAATAGCAGCATTAAAAAAGGTGACGCAATAGTAAGATGATGAGAAATCAATAAATGAAAAAACAAAACTTACTTTAACAAAAAATAATTGAAATGAGACTTTACATCAAACTTTCGCAAAATACAGAGATTATTCCCTACAACTACCAACATTTACTGACGGGAGTAATTCATAAATGGATAGGGAAAAAGAATGAAGAGCATGGTAAAAGGAGTTTATATTCATTCTCTTGGTTACAAAATACGAGTTCTACAAAGGATGGTATCAACCTTAATCGTGATGCCTACTTTTTCGTTAGTGCTTATGATATTGACTTAATCAAAAGTATAACAAAAGGCATTCTTGAAAGTTCGGATACATTTTGTGGCGCTCGTGTGATTGATGTTCAGATAAAGGATGCTCCGTTATTTTCTAATGAAGAAAGATTTATCTTAAATAGCCCTGTGCTGATTCGAAAGCGGGATGGCGAAAAGACGAAGCATGTAACCTATCAGGATGAAGATTTCGAAATGCTTTTGACAGAGAATATGAAGGAAAAACTCAGATTAGCAGGACTAACCCCAGATGGTTTAAGCATTGAGTTGGATAAAAACTATGCTTTCCCACAAACCAAATTAATTGACTACAAAGGAATAAAAAACAAAACTTCATTAGCGCCAGTCATCATCAAAGGAAGCCCTGAACAGATTACATTTGCTTGGCATGTTGGTATTGGAAATTCGACAGGGATTGGTTTTGGAGCATTAAAATAAAGTAACGATGGAAAAATATTACGTTGTAAAATATTCCGGGCCGTTTGGTTTTATTAAACCGTGGACTGCTGTACGAGACAGTGAAACTTTTTCGCAACAGTTTCTGACACCAAGTATTGTAGAAGGAATTGAGAAAAAATTGTTTCCCGAATTGTTGGACGAAGTGGGAATAAAGAAGATTATGAGGCATAGATTAAATTATTGTGGACTTGATATCCAACAGGAACGTACCTGGTCAAAGGGAGGCTTTAAAGCAAACAAAGAAAAGGGCGTTTATAAAACGAATCTGGGAATTATAAAAAGGGGAGTTATGATTGACCCAAATTTGTATTTAGCTTTTTTTGAAATGGGAGATGCCGAAAAGGCATTAGCTCAAACAATCTGTCTTTGTCGGAACGAGGATATATTATATCCACAGGAAATTATAGAAATGAATCAGGCTGAATTTAATTCTGTTGAGGGATTTGAATTAATATTTACTAATAAAGATAACGGTTTTAAAGTAGGGTACAACAGATTTAACAATGCCGAAGAAATGTTTGGCGAGCTTATCGTAACAGGAAACCCAATTAGAGAGAAATAATGAAGGAACTGAAAGATATTTTAGCTAAAAGCATTCTTTATGGTGGAACAGATTTGTTGACACATACACAGCATGTGGCTATGTGTATTCAAAAAATGGTTAACAGTTTTCAGTATGATTTTGATGAAACTATTGCTTTGAAAGGATCTATTCTGCATGATTTAGGTAAAGCGCATCCAAAGTTTCAAAAAAGAGTTTCAGGAAATACTAAGCAAAGCTTATTAGAAGCATTTGTCGATGATGGTTATGATCATCGGCATGAAATTTCATCATTGGCTTTCTTACCATGTTTCCCAAAAGAGGAGTGGCCTGTATTAATTGATATGGTAGTTGCACATCACAAATCTATTGAGAGCCCAAATAATGAAGGAAAGGGGATTTTGGATTTAAAAACTCGAGATAGAAATTGGTTGAAGAATCATTTAATTGGTTGGGAAGATTGGTCACAATTTGGCATAGAAATTATAAGTGCCTTTGGATTAGAATGCCCCAATACAATACCGATTTTGGAGGCGGAAAATGCTTTAAGATATACTGTTGTCTATTGTAACAGTAAGAAAAAAGGATGGTCAGCATATCGAGGATTATTAAGAGGAGCGGACCATTTTGCATCTGCGATGGTGGGGAAAACAAAAGAGAACTTAGCAAACACCTTTGAAGTGCCTGATTTAAGTTTCTACAATAATCCTGAACGAATAAAGGAATTGTATCCCCTGTCGAAGGTATCAACGGATGATAGCAGAATGCACACAATTGTTGTTGCGCCAACAGGAGCAGGCAAAACCAATTTTCTTATGAGGCGTACCCAAAAACGTGTATTCTATACGTTGCCTTTTCAAGCATCCATAAATGCAATGTGGGCAAGATTTAAGGATGTGATACCTAATAAAGATATTCGTGTATTGCATGCAATTTCAAAAATAGTGGTTGGTAAAGCCAATATAGAAGAACAACTTTTGCAACCGCTAGTTGGCTCTTCAATCAAAGTATTAACGCCGTATCAATTAGCAGGAATTGTATTTGGCATTTCAGGTTTTGAAACTATTCTTTTAGATATAAAAGGTTGTGATGTAATTTTGGATGAGGTACATACTTATTCCGGTTATTCTCGAAGTATGGTTTTAGAGGTAGTTAAAGTGCTCAAACATTTCGGATGTCGTATTCACATTGGTACAGCAACTATGCCAACAGCTTTATATAATGAATTATTGGAAATATTGGGAGGTAAAGATGCCGTATATGAAGTAAAGTTGAAGAATGAAGAGTTAGACCAATTTAATCGACATAAGATTTATAAAGTTAAAAATGATGAAGATTTAATCCCTATAATTCAAAACGCCGTTGATTTCAAAGAGAAGCTTTTGATTGTTTGTAATACAATTAAAAAGGCTCAGAGTGTTTATAAACAAATTTTAGATAAATTTCCTAATATATCTAAAATGCTTATCCATAGCCGTTTTAAGAGATGTGATAGATTTCAAAGAGAATTGCTGTTGAAAGAAAAATTTAATGGTGATGGAAAAGAAAATAAAGGGATAAATCCATGTATTGTAGTTGCCACACAAGTCGTAGAAGTTAGTTTGGATATTAGTTTCGACAGAATGATTACGGAATGTGCACCATTAGATGGAATGATACAAAGATTTGGAAGGGTAAATAGGGTAAGAACTGACGAAAGCACCAAATTCCAAAAACCAATACATGTTATTGAACCTAAAGGAAATGTTTTGCCTTACAATTTGGAATTATTGCAAAAGAGCTTTGAACAACTGCCAGATGATGGTGAAATATTACTAGAAAGAACATTGCAGGAAAAAATAGATAATGTTTACCCTGATTTAGACAAGAAAGAAATTGATATTCATTTGAAATTTAAGGAGGGCCAATTTACAATGAAAGAATTAACCCATAATAGAAAAGGTATCTTGATAGAAGCATTAGAAATAGAAGGCGCTACTTGTATTCTTGAAACTGATAGAGAAAAATTTATTGATGCTACTTGGGAACAAAGAATAGATATTGAAATTCCGATTAATTGGAAAACCATTTCACGATACAAAAACCAATATGAACAATTGAATGTTGGTTCCAACCCGTTTGTAGTTCCTCAAAATGAGGCTGACTATGAAATATATGGATTGCAATTAGTAGAACACGATATAATATTATAGCGTATGTACACAAGTTATATAGGTAAGAAGTTTTTGAAACTTTACAACGAACGAAATAAGACGGAATTAACGCCAAAGGAATTTTTTGACAAAGTAATATTTCCGCTTTTTTTTGATAACGATAGGGTGTTTTTAGATGTTCATAATTCTTCTTTTGCAAAGCAAAACAAAATACCAAAAGAAATAATCGATTTAAATCCTAACAAATCAGATTTCATACTTAGGAAAGAACGATTCTATGAAGAGGTGTCAAATGGTATTCCTCATTCTGGAATTTTGGTTGGATATGCTGCTAAAGATATAAAAGGAGTTTCTTCTGGTCAATCTCCAAGTGATCATAGTAGTTACAACGAAGATGAAATTTTTTGTTCTTGGATAGGTGTAGGTTTAGGTATAGGTGTAGACGATAGATTTGTTTTGTTGATAAACTCTGATGAAATATTATGGTGGGTTTTTGAAGGGTGGAAATATTATAGAAATTACCTAAATCAAACAATTATTAAAGATAAAGAGATAGAATTTTGGAATGCTTGGTGGTTAACAAATTGCTTATCGCCAAACTTTGATTATTCTAACCCGACAGATTCTTTGACAATTCAACATAGTACTAGTATGGGGGTTACAAGAATTAAGAAAAAGACATGGTCAGAGGTGTTGCTTCCAATTTCAAAAAAATATCACAGAGAAGATAAATTTACAATTTACTGCTATAAGTTAGATAAAACAAATACCACACTTGGATTCATCAATGTATACCTTAAAGATATTTATGAAATTTACGAATGGAGAGATCATATTTTTATGAATGAGTCAGAAACTATCTTATCGGATCGACAAATTGAGCAATTATCTACCCAATTTAGGTTTAAAGACGCCTGTGCATTTGGAACAATTGGATTAAAAGCTTTAGAACCAGCAAAATTGAGGGAATTTATGCCCAAAGGAAGCGTGCAATATGCTCAAGGTAAAGATTACAAATTCAAAGACGAAGAATCATACTTTAATTATAAACTTTTTAAAATTTGGATATACGCTATGCTTAACAAAACAGAATTATTAAAACTCGCCTCTGATATAGGGTCTTCCTTGATCGCTTTGGAGGAGAAAGATGAAAGAGGGAAAAAGGTTTATTCTACTCTTTCACAGGATGTCCGAGATTCAAAAAATATTAGAGCTTTTATTGAAAATCTTTCAAAGGTTTTAGAAGGAACTCCGGAAAATGCCGATGTCTTCAAAAATGTTGTAGAGGAGACTTTAAAAATGCCTTCCGACAACTTCCCTTTATTCATCACATTAATCAGATTCGAATATAATTATCAAAGAACTAAAAAATAAAAATTATGAACAATTCACCATTTATTTATTTGAGAGGCTTAAGGCATGTTGAACACACCGTTTTTTCGGTGGCAAACGGCCAAAAATATTATTGGGATAACCAATTTAATAAACAAATTGCATATTCTAGTGGACAACAAGTAAAACGCTCAATTATAGAGGCAATGAATCAGCCTTTTGCCGTGATTACTTTTAACTGGGAAATTGATAAGAAAGGAAAAGCAGGGATGAAAGAACCTCATTCTCCTTGCGACCCAACATTTTCCGACCAATTAATAGGCGGATATATGAAAGCCGAGAGCGGTTCCCTGACCGTCAAGAGAAGAAGCCCTTTGTCTATTTCTGCAATGCGTCCCCTCCACCCGTTATTAGGTGGATTGGAAGGTAATAAAGAAGCGATTGTTTTCGATCGTTCCAATAGACCAACGCATCATAAGGTGGTTGTTTCTACAATAGACAAAGATGGGAATAGAGTGGAAATTCCTCAAAATGAATTAGAAGATTGGTTAACTTCAAACAAAAGAAGTTTGGGTCCAAAGTATTATAACAATGACGATTCTAAAGCACTAACTCGAGCTTCGGGCTTGTTTGTTTATGATATAGCAATTGACTTGAGAACACTCTTTTGTGTTTCTACCAATAAATTAGAGCCTGAACTTTTTCCTGAAATTGAACAGAAATTACGTGATGAAGGATGGATAGAAGGGCAGAATATTTTTGGACACTGCCTCATTTGCCCGAAAGAAAAAAGGCAGACAATTATCGAATCATTGGCTGATGCTCTAATAAACTGGCGCATTACCTCTAACCAAGCCAGGACTTTTAGCTTAATGGAAACGTTGGCTATAGCCATTAGCGATAACGCAAATCAGATTGCCTATGCTATTCGTGGAGAGCTGAGAGATGATAGTGACCGCGACCACCCAAGAGCAACACCGAAAATAGATGAAACTACGACTGCTGATTTATTTATTACGCCAATAGCGAATGGATACGTTGCCGGTTCTATAGGTTCAGCCGATGCTCTTGAAAAAGCTGAACAAAAATTAGTTGATTTAATGTTGGCTTTCGATTACGAAAATCAATTATAAAAACGCTTCCAATAAGGTGTCCAAATTGTTAAATTAAGAATCTTTTTTTACTGTTTAGTCTTTCTAAACAACATTTACCTAAAATGCTTTTTATAAAAACTATTCCATATATTTGCTTTATATAAAAAGCAAATAAAAACAACAAACAATGAAAGATCGTCTGTTCAAAATATCAGAAAAACGTAAGAAAGAGGTTCAAACTCGCTTTGTGCGGTATTTGTACAAAGACATCGATTGGACACCTTCTTTGATTCTTATCAAAGGAGCACGAGGTGCGGGCAAAACAACTCTGCTGTTGCAGCATTTTAAAAACCATCCGGAAAATGCTGTCTATTTGAGTTTAGACGATTTTTATTTCGAATCCAATCGTTTGTTATTATTGCTCGAAGAGTTGTACGAATCGGGGTACAGGACTTTCTATTTAGACGAAGTACATCAATACCAACACTGGGCCAAAGATTTGAAAAATCTGTATGACAATTATCCCGATGTGCAAATCATTGCCACAGGTTCGTCGGCTTTGCAAATCGACAAAGGCAGTGCCGATTTATCTCGAAGAATGACTGTATATCAATTGTTCGGCCTGTCGTTTCGGGAGTATTTGGATTTGGAGTTGAATGTAAAAATACCTGCCTTTTCCTTAAAAGATTTGCTGAACAAGCATGAAGAATACAGTGCCCAAATCAATGACCTCATTCAACCATTGGAACATTTTGGTGATTATTTGAAATACGGCTATTATCCTTTCTATCGATTGGACAAGAAGTTTTACCATCAAAAATTGCAACAAACCATCCATTTAACTTTGGATGTAGATTTACCCGCAGTGGAATCTTTAAATTTTTCCACTATAAAAGGAATGAAAAACCTGTTGTTTATTCTCAGTCAATTGGTGCCTTATGTTCCGAATATTCAGACTTTGGCAAAGAAAATCAACAGTCCCCGAAATTCGGTGTTAAAAGCTTTGGATTTAATGGACAAGAGCAACATTCTAAATCTATTGAGAAGTAATAACAAAGGAGTGAGTTACTTACAAAAACCGGAAAAAATATTTTTAGAAAACCCCAATTTTTTTTATGTATTCAGTGATGACTCACCTAATAAAGGCAGTTTGAGAGAAACATTTTTCTTTAATCAATTGCAGGTAAAACATCAGGTAACGGCACCTAAGTTTGGAGATTTTATGGTAGATGGCACTTATACTTTTGAAATTGGCGGAGCGGCAAAAACAGCGAAACAAATTTTGGGAGTTCCTTTGTCATATATCGCATCGGATGATTTAAAGTACGGTACAGGTAATAAAATCCCATTATGGCTGTTCGGTTTCTTGTATTAATTTAAAGTTTTTATAGATGAATCTCACCGGAACGCACATCAATTATTATCGACTATGCCCCAGAAAGCTATGGCTTTTTGCCAATAACATTCAAATGGAGCAAACATCCGACCTGGTTGCTGACGGAAAAGTAATTGAAGAAGAAAGCTATCAGCAGAGAAGCGAGCGATATTCACAGATTGAAGTCTTTTATGAACTCAATGGTGTATCGCTAAGCGGTAAAATCGATTTTTTTGACCCCAAAAACAAGATTATACATGAAACCAAACGAAGCAATAAAGTAGAAGAAGCGCATATCTGGCAGGTGAAATTTTACTTGTGGATTATGAAACTCAATGGAATTGAAGCAGAAAAAGGAATCATTGAATATCCCAAAATGCGGGAAACTGAAACTGTCCGGCTGACTGATTCTGACTGTGAATATTTAGAGAAAACCGTATCGGATATCCGTCAACTGATGCTGAGTGAGAATTGCCCTCCGGTGATCAATGCCAAAATATGTAAAAGTTGCAGCTATTATGATTTTTGTTACTCAGGAGAGGCGGATTGAGGGGATTGAGGGGATTGAGGGGATTGAAGGGATTGAAGGGATTGAATTCAATCTCATCAATCTCATCAATCTCATCAATCTCATCAATCCTCAAAAAAAAGCATAAAAAAACAAAAAACATGGACAATAAAGACTGGTTAGAATACAAAATTAAAATCAGGGAACGCTTACGGTTGTTTTCCTTATCTATCATCGATTTATCTTCAAAACTTGAGGGTAACACAGCTTCCAGGGTTATAAATTATCAAATTACAAAATCAGGAACCTCGGTTTATGCCAATTATAGAGCTGCTTTAAGAGCCAGATCAAAAAATGAATTTTTCAGCAAACTGTCAATCTGTGTAGAAGAAGCCGATGAAACGGAAATGTGGTTAGATTTATTAATTGCATCCAATCTTCTAAAAACACATAAGGTGGAACTAGTTTATAATGAAAGTCTGGAGTTAATTAAAATATTGGCCTCAATGAGAAAAAAATTAAACAAATAGAAATTCAAACCTTGCATCCAAAAACCTGCAGAATCACATCAATCTCACATCAATCACATCAATCTCATCAATCACATCAATCTCATCAATCTCATAAATCTCACATCAATCCAATTATGAAAAAATCTTACTACCTATTCAATCCCGGTCGGCTAAGCCGAAAGGACAACACCCTGAAATTTGTTCCGGTTGACAAAGACGGAAATGAAGGACAAGCCAAGTATCTGCCCATTGAGGGAATCAAAAACCTGTACTGTTTTGGAGCATTGGATGCCAATTCTGCTATGTATAATTTCTTGGGCAAAAATCAAATTCCCGTTCACTTTTTTGATTATTACGAGCATTATACCGGAAGTTTTATGCCCAAAGACTATCTGTTGAGCGGGAAAGTCCTGATAGAGCAGACAAAACATTACACACGCCCAAAACTCAGAATGGAAATTGCACAAAAATTTATTGAAGGAGCAGCTGCCAATATGTTGAGGAATTTAAAATACTACCAGGGTCGAGGGAGAAACCTGGAGCAACACATCGGGCAGATTGAACGTTACAAAGAGGAAAAGCAACAGGCAAAAAACATCAGCGAACTCATGGGCTGGGAAGGCAATATGCACTTGGTGTATTATGATGCGTTTGAGGAAATTATCCCCAATTTTGAAATGGGAAACCGTACAAAGCGACCGCCCTCCAATGAAGTCAATGCTCTTATTTCTTTTTGTAATATGATGTGTTATACACTTTGTCTGGATCAGATATATCACACTCAGCTAAACCCAACGATTAGCTATCTCCACGAACCGGGATTCAGAAGATATTCATTGGCATTGGATATTTCTGAAGTTTTTAAACCTATTTTGGTAGATAGACTGATTTTCACTTTGTTGAATAAGAATATTTTGTCCGAAAAAGATTTTGATAAAAAACTAAATTCTTGCCTGCTAAATGATTCGGGCAGAAAAAAAGTACTGAAAGCATGGGAGGAACGACTGGATCAAACCATCAAACACAGAAAACTAAACAAAAGTGTAAGCTATAAACACCTTGTTAAATTAGAAGTTTATAAGCTGATAAAGCACATCATGAAGATTGAAGAATACAAACCTTTTAAAGCCTGGTGGTAGTATGTATATAATTTTAGTGTACGATATAGGAGAAAAACGTGTGGCAAAAATGCTGAAACTTTGCCGCCAGTATTTGAACTGGATACAAAATTCAGTTTTTGAAGGCAGCCTCTCCCCTTCTCAACTTCGCGAGTTAAAAATGAAAGCTCGGGCTATAATGGTAATTGAAGAAGACAGTTTGATTATCTTTACAAGCAAAAACGAAGACTGGTTGGACAAAGAAGTCATAGGAAAAGAAAAAAATGAGATTGATACTTTCCTGTAATTTGTCGTCTTACTCTTCATTACCGACACTATATGAAGCTCTTTGACATATTGGAAAAAATCTAACTGTTGATTAGCAATGATTTATAACGTCGTCTGTCTCCCGGCGATTTTATACAATTGAAGACAGACGACATTTTTTTTAAACTTCATAACATTTTCTTTTAATACTTCATTGATAATTAACATTTTAATTTTTGTAGCTTTACGCCTCTAAATCGAACCATACTGGAATTGAAATATATAATATCTTTATCGCTTACGTCATCATTTACACTCTAAATCGAACCATACTGGAATTGAAATCGTGTCCGCCCAACTACAAGTCTTGGCGGTTGGGTCGCTCTAAATCGAACCATACTGGAATTGAAATCAAGAGTAGAGTTTTCTTAGGCTCGGTAAGAGCCACTCTAAATCGAACCATACTGGAATTGAAATTTATCTATATATCATGAAGACGCAAATTTAATCATGGCTCTAAATCGAACCATACTGGAATTGAAATAATAAATTGTTTTTCATGGTTAGCAAAGGCGGAAAGCTCTAAATCGAACCATACTGGAATTGAAATAAAAAGATATTTGGCTTATTTAGACACGCTCTAAACTCTAAATCGAACCATACTGGAATTGAAATGTAGCGATGTGCTATATAATGACAACTCACGACGAGCTCTAAATCGAACCATACTGGAATTGAAATGTGTCTTCAACGCAAGTAGTCAGGAGCGCGGATGGTGCTCTAAATCGAACCATACTGGAATTGAAATCTTTATTGCCTTTCGCTCGTAAATCATTCGCTCCTTTCTCTAAATCGAACCATACTGGAATTGAAATATGGCGGCAAGTGCAGGCATCACTTTGGAATTCACTCTAAATCGAACCATACTGGAATTGAAATGGAATGATTGTGATGGGGTCAGCAGCTGTTATTAACTCTAAATCGAACCATACTGGAATTGAAATAATTTTTCCAATGTTTGGCTGTTAAAATAAGGCTGAACTCTAAATCGAACCATACTGGAATTGAAATAAGAATCGTACAACAGAATGTTGACCGCGCAACAAACTCTAAATCGAACCATACTGGAATTGAAATATCTTCTGTATCAACAGGTACTACGTTGTCAGGGTCGCTCTAAATCGAACCATACTGGAATTGAAATGCGGTAAGAAGCTCGGAGCCGGAACCCGAATCGACCCTCTAAATCGAACCATACTGGAATTGAAATACATTTCGGGCGCTTTGGAAATTAGAAGAGCGTTGCTCTAAATCGAACCATACTGGAATTGAAATTTCACTTCATATTCTTTCACGTCCCACGTGAAATCACTCTAAATCGAACCATACTGGAATTGAAATACGGAATTGATAAAGCGTTTTGTTTTGGCTTCCACCTCTAAATCGAACCATACTGGAATTGAAATAGTTTTATTCGATAATAAAGATGATCGAATTGCCTTCTCTAAATCGAACCATACTGGAATTGAAATCGCAACATCGCAGGTAATGAATTTCTCACCGGATTGCTCTAAATCGAACCATACTGGAATTGAAATGATATTTGATCGACTATTGGAAACTCGCCGAATTTTCTCTAAATCGAACCATACTGGAATTGAAATCTGATTAGCATTAGCATTTCTAAAGATGTATCAAACTCTAAATCGAACCATACTGGAATTGAAATAAGTCAGCACAAACTGATTCAAACTGATCAGATGTGCTCTAAATCGAACCATACTGGAATTGAAATTTGACTGAATCGCCTCCTCTTGTATTTCTTCTGCTGTCTCTAAATCGAACCATACTGGAATTGAAATGACAACAATAAATCATAATTTCTTTCAGTCGTTTCCTCTAAATCGAACCATACTGGAATTGAAATTGTTTGCCCGTGCGTCAAATTGACTTCTTTCGTATTCTCTAAATCGAACCATACTGGAATTGAAATCCCTCCATTACCGGAAACGTAACACTCCCAATGCTTCTCTAAATCGAACCATACTGGAATTGAAATTTTGAAGAAATGGAACCCCCTCTTTGATTTTAAATTCTCTAAATCGAACCATACTGGAATTGAAATATAGTATATTTTTTTCAATGCCCGCAATAGGCATATCTCTAAATCGAACCATACTGGAATTGAAATCTGTAACCATCATCATCTTCTTCGCCAAATCGCACCCTCTAAATCGAACCATACTGGAATTGAAATTTCAAGCGACTTTTAGTTAGTTCAATAGCTTTTTCGTCTCTAAATCGAACCATACTGGAATTGAAATAAGCCACTAACCCAATAATGTGTAAATTCTATGTTTTCTCTAAATCGAACCATACTGGAATTGAAATCTAACTTAGCGTTAGCAACATACCCGCCTCCTTTTCTCTAAATCGAACCATACTGGAATTGAAATTTTGCTCCTGTTCCGTCAACTTCGATAATCATGTAACTCTAAATCGAACCATACTGGAATTGAAATTCGCTGAATTCTACTTTGCTGTCTGAATATGCTTTCTCTAAATCGAACCATACTGGAATTGAAATACAATTCATCAAATATCTTCGAGACCGGTATGGATCTCTAAATCGAACCATACTGGAATTGAAATAAGTTTTCACGCATGAAAGTATGGGACAGGTCGATCTCTAAATCGAACCATACTGGAATTGAAATATCAATGCAATTGAAAATCATCTTTCCTTTGTTGTTCTCTAAATCGAACCATACTGGAATTGAAATTATCATAACTCACGGAATATCCGCCCTCACTGATAGCTCTAAATCGAACCATACTGGAATTGAAATTTTTTTAAAGTCTTTAAGTTTCATTTGAATTAATTTAGCTCTAAATCGAACCATACTGGAATTGAAATTTCGAGTTATCACCGCCGTTATACCACATTGGATTAGCTCTAAATCGAACCATACTGGAATTGAAATGCGATTCATTCCTTTTAAATGACTGAATGCTGCAAAGCTCTAAATCGAACCATACTGGAATTGAAATCCTAAGATATGAACTTTTCGGGCAATAGATTTTTCTACTCTAAATCGAACCATACTGGAATTGAAATAAGAAACGGGTGTTAATGATGTGGCGGATTAATTCCTCTAAATCGAACCATACTGGAATTGAAATCCAAATAACTACGCACTTCCTGCTCAGCAGCCGCACTCTAAATCGAACCATACTGGAATTGAAATTAATGATGAAACAAAATTAAACCAATACGGATTCAGCTCTAAATCGAACCATACTGGAATTGAAATTTTCGTCGCTCGTTTGTGAAACGGTGCCGGTTCCCTCTAAATCGAACCATACTGGAATTGAAATTTCGATAAGCTTCAATAACTTCAGCTCCTGTCATTCCTCTAAATCGAACCATACTGGAATTGAAATGCAACTGCAGAAAATCAAGCGGTAACATTCTCTTCGCTCTAAATCGAACCATACTGGAATTGAAATCCAAAATGGCAAAAAATCCTAATATCGCCAGTTTGCTCTAAATCGAACCATACTGGAATTGAAATTCAGCAATTTGATTATCCTCCAATGCAGCGTGGTGAGCTCTAAATCGAACCATACTGGAATTGAAATGCTTTTCAGAGATTCGGCAGCTGCGATTGCACCGGGACTCTAAATCGAACCATACTGGAATTGAAATATCACTTTTAAAGCCGAAACCTACAAGGTCTATGACCTCTAAATCGAACCATACTGGAATTGAAATTTTTGTTTGACCTGGAGCGAAATACAGTAAGCAATGACTCTAAATCGAACCATACTGGAATTGAAATGTGTACCGCCTGGCGAATCGGCGGTACACACTATCATCTCTAAATCGAACCATACTGGAATTGAAATTTAAAGCAGTTGCATTACGATTTTTGGCTGAATCGCTCTAAATCGAACCATACTGGAATTGAAATTTTGAAAAGGGAAAATACCAACTTGAAAAAGAGAATCTCTAAATCGAACCATACTGGAATTGAAATATTAACGGAGAACTGATATGACGGATTTGGTGCAAACTCTAAATCGAACCATACTGGAATTGAAATCGATATACAATGCGTTTTCGTTTATTTTGTCTGCGATCTCTAAATCGAACCATACTGGAATTGAAATGCGATTTCCGGCGTTACGGTAATTTTCACATGAATCTCTAAATCGAACCATACTGGAATTGAAATACACCTGCTTACCGTCTTTTTCATAAATCTCATGACCTCTAAATCGAACCATACTGGAATTGAAATGGTCGTATCATTACGCATGCGGTAATAAAACATTTTTCTCTAAATCGAACCATACTGGAATTGAAATGAATCTGTTACAGATCGTTGCACAAAAGCACATGAACTCTAAATCGAACCATACTGGAATTGAAATTTGGTTTATTTTAAACGATTATATCATAGGTCCGTCCTCTAAATCGAACCATACTGGAATTGAAATTTGTTTTATTCTTTAGAAGATCTTATTGAATACAGCTCTAAATCGAACCATACTGGAATTGAAATTTGCCTTCGTAAACAGGACATTTGTGTGGTTTTGCCCTCTAAATCGAACCATACTGGAATTGAAATTCGTTCGCCATCGGTTCAAACTTTCATCAGCACGCTCTAAATCGAACCATACTGGAATTGAAATGCAGAAATTTGAGGCAGTTTATTCCCATAGTATCTTTCTCTAAATCGAACCATACTGGAATTGAAATTTCTTTTCGGTCAAAGTTTTTTGCACTTTGTCCCTCTCTAAATCGAACCATACTGGAATTGAAATACAGTTGCACCAACACTTGAAGAAGGTGATGCAATCTCTAAATCGAACCATACTGGAATTGAAATTTCGATAAGCTTCAATAACTTCAGCTCCTGTCATTCCTCTAAATCGAACCATACTGGAATTGAAATATTGAGGCAGTGATTAATCCGTTTGGACACTCAAATGCTCTAAATCGAACCATACTGGAATTGAAATGAAGCTTCAAAATCGTTGGTGCTCAAACGAACAATCTCTAAATCGAACCATACTGGAATTGAAATCGTTGTCAGGGTCGGAAGTGTCATACAAAGTAACAGTCTCTAAATCGAACCATACTGGAATTGAAATACTGTCAGCATAGCGCCAGTACCGCTGTGGCACGCTGCTCTAAATCGAACCATACTGGAATTGAAATACCTAATTTTCCCGACCTGATAAACTTCTGACATTAGCTCTAAATCGAACCATACTGGAATTGAAATCTGCCCAAACTTTGTGCTGTGTGTATGTGAAAGGGGCTCTAAATCGAACCATACTGGAATTGAAATGTATTAAGAATGAATACCGATGGAGGCGCATCGCCACTCTAAATCGAACCATACTGGAATTGAAATGACAAACCCCGACTGGTCTCACAAAGAGATACTCGCTCTAAATCGAACCATACTGGAATTGAAATGCATAATACTCAATGGTGCCGTTCAGCCCAAGTGCTTCTCTAAATCGAACCATACTGGAATTGAAATGAGTAATGGATAAAGACACGGATGAACGCCTGCTTCTCTAAATCGAACCATACTGGAATTGAAATAACACCTTTTTATTAATAGCTTTACAGTATTCTGCTCTAAATCGAACCATACTGGAATTGAAATGTTTTCGATTTTCTCAAAAGCGTTTCGGGGTCTTTTCTCTAAATCGAACCATACTGGAATTGAAATTTAAGTAAATAGAATACACGTCTTTAAGACCTTTTCTCTAAATCGAACCATACTGGAATTGAAATCTGCCGCATTGTCCTTCAAGGATTGGAGAGTTGCACACTCTAAATCGAACCATACTGGAATTGAAATTACTTTTTAAGGAATTTCTGACGTTTGGCTTCTCTTTCTCTAAATCGAACCATACTGGAATTGAAATAAGGTTCATTTCGTTTGAATTTCTTCACCCACCTCTCTCTAAATCGAACCATACTGGAATTGAAATAAATAGTCAATATGGCAGTAAATCATTTATTCAGACCTCTAAATCGAACCATACTGGAATTGAAATAAAACACAATTGTAGAATAAGAATGAGATGGTATTGCTCTAAATCGAACCATACTGGAATTGAAATTTACTAAATGAAAAGACAAAAGGCATTGAAAGTGTTGCTCTAAATCGAACCATACTGGAATTGAAATTCAATAGATTTAGTGGTGCTGATCGTGTTGATGACTCTAAATCGAACCATACTGGAATTGAAATAAATAAGTCCGGTTATGCGCTGTTTCAGAGAATCAAACTCTAAATCGAACCATACTGGAATTGAAATAAATGTTTTTAGACCAGTTGAAACGAGATATAAAAATCTCTAAATCGAACCATACTGGAATTGAAATAGCGTTATGGCGCCTGAAAGACATACAGACTCGGGCTCTAAATCGAACCATACTGGAATTGAAATCACGTGTCTGTCCCTTTGTCATTGCCGGATACGGAATCTCTAAATCGAACCATACTGGAATTGAAATACTTCTGCGTGCGTGCCTCCCGCCGAATCCTGCATACTCTAAATCGAACCATACTGGAATTGAAATGTTTATGCGGGGCAGATCAACAAATCAATCGGCAAAGCTCTAAATCGAACCATACTGGAATTGAAATGAAAATCCTTTCTTTTTTCAGTTTAGAGTAAATATCTCTAAATCGAACCATACTGGAATTGAAATTGGCCTGCCAGTCATTCTTTGGACTGCCGCAGCCGCACTCTAAATCGAACCATACTGGAATTGAAATTTTTTAGTTTTTCATTTTCTCGTTCCAAGACCCGCCTCTAAATCGAACCATACTGGAATTGAAATCGAATTATGGGCATTGCGTCAATATTGTTGTATCCGCTCTAAATCGAACCATACTGGAATTGAAATCTTGCACAAGCGTTTCAGGCGGACGTGAGAAATAATCTCTAAATCGAACCATACTGGAATTGAAATAAAATGAACGGTTTATAATTTTCACGAAGCGATCTGCTCTAAATCGAACCATACTGGAATTGAAATGTCAAACTTTCCACCTTTTTGCTGGTCGTATGCTTCTCTAAATCGAACCATACTGGAATTGAAATCGCTTTGGGCGGAAATTTCTCACCCGAAACGATGTAACTCTAAATCGAACCATACTGGAATTGAAATATCTCCATTATACTCTACCGCAACCTCTTCGGGGACTCTAAATCGAACCATACTGGAATTGAAATATGTAATCTGGTCGTAATACTGCATTATCTTTTTTCTCTAAATCGAACCATACTGGAATTGAAATATACGAATTTTATTGGGATAATTAAATCTAAAAACTCTAAATCGAACCATACTGGAATTGAAATTCATCAATACCATTGATGAATTGAAATTCCTTTATAACTCTAAATCGAACCATACTGGAATTGAAATCTGTTCCAAATCCTGTTCCTGATTTATAATCACCAAACTCTAAATCGAACCATACTGGAATTGAAATCTACGTAATAGAAAAATGCAGTTTCAAACATGTTATCTCTAAATCGAACCATACTGGAATTGAAATCTCCTCCACATTCATTGACCAAACCAAACTGAAAGGCTCTAAATCGAACCATACTGGAATTGAAATAATCTTTGTGTTTTAGAATCGTATTCAGGCGTGATTACTCTAAATCGAACCATACTGGAATTGAAATGAACAAGCAGATTTTCATTCAAAATCCACAATGAACTCTAAATCGAACCATACTGGAATTGAAATGAGGCAGACGCGATATGGAACTGGACAATATCAACTCTAAATCGAACCATACTGGAATTGAAATTTTGCTGCATAACTTCGTCAGCGGTTTATTTTTCTCTCTAAATCGAACCATACTGGAATTGAAATAAGTTCGACTCATGACAATATAAAATCGTAAGTATAACTCTAAATCGAACCATACTGGAATTGAAATAGAGCAGAGTTGGATGTGGGAGGATTTGGACTAAACTCTAAATCGAACCATACTGGAATTGAAATTTTAATGTCGCTATCTCTTTTTGTATTCTTTCTAATCTCTAAATCGAACCATACTGGAATTGAAATTCTAAATACTGGGACTCAAAAAGAAAAGAATTACAAGCTCTAAATCGAACCATACTGGAATTGAAATTAATCAGAGAATTTCCGTCAGTCAATTTTATTTCACTCTAAATCGAACCATACTGGAATTGAAATGCGATTGAGTCTATTTTGTGAATTAAAAGATCACCTCTAAATCGAACCATACTGGAATTGAAATGCAAAAGGTTCTCCCGGAGCGGCTAAATTACCAAAACCTCTAAATCGAACCATACTGGAATTGAAATACGGTACTCAATATAAATTGGCTGCTGATACAGAAGGCTCTAAATCGAACCATACTGGAATTGAAATACTGGTCATTATGCGAATGAAATGCCGGTTGGTGGCTACTCTAAATCGAACCATACTGGAATTGAAATTCAACAATAATGTTGGTTTCCGAAAGATATAAATCGCCTCTAAATCGAACCATACTGGAATTGAAATATTAACTCAAAAACGTACTGCCACTCAAATTGCGAACTCTAAATCGAACCATACTGGAATTGAAATAAACTGACCGAGACCTTTATACTTGTCATTTGAATCCTCTAAATCGAACCATACTGGAATTGAAATATTGGTGAAACTTTAGCAAAAGTTGGACTTCCGGTCTCTAAATCGAACCATACTGGAATTGAAATTTTTAACCTCACGGTTAAAATCCCGATAAATAACTATCTCTAAATCGAACCATACTGGAATTGAAATAATGCCTTAATCATGGCTGGTGTAGCTGCCGCAATGGGCTCTAAATCGAACCATACAGGAATTGAAACGAATGCGGTCAAATAATTCAGGATCGATTATAGGCTCTCTAAATCGAACCATACAGGAATTGAAACTTGAGTGCAACAAGCGAATTATATACGAAAATGACTCTAAATCGAACCATACAGGAATTGAAACTTGTTCTAAAAAAGGATATTCGTCAATGTGGTATATGCTCTAAATCGAACCATACAGGAATTGAAACCCTCCTCTGCTCTTTCTGCGTTGTAACTTCTTGAACTCTAAATCGAACCATACAGGAATTGAAACATAGTTCAGGTAATGGATTATCTTCAGGGACAGATATCTCTAAATCGAACCATACAGGAATTGAAACTTACGTGAAATCCGGAACCGTTTAAGGATACAAATATCTCTAAATCGAACCATACAGGAATTGAAACTAAAAAGTTAATAGCTGTGTCGTTACTTATTTCATTACTCTAAATCGAACCATACAGGAATTGAAACTTCACAAGAATACAGTCATCATTTTGCTGAATGATGGCTCTAAATCGAACCATACTGGAATTGAAATGAAGGTACTTGTTCATTCTGTCAGTCCGCTACAGCTCTAAATCGAACCATACTGGAATTGAAATGTTTGAAGAATTTCAGAATGTAATCTCTGAATATTGGCTCTAAATCGAACCATACTGGAATTGAAACTTTGATTGAACATTGCAGAAGCGTCTTGTAATGCTCCTCTAAATCGAACCATACAGGAATTGAAACGCAATTCATCAATCAGTTTCTTTTTCAGTAGATTCCTCTAAATCGAACCATACAGGAATTGAAACGCGAGAAAACATTTCATCAATGGTCTGTTCGAGTGTCTCTAAATCGAACCATACAGGAATTGAAACAAGCACTGTTCAATTGAGCCAAGCTCGGAGTTCCCTGCTCTAAATCGAACCATACAGGAATTGAAACCACGCAAATCCGATATAGTAAATATACGTACAGGTTCCTCTAAATCGAACCATACAGGAATTGAAACGCTTTCCATCCAGGCGTTTATCTCAGGATCATGAACTCTAAATCGAACCATACAGGAATTGAAACCGACTGGCTGTATATGCTTATGATGAGATAAAAATGCTCTAAATCGAACCATACAGGAATTGAAACGCTGAAAATGCGAATGAAAAACGGCTATCCGGTTTTACTCTAAATCGAACCATACAGGAATTGAAACATGCCGGGATCAATACGCTGGCAGATGGGAAACTGACCTCTAAATCGAACCATACAGGAATTGAAACAAACCTCCGGTAACGACGACGGCCAAATAAAACCCAATCTCTAAATCGAACCATACAGGAATTGAAACATGCTTTTCACGTTATGCACAACCTAATCAAACAGCCTCTAAATCGAACCATACAGGAATTGAAACCCACGAGCTACACTAAATGTATCTAACTTCAGTCCTACTCTAAATCGAACCATACAGGAATTGAAACCGAAGAGATATTATTTTTTCTCCGACGGCAGAAGTAACTCTAAATCGAACCATACAGGAATTGAAACATGCGGGCATACACGCAAATACCAGTTGACTGGAACTCTAAATCGAACCATACAGGAATTGAAACACTGAAAAGCCAGTACGTTTACTTGAACGCCTTTTACTCTAAATCGAACCATACAGGAATTGAAACATTTTAATTACATCACACATAAGAAAAAATTTTTACCTCTAAATCGAACCATACAGGAATTGAAACTTTTCACCTGATTTATTTTCAGGTTATGTGCGTTTACTCTAAATCGAACCATACAGGAATTGAAACCATCGCAAAGCACCTTAACGTTATAGGCAACCGCTGGCTCTAAATCGAACCATACAGGAATTGAAACATATTTATCATCCTGATATTTGAATCTTTTAATGGCTCTAAATCGAACCATACAGGAATTGAAACCTTTTTGCAATGCAATGTTATAGGCAGGCACAAACTCTAAATCGAACCATACAGGAATTGAAACACGGCTGATTAAAAACCTCATATTTCACTCCGTTCCCTCTAAATCGAACCATACAGGAATTGAAACGGTGTGGTTCTGGTTCTGGCTGTGGCCTGGTGTGGCTCTAAATCGAACCATACAGGAATTGAAACAGATTCCGGAGCCGAGCCCCGGAACCAGCACGCAACTCTAAATCGAACCATACAGGAATTGAAACGCACAGACGAATTTCTGGCAGGCGACACCCTGCAAGCTCTAAATCGAACCATACAGGAATTGAAACGAGATTTGATGAAAGACATGATTGATCTGGCGGCGCTCTAAATCGAACCATACAGGAATTGAAACTATACGCCAAATTCGATGAGAAAAACGACCTGACAGCCTCTAAATCGAACCATACAGGAATTGAAACAACACTTCTACCGGCCCATGCCTTTGCATGTCTGAAACTCTAAATCGAACCATACAGGAATTGAAACCAACCTCCGCCGCCAACACATCGTTAAAGTCCTTTTGCTCTAAATCGAACCATACAGGAATTGAAACTTGCTTTCGACGCAACCTTGCAGAATGACAGAGTTGCCTCTAAATCGAACCATACAGGAATTGAAACATTGCAGGCGTTGAGAATCAAATCGAACTTATCAATCTCTAAATCGAACCATACAGGAATTGAAACCAAGAGTACATTATAAATCTGGCTAACGCTCAAACTCTAAATCGAACCATACAGGAATTGAAACATCGCACGGTTATGTGCCGGCGATCTGTAACCGGACTCTAAATCGAACCATACAGGAATTGAAACTGACCCGGTTGAATTTGAGTAGAACTAAATTTTACGCTCTAAATCGAACCATACAGGAATTGAAACCCATTGAAATTCTCACTGAAACTCAAACTCAAATGAACTCTAAATCGAACCATACAGGAATTGAAACAACCATTTTTTTTCTTTACCTTTTAAAGGTGTTCTCTCTAAATCGAACCATACAGGAATTGAAACCAAGAGAACTTCATTATTTTTTAGAAATTGAAACAACTCTAAATCGAACCATACAGGAATTGAAACTTTATCTGATCCAACGACCTCATCCAGTCGATTCACTCTAAATCGAACCATACAGGAATTGAAACTGATGTACGCAGTTTCGGTAAGCACAAAAAAAGAACTCTAAATCGAACCATACAGGAATTGAAACACAACTGATTTGCAGTACAGAAACCATTTCGCAACTCTCTAAATCGAACCATACAGGAATTGAAACATAATAAGTTCTGAAAGCATCGCATATTGCATATACCTCTAAATCGAACCATACAGGAATTGAAACCCCTGATTTCAGCAGGACATCTGCAGAAGCAGCCAGCTCTAAATCGAACCATACAGGAATTGAAACATCGGAGTTGTCATTGACACTTTTGAAAATGGTGATCTCTAAATCGAACCATACAGGAATTGAAACGCAGAAATTGAATCAGAATACTCTACAAATATTTGATCTCTAAATCGAACCATACAGGAATTGAAACATCCCAGGTGTCGCCTACTTTCTCCCAGCGATCTCTCTCTAAATCGAACCATACAGGAATTGAAACCTCACAGCGTGGTTTGTGTGCTCAATTATGTTTTTTCTCTAAATCGAACCATACAGGAATTGAAACCTCTCTACGCTCATATCTTCAGGATAGTATTCAAAATCTCTAAATCGAACCATACAGGAATTGAAACTTGCTTTGTAGTCAGACGCCTGTTTTGATGCTTCCGCCTCTAAATCGAACCATACAGGAATTGAAACCTTCAATGATGTTGGTTCCGTCCTGGTCATAAATCTCTAAATCGAACCATACAGGAATTGAAACGGAATCTGTACTTTTGGTCGCCAGAACTGTCAAATTCTCTAAATCGAACCATACAGGAATTGAAACTACATGAAAGATGACATTGTGTGGTATCCTGATGAACTCTAAATCGAACCATACAGGAATTGAAACCCTGATAAAGATTGTGCGCTTGTGGTTGCTTCCACTCTAAATCGAACCATACAGGAATTGAAACAATAATATCGGGATTGAAAAATTGAAACAAAGAATACTCTAAATCGAACCATACAGGAATTGAAACTACTCTCATTTACAAATATGATTACAGCAAATGAAACTCTAAATCGAACCATACAGGAATTGAAACTTAAGAACTTATGCTGAAATTCCTTCTCGTTGGAACTCTAAATCGAACCATACAGGAATTGAAACCCCTTTAGTAGGGGGTTGCACCCCCTCGCTCCGCACCTCTAAATCGAACCATACAGGAATTGAAACCTCTCTACGCTCATATCTTCAGGATAGTATTCAAAATCTCTAAATCGAACCATACAGGAATTGAAACTTGCTTTGTAGTCAGACGCCTGTTTTGATGCTTCCGCCTCTAAATCGAACCATACAGGAATTGAAACCTTCAATGATGTTGGTTCCGTCCTGGTCATAAATCTCTAAATCGAACCATACAGGAATTGAAACGGAATCTGTACTTTTGGTCGCCAGAACTGTCAAATTCTCTAAATCGAACCATACAGGAATTGAAACTACATGAAAGATGACATTGTGTGGTATCCTGATGAACTCTAAATCGAACCATACAGGAATTGAAACTAATTACGGCATGGGAGGCAGTGCTGATATTCTTGGTCTCTAAATCGAACCATACAGGAATTGAAACTTTGATTTGCTATCGAAAAATGCGACTGATCTTCAGTCTCTAAATCGAACCATACAGGAATTGAAACAAGGCACCGCCACTGCGGATTTGAAAGTAAATTCCCTCTAAATCGAACCATACAGGAATTGAAACATGAAGTATTTCGCCTGCCGTTGGCTAACGTGGTACTCTAAATCGAACCATACAGGAATTGAAACTTCTTAGCACCTAAAGATAATTTTTTTCAACTCCTTCTCTAAATCGAACCATACAGGAATTGAAACTGAGAACAGCAAGTTCAAACAGCGTGATTTCACTTGCTCTAAATCGAACCATACAGGAATTGAAATCGTCAAGCGACAGTGGAAATGTAACAGAGATACAGGCTCTAAATCGAACCATGCTGGAATTGAAACTGCACAGCTTTCGGTTTCTGAAGATGAAAAATCAAAACTCTCAATCGAACCATATTGGAATTGAAACGCGGCTGTTACTTTATACGAATCCCCCTCTTCTGAGCTCTCAATCGAACCATACTGGAATTGAAATATCAATCTGCTCAATCTAATCAATCCACTCTCAATCGAACCATATTGAAATTGAAATATCAATCTGCTCAATCTAATCAATCTAATCAATCCACTCTCAATCAAACCATACAGGAATTGAAACATCAATCTGCTCAATCCAATCAATCTTCTCAATCTGCCTCTCAATCGAATTCAGACTGAAAGAATTTTGTCTCTTGCGGAGCTTACTTCGTTTGTTGCTTTTCCAAGTTTTCTGCATTCAAATATGGCAAAGGAGGACAAAATTTAATTAACTTTGAAAACCAACTAACTAATAAACTATTATCAATGTATTAGTACAAACGTATGTCGCCTCTTATTGAGTCCTATTTTTCTGTTTTAATGCTCTTTGGCGCCTCACAGGCTGTTTTGAGCATTTATCTTTTGTTGAAAGACAAAAACCACCCTTTCTCCAACAATATGCTGGCGTTGCTTTTGTTGGCTTGGGGATTTTCCTGTTACTGGTTTTTTGCGTTCATCGCCGGCAAACCTTTGTTCAACGTTGCCGTGACGACTTTCATCGGACCGATGCTTGCGCTTACGCTGTTTCCGCCGATTTTTCTTTATGTGAAATACCTTTTTTACGAATACAAAAAGTTTCAAACAGAAGACCATTTGCATTTTGTACCGATTTACCTTTATCTGATTTTTACGTTTTATCTTTATTATGACAGCGGTTTTTCGATTGAAGCGATGCGAAATCACGAATGGTACAAACTCCGCGCAATTGTTTGCAGTTACTTCGCCACCGTTCAAGGGCCGTTTTATTTCGTCAAAACCAATCATGTTCTGAAGCTTCGCCGAAAAATGCTCACTGAGCATTTCTCCGAAATCGAAAGCCGAAAATTAGAATGGTTCCGAAACATTCATTACAGTTTCGCGCTGGTTTTCATCATCGGCGGAATTTCGACCTTGGCAGAAGAAACCTTCATCAATCCTTATTTCCTCTATATGAGCTACCATGCAGTCATTGCAGTCAGTTTATTTTACATTGCGCTGATTATTTATAAATATCCCTGGCTGTTTCAACAGAATGAAATTCAGTCAAAAATTTATTCAAAAAAGGAATCTCCGGAAGTTGAATTAAATGAAATTGAATTTCAGGAAAATAATGTCTCGGAAGAAAATGAAGATGAAAAAGAAGTCCAGATCATTGCCAAAATCCAAAAGGTAATGAGCGAACAAAAATTGTATAAAAATCCGAATTTATCTCTCAATGATCTTGCTGAAGCTATTTCTGAAAGTCGCAATACGATTTCGTTTGTGCTCAATAATCATTTGAATAAATCCTTTTACAATTATGTCAACGAACTTCGGATAGAAGAAAGTAAAAACCTGCTTTCTGACGAAAATATGCAGCATTTTTCCATAGAAGGAATTGCCGCACAATCCGGTTTTAAGACGATGTCCGTATTTTACAAATTCTTCAAAGACACGGAAAACGTTACGCCCGCCGTTTATCGCAAACAATGGACGAATCCGTAAGTCATTCACAATTAATTCTTTGAATTACACACTTCTTCTTTTGGGACGAAAAGAAGAAGTATAATTTGTTTGAATTAATTGAATTCGATTAGTTTGTTTCATAAATTAACACGAATTATGTTTAAAATTTAAAAGCAACAAAATGAGGAAAACACAGAGACTCTTTTTACTACTTCTGCTTATCGTTATGACGGGCTGGTTACAGGCGCAGCTTTTGCCTTTCAAGGACGATGTAGAATTACACACAGATTTTCAGCAGAACGACATTGTCGGTTGGACTTCTGTCGACGTGGACGGGTTCAACACAGCCGGGCCCTTCCAAGAATTTCCGGGCAAAGGCGGACCTTTGGGATTTATTGTTTACAATCCTTCACAAACCAATCCGGCGAATACACTTGAAGGTTACGACCCTCATTCGGGTGAAAAATATTTCGCCAGCATTTCTTCTTGGGACGGACCGGTAAATGATTGGTTAATTTCAGACGAATTAGCCGAACACCAAGGCGGAACTTTTTCTTTTTATGCAAAAAGTGCTGCGAATTTTTTGGGAGATGATTCTTTCAAAGTAGCTTATTCGATGACGGGTTCTGACCCTGCGGATTTCACGTTCTTAAATGGCGGAAGCACCATTACACCTACGCTCAATTGGGTAAAGTATGAATATCCGATACCTGCCGGAGCAAAACATATTGCCATCAACTGCGTTTCACAGGCTTTTATGTTTTTGGTAGATGATTTGGAATTTGCAGAAACAATACAGGCAACAGCTCCGGGCTCTATTACCGATTTTTCGTCTGAAATTCAGTTAGAAAGTGGTTTCGAAGCAGTTTTTAATTGGGTAAATCCAACGGTTGATTCCGAAGGAAATCCATTGGCAGATATGACCGGCGTAAAAGTTTACAGAGGAACACATCCGATGAACTTAACTGAAATCGCCGACCTTCCGTCTGCAGCAGGCGCGAATATGACTTATACGGATACACTTCCGGGCGAAGGTTCTTATATTCATCGTTTTGTCCCTTACAACAGTTCGGGCAACGGAACGGCTTACACAACACCGATTACATATTATGGAATCGAAACCGTTCCGGGCGCACCAACCAATATCACATTTACCCAAAACGAAAGTTTACAAACCGTTATCTCTTGGGATGAAGTAGATTATGGTTCCGGTGGAGGCGTTTTGCAAGATCCGGTTATAGGTTACAAAATCCTTAGAACCTTGGGAACCACAACAGAAACTTTGGCAGAAATGAATACGGGAACGACTTTCACGGAAACTACTATCCCTGAATTAAATTTATATACCTATACAATCATCGCATTGACAAGCCCTGAAAACGAAGGTGTTCCGGCAGTTGTTTCGGCTTATTCGGGATTAAGTGCAAATCAGGAGTCGATAACAAGCGGAACTGCGGCTTCAACTCAACCTTTTGAACTTGGAAATGCATCCATTCTTTCGCAAAGTATTTATACACCGGAAGAAATCGGCGGTACAGGACTTATCACTTCGCTTTCTTATTTTGCCAATTTGGGAGCCGCAGTAAATATGCATTATAAAATTTATATGAGTTTAACCGACCGTGACACATTCGGAACAACCTTAAATGATGCGGTTTGGGAATATTATGCTGACCAAAAACTTTTGTTTGACGGAAATATTCAATTTCCTGCCGGACGAAATGCCATTACGATTGATTTGGATCAACCATTTTATTATGATGCTTCGAGTGAGCAAAATTTAATTATTACAATTATAAAACCATTGATAAGCAATGCTCCGACTATAAATCCGGAAGAATTTTACAACACACCGGTAGAAGGAATGCGAACTTATTATGCCAATGGTTATTCGGTCGATTTAAGTGTGATAACCTCACAACCTGCAGTTTGGTCAACCGAAGAAGTGATTACAATTCCAAGTATTGTAATGGAAAAATCAACTGATTTCGGAAGCCTTTCCGGAACGGTTACTTTGGTTTCGGACAATTCGCCTTTGGAAGACGTAACGGTAACAATTACGCCAAACGATACCGAGGCATATCAATCAGAAGTTACCACAACAATTGCGAACGGAACTTATGAAATTCCTGCGCTTTTGCCGGGGAATTACAAAATAACCTTCACCAAAAACGCTTACAATACGATTGAAGAAGAATTTACAATTAATTCCAATCAGGAACTGACCATTGATGCGCAAATGGAAGAAGCCATTCCGGTTGAAATTTCAGGCCTTGTACAAGATGAAGAAGGAAACGGAATAGAAGGCGTTACGATGACTTTGACCGGTTTCTCCGAATTCACAACAGAAACCGATGCTTCGGGAAATTACGTATTGGAAGCTTTTGCCGAAAAAGAATATGATTTAACGGCTTTTCATCCGCTTTATAATGCAGAAGAAATTTCATTTACAAGCGAGCCAAACGACTACACACTTGACCCGATTACGTTAGAACTTGCGTTGCACAAACCACAAGCTGTTTTTGCTGTAAATAACGATAATGTCGGAGACGTAACTTGGGATGTTCCTGTCGGATATTTCAATGAAACCCAGTTCGGTTGGGGAAGTTTTATTTCTACCGGAGACGCTTGGGGCAACGGCGGTGATCCGTTCATTTCGGCGGTGAGATTAGAACCGGCAGACTTGCAGGCCCGTTTGACAGAAGGCGCCGAATTAACGCACGTTAAAGTTTATTTTGCAAATTATGCCGAAGCCATTATCAAAATTTTCAAAGGAGCAAATGCAGCAGAATTAATTCATTCTCAACCGGTTTCGATTGAAACAGAAGATTGGTATACCATTGAACTGACCCAATCTCTTCCGATTGATTTGAACGATGAACTTTGGATTGGGGTTGAATTCCTTGCCGGACAATACGGTTCTTATCCGATCGGATTGGACGACGGCCCGAGCGCGCCGGGATTGAAAGGCGGAATGAAATACGAAAACGGCGTTTGGACACCGTTGAGTTTGACCAATAAAAACTGGACGATTTACGGAATTGCCAACCACACAATGGATGCCGACCCGTCCGGTTACAAAGTTTACAGAAGCCTTTCGGCAGAAGAAAACTGGACAGAACTTACCGCTTCACCGATTACCGAAACCAATTACAGCGATGAAACTTTGGCAGATACCGCACCGGGAATGTACAAATATGGTGTTGAGGCAATTTATGGCAATGATTTAATTTCCGAAAAAGCAATTTCAAATGAAATCGAACACAATATGTCCTTTGATTTCAATTTGACGGTCAATGCCGATACCGGAAATGCCGAAGGTGCCTATGTTTCGATTTGGAACGAAAACGATTTCGCAGAGGCATTCGTACCGGCTTCGGGTTCGGTAACATTCAACGGTTTGAGCAATGGAACTTACAACCTGAGAGTCGAAAAAGACAATTATGCGATTGCCGAACTTTCTGATGTTGTGGTGAACGAAAACAGCGGTTCAGAAACAGTTGAATTAAATTTATTGAAAGTTCAACCTTCTAATTTAACCGCAGATGTGGACGGAAATTCAGCGCAATTGAATTGGACGCTTCACGCGGCTTATACAGACCAAATCGAGAAATATGAAGATTTCGAACGTCAGAACATCGGAAATTATATCTTGAAAGATGAAGACGGATTAGAAACTTATACGTACGTTAATTTCACTTGGCCAAATGCAGGAACACCGATGTCGTTTATGGTGATGAACCCGTTTGAGACAACACCGCCGGTAGATATTGAGACTTATTCAGGACGAAGATTTTTGAGTGCACTTGCAGGACCGGACGGCGTGAACAACGACTGGTTGATTATTCCGGCAGGAAGCGGAGAATTCTCCTTTATGGCGGCTTCATTGACATCGGAAATGCTGGAAAAAATGCGTGTGCTTTATTCTACGACCGGAAGCGAAGTTTCAGATTTCACGGAATTCGAAAGTCAGATTACGGTTCCGGCTGCCTGGACGGAATATTCGTTTGAAGCACCGGAAGACACCAAATTCGTAGCGATTAATTACGTGGGAGACGATAGTTTTATTTTGAAAGTCGATGATTTGACTTACCAAAAAGCTTATGACCACGCACTTTATTACAGAGTTTATCTGGACGGTGAGTTGATTGCGGACAATGTAACCGAAATGACTTATTTGTTAGACGGGCTCATTACAGAACCGACGCATATCGCAGAAGTTGAAGCCGTTTACGAAACCGGAGAATCAGAGAAAACAGAAGTCATCATTTCCCAAATGGGAACCGGTGATGAAAATACGGACGAATTTGCAATTTATCCGAATCCGTCGAAAGGAAAATTCTGGATTAAATTGGAAGAAAAAGCCAATGTGAACCTTTACGATTTACAAGGCAGAAAATTATATTCAGGTAAAAAAGAAGCCGGTACTACGATGATGCAACACGATTTCCCTGCGGGAACTTACATCATTCAGATAGAAACAGCAAAAGGCGTAATTTCTAAAAAATTAATCTTTTTGTAAGAATTTGATGAATGAAATATTAAAACCGTCTCAGAAATGAGGCGGTTTTTTTGTTTTTCCAGTCTGTAGAAAGCCCTTAAATTTCTGCGAAATTCACGCCGCTCTAAGCTTGTTTTGTGCAGTGTCCTCCAATGAATTTGGCACAAATGTCTCCAAATCAACAAAACGGCACAAATGTCCACTTATGGCACAAATGTCTCCTTTTGTCACAAATGTGCACAAATGTCATTTTTAAAGATTTGCACATTCGATTGTTTTACAGTAATTTAGCCTGAAATTAAAAAACGCTAATGCTGGGATACTCCATGGATAAAGCATAGATAAGGCATGGATAAAGCATGGATAGTGTATGAAATGAAATTACCCAAAACCGGATAAAAAATCACCTTTTCCGGACAACACCCCTATATAACATCATTTTACCCCTTCTCACCGCTTACAATTCCCGGCGACTGAAATCCTGCATTTATCAAAATCACTCTTCAACAAAACCCGCCCGCCTCAGCAAAGCTGAATTGTCCGGTTTTCTTCCTCTGAATTCCACATAGAGTTCCATCGGGTCAACACTGCCGCCGCTTTCCAGCAGATGCCTGAATTTTTTGGAAACCTCAGGACTGAAGATTCCGGATTCCTTAAAATATGCAAATGCATCCGCATCCAAAACCTCTGACCATTTGTAGGAATAATAACCCGAGGAATAACCGCCGCTAAAAATATGCGAAAACGAAACACTCATATTGTTTCCTGCCACAGACGGGTACAAATCGGTCCGGTCAAAAACTTTTTGTTCATACTCCGATACCGAACTGACTTCCAAACTTTCTTCACCGTGCCAGGCCATATCCAGCAAACCAAAACTCAACTGTCTGACCGTCTGGTATCCTTCCATATAATTCGCCGCCTTTCTGACTTTCTCAATCAGTTGCTGCGGAATAACTTCGCCGGTCTGATAATGATGGGCAAACATTTCCAAAACCTCGCGTTCATAACAGAAATTTTCCATGAACTGAGATGGAAGTTCCACAAAATCATAATAAACATTGGTGCCCGAAAGGCTTTCGTATTCGGTGTCGGCAAGCATCCCGTGAAGCGAATGCCCAAACTCATGAAACAAAGTGGTCACTTCGTTAAAAGTCAAAAGCGAAGGCCTGTCCTTCCCGGGTTTGCTGAAGTTGCAGACGATTGAAATATGCGGTCTCTTCATGTTTCCGTCCACATTTGACTGTCCTCTGAATTCAGTCATCCAGGCACCGGCTTTTTTCCCTTTTCTCGGAAAAAAATCCGCATAAAACAACCCCTGATGACCGCCATTTTCATTCAAAACTTCATAAACCTTTACATCTTCATGGTATTTGTCAATGTCGTTTCTTTCTTTGAATTTCAGTCCGTAAAGCCTTTGCGCGGTCATGAAAATTCCGTCAATCACTTTTTCCAACGAAAAATAAGGTTTCAGCTCTTCATCAGAAAAATTGAATTTCTGCTGCTTTAATTTTTCGGCATAGTAAGCGTGATCCCATTTTTGCAAATCATCGAGACCATCTGTGTTTTTCGCAAATTCCTTCAGTTCGTTCACATCCCTTTCGCCAAAATGTTTTGATTTTGAAAGCAAATCCTCCAGAAAATCCTTTACTGTTTCCGGCGATTTTGCCATTCTTTCTTCCAATACAAAATCTGCATGGGTTTTGTAACCGAGCAGCTGCGCTCTTTCCAGCCTCAGTTTTGAAATTGATTTTACAATTTCTTCATTGTTGTGTTCATTGTCCCGAAAAGCACGTTTGCCATAAGCCAGACTCAGTGTTTTTCTCAGTTCGCGATTGTCGGCATAGGTCATAAACGGAATATAAGACGGCGCCTGAAGCGTAAAAATCCAACCGGATTTCTCACGCGATTCTGCTTCGTGGGCTGCCTGTTCAATCACAAAATCAGGAAGCCCGGACAAATCATTTGGATCTGTGAGATGAAGTTCAAAATCATTGGTCTCGGCTAAAACATTTTGTGAAAAATCCAAAGACAGTTTTGAAAGCTTTTTGTCAATTTCTCTTAATTCTTTCTTTTTGTCATCCGTAAGATTTGCCCCGTTTCTTGTAAAATTCAGATAACTTTTTTCAAGCAGTCTGAGCTGTTCGGGATTCAGATTAAATTTTTCTTTGTTTTCATAAACCGATTTCACTCTCCGAAACAAAACCGGATTGAGCCGTATATCATTTGAAAATTCAGAAAGCAAAGGCGAAATCCTTTGTGCTGTCTGCTGCATATTTTCATTGGTTTCGGCATGAAGCAGGTTAAAAAATGCTGCCGATACAATATTCAGTTTCTCACCGCTGATTTCAAGCGCTTCCACCGTATTTTTAAAGTCCGGTTCATTCGGATTGTTGCAGATTTCGTCGATTTCTTTTCCGGCTTCGTCCAGCGCCGCACGAAAAGCGGGTTCATAATCTTCATCTTTGATTTTTGAGAACGGAATGCTGTCAAAAGGTGTATTGAATTTTTCCAAAAACGGATTTGTCATTTCTTAATTTTTTTGAATCACAAATTTAGGGATTTAAAAACTTCAAAAAATCTTTTGCAGAAATCTCTCTTGCGCCCAGACTTTCCAAATGCCGGGTATAAACCTGACAATCAATCACCTCATAGCGCTCACTGTATTTCTGGACAAAACGGATAAAACCTGCTTTGGATGCATTTGAGACTTTTGCAAACATACTCTCGCCGCAAAAAACCCGGGACTGTTCGATTCCGTAGAAACCGCCGACCAGTTCATGATTCTGCCAGACTTCAAAACTTTTTGCAATTCCCTGTCGATTCAGTTCTGTATAAGACGACTTCATTTCTTCGGTGATCCAGGTTCCGTGCTGACCCGGTCTGTGAATCTTCTGACAGTTATCAATCACCTGTTCGAATGCTTTGTTCTCCGTAAATTCAAAAATCCCGTCTTTCAAAATCTTTTTCATTGATTTTGATATTTTTAATTCATTTGGAAAAAGCACAAATCTCGGATCTGGAAACCACCAGAGAACCGGTTCTCCGGGATTGTACCACGGAAAAATCCCTTTGCGGTAGGCAAGTTTCAGCCGTTCAACGCTCAAATCACCGCCATAGGCAATAATTCCGTCAATGTTCGCTTCCGAATAATCCGGAAAACTGATTTCGTCTGTTAGCCTTTTGATCATATTGATTTTGATTTGTCCGTCCTGTTGGTTTTATTTGATTTTGGAATTTCCCGGCATTAATTTTTCGACTGAAAATACAGATTAGCCCGGGAGTTACAATGGATGCTGTGAGTTTACTTTTGCTGTTGAATTATTCATCCCAACAATTCAATTCGCCAAAGTTAAAAATAAAAAACCCGAAAGTTTTCACTTCCGGGTTCTAAAATTAACATTATAAAAACAATTACTTCTTAATGATTTTGAAGGTTTCAACCTGTCCGCCTTCCAGACTTACTCTGAATATGTAAGTTCCCGACGTTAATGAATTTACATCGACCCGGTTATTGGATACTTTTGCATTGTTCAATACTTTTTGTCCCGAAAGGTTGAATATTTCTACATTTTCAATCGATTTTTTAGCTGAAATGTTCAATACATCTTTTACAGGATTCGGGTAGTAAGTGAAGTCGAATTCGTTTATATCCGAAACTCCCAATTCTTCGCATTCTCCCGAAATAAAAAATACAGCATTCATTCCGTTAACCGGAACCCACATTCCTGCACTTAAATACCCGTTATTCAAATAATTACCGGTACTTCCTGTTGAGGTCATTTCCCAAAAAACATTTACTCCGACTACTTCCGGCACTAACCAATAAGTTCCTTGTGTTAATTCAATTTCTTCAGGTAAATCAAATGTAACTTCATACAATTTAAGTGAAGGATTATTTACTGACCTTCCAATTTCAACCTGTGAAACAGGCTGAATAAATTCGGTAATCAGAAAAGGACTTGGTGCGGGACCTTCTCCTCCCTCACCGAAAATATTTTCAAGGAAAGAAAATCTTGCTTCAACAACAGCCTGCTCACTGAAAACGTTCAAGCGGATTTGTTGTGCTTTGAATACAGGAGATTCAATGATGAAATCATCTGCCGAAACATATTCTGCCTGATATTGAATAGGCGCACCGGCTTCTATATTGCTTTCCAATCCGTCTCCGAAATAACAATCAAAATCGGGAACTTCAATTACATATAATTCACCACATTGGACAAATCTGGAAACAGGACTTGAATTATTCTGACCACAGGCATCATCTGTGTGGGTATAAAATCTGACAACTCCGTCAAAATCGGCTGTCCAAACAACTGAACCTTCTCCGGATGCCAAAGCAACCACTCCAAGTTCATCGCTTATGGTAATAAAATCTGATGATTCGGAACTTGAAAAAGTATATTCCGTTCCGGCTGTTACCCGAACTTTTGAGTATTCGCCTCTCCAGCCAATTGTGGTAATTATTTCCGGATAACCATAGTAGCCGGGCTCAAAAACCTCGGACGGATATTGTCCGTATTCGGCATTCAGACAAGGTTGTTCATATTCCTGCTCTTCACCTCCTTCGCAGTAATAAATCACTCCTGACCAAACGACATCAGTCTCTTTAATTTCTCCAAAATATCCTCCTTCTCGTGCTAATCCGGGAGAAATAGATATTTTCTCGTCCGAATATGTATTGTGATCGTTTGGATTTCGTAAGAATTGAACTCCATCAAACGGAACTCCGTCTGCAATAGTTATATAAATCCCGTAAGTTTCTCCCGCCGGAATTACCAAACCTCCGACTTTTAGTTCTGTTCTTTGATTATCTCCTTTTCCGGTAGTCAACTGAGATCCCAATAAAGTCCATTCGGATGGGGTGTCTTCTACCCCTTCAAATCCTCCTGCGTGATAATAGACTTCAATTGTTTTTTTGGAACCTTGTTGCATATTAATATCAAATTTTCTGATTTCCAAATCCTTATCGCTCAAAGAGGTAACATTAAACATGCGCCCTCTCCAACTATAAGTATTGCCGGAAAAAGAGGTTTCTAAATTTCCGGGTAAACAATTTCCGGCAGACCCCGGCTCTACACAACTTACATTGGCTTCCCAACCTTCTGTATTATTTGTTTCATTTGAAGTAAATACAAATGTCAAGATACCCGAAGGATGTGTTGAAATGAAAGTGACTCCTTCTGCGGAAAACTCACCGGTTCCGGTCCAGGCTCCGTTTGGACAAGTAGCATTCCCTGAAGTAAATCCTGAAGAAATAATCGGATAAGTCGAATCCGGCCCGTCATAAACCATTAATCCGTCAAAACCTTCTTCCGTTGCGAAACTTACAAATTCCACAGACGAAACTTTCCCGTTTTCCGGAATTATCTGCCAGGTTTCATTTTCATTGTTTGAATAATTTCCGGTCGCTCCTCCTGTATCATAAAATTCACTTTCACAAGCTGTCGTCGTATCAAGAGGCAAGCACTGTCCCTGAATTTCATAAACTCCTTCCGCTGATTGCAATATTCCTTGCAATTCGCCATTAAACCAATAAGCCATTTTATATCCAAGGGTAGAAACAGAAGTTGTTTCCCACAGAACACTTTCTCCAACTATGTTATCCGAAGCATTGAGTCTTACCCAATAATGCGTTTCTTCTCCTATTTGACCCAGAAATAAAACAGGGTCAAAATCCAGTGTGAGCTGACGTACAACAAAATCCGGATTCGTAGGATGATCACCTATTACCACGTCATTTGCAGGAACTATTCCCAACTGCGACCCCATAAATGCTCCGGGAAGCCCATTATTATCTTCATAAAAATAAGCATCAATTGTGGGAATTACAAGACCTGAATTAGCAAAGACATTCAAAGTCATTTGTTCCAACTGAAAATTTTGATTGGATTCCACCACAACATCTACAGCTCTATCCCAATGCGCATTTATGTTTCCTCCACTTTCAACATTATTGGAAGGTACACTTTGACTACATTCGGGAATTTCTACTTCTTCACAAGTACCGATTATTTTAATAGACCCTTCTATTAATCCGCTTATGCCCTGAATTGTTGAACTCCAGGTGATTCCTCCATCAGTAGAATGAAAAATCGGCTGGTTTTCATTTTCTACATAATCAGATGCCGCTATACCTACTTCGCCCATGCTTATAGCACTCAATCCAATCCAGTAAGTTGCTCCGGAACTTCCCCCCGAGAGTTCGATGGGTTCAGGTACATTGAGTGTAACTTTCCAAATCCCGGGAGTTGTCGAAGCAAATTCGACCATCTCTAAGTCTTGGGTTTGCATGAGATTGCCTAATTCTCCGTTATAAAAGCTCCCTGTAATTTCTGAAGGAGGGATGTTCAAACTCAGGTAAACTTCAATCTGATTGAGTGTGAATATTGTAGAAGCATCTACCTGCACATCTACAGCAGCGACATCGCTACCGGTAATAGGAACAGATTGTGTTCCCCAAGCGCCAAAAGTTTGGTTGCAGGATTCCTGTCCGTAACCAAAACCTGATAAAATCAGAAAATACAGTAGTAAATAATAAGTTTTTCTCATATGTTCTTTTATTTAAGCCAATCAAAATTCAGATAAAAAACTTCTTTGAAAGAATTTATTTGATGAACAACGCAAATAATTGACGAACGACATTTTATTGATATTGCCGATTAAAATTTCAGTATTTTTACATTATGAAAAAGAATGAAAACTTTTGTTTTGGTTCTACACTATACAAACCTCATTTGTTATTATTCATCGTTTCGCTGTTTTTGAGCGTAAACTTAACAGCACAGCTCAATACACAGAAAATCGACTCTTTAAAAAGTCTTCTTTCTTCTATCAAAGAGGAACAAAAGAAAGTTGAAGTTTTGAATTTGGTTGCCCGTGAGTACATTAATGTTTCTCCCGAAAAAGGAATATTATATGCAAATCAAGCCGTTGAATTAGCAAAAAAAATATCTTTTGAAAACGGATTGGCAAAAAGTTATGAAAACTTAGGACAAGTTTTTTTGGTCAAACAAGACTACAATCAATCCATGAATTATTTCAATCAGGCAAATTCCATTTATAAAAAATTAAAGGATGAAAAATCATATTGGAAAAGCATTCAAAAGATTGGTAATCTTTATTATGAAATGGGAGATTTTACCCAAGCAATGGAAAAATTTTTAGATGCTCTGAAGTATTTTGAAAGTCAGGATGATTTTGAAGGAATTGTGATTGTTACCAATAGCATCGGGATTCTGTTTCATCGTCAAAACAACCCGGAAAAAGCATTGGAATATTACCATAAAGCGGAAAAAATTCTTGAAAAAAGCCAACAAACAGCAACCGATATTTATGCCCGAATTCAAACCAATATCGGGCTTTCTTATGTGGCAATGAACCAATTCAGAAAAGCAGAAAAAGCCTATTTTAAATCAATCAAAGCCAATGAAACAATTAAAGACCCGCGTATTTATACCGTAAACATCGGGAATTTGGCAGCTGTTTATGCAGGTCTGAAAGATTATGAAAAAGCTGAAGAATTTTTCAAAGAAGCCATACAGAAAAGTGAAGAATCCAACAATGAATTATCAACTGCCGTAAATTACGGAGATTTGGGAAGTCTATATATAGAAATGGCAAATGAAGAAAAATCAACTCTGAAAAGAAAACATTTGCTCAATCAAGCCATCGCCAATTTGCAAATCGCGATGAAAACAATGAAAAAAATTAATAATCTGAGACGTTATCAGGATTTGGCAAAATATCTTTCTCTTGCTTATGAACTAAAAAACGACTACAAAAAATCTTTGGAAATTTACAAAGAACACACCTTTTACAAAGACAGTATTTTCAACGAAGAAAATAACAACGAACTGGTAAGAAGAGAAATCGGTTATGAATTTTCTAAACGGGAAGACTCCATCCGACTGGTTTCTGAAAAAGAAATTGCAGTACGTGACGCCACATTGAAAGCCAACAAAAAACAGAAATGGTTGTTGTTTGGTGGAATTTTTCTGCTCAGCATCATCGGAGGATTATTATTTTATCAAAACCGTGTTCGACAAAAACACAATCGGAAATTAGAAAAATTGAACGCCGAATTGGACGAAGCCAACCGAACCAAAGCTCGTTTTTTCAGCATTTTGAACCACGATTTGCGCAGCCCGATTTCCAATGTCATCAAATTCGTGCGATTGCAACAAAATTCAACGATGCAATTAGACGAAACAACCCAAGAAAGACTGGCACAACAAACCGTGAAATCAGCCGAAAATCTTTTGAATTCAATGGAAGATCTTTTGTTGTGGAGCAAAGCACAAATGCAGAATTTTGAACCGCAAATCAGAAAAGTTGATATTGCTGAAATTTTTGAGGATATGAATGTCTTTTTCGGAAATCTAAATTCCATTGAAATTCTCTTTGAAAACCCTGAAAATCTTTCTGTAAACACAGACGAAAATTACCTGAAAACCATCACCCGAAATTTGACTTCCAACGCCATAAAAGCTTTATCGGAAACGACTGATGCTCAAATCATCTGGAAAGCTTACAGAGAAAATAATCAAACAATTATGGCAATTTCCGACAACGGTCCCGGCGGAACAGACGAGCAATTCCGTGCGCTGTATGACGAAAAACACATCGTGGGAATTAAAACCGGTTTGGGACTTCATCTTGTGCGGGATATGGCGAAAGCCATCAATTGTACCGTAAAAGTAAATTCTGAATTGGACAAAGGAACCACCATCCGATTGTATTTTTCTGATTAATTTTACAAAATGAAACCTTACCGCTGTATCATAGCTGACGATAATGAATTGGACAGATTAACGCTCACGCATTATCTTTCCCATTTTCCCGAAATAGAAATTCTCGGAACTTTTGAAAATCCTTTGGAAGCTTTGAATTTCATCCAAAATGAAAAGCCCGATATTATCTTTTTAGATGTTGATATGCCCGGAATGAACGGATTGGAACTGAGAAAAAAAGTATCGGAAATTCCGATTTGTATATTTCAAACCGATCATCCGGAATTTGCATTGGAAAGTTTTGAATTAGAAACTTTGGATTATTTGCTGAAACCTTATTCGTTCGAGCGATTTTCTCAAACCATCGAAAGGATTAATGAATATATGGAAATCCGAACCAAAGCTGCTGAATTTGAGTCCCAAAATGAAAAAACAAGTTTTTTCATAAAAGACGGACACAAAAAAGTCAAAATTAATGTAGATGAAATTCTGTATCTGAACGCGCTTCAAAATTATACAACACTCGTTACACCAACCGAAAAACAATATGTTTTGTCCACGCTCGGAAATTTACTCAACGAAGAACATTTTCAGAATTTCATTAGAATTCACAAAAGTTACGCAGTTCAAAAAAAGCACATAAAAAGCTTAGAATCAAAAGAAATCACTTTGGTCAATAACACAAAAATTCCGGTAGGAAGAAGTTATGCAGAGAATCTTGAAAAACTGATTCCTTAAATGTTAAGTGGATAAGCTTCGATTTCATATTAATTATAATGCTATTCTCTTCTCACATCAAAATAATATATTCAATTCCACCCTTTGTGCTTTTTTCGTAAACTCTGCAGTTAGATTCACAAGACCACAACATACTCAAAGTCATCTGAATAAAAAAAACCCGAAAGTTTTCACTTCCGGGTTCTAAAATCAACATTATAAAAACAATTACTTCTTAATGATTTTGAAGGTTTCAACCTGTCCGCCTTCCAGACTTACTCTGAATATGTAAGTTCCCGACGTTAATGAATTTACATCGACCCGGTTATTGGATACTTTTGCATTGTTCAATACTTTTTGTCCCGAAAGGTTGAATATTTCTACATTTTCAATCGATTTTTTAGCTGAAATGTTCAATACATCTTTTACAGGATTCGGGTAGTAAGTGAAGTCGAATTCGTTTATATCCGAAACTCCCAATTCCTGACATTCGCCTGCTACGAAGAATACAGCCTGCCTGTTTTCCGGGTCAGGATTCCAAGATCCTCCGTGCTCACTTGTATGAACCACTCCTCCGGTAGATCCGGTAGAAGTTACTTCCCACCAAACGAGACCAAGGCCTGCTGTAACTACCGGTTCTAACCAATAAGTTCCTGCAGGTAATTCCGGTCTGTTTTCATCCAGTACAAATTCAACTTGAGAAACATCATAACCAAAGTTGGTTCCAATTAAAGTTTGAGAAGTTGGTACAGCAGTAAATGTGTCAACTATGTTTGTCTCACTTGGAGCTCCTCCTTCATCTGCACGGATATTAAATTCTGCAGAAGTAATGTTGTCTCCCACAATCGTAAACAAGTTCAGACGTAGATATTGAATTGTAAAAGTACTGTTTTCATCAACTGTAAAATCATCTGCATTTCGGAATGTATCACTTGCAGACGATACGTTGTAGGCATCTTCAAATCCATTACTGAACAAACCGTCACCTTGAAAACACGCATAATCAGGTTCGCCAAGTGGAGTTGCACAATCTACTGACAACGTATAAGCTCCTGAATTTGATCCGGCACCTTCTACCATAATGATATAAGTGGAAGTACCGTCGGATTCAAAGGTAAGTCGTGATCGTGATCCGCAAGAATCATCATTGGATGCTATTTCATTGGTCATCGAACAGTCAGAGAAAACACGAAGATAAGTATCGAAAGAAGATTCACACAATGAAATGGTTACGTTTTGAGCTGTACCATCTCCTGTAAAGGAATAGAATCTGTCAGGTGCAGGATTGAATCCTGAATCTGTTGCATCGGCAGTAGTTCCTATTACGGTTTCACCACAGCTAACTGCAATTGCTCCTTCACAATCGTCATTGTCTACGGGCTCTTCTCCACCAGTACATGTTCCTTCCAAAATAAATGCTGCATCCCCGGGATAGCCTGCGTTCGCTGCATTTGACCAAGTAGAACCGGTGATAGAATAGTAAACATTTGTTCCATTATTTATCTCATCTGCAAATTCCCAGAAGTTAAGTAATCCTTCAGACCCCATTACTGTTGAGACTGCCATCCAATAGTTTGTTCCGGACTCACCTCCTTCAAAGTTTTGAGCAGTTGGCAAATCCAATACCAATTCATAAATATTAGCTCCTGAAGGTGAAGTTCCAATTAAAGTTTGAGATGTAGGGACAATAGACATTGGAGCAACTATTTCTGTGCCCGGTACTCCTGAATCATCACTGAGGAAAAAAATGTTTACCGATGCAACATTTGAATAAACATTAAACTTAACTCTTTCAACAGACATAGAACTGTTTGGAGCCAGATTAAAGTCAGAAGCCCATTTAAATATATTCAATCCACCTATTCCTTCTCCTTCCAGTGAACCCGGGTAAGTGATATCACAATCCTCACCTGTTTCTTCTCCTACTTCATTACATTCTCCGGCTACATAGAAAATCCCCTGTGAACCGTCATAAACATCCGGCCCCCAGGTTACACCCAAATCATTGCTGAGGTAAGCTACCGAACCATTTGAACCGGAGTAAGTTACTTCCCAATAAACTGTAGAACTGTCTGCATTTGTGAAAGTTGGTTCTAACCAATAAGTTCCTTCTGTAAATTCGATTGGTTCAGCCAAATCAAAAGTCAATCGGTAGAAATCCATTCCCATTGCGTTTCCAAATACTTCTGAGGTAGTCGGTGCCATGGTGATGGTTTCTATCACTTCGCCCGGAGCTGATGCTTCATTGCTTTCCCGAATGTTCAACGTACCATTCGTTATGCCGGTACCGGAAATTACATTGATGGTAATTTGTTGCAGTGTGAATTCTGTGTCGGCTGCTACAATGAAATCATCTGCAACTCTGTATAGTCCTTCCGGATTTACACCCAATCCGTTTTCAAGTGATGACATTGATCCGTCTCCCTGGAAACAGTCAAAATCAGGATCATCGAACGTTATCGGCTCTCCGCCGCAATCTACGGCTCTTACTCTGTCCCAATTATCGTCAGTTCCACATTCGGCATCTGCATGCGTGTAAAATCTTACTACCATATCGGCAGGAGCAGTCCAGGTTACAGCACCGGTTCCGGTGATTAAAACTTCGGTTCCATCTTCATCTGAAATCGTAATGAAATCGGTAGCATAGGAACTTGAGAAATTATAAGTTACACCTTCTGTCAGCCCGATGAGGGAATAATCGAAACTTGAACCATAAGCTGTTGCTACGGTTGGAACTCCATAGCAGGACGGATAAACAACATTGGACGGATATGCTCCATAAATTGCTTCCAAACAACCTTCTTCTACTTCATTACATTCGCCTGCAATGTAGAATACCGCCTGATAATCTATTTCCAAATCATCATCCGGTGCCCAGGTATTTCCTGAATCATGACTAAATTGCAAAGTTCCTCCGGGACCAAAAGTGGTTACTTCCCAGAAAAGCATTGTATTCTGCGTATTGGAAGCCGTAGGGTCAATCCAGTATGTTCCTTCAGACAAATCAAAAGGCTCAGCCAGATCAAAAGTCAAACGGTAAGCATTTCTTCCATAAGGATGTGCAAATATTTCTGAAGTGGTCGGAGCCATTGTAACGGTATGTAAAACCTGTCCGGGGCTTCCGGCATTGTCTTCGCGTATTTTTATAACTGCTTGTGTAATATCAAATTCTGACCAAATATTGAGTACAATTTGTTGAACGTTAAATTCAGTTCCGGGTTCTACCGTAAACTGATCTGCCATTCTGAGCACATCTGTGGTAGTTGTGGCAAATCCGCTTTCAACGCCCGAAATACCTCCTTCGCCCATGAAACAGCTAAAGTCAGGATCATCAAATTCAACAGGATCTCCGCATTGTACATAGGTAGATCTGTGCTGATTCTGTGTACCGCAATTCTCATTTGTATGGGTATAAAATCTCACTTCCCCGTTGTAAGTAGCAGTCCAGCTTACAGAACCTGTTCCTGAAGCCAAAATAATGGTTCCGGCACTGCTGCCGATGGTAATGAAGTCTGTGGATACTGAACTTGAAAAAGTATATTGCGTTCCTTGTGTTACGGCAATTACAGAAAACTCTCCTGCGAAACTGTGATTATGAATGAGTTGTTTTGCTCCAAAACAATTGGGCTCTATTACTCCTGATGGGAACTGTGACCCGTTCAGACATCCGTCAATTCCTGAATCACCCGGATTTTCACAAGTTACATTGATTTCAAAATCTCCCGAATCAGAACCATTTCCTTCTACCATAATCACATAGGTAGTTGTTCCATTTGATAGGAAAGTAACTTCAGATTGCGTTCCACAGCTGTCATTATTCATTGCGATTTCTTCTGACATTGAGCAATCTGTAAAAATTCTCAAAAGGGTATCATAAGATGAACCGCAGAGAGAAACTGTTACAAGTTGTTCCTGACCGTTTCCGGTATAAGTATAAAATACGTCATTAGATGAATTTCCACCCGAGTCGGTAGCATCAGTCGTACTGCCGGTCATTGTTTCACCACAGGAAATTGCAATGGCATCTTCACAAAAATCGTTTGCATTTCCGGGTTGCTGTTCTACATCACAAACACCTCTCAATGTATAAACCAATTCGGTCGCAGGTAACGGAAGAGCATCCCAATCACGCCAACCTCCTGAATTGTTGTGGTAATAAGCATAAGAACTTCCCAAAACACCTACTGTCGTAGATTCCCAATAGCCTGCATTTGTTTGGATTTCCATCCAATAAGTTCCACCGGTAAAGGTTATGGGCGAAGCCAACTCTAAAGCATATGCGTAAATCGCTGTTCCAAAAACAGTTCCGACAGATTCGGTGCCAGTCAGCGTTGCCGCTATGGATTGAATTTCAGTGCCGGGTATGCCGTTGTTGTTTTCATAAAAAACAAAGCTGAACGACGTTGCGCTTGATAAATTTGCAGTGACCTCCGTTAAAGTAAAGGTAGTACCTTCATTTACGGTGATATCGACAGCCAATCTCTGATTTAATGAACCACCCATAGTAGCCCGATTTTCAAGGTGAGACTGAACTTCCTGGGTGCATTCTTCTTCAAGATTATTAAAAAACAGCCAACTGTTGTCAACTGTGAATCCCGGATACCGGAATGTTTTCCAATCTGTATTTTGTTTCATTTGCGAAGCATATACTGCTGCAATTGAAAACAGAAATGACAGATAAAATAAATACTTCCTCATGTCTATCTATAGTTTTAAATTTGTGGTCGTAAACTTATAGCCTTATATACATGCAAGGCAAGAAAATGGCTTGTGCATTTATATAAATTCACCAGATAGAATTAAGCAAATTACTTATAATCAATTATTTGAAACCATCCTTTCTGTAAGCAGCTTTAGAAATTCCGAAGGAGTCATTCCGGTTTTTTTCTTAAAGGATTTGGTCAGTTGAGAATGTGAGGAATACCCGGAAAGCTCTGCAATATGACTGAGTTTATAGTTTCTGAACAAATGATCTGATTCAAATTTTTCAATCAGATAATCCACACGAAGACCATTGATATAATCGTTGAAATTTTGTTTTTTATATTGGTTGATGATGCCTGAAAGTGTAACCGTATTGGTGTTCACATGAGCCGCAACCGAAGAAAGACTGGTCTCTTTGTGCAAAAAAAGATTATCTTTTTCAAAATCTTCCAGGCCGTTGAGTATTTGTTTAACTTTCTCAGTAACCATTATTGGAGACTTGGAAACCGGATCAGCGTTGGATTCATTTATATTCCTGTTTTCTTTCAGCTGCGCTATGATTTCCTGAAATCGTTTGATTTTCTGTCTGCTCTTGTAACGATTATAAAAAATAAAAATGATGCTGAATACAAGACAGATAATCCCTGCGATGAGCAGCCGGGATAAAAATTTATTTTTCTGCGTTTTTTCTGTTGTGGCTTCAATAATTTCATTTTTGGTCAAAACCTTGGACAGAAGTTCTCTTTTGAATTGATTATTGAGTAAATTGTCTTTGCTTAAATAGAGACTTTTGTAGAAATTGGCTTCTTTATTTAATCCTAATTTTTCTGCCGAAAGAGCTGCGTATCTGTACGCTTCCATTTCATAATCAAAAAAATCCAGCGTAAAGGTTTTGTTTTCTATCCCGTCTTTTGCAGCTGCAAAGGACCTTTCATAATCACCTTTGAGAAAAGCTGTTTTTGCGTCTTCTACTGCCGAAGTGAAATACAATGAACTGTCATGGTTGGCCTTTGCTGTACTTTCGGCTGAGGAAATGTATTCCTGTGCCATTGCATAATCTTTTTTATAACTATAATATTTGGACAGTAAAAGGGCAATCTCACCATTGATAAAGTTTTTAAATTTACCCAAAGCCTCAGCGTGGTCATTCATCAATTTTCTGACTGCACTGTAATTTTCTTCAATCCTTTTCGGTTCATTTTGAAGGATGGCTACATTCATCAGATTTACCCGATAGGAAATCTCGGTAATCAGATAGATGTCTTCCAGATTCTGATTTTTGTTACTTTTTTTGGCTTCGATGGTTTTTTCCAGATTTTTCAGCGTTTCCGTATAATATTTCTCAAAATCGCCTTTGTAGTAATAAAAGGTGTTGTAATCTTGCCTATACTGAATCTTTTGGGGCGTCTCCGGAAGTGCCAGGTCAAGTTCCTTTACCTTGAGCATATATTTCTCCCAATTCTCATAATCGCCTTTCACATAATTGGCTCCCGCCAACTTTAAACAAATGAACATCAGCCTGATTTGCGAATCTTTATCGGTAGAATTGGCGGCAATTACTTCTGCTTTTTGAAAAGTTTTGAGCGCAGAATCAACCTCCAGTCTGTTCATCTGAAAGGTACCCTGCGAGATGAGTAGCCGGATTCTATTTTTTTCATCCAAATCATTTCGGGTCAGTAATTCTTCTGACAGCTTCTCTTTCTTATTAAAATCATCGGCAAGCGTTCCATAAATTTCAAGTAATTTCTGAGTCGGCTGATTGCTGAAATCATCAACAGTAACCTGTGCAAAAACCGGGAGTGTAAACAAGATAAGGAATATGGCATAAAAAAATTTCATGAAAAAATGAAGATCAGGCTGTTTGAGAGTTCAAAGTTAATGAAAAGCAACTAAAAAACCCGGAAATTGAATACTTCCGGGTTGAAATTAACATTAACCAGAAACCATTTATTTCTTGATAATTTTAAAAGTTTCGATTTGCCCGCCTTCTAATATTACTTTGAACACTTGAGTTCCGGCTGCCAATCTTGACCGTTGGAAACTTTTGTATTGTTCAGAACTTTTTGTCCTGCCAAATTGAATGCTTCAACATTTTCAATTGATTTTTTGGTTGAAATGTTCAATATGTCCTTCACAGGATTTGGTGGGATAGTGTCTCTTTTATTTTTAAAAAGAGTTTTGAGTTGGTTGCTTTGGTATGAAAACAATAAATGCAATAACATTCAAATTAAATAGAAAATGAAGATGCTGAAATAAGGTTTAATTTCCTTAAACGTTCATCACAAAAAACAAATTTCATTTGTTCTACCCCGCCTTTCTCAATTTACCAAAACAAATCATAAACGTAAGGATTGCAAGCAATATAAAAAGAACGAGAATGTAATGCATTCCTAAATGTTCCAAAAGCAAACCGCCCAAAAATCCGCCAACCGCAATCGCAGTGTTGAATATCGTTACCGACAAAGCTTGTGCTATGTCGATGTAATCATTTGCTGCGTCTGCCAAATCTTTTTGCAACATAATCGGAGCGCCGCCAAATGCATATCCCCAAAGTACAATTCCCGGAAAGACAAATATATTGTACTGCGTTCCCAGCAACATCAACACTCCCGCAACGCCAAATAAAATCAAATGTATCGCAAGAATTTTATTCAATATTCGGTCGATGAAACGTCCCGTCATCCAAATCCCAAAGATTGCCGAAATTCCGAACAAAAAAAGCATTATGTCTAAATATTCGGACAAACCGCTCGTGTCTAAAAAAGGCGAAATGTAGGTATATAAAAGGCTGTGCGCCAAAATCCAAAACAAGGTTACGTATAAAACTCTTTGTACACCTTTGTTTGAAAGTACGGTTTTGAAAGGAACAGAAGAAGTTTTTTGTGCTACGGCAACATTCGGCACAACCCATACAATCGCCAAAAGTAACAACAGGGACAAAATGGAAACCAACAAAAAAATACTGTTCCATCCGATTATATCTCCTAACCAAGTTGCTACCGGAACGCCCAAAGACAAAGCAATCGGCTGCCCTACTCCAACGATGGCGAGTGATTTCCCCACAACTTCGGGCGAAACAATCCGCACTGTATAACCGGTCAGCAATCCCCAAATAATTCCGGCACTGATGCCTGCACAAAAACGCACCATCAGCAATATCGGATAATTGTGAATGAGAAAAGTTGCAAAATTGAACAGGAAAAATCCCATCACGGCCAACAACAACAAAGGTTTTCGGTTCCAATTTCTCGTTAAACTGATAATCGGAATGGCTGCCAACACTGAACCCAATGCATAAGTTGTTATGAACTGCCCTGCATAAGCTTGCGACACGCTGAGTCCGCGGCTGATTTGTGGCAATAAGCCTGCCGGCAAAGTTTCGGTGATAATGGCAATGAAACCCGAAACGGAAAGAGCAACCAATGCCAAAATCGGCATTTTTTTCGTGTGTTTTTCTTGTATCTTATTTTGTTGCATTCTTTTTCGTGGTGATAAAATCCGGTAGCTCTTCGAAAATCCGAATGAGCATTTTTAACTGAATTTCTTTGGAAAGATTAATTTTTTAATGTTTGCAAGAACTTGCGTGCAAAGATAAACATTGTAAATCCTCCGAAAACTCCAGCACAAAATAAATTCAAAGCTGATTTCAATTATTCTTACTGACAAAAAACTCCCGTTCGCAAAACGAACGAGAGTTTAAAAATCAACCTATGAGAAACTATTATTTCTTAATGATTTTGAAGGTTTCAATTTGTCCGCCTTCTAAACTTACTTTGAACACATAAGTTCCGGAAGTCAATGATGAAACATCAATTTGTCCGTTTGAAACTTTGGCGTTGTTCAGTACTTTCTGTCCTGCCAAATTGTATATTGAAATATTTTCAATTGATTTTTTGGTTGAAATGTTCAATATGTCTTTTACAGGATTCGGATAAATTTTAATCCCTGAAATTTCTGAATCAGAAACACCCAATTGCAGGTAAACTGTTACGGCAAGCAACTGACTTTCACAAGTACCGTTGTTTTGACTTACATAATAAGTCGTTCCGTCAATTAATTCTGTGGATTCCGGTAATTCTGTTTCACCGTTTTCGTCTGCATACCATGTTAGGTTTTCACCTGTAACTTCTAAATCAGCCAAGGTTTCTCCCTGAATGAAATATTGGGTTTCTTCTCCGGTCGGTGCATCAGGAGCAGGATCAACAGTTACAGTTACCTCTATTCTTTCTGATTTACATTCTGAATCTCCTGTATTGAATTTCCAATTATAGAAGAAATAATAATTACCATTTGTTGCTCCATTGTTGATGGTTCCGGCGGTAATTTCTCCTGAATCTCCCAATTGATAAGGAAAACCTGTGTGTTGACTCGCTAATTCTCTGACCAAAAGCGGACTTGAATCGATGAGCAAACGGAAATTATTTCCCTGAGGAACGATAAATCCAAGCGGCACTTCAAATTTCACCGGATTGTTTGGATTTCCTGCCGGAAGTTGAATGGTTGCAGAATTAATTTGTTCCCAATTTTCATTTACCAGTTGAATGGTGATTTCAGCTGTATTTTCGTCAGCTATAAACACATCAACCGAATTCAGCGTAATGATTTCATTTGTATTGAACACTAATCCCCATGGATTAGTAGTTTGATTAACCTGCGCCGCATCAAAAGATTCCGGCTCTGTCCTTCCGCCAGCAAAATATTCACCGGATGAAGCTTCAGCCCAAAATGCAGTTGTTTCGGTTAATTCCGGTGTCTCGAAAGTTAATCCCGAACCGATTGGAGTTTCTCCGTTTTCAGAAGTAAACCAAAAGACCTGGCCACCATTTGTTTCAGCCTCCAAAATCGCAGTGGTTCCTTCACAAGCATTAACTGAAGTAGCATCTATAGTCAATGAAGGTTCTTCGCAATTTGAATTAATGATAATTGTATAATCTTCTCCCTGGCCACTGGCATTATTTCCGCCCCAATTATCTGTGGAACAAGAGTCTTCCGGATAAGAATTGCTGCTGTACATTTTCATTACACGCATACGTGTGGTTCCTGAAACGGCATACGGCGGAACCAAAATTGTAGCAGTAGCTTGCTGACCATCTTCACCATTGGAATGTGTGATGGTTCCTATTTCGTATCTTTCTCCTAAATCATCAAATGAATTATTTTGGTTCCAGTCGATGAATACGGCAAAAGAACTGGTCCAGTTTCCGTTTGTATTTCCTTCCAAAATGATTTCATATTCCTGATTCTTATCTACAGTTCCTTCCAACTCTAGGAAATACTCATGTTCAGGCGCAGAAGTTGAAGCAGAACTTCGGTTGTCGATTCCGGCAAAATTCACATAAGTAATCGGTTCGGTTCCATAATTGTATTTTAGAGGTCCGCAATAGTCGTCTTCTCCCGGTGTTGGATTTCTCACCGTAAGGGTGTAATCTTCTGCCTGTCCGTATGGGAAATCACCACATGGATCTGCAGCGTATGCCCCACGGTTTTTAATAATTCTCATTCGAGTCGGCCCTAACGGTAAATCTTCTGCCACGGCAAAAGAATAAGTTAATTCTGCACCATCATTTCCGGTAGAGTTTGTAATGGTACCCAATTCGTAAATTTCACCTTCATCATCTAATTCACCGTTTTTGTTCCAATCGATAAAAAGTGTATAATAATCGGTGTTATTTCCTCCGGTATTTCCTTTTACGGTGATATTTTCTGATTCTCCTCTGACCAATTCTGCCTGTTCATCCAGAAAATATTCCTGAGCATACACAGAAGTATTGGCTGTTTGGTTGTCAATTCCTGCGAAATCTACACTTGTGATAGGTAAAATATTATCTGCTGAATAAACACAATAATCATCTGTTTCTCCAACTGAATCAATTGAAATCGTATAATCTTCTGCTTGTCCAGCATTTGTACCGTTGCAGGGATTGGAAGAAAAATTATCTGCATTTCCTAAAACTCTCATTCTTGTTTCTCCCGGCAATAATCCTTCCGGAACATCCAATTCTCCCAAGGCTTGCTGGTTGGGAGCCCAAGTAACTCCGATCTGATAAACCTCGCCCTCATCATTCAAGATTCCATTTTGGTTCCAGTCTACAAAAATTGTGTAATAGGTGGTTCTGTTTCCTGCGGCAAGTCTCACCCAATACCTTTCTCCTGAATATACGTGAAGTACCTGATCAAGAAAGAATTCCTGGGATTCTGTTGAATTTGCCGAACTTTGATTATCCAATAACGTTTCTGATTGTGATTGATTTTTCACATTGATATAAGTTACCGGATCAACCGGACTTGTGGTATAAGCACAATATTGTGCCTGAGCAAAAAATACTCCCAATAACAACAGTATACTGTATAGCTTTTTCATTTTTTTAGTTTTTAATGATTTTTTGAGTCAAAAATTTTCCTGAAAGGGTTTGCACCTTCAATAGATAAACTCCTTTTGTTAGTCCTGACACATTGAGATTTTCAAATTGATTTCCAAAAGATTTTACCTTTTTTCCGGTAAGATCCATTAATTCCACCTGAATTATATCCTGTGGATTTTCCATCTTTATGCCAAATGATTCCGCAACCGGGTTGGGATAAATCGAAATTTTTGTCGAGTTGATTACATCCACGGTTCCCATCACGGTATCCTCTCCTTCAATACTCATCAGCCATTTAGCCGAACCCAACCCCAATTCTCCAACTTCCATTGGTGTTGGCGCCTCACAATCAACAGCTTGAATATAAGCCGGATTATCATCATTTTGAGGATTGGCGCCTATAAATAATACGGATGAAATAGACGAACCGTCATAGTGAATTTCCATTACCAATTCTGAACCCGCCGATGCGAGCGCTTCCATATCTACATCTATCGTATGTGAATCAGATTGATTGATTACAACATCAGCTGTCCCAATTAGTGTAAGATTTCCAAAAGGATAGGCACCTTCAGAAGTATATAAATTGACCGTAGCCGGAAATCCGTCAATTGGTAAATTCAAAACATTTTGAACCCCAAAACTTATTTTGTGAATTTGAAAGTCATTTTGAATATCAAAGTCATTCAGAAAAAAACTTCTGCTGACACGGTTTTCCAACGAATATTCATTTCCGTTTGCATTACAAGAAGCTGAAGCCCCCATAATCGGACTGAATGGGATCTGAGAATATGAAACAGTCATCTGCGCATTCATATAAATCGTCCCACATAAAAATAAAGGAATAAATAAATTTTTCATCTCATCTGTTTTTTGCCCAAAACTATTGATTCGATGAGGTGAAAACAAGGTTTAGATGATGCAAATCATTGAAAAATTCAAGATTTTGGGCAGGTTTTTATTTTACAAAAATCTGACTATCAACAAATTAAATGCAAGATAGAAATTCCGGTCAAAATTTCTCGCCCGAATCGAAGTTTTTCATTTTTTGCTTCAGGCGACGTGATTTGACCACCATCACAATTGTTAAAATAAGGATAACCAATAACAGAAATGAACCGATGTAAATATAAATTCCGGATTTTTTCACCATCTTTCTTTTGATTGCCTCCGGAGGTTCATTGATGATATATGTAATTGATCTTTTTTCTGCCTCTGATACATTGCTCCGTGCTTCTGAGTACAACCCACTGTAGTATTCGTATTTCTCTATATCGTTAATCGCAAGGTAATTTTCTGACAATAACTGATAAATTTCCAAATCAATGTCAATTTGTGCCAATTTTTCTGCTATTCCCAAAGCGGTCTTCAGGTATTTTATGGATTGATTATAGTCTTTTTTCAGGTAATAGTATTTTCCCAAAGAAATGTTTTGTGAAACCAAAATATCATCTGCCATATTAAATTTCTCGGTTGATTGGCTGATTTTATTCAAAGCCACTCTTGCAGAGTCTAAATTATTGTTTTTGAGAAAACAATCCGCTTTGTTTAGGTAAGCTATACATAGATTGGTTTGCCCGATTTCACTTTCTTTTAATTTTTTATAAATGTTTATGGATTTATTCAAATACTCAATTGCAAAGCCGCAATCCAAAGATTTTTCATAAGCCAAAGCTTTGATGGAATAATTATTTCCTCTCAAATAAATTAGAGAATCCGGCAACGGATATTTTTCCATAATGGCTTCTGCCCTATCTAAATAATAATGTGTTTTCTCATTGATTTCCAATATCTGATACTGATATCCCAAAAGAGATAAAATTCGAATTTGATTGATGTAATCTTTCTCCTTCTCGGCAATTTCAAGCGCCTGCTGAAGGTTTTCAATTGATTTTTCTACATCAAATTTTTCGCTGTATGCAGTTCCCGAAACAATCAATGCCGCCATTTTAATCCGGGTGTCATTTCCGGATTCGGCATAGATTTTTTTAGCAATTTCAATGGATTTGTCGGGTTCGGAATAAATAAGTGCATTCGCTTGATTCAATAATTCATCTTGCGCAACTACAAACTTACACCCAAAGAAAAAAATCAGAAAAATAAACATCAATGTCCGCACGCCCACAAGTTAGTTAAATTATCAGAATTTTTGATGATTTTCTTTTTTGATGAAACCTATGAAAGTCGCAGGCGACATTCCCGTATAATTTTTGAATGCACTTGTGAAGGTATTTCTGGAACCAAAACCACATTCTTCCGCCAAAGAACTAACTTTGTAATTCTGGTATTTGTGCTCGGTTTTCAACTTTCTCAAAATATAGTTGATTCTCAATTCATTAATGTAATGATTGAAATTCATTCCTTTATTTTTATTTACAATTTCAGAGAGATATTTTGTATTGGTTTCCAGTATTTTAGCTAATAAATTCAACGACATCTTCGGATTGAGGTATTTTTCAGATTCTTCAAATTTTTTCAATTTATCCAAAATAACCTGTTCCGTTTTTTCCGAAATTGTATAGACACCGGAAATTTCACTTGTTTGTACCAATGCTTCGCTGTTTTCTTTGGCTTCCAGTTTTTGCATAATTTCCAAAAACCTTGCGTACTCTTTTTTAACTTTTACGTGGTATTGGTAAGTTACTCCAAACCCCAACATTGCAATGCCCAAAACAAACCAAATCCAGTAAAAAGAATAGGCTTTCTCTGTTGGCTCTGAAACATTTTTCTCAAGCTGACCTATGACCAACAGGCGCGTTTCTTTGTCAATTTTATAAATAGAATCGTTTAATCTAAGATAATTTTGGTTGTATTTCTTATAATTTTCGACATCTCCTTTTTCGTAGTAAATTTGAGCAATTGTTTTGTAAATTTCTATTTTTGAACGGATTGAATTAATTTCCGATAAATTCGGTGACATCTGTGAAACCAAACTCAATGCTTTTTCGTGCCTGCCTTTCTTTAAATAAAATCGAATGATTCCGTTTTTTGCCAATTGCTGAAAATATGTATCTGATTCTGCTTGAAGATTTAGTTCGAAATAATAAAAAGAAGAATCTATTTCGTTTTCATCTTGCAAATAACAATTAGCTAATTCGTTATTTATCAGTTGAATGCATATATTTTTCAGCCTACCTTTTTCTAATGTATCAAATTTACTCTTACTTTTCCAAAGTTTGGAAATCCCGCTATCCCCTTTTGAAACAGCCAGTTCCAAAAGTCCTGATTCTAATTGGTATCTGCCCGCGACATAATTTTTCTCTGTTTCATCTTTAATTAAAGACATCGGCTGAACCGCTTTATCCAACGCTTCTTTTGCCTTGCGAAACAATTCCAGTTTTCGGTAAAATGCCGAAACAACAATGCCGGTATAGGCTTTCAGACTTTCTGATTCGGAATTTTCTGCCAATTGCTCTGCCTGAAAAACATATTTTACCGATTCTTTGTACAGTCCTTGTGCCAAATAGTTTTCGGCGAGAACCAGTAAGGAGTTTAATTTTTCATCAACCGATAAGTTCTCCGATTGATTTTCCACAATTTTTCCTTTTTCAATGAATTCAAGATATTCCTTGGACAATAATTTTTTTTGCTCGTTCCGAATCTGACTTTTCAGATTTAAGAACAAAAAGAAAAAGAATATTATACTCCAAAATAACTTTTTCATCAAATAGAATACTGGGATTGCAAAGTTAACCTTAATTTATCTAAGCTTAATCTTCTCTCACTCTATTATTTAGCAAACCTCCTTCTCCGCCACCAAACCATCAGCACACCAATTATACAGATAACCAAAACCGGAAGAATCAGATTTTTCATCTGCCATTCCGATTTTTCAAGTCTGACTTTGGTTTCGTTCAAAGTAGGAATTTCAAATTTTCTGTTTTTCAGATTCAGGAAATCAGAATCGCCAACCAAATAATCGATACAGTTGAGCAGAAAATTCTGATTGTCATAAGTCACCGGTTTTTGTTTCGGATTGTCGGGTCGTCTCGAAAATTTATCGGCACCCAGCGGCAAAGGTCTGCCGGTCATGATGTCGATATCGTTTTTTGCCACATCGCCGTCTGAAATCAAAATGATTTTCCCGTTTTGGGTTTCGGCTTTGAAATTCGGAATTTCCTTTCTTTCATATCTTGCCGCAAACATCGATTTGAAATTTCCTTCAGCCAACACAGCAATCGGAATTCTCCCCATCTGATATTCTTCGGGCGAAATGTCATCCACTTCTCCAAGTTCAATAAAACTCATGGACGGCTGAAGCGAAGTATAAGGCGAAGTCGCAAGCAGAACCGTCGGTTTCACATTCGGATTTTCAAGCAGTTCGATTGGGTTTGCAAATCTGAATTCAACCGAATTGACCGTCTGGGTAATCGGACTCTGATCAGCTTTGAATCCTCTGACAAAATAAGGCCAGGTATAGGCATTGTAACTCACATTCCCGGCGGTCGTCTCACCATCGGCCAAAATAATTTTTGCAGCTTCGGCGTCCTTGACGATGGCCGGAATAATCCGCATTCCGTAATTGAAAAAGAAATCATTCAAATTCAAATCTCTCGGAAAAGCCACGATTTTTCCGCTTCTGAAAATGCTGTCCATTTCGGCATCGACCATTTCGGTCAAAAACATCATCTTTCCGCCGTTCATCACATACTGGTCAAACACAAGCTTATCGGCATCGGTAAACGGAAGTGTCGGTTTGGCAACAATCAGCGCGTCAAATCTTTTCAGCGAATCAAGATCTGACTGTTTCAGAGTAAAAGTTGAATCTTTGATTGGATTAATGTAAGCTTCCACATCATAATTTTCACCCAATGCGCTGCCCAGACTTTCGAGATACATTTTTGGAAGTTCGTCATGATGTACTATCAAACCAATTGATTTTCGGTCAATCTGGCTGATATTCCGAATCTCTTTCATAAACAGAAATTCAAGTTTTTCGGTGGTCGCGGTTGCCAGTTCGGTAAACGGCAGACTCGGATCATCGACCAGCGTTTCCATCCAGCCTTCTTTTTCGCCGTATTTCAGAAATGCATACGGATAAACATTCAGCACACCTTTGTCAGTTCTGACCGGTGCGGGTGTCAGTCCTTCTTTCTGAAGCTGATCAGAAGTAAAATCTTTGGTCGGGTCTGAAAACTGATACGAAATTTTTGGATTGATATTTCTGAATTCATCGAGTATAAAAGAGATTTCATTCTTCAATGTCCGATAATCGCCGGGCAGCTCACCACCAAGCAATATTTTGAAATTCAGCGGCTTGTCAACTCTTTTCAGTATCTCTTTGGTGGTGTCGGTCAGTGTATAACGCTTGTCGTGCGTCATGTCGAATCTTTTGTAAAAAATTTCTGACAGTCCCACAATTATCGCCAGCAGCAAAATCAATCCGAGCAAATATCTTTTTGTCTTTTTCATTTTTAATTGCTTACTGCTTCCACCAATTATTTTTTACTTTCCAGATTGTAATGGGTCAGCCCCAAAAACAATGCGATGATGACCGCAAAATAAATCAAATCACGGGTATCAACAATCCCTTTCAGCAATTGCTGATAATGAACCTGCATACCGAGTTTCTGCACAAAATAGTCAGAACTGCCCAACAGATTGTAGGACGCCAGACTTTCAAATGCATAAAAAAGCACAAAACACAGAAAAACCGACAATATATAGGCGGCCACCTGATTTTTCGCTAATGATGATGCAAACAGACCAATCGCTGCAAAACTGCATCCCAAAAGAAACAGACCGAGATAACCGCTGAAAAACACACCGTAGTCGAGCTGCCGGCCTTCACTGACAAAATTTTCAAGCGTTTTGATAAAACCGAAAGTGGTCAGCAATGCAAATAAAATCACGACCGGTACCGGAAGAAATTTACCAAAAATAATTTCACTGATCCTGATCGGCTGGGTAAAAAGCCACTGAAGTGTTCCCGAACTTTCTTCTTCTGCCAGCGTTCGCATGGTCAGAGCAGGAATCATAAAAAGCAAAATCCAGGGCGCAATAAAAAAGAAACTGCTCAACGATGCATTTCCTGAATTGAAAATATTGAAATCATTGTCAAAAAACCACAAAAACAAAGTGCAAATCAGCGAAAAAGCAACAGCACTCACATACGCCATATAGCTACTGAAATAACCTGCCAGTTCTTTTTTGAAGATTTTTATCATTGTCCTTTTTCATCAAACGTACAATCTCAGAGAATCGTACGTTAACGTCTGCAAAACTAATCAAAATCCCGAATTGAAGCGATAGAATTTTGTTTGGGATTTTGGGTCCCAAGCTTCAGGTTCCGCGTTAGAAATTAGAATTTAGAGGTTAGATGAAATGAAAATGTTGCCATTTTTTATTTATTGCAAATAAAAAAAATTCAATTCGGAAATCCTGAAAACGATTCTTAATTTTGTCCGATGAACTTTTCAACCCGCATTCGTTTGGAAAATGAGCTGGCCGTACTGGAGCCGCTTGAGGAATCAGACTTTGAAAGACTGTATTCGGTGGCGTCCGATCCTGCGGTTTGGGCCAATCATCCGAATAAAAACCGCTGTGAAAGAGAAGTCTTTCAGAATTTCTTCAATGGTGCAGTCAAAAGCGGCGGAGCCTATCTGATTTGTGACAAAAAAACGGAAAAAGTCATCGGCGGAACCCGGTTTTACGGTTATGACAAAGACCGGAACAGCATACTGATAGGTTATACTTTTTACGGAACCGAATATTGGGGAAAAGGCTACAATCATTCGGTCAAAAAAATGATGCTCAATTATATTTTTCAATTTGTTGACAGCGTAATCTTCCATGTGGGAGCCGAAAATTACCGTTCACAGGGTGCCATGAAAAAACTGGGAGCAAAAAAACTCAGAGAAATTGTGGTTGCTTATTATGGTGAGCCGGACAGAAGAAATGTGGAATATGAAATCACAAAACAGGATTGGCTGAAATTTGGGGAAAATCAATAAAATTCAACATAGATTTCACTTCCTTTTTTCAAACCGTAAAGCGAACTTGCCGCACCCACCGTATTCGGATTGCTTTTGTAAATTGAAATTTCAAGAAAACCCGAAGAACCGAACAATGCCATTCCCTGACCGATAAAGTCGGCTTCTCTTTCAAAATCGGCAACCAATTCGTTGTAACTGCGCAAGATACTTGTAAATTCATGATTTCTGAATCTGACTGCAAAATTTCTCTTTTTACCGACTTTGTCAAATATTTTTTCAGAAATATTGGTGATTGAATTTCCGTAATTGTCAATATAAATCACGGTTCCGACAATCGTTTTTTCATCCTTCACAACCGGTCTCAGCTGAGAAAGTTCTTTGAAACTTTTGACACGGTTTCCGATGACCGACAGTTTGCCTCCTCTTGCCAAATGACAGGCCACAGGGACAAAAACGTCTTTCACAGAAAAAATTCCCGGCCGGTCAGCCTGCGGAATATTGATTTCAACCACTTCCTTTGCACTGATTTCGGCATTGATCAGCGAGAGTATCCCATTGTCACAGGCTATGAAATAATGATCATCAATCAGTGCCGCGAGTGCTTTCTTATTGGGCGTAATCAGCGAATCCACACCGATGATGTGAATCGTTCCGTCGGGAAAATTCTTGTAAGAATTTTTGACCACAAATGCGCCCTCAGCAATATCAAACGGCTGAATTTCATGCGAAACATCTACAATCACAACATCACTCAGCTCCTTGTAAATCTGACCTTTGACCGTAGCCGAGTAAGGGTCTTTTATGCCAAAATCGGTTGTTAAAGTGATAATTGCCATTTGAATTGATAACTGCGAACAAATATATTGTGTAATTTTGTAATCATTCAAATATAAACACAAGACATTTGACAGAATTAAATTTAGAATTGGCAGAAGTCAGCATTCAGGAATTTTACGGAGCCAATAATGAAAACTTCAAACTGCTGAAAACCCATTTTCCAAAGTTGAAGATTACAGGAAGAGGAAAAAATATTTCGGCGGTCGGAAATGAAGACAGTCTGAATGAATTTTCAGAAAAAATAAATCAGATCATCAGTTATCTTCAGCATTACAACCGGCTGAACGAAAAGGACATGGAAAATCTGCTCGATACGGATGCCCAAAATCAGACTTCAAAAATTAATGAAGATGAAATCATCGTTCACGGTGTCGGCGGCAGACTGGTGAAGGCACATACAGCCGGTCAGAAAAAATTGGTGGAAGCGGTACACAAAAACGACATGGTGTTTGTGATTGGCCCGGCCGGAACCGGAAAAACCTATACCGGTGTTGCACTTGCGGTCCAGGCTTTGAAAAACAAGGAAGTCAGAAGAATAATTTTGACCCGCCCGGCGGTTGAAGCGGGTGAAAGTCTCGGTTTTCTTCCCGGCGATCTGAAGGAAAAGCTCGATCCGTATCTGCAGCCGCTCTATGATGCGCTGAAAGATATGATTCCGTTTGAAAAACTGAATGCCTATTATGAAAGAGGCGTCATCGAAGTTGCTCCGCTCGCATTTATGAGAGGCCGTACGCTGGACGATGCATTTGTAATTCTGGATGAAGCCCAGAATACAACCCATCCGCAAATGAAAATGTTTCTGACCCGAATGGGAAAAAATGCAAAATTCATCATCACAGGAGATCCCGAGCAGGTCGATCTGCCGCCCAGACAGAAGTCAGGTTTGAAAGAAGCAATGAACATACTGGAAGATGTGGAAGGAATCGGGATGATCAGGCTGACCGAAAAAGATGTGGTCAGACACAAACTGGTGACCAGAATACTAAAAGCATACAAGAAAAGGGATCAGGAAGAAAAATAATCTGAAAATCATCATGAATCCGGATAAATTCAAGCCTGGAGATTATTACAAAACCGAAGAAGGTTTTATTGTTTTTACCGAACAATATCTGCTGAGAAGAGGATATTGCTGCAGAAGCGGATGCAGACACTGTCCTTATGGCTATGACAAAAACACGGATTCCTTCAAAAAACAAAAAAGACAGGACAAAAAACAGTAATCTCTTTCAAATTTGGTTTTGAAATGATTTTTGAAATTTTTGATGTATCTGTTTCTTTCTCGAATCGGCATATAATATAAAAAACAGCTGATAATCCGGATAATCGCTTTCTACAAGTCTGTATCTGAATTTCACGATTTTTCGAGAATTGTAGAATTATCGGTTAAGGATTAAACTCCCCTCAATTTTTCCGCAATTGTATTGATAAAATTGGTCAGCGGTCCTTTTGTCATCATTTCGATCATCATATTGAATTTACCTTCGAAATTTAATTTCACGTCTGAATTGGCATCATCAACGGCTTCAATATCAATGGTTAAATAATATTCAAAATTCGGAGAAGGAGATTCAAAAATCAGTTGGGAAGGTGCTGTCTTTTCCTTGAGCTTCATTCCCACCTTTGGCAGACTGCCGATTTGAACACCAAAACCATTGCCGGATTCGTGCACATCAAACGATTTGGTGTCGTCGGGCATCAGCTGACGATAATTCTCCATGTCCGACAAAAAATCAAAAGCATCCTGCTGATTCTTCGAGAATCTTATTTTTTCAGTATTTACATTCATCCTTTAAAAATTGATTATCTTTGTTTTAAAGCACCCAAATGTACAAAGTTTTTTACAATGAAAAGGCTGTGATTCTTTCGGATTCACCATTGCCAACAGTCAGAAATTTAAAATTCAGTACACACAGTCAGTTTGAAGAAGCTTTGGCACTGCTCAAAAATACTTCGGCAGCAGAAATCAATATTTATCATCACAATCTCAACAAACTCTGGCAGCATTTCAAATCTTATTTTGATTATCTCGAAGCTGCGGGCGGAGTAGTTGAAAATCAAAATAACGAAATCCTGTTTATCTATCGGTTCGGCAAATGGGATTTGCCCAAAGGAAAGGTTGAAAAAGGCGAAACCACAGAAGTTGCGGCGGTCAGGGAGGTGATGGAAGAATGCGGAATCAACGGTCTGAGACTGGGTGAACTGATTTGCAAAACCTATCATATTTATTTTTTGAAAAATATGAAACTCAAAGCGATTTATTGGTACAGAATGGAAACTGACGACACTGAAATTCCTGTTCCCCAAAACGAAGAAGGAATCGAAATCGCAGTCTGGAAACGGGCTTCTGAGATTCCCCAACTGATGAATCAGACCTATGAAAACATCAGAATCGTAATCGACAGTTATTTTACAGCCAATCGACAGTCTGACATTTCTTAACACACATCAATGCCGGTTTTTGATCCGGGCAATAACTTTGCACCCAGAAGATTAGAAAGATGAGCAGAAAGAATGCAGAAGCTATTATAAATCCGCCGGCTCCGCATATGGTCGGAGACGGTTTCAAAATGCATAATTTCATACCGGGCGTGCCCCGACTGAATATGCACAGAACCAATCCGTTTATCGTTTTGGACTACAATTCACTGACCGAATTGCCGCCTTCAGATCATGTCAGAGGAGTTGGTGCTCATCCGCACAAAGGATTTGAAACGGTCAGTATTGTTTATCACGGAAAAATTGCACACACCGACAGTACCGGGTTTCACGGCGTAATCGGCGAAGGCGAAGTTCAGTGGATGACTGCTGCTTCGGGGATTTTGCACAAGGAATATCATGAAGAGAATTTTTCTAAAAGCGGTGGGAAATTTCAGATGGTACAGTTGTGGGTTAATCTGCCTGCAAAATTCAAAAAAGAACCCGCAAAATATCAGTCAATCACAAGAGAGAGAATGTCAAAATATCTGCTTGACGATGAGCTGGGAATCATCGAAGTCATTTCGGGTGAATACAACGGAATCAAAGGTTCTGCTTCGACTTATACGCCGATTCATATTTACAATGCAAAATTGAATCCGGGAGCAACGGCAACTTTTAATTTTCCGGCCGAATACAACACCATGTTACTGGTCATTGAGGGGAATATTACAGTCAACGGAGAACAGAAAATTAATTGCGATCAGCTATTGATATTTGAAAACGAAGGTGAAGAATTTGAGATCAGCTCGGATGAAAAATCAGTGGTTCTGTTATTGTCGGGCGCTCCGATTAAGGAACCGATTGCGGCGCACGGTCCCTTTGTAATGAACAGCAGAGAAGAAATCCTGGAAGCCTGCAATGATTTCAATATGGGTAAATTCGGGTATCTGGAATAAAAAATAGAAAGCAAACAGTTGATTAGCTTGGTTGGTAAGGGCGCAAACTGTACAGACCGGGATTTAATTTCCGGTCTGTTTTTTTGTAATGAGCGTGTACTGAGCGGGTTTGCCTGATAGGATATCCAAAGGATTTTAAAATTCTCAAAAAACCGCAAGGGTCTTGTTTGAAATTGATAAAAAGATTTATATTTGCAGCCACAAAAGAGGGAAACTTCTTTTTTGGAGAGATGGCAGAGCGGTCGAATGCGGCGGTCTTGAAAACCGTTGAGGGTCACACCTCCGGGGGTTCGAATCCCTCTCTCTCCGCAGATCAAACAAAAGTCGTACCCCAAGCGTGCGACTTTTTTTATTCCGAAAATTCTTTTGCTTCTCTCACCATGCTAAATTGATGCTCAATTGATTATCATCTTCTTATAATTTTTACAGAATACTTCATTTTTGATGAAACTTCAAGGCAATAAAAAATGGTATTTGTATCAAATCCAAATTATAAGTCCTAACTTTACGTTTGTTCAAAATAAACTTCAATGAAGAATGAATTTTGAGAAAATGAATCCTAAATTTTCAATCATACTAACTACCTACAACCGTTCCCGGCTGTTGGTTCGTGCGCTGAATTCACTGATTGCACAGACATTCAAAGATTGGGAGGGAATCATCATCGACGATGGCAGCACGGACGACACCGAAGAAGCGGTTCGTGAATTTATTTTGAATTACGATAACATCCATTATTTCAAACAGGAAAACCGTGGCGAAGCCGGGGCAAAAAACAGAGGGATTTCATTGAGTTGCGGTCAGTACATCAGTTTTCTGGATTCTGATGATGAATACAGGCAGGATCACCTTGAAATCAGAAATCAGATTTTGACCCGATATCCGGATATTCAAATCCTGCACGGCGGAGTGAAGGTTATTGGTGACGAATATGTTCCGGACAGAAAAAATCCACAGCAGATGATTCATCTTTCAAACTGTATCGTAGGCGGAACATTTTTTATTGAGCAAAAGGCAATGCAGCTGTTGGGCGGATTGAAAGACATTCCGATTGGTGCCGATTCGGATCTGTTTGAAAGGGCTGTTGGCAGAGGAATGAAAATTTCAAAAACAAAGTTCCCGACTTATATTTATCACAGGACAAGTCAGAATTCAATCACTCACAATTTTCTGAAGAATTTGATAAAAGCGTAGATTTTATTCCCAGAATTTATCTTTCCATTCTTCGGTTTCCTTAATCTCTCTGTGAAATTCATCAATCTGTCTGAGCTGTTCCTCATCGGCAACTTCCTGAATTCTGTTGAACAGATTCCGCTCTTCGAAACGAATATGCGCATCCAATTCTTCTTCGATCAGATTCAATGCCCGATTGATGTCGGTTTTGTCTTTGAAAAGCCGCTCAAGCCTTCGGTGTTCGGCAATCGCACGTTTTTTGAGTTTATCGTCATCGTCCAATAACGGAAACATGAATTTCTCCTCACTGTCAAAATGGGGTTTTATATAAATCTTGAAGGCCCAGTCTGCGAATCGTTTGATTCTTTTCAAATCAACACCTTTTTTGAGTCCCTGCCTGATCTTCCAGCTGACCAGCAGCCCGAAATGATGCTCACGGCTGAATCCCTGAATTGCTTTGTGTCTTTTGATTGGTTTTACTCTGTCTTCCACTCGAAATCGGTTTTTAGGCTCATTACAATTACACAAAACCGAATTCCGATCTCCAAACCGAAATTCGGTCAGCCTGCATTTTATGCAAGCTCTTTTTCAAGTTCAACTGATTTGGGAAAAAGAATATTGTTCTCCAAATGAATGTGCATATGCAGGTCTTCTTCAAATTCTTTCAGCATTGCCAGCGTCACTTTGTAGGTATTGCAACCGTCCTCGGGCACTGTGTAGTCATTTGTCAATTCTTTGATTCTTCTGAACCTCTCTCCCTCCTGATCATGATCGTCCATCATTTTTGCAATCGGACTTTCGACCGATCCAAATCGGGGCGCTTCCGGTTTTTCTCCTTTGCTTTTGGCATTCACCATTTTTCTGATGTAGGGAAAAAGTGTCAGCTCTTCTCTTTTCATGTGCATCGACATTTCGCCGGCGGTTCTTCCAAACAGTTCGCGAACTTCTGCCAGTTCGGGATGATGACTGCCGTGGACATTGTTAATCTTTTCTATATAAGGTTTGATTTCTGTAATCTTCGCTTCACAATATCTGTGGTGCTTTTTCTCAATGTAATCTGCAAGCAGATCGAGCGGCCAGGAATTGAAATCAGTCGATTTCTGAGATGAATCTGAGAGTGCCTCGTTCAATTCGTCAAGCAGTTTGTCGCTGTCAATATTTTTTGATTTACATGCTTCTTCTATGCTCTTATTTCCGTTGCAGCAAAAATCGATTGAATGATTGTTAAATACTGCGGCAGCCCGATAATCTGCGGCGACCACATCTCCTATTGTACTTTTGGCTGTATAATTCATTTTGTATTTGTTTGAGGTTAAATTTTTTCCGCAATGATTGCGACTGCGTTCATATTGTTCCGGTATTTTCTAAAAACACTTCTCATATCGAGAATTCTTTTTTTTGCATCCGGATGAGTCAGTATGTTGAATCCTATCTTTAATGATCTGAGCAGTCCTTCGTCTTCCACCACTCTTTTTCTTTCAAGCAGCAGCATGGGCGATGTGAACACTTCCCTGATTTTAAAACCCTCTGCGGTCAGTATATCTTCCCATTCCTTTTGGGTCAGCGGTCTTGCATTTACTTTGATGCTCAATGCCAATTTTTTGCTGATTTCAGCTTTATTTTCTTCAGGAATCGAATCAGGTGTGAGTCCCAATTCGTGTATTGCATACAAACCTCCTTTTTTCAGGATTCTGTGGGCTTCTTTCACAATTTCCGATTTTCTGTGGTCTGCATGCATCGTCAGCATTGCTTCACCTACCAGCTTGTCTGCCGAATTTTCTTTCAGTCCGGTGTCTGCTGCATTTGATAAAATAAATTTTGCAGAATTATTTCCCAATTTGGCCGAAAGCCGGCTGACCACATCCTGATCGGCATCAACGCCGGTATATGTTTTTGGCTTTTTCGAAATCAGATAAGAAGCCGTCTTTCCGATGCCGGGTGCAAATTCTACAAGATTATCGTTTGAAGTGATTTTGAGCGCATCCATCATTTTTTCAGAAAGTTCCCTGCCGCCCGGTCTCAGAACTCTCTTGCCCATTTTTGCAAGCAGCCAGTGGCCTTGTGCTTTTTCCGGGTCTGAAGTATTCATATTGTTTTTATTGAATTTATTTAGACTAATTTAATATAAAGCTCAAAAATAAGCTTTTTTTATCAGAAATCAAATATTAGTTGTCAGTGTTTAAATGGATGAAATCTGTCTGAAATGACTGATTTTCGAATAAAAAATTTGCGCCATCCGATTGGCCTGCCATTTGGCTGCTTCCACATTTTGTCCGTAGAAGTGCTCTTCAAGTGTTTCTTCAAAAAGTTCGAGCCAGCGGTTGAAGTGTTCCCGATCGACCGGCAGATTCATGTGCGGAACGAATGGTCTGCCGCTATAAGTTCTTTCATCCAACAGTACAGTCTGCCAAAAACGATACATTTTCTCAAGGTGTTCGGGCCAGCGGTCTCTGATTACATCATCAAAAATGTCTTTGAGCAGTTCATCTTTTCTGACTTTTGAATAAAATGAATTGACCAAAAGTTTTACATGTTCAAGTTCTGTAATTTCTGCTCTGTTTTCCATGTTTCCAAAATCAAAGAATCCAAATTTAACACGAATTCATCTGAGGAGCAAATATAATCAGTCAGTTTTCAAACTGACTTTTGACATCATTTGAATTTGAAAATTGTATCGGCTATGTATTTCAGATCCAAGCCAAAGCTTCTGTTTCTTACATATTCCAGATTGATTTTCACTTTTTCCGGCCACAGGACTTCATCGTTGTATTTTTTCGGATCGTCCTGAAGGTTCAGAATCTCTTCTTCTTTTCTGAATTTGAGCTGCGCCGGTCCGGTGATTCCGGGTCTGACTGTAAGCATCTGCCGGTCTTCGCCACTGAGCTGATCTGCATAACCGGGCACATCGGGTCTTGGCCCGACAAAACTCATCTGTCCTAAGATTACATTGAAAAGCTGCGGAAGTTCGTCGAGTTTTGTTTTTCGGATGAAATTTCCGATTGCAGTAATTTTATGGGTTTTCAGTGTGGTGATATCAGATTCCTGATCTCCTTTCATCGTTCTGATTTTGAAAATCAGAAACGGTTTTCCTTCCTTTCCAATTCTAATCTGTGAGAAAAGTCCAAACTGGCCGGTATCGGCAGTGGACAATATGATCAAAATAAAAATTACAGGAAGCAAAAAAGGAAGCAGCAAAAGTGCCAGCAGGAAATCAAAAAGGTTTTTGACCGCCATTACTTTCTTTTCAGGAATTTCTTAAAATTCAGAAAGCGCTTGATTTTGCCGATAGGACTCGGATCAAAGTTTGCGTCTTCTTCAAAATATCCGTAGCCGTAACCATAACCGTAGCCGTATCCGTATCCGTAGCCATAACCGTAGCCGTAACCTCCTTTTGGCTGATAATCATTCAGAACGATGCCTATATTTTTTACTTCTCCTTCATCATATTTTTCAGAAATTCCGTGAAGCAGACCTCTGTAAGTATAATCATAACGCGCCACATACAGGCTTGCATCCGCAAATTCCATCAGATCGAATGCATCTGCAACCAAACCTACCGGCGGAGTATCCAATACAATAAAATCATAGTCCGATTTGAAAGTATCAATCATTTCTTTGAGTGTATCTGACAGCAAAAGCTCGGAAGGATTGGGTGGAATCGGTCCGCCGGTGATGATATGCAACGTGTCAATTTTTGTTTTCTGAATTGCATCATTGAGCTCCACGTTGCCCGACAGATAATTTGAAAGTCCAATCCTGTTGTTCAGTTCGAATTCATCAAAAATCTTTGGCTTTCTCATGTCCATACCGATCAGTATGGTTTTCTTTCCGCTGATTGCCAATGCGGTGGCTATGTTCATTGAAATAAAGGTTTTTCCTTCACCACCAATTGAAGAAGTAACCAGTATGGTTCTGTTTTTTTCCTTGTTGTCGGCTTTGTACAAAAACTGCAAATTGCTCCTCACCGCTCTGAAAGCTTCTGAAATGCTCGATTTCGGTTTGTCAAGAACGACCACCGGGTTGCCATCAAAACTGTTGCCGATCACACCAATCAGCGGTATATGAGTTACTTTGACAATATCCTGAATACCTTTGATTTTTGTGTCAAAAATTTCTCTTACAAAAAGAATCAGGGTCGGAAAAATAAATGCAAGTACAATAGCTGCAATCAGATTGGTTCGCTTGTCGGGTGATATAGGTGCCTGACCCAGATATTTTGCATAATCAATGACAGTGATATCCGAAATATTTGAAGCAATCTGAAGTTCAGCCTGGCTGTATTGGGACAGCAGCTGATTGTACAATTCGTCATTGACAGAAAAACCTCTTGCCACATCCAAAAACTGTTTTTCCTGTTCAGGAAGTTCAAAAGCCCTGCTGTCGTATTTCCTCAATTCCTGATTGATGCTGCTTAATTCTTTGTTCAGACGGTCGCGGCTGCTTCCAATCAGTCTTTGGATGTTTGATTTTGATTCTGCAATTTTTGAATCTATCTCAATAATTTCTCTTGAACCTTCTTTGTATAGCATCCTTAGATTTTCCTTCTGAAGTTCAAGGCCTCTCAAAATTCCGAGTTCGCTTGCAAAGTTGGATTCATCCAATCCGAAAACCTGGAGATCCATCATTCCCTGTGTCCCGGACTGATAGACATTGTTGCTCACCGAGTTCAGCAGTTTGATTTTTTCCTGATAGGATACTCTTTGTTTTTCAAGTTCTTTCACACTCTCCAGAATTTCTCCTTTCTCACCGGTGAAATCATATATTTTTGTGTCTTTCTGAAGTTTTTGGTATTCGAGCGATGAACTGTCAACTTTTGCCTTTACAATTCCAATCTGCTTACTGATATAGTCCAGTGTCCGCTGAGCTGCCAGGTTTTTTTCCTCCAACTCGTTTTTGCTGAGCAAATTGAGCGAATTGTTGACTACATCAATCGCCTCCTGCTGTGTATAAGCTGTTTTTGACAAAATAAGCACCGAGCTCCCCTTATCGACCGGGGCTACACTGATTCCGTTTCTCACCCGGTTGGTTGCTACATCCAAATTGGTCAGCACAAATGAATATTTATCGTTCGGACTAAAGATTCTTTTGGTTGGGATAATTTTGAACCTGTAATCAGGATGTTCAATCCATTCACCAAACTTAGCGGTCTTTGGCAATTCTATTTTTACATTTCTGTCATAAACCGTATCCTGAGCGTAATTGTAAATCTGATTGGACTGAAGGTTCGTCAGCGGGATGATTTCAAAGGTTTTTTCATCCAGTTTTTTAATCTGAAGTTCAATTCCTATGGTTTGGTTGTGCAGCGTATCAATTTTTACAATAAACGGAGAAATATCGCGATGTGAATTTGATTTTTTCAATGTTCCTTCCTCCCAATAAGCGATATAGGCTTCTATCTTTTTTGCAACATTGTAAGAGTGTGTCCTTGACTGAAGCACCTGTGTCAATATATCTGATTTTCCGCTGTTTCCGCCCCAGATAAAATTGATTGAATTGCTCCCCATACTGGTATTTCCGGTTGATCTCGATGAAATATTAAAAATGGATTCGGCTCTGTAAATCCTGTCCAGATGCCAATTGTTGATGTAAGTCACTATAAATATTGCAAAGATGAGCGCTACCAGATACAGCAGCCAGTTTGAGGTAATCCTGTATAAAAAGCGTTCGAGGTCAAAAAAGAACGGATTGTTCCTTTTTGTCTTTTCTGAAACCGATTTAACCGTGTTGTTTGTGTCGCCCATTATCAATCCGGATTTTTCAATTATAGATTCTTAAAGAAGAAGTAAATTCCCACCACTGCTGCAATTCCCCCAAAAATAGTGGTAATGGTCTGAACCGGATTGATCCCGATGCCCCATTGTTTCTGTCTTCTCGGATTCACAATGATGATATCGTTTGGCTGTACCCAAAAATATTCAGAGTTCATCACCGATTCTTTGGTGATGTCCACTTCTCCCCTTTGGGTTCCTTCGGGTGTAGTCCTAAGAATCTGAATATGGTTTCTGTCGGCAACCGGCGATAAATCACCTGCTCTGGCAAATGCTTCCAAAAGATTCAGTTCATAATCCTGTACAAAATAATTACCCGAACCCGATTCGCCCACTATGGTGTAACTGATGCCCGAAATATTTACTTCTATATATGCTGCCGTTTCCTCATAAATCTTGTAAAACTCGGTTTCAATCTTCTTTCTTGCCTGGTCGAGCGTCAGATCCAGAATCTGTATCTTTCCGATTCTCGGAAGTTCAATATTTCCGTCTTCCTGAATCCTTACTCCGCGACCGGTGGGGATATTGTTTTGATTTCCTGTAATTTGAGAAGGTGTAATTGTAAATTCAGACAATTCCTCAAGTTCTACACCTTTTCGGGTCGCCACTTTGATGTTGATAATGTCGTTGACCTGCAGATGATATTCCGGTCGGTTAAACTCAATCTTGCCAAACTCGTTCAGTTTCAATTTCTCATCCGGCTGAATATATTTGATATCTTTCAGCGGAATGCAGGAAGTCATCATAAGGGCAAAAAAGCCTGCTAAAATATAGAGTTTATTGTGGTTCAAGTCTGTTGATTTAGATTGCAAATATAAAGGTTTTTGTAAATTATGCCGGGTTTTCAATATTCAGTCCTTTTCTCTTCTTCACAAATTCAAACAGTACCAGCGGCAGATATGACAAAAGCAATGCAGCAAGTATCAGCAAAATCAGCATCAGATTGATATTCAGCTGCCGGATGAGATAACCGAAAGCTATCAGCAGCACATTGGATGCACAAATAATCAATGTCGTCTGGATATGGTTGAAGCCGAGCCTGAGTACTCTGTGGTGGATATGGTTTTTGTCTGCTTTGAGCGGCGAACTGCCTTTCATCAGTCTGATGATGATTACACTCAAGGTATCAATAATCGGTACGATAAGGATGGCAATCGAAACCACAGGTGCACTTTTGATCATCACCCAGGGCATTGACGAAAGATTCATGAATTTGATTGCCATAAACGAAATCAGAAATCCAACCACCATCGAACCGGTATCGCCCATAAATATTTTTGATTCATTTGACAGATTGAAATACAGAAAGGCAAGCAGTGCGCCCAAAAGCGAAATTGCAAGAAATCCCATCTGATAATCAAACAGTCTGAAGAAAATAAACACAAAACAGGTTGAAATCAATATGCCCACACTTCCCGCCAAACCGTCAATTCCGTCGATCAAATTGTATGAATTAATGATCAGCACAATCGTAAATACGGTAAAAAGCACACTGACGTAATAGGGCAATTCATAAATACCGAGCAGCCCAAAAAAACTTTCGATTCTGACATTTGAACCGACCACAATCATCAGTGCTCCGATGATTTGTGCATACAATTTCTTTCTCGGAGCAACCATCAAAAGATCATCCATCAGCCCGATAAAGAACAGCAGTACCAGTGCCGCCGGAAAAAACCTGACTTTGAAAAGCATTTCGGGACTGAAGATGCAACTGACCACAGTGATTGCAAAATAAATGGCAACACCGCCCAAGACCGGAACTTTGTGATTGTGCGAACTTCGTTTTCCGGGAACCGCCATCAGCTGTTTCCGATAAGAAACCCTGATGATTTTTGGTATTGCGATAAAGCAGAGCAGAAAAGAAATTGAAAACGAAAATATAACTTTCAGATATAAAGATGAATATCCGATGAAGTTAGCGATTGTTTCCAAACTTAAGTCTTTCATACTTTTTGATTCCGTTCAATATCCAGTAAAATGTGAAATAGACTGATTTGAGCAAAGGTAATTTTAAAAACTTATAATAGACATCAAATTGCTTCTTTAATATTTGAAACTTGTTTCTCGAATATGATGATTTTCTGATTCTGTATATTGCCAGCGGCTCTTCAATCGCTCTTGCTGTCGGTATCTTTTCCAACACTCTGATCCACATTGCGTAATCCTCTCTCAGATGGACTTCGGGGATCATTATCTTACCGATTCTTTGGCTGTCGTACATTGCGGTCAGCATCGGAATCGGGCAGTTGTAAAGTATTCTGTTGTAATCAATATTGTCCTCGGCTATAAAATCGGAGAGCAGCGGTTTCAATTCTTCATCCACTCTTTTGTAGGAAGCATAGACCAATTCTTCATTGTTGCTTTTTAAAAAATCGACTGATTTCTCAAGAAAATCAGGCAGCCACAGATCGTCGCTGTCGATAAATGTAATGTATCTGCCGTTTGCTTTTTCAAGTCCTTTGTTTCTGGCTTCTGCTGCACCTGAATTTTTTTCAAGTTCAATTAATTGAATTCTTGGATCCGAAGTATATTTTTTTATCACTTGAACCGAATTGTCGGTCGAACAGTCATCGATGATCCACCATTCCCAATCGCTAAAGCTCTGACCAAGCACCGAACGGATGGCTTCCTCAATGAATTTTTCGGAATTGTAACAGGGAGTTATTATTGAAACCAAATCTTTCAAAACTTAAATTTTAAACTATTTAGACTGAAAAAAACCATAAGGCGCCCATTTGTACAGTGAAGTTTTGTACTGACCAAAACCGGATTTGCTTCCCCAGTTGTTGTAAAAATTCACATAGAGCAAAATGGAATAGACAGCAAATGAAGCAAACATCAGATTTTTAAATAATGGACTGTATCCCAAAGCTTTGATTATTCTCGGAATTACAAAAATGATATAGACGGTATAAAATCCCGGAAGTCTGGAAGAGAAAATCCCCTTACCGAAGAAGAAATACAGTATGACTCCAAACAGAAAAATATTTCTAAAATATGAAAAATATTTATCCCGTTTGACAGTCGCATTGTTAAAAACAAGAATGATTAAGACCGTGAGTATCTTGGCGATGTCTCCCAATATTCCGCCCTCCCAGGTTTCATTTGCATAATCGCTGTAAGTCTCTCCCACTCCAAAAGGCAGTAGTCGAAATAGACTGTCAATAACATTGGTCAGTCCAAAAATATTTGCAGCAACTGTCAGTCCCACAATCAGCATGATCGTCACATTGTTGGCCCTAAGAACTGCAATCCAGTAGGCAAAGAAAAATGCAATAACCGCTTTGTGAAACAGAAAAGCAATTACAAAACACAAAAAGAATTTCCAGAATTTTCGCTCAACAATATATCTTGCCGAAAACAGCATGATTGCATTTGCCATTCCCTGTCTGACGTGCACCTGTTCCTCAAAAAAATAAGACGGAACCGTGTACATCAAAAGTCCGAGAAAGACATAACCGCTGTATTTGAATATACTGCTCGACTTGAGTGACAATGCAATAGCGGCAATAATGAGAGTAAAACTTCCATATCCCAAACCAAAGAAGCTGACAATTTTATTCAAAAAGATATAGCCAATCTCCATATCGGTAGAAACTGACAATTCTCCCAAATCCGCAAAAGAAGTCATTACAGAAGCTTCAAAAGCCGTCCAGTAGGCAACCCAGTCGGGACTGATTCCATAAGCAAGACCCGCAGTCATAATCATCATGAAAATGATAATTCTGAACCAGATTTTGCTCGGCGGATTGTCTGAGACAAATTCGTAAATCGCCGAAATCAGAATCAAAAATATCAATAAGTTGTATATAAAACTCATCTCGGACCGGATTCAATTAATTTGAAATTTATCAGGCTCAACAGATAAAAAACCTGCTTTTTCAATGGCAAAGAAAACAAATAATTCCGATTGAAACGTCTGTAACTGAAGATTTCGAATTTTGAAATTTGATTTTCTTTCAATTCCAATTTCAATTGTTCAATCAGCCGATGTCTGATTTTTCGATCCTGAACATAAGCAACATAGGCCAAAAACGAATAGTATCCCTGAAGAATGAAAAACCGTTTCCATTCTTTGACATGATCTTTTTGACTGCTGTTTTCGAACTCTTTTTTGACCGAATTGACCGCAGCAAACATATCGAGTCCTCTCTCATTATGAGTCCGGCTGATCGACTGCTGCCTTTCAAAATATTTGTAAAACGGCTGATTGATTTTTGAAATAATCTTTGATTCCAAAACCAATTTCGGAATCAGCTCAATGTCTTCAAAGTGAATTCCTTTTCTGAACCGGTGATTTTTAAAAAGTTCTCTGCGAAAAATTTTATTGCAGGCAAAACAGCTCATTTCACCAAAAAGAGTGAAATCCTTTTCCAATTCAATTTTTTCCGGCAACTGCGGTGATTGCGGCAAACCTCTGAATGCTTTTCCATTCTCGTCAACTTTCTCCAAATCGCAAAGAACAATTTCAGCGCTGTGTTCGATTGCTTTTTTGTACATGTCCTCAAACATTTCTGCAGAAACATAATCATCACTGTCCACAAAACCGATGTAGTCGCCCGTTGCCCGGTCAATCCCAAAATTACGGGCATCACTCAAACCTCCATTTTCTTTTTTGAAACTTTTGATCTGATTGTATTTTTCGGCATATTGGTCAATAATCTGCTGAGAATCATCGGTTGAACCATCGTTGACAATTATAATTTCAATTTCATCCAAAGTCTGACTGACCAGAGAATCCAGGCATTTTTCAAGATAATCTTGGGTGTTGTAAACCGGCACTATGACAGAAACTTTGATCATCGGCTATAATTTTTCAAACAATTTTTCGTATTTCCCAATGATGATTTCTTTTGAAAACCTTGATTTTATGCTTTCGCTGATCGATTCTTTGTCAAAATTTAAACTAAGCAGTTCTTTGATTTTGTCTGCAAATTTCTCGACTTGGGTTATGTCACAAATTTCGCCGTTCACAGTTTCCCTAATAATTTCTGTGATACCGCCCGGACAGTCGTTTGCCAGCGAATAAGTCCCGCAGGCACCGGCTTCCAACAACACATTTGGGAAACCTTCGTAGCGCGATGAAAGCACAAAAAGATCGGATTGATAAAGATAGGGAAACGGATTTTTTTTGATTCCCAAAAATTCAACTTTGTCCAATCCGAGTTTTTCCTTTTTTGAAATTAATTTTTCACGATCAGAACCGTCTCCCAAAATATGCAGTCGGATCGGTTCATCCTTTAATTTCTCAAAAACATCGAGCAAAAGATCAAATCCCTTCCTTGCGGTCAGATTTCCGATGGCAATTACATTTTTGAAATCAGCCGAAAAAAGCTGTTTATCAGTTTTCATTTGGGATTGAATCATTTCAAAATCCACCGGATTGTTGATTTTCACAATCTTTTCGGGTTTCACTTTCCAGTTTTCAATCAAATCATTCTGCATATCATCCGACTGCGCGATGATACGGTCAAAATTATTGTAAAACCGATACAGCAGCCTGATTTCTCTGCGGTTGACATGATGACTGACCACATTGGTTTCTCTTGCCACAAACCTTGTTTTCCCGAACAGCGGAACGATTGGCGACAACAGTGCGCTCACCTCTCCCCAACCGCCAAACACAATGTCGGGCTTGTCTTTTCGAATCAGATTAATGATTGAAAAAACTGATTTTCTGATTCTTCTGATTTTCAGATCAATCACTTTCACATCAGATTTCAAAAATTCAACTGGCATTCCTTCTTGGCTGAACAAAACCAGAACCGGTTCAAATTTATCGCGGTTCAGCTCATTGCACAAAGTAAAAATCACCCTTTCAGCACCTCCAAAAGTGAGGCCCGGCAGCAGAAAATATATTTTCTTTTTTGAATTCAATTATTTGATTCCTTTTGCAAAATAATTCCAAAGATACTGACCCAAAGTCGGATGATACCAAATCCGACTCTCCAAATGCGGTTCAACAGTTTTTAAATTCCTGTTTTCGACATCTTTGATCGCTTTTTTCATCAGCGGAATTCCGGCCGCTGTCTGATAGTATGGATAGGTCGTGAAATTATCCTTCCTTTCGGGTTTTACAACCGACTGATACAGAATTCCGCCGGTATCCACTCCTTTGTCCACCAGATGAACGGTCACACCGCAATTATCAAAATCACGGTTTGCAAGTGCCCAATAAGCACCGTGGATTCCACGATAACGCGGCGTGATGCCTTCGTGCGTATTGATGAATACAGCATCTACAGCCGACAGGACTTTTTGCGAAACTATCCTGCAGCCGTTTACCACCACCACATCCGGATTGATTCCCTTTAAGATTTGAATTGACTGTTCTGAATTTACACTCTGAGTTTCAATCAGTTTTTCGGCAGGAATTTCTGTGTCGTTCAATCCCAATTTTTTTATGAGCTGCTGTTTTCTGTTTTTTGAAAATCTCCGAATAACAGGAAGCAACAGCAGACCAAATGCAATCTGTCCGATCACATTGAACCAGCCGAGTTTTTTCGCACGGTTTTTCATGATGATTTTCATCGGAACCGGCTGTTCCCGAATGACTTTTTCAATTTCAATATCTTTTGAAATACCGTTGTACATAAATCTTGAAGACACCGCCTGACCGGTCAGCATCACGACTTTAAGACTCATATTTCTGTTTGTATAATTCAACAACTTCTTTCATATTCATACTCTGAATTCCGTACTTCCGGTTCAGTTTTTTGTAATGATTCAGGATTTCTTCAAGCATTCTAAAATTGATTTCCCGATTGATGCCGATATCATGCGGATGAAACCACAGATGAAAAATCTTTCCGTTTTTTGCAGCATAATCCAACTGTTTTTTGATTCTTCTGATTTTCAAAAAATCAAAGCTGCTTTCAGACTTTTTATAAGGTCTCAGCCATCTGCCCGCTCTGACTGCATACAGCTCTCCCTTTTTCAGTTCGCCAAGATTCTGACAGTGATGACTGCCCATCCAAACGAAATAGTCGAGAAATCTGAAGCCTCTTTTCAGTATTGATTCTTCGGCGCCGCGCTGTGCCGAATGAAACCAGGATTTCTCGGTTTCCCGATAAATGCCGATTCCCTTTGATCGAAGAATTTTCAAATATTCGGGATTGATCTGATGTCTCGGAAAAACCAGAGTTTCCAATTCGATTCCGTTTGATTTTGCAATATTGACCGCTGCGTCAATATCCGCTTCAAACTGGTCTTTTGTCTGTCCGGGCTCCAAACCGTAATAATGCGAAAAAGTATGACTGCCTATTTCATGCTGGCGTTTTTCTTTGACCAGCTGAAGCAGTTTTTTTCCGAAATAATATTTTGGATCATGATGAACCGAATCATCAATATATCCGTTGTATGGCGAAAGATTTTTATCGGTATAAGCCGGTTTTTGTTCCGGAATATAATTTTTTAAATCTTCATAATTTTCAGAAAACATACATCCAACAGTCGCAAAAGTTGCATGAATTCCGTATTTGTCAAACAGTTCAAGCATTTGCGGAATTACTTCCCAAACACCAATCACATTCTGACCGTAAGTGTCAAAATCGTATTTGTCTCGGATTCCCCAAAACAGTTCGAAGTCGAGCGAAATCACAAACAATCCTTTTTGGTTGTCACTCATACCTTATTGTTTAGATATCCTTCGGTTGCTTTTTCGTTTTTGATGATGGTCATCGGATTTCCGACTGCGATTGAATTGCTTTCAACATCCCGGTTGACATAGGTATTGGGTGCAATCAGCACATTGTTTCCGATTTTGACACCGCCGACAATCACTGCATTGGTACCAATCCAGACATCATCACCGATTTCGGGAACACCGGTTTTGCTGCCTCTGTTGGTCTGACCGATGGTGACGCCATGTGCCAAATTGCAGTTTTTACCGATTTTGGTTTTCGGATTCACAACGATTGTTCCCCAATGTCCGAGATAGAGTCCGCCTCCGATTTGGGTTTTGGCAGAAATCTGAAAACCGTATTTGATCTGATATTTCCTCAGCATCAGACGGTAAAAAATTCCGATCGGGCTTTTGGAAGTAGTTTTTTGGGCTTTTCTCAACCAGTACAGAAATTTTAAACCCGGGTCAAAACAGACATTCCAGTAGAAAATGGTGCTGTATTTTCCGGTTTTTCTGTAGCAGTCCTGTTGAATCAAAGTCGGCATTAGAGCTGGTCTATAATTTCCTGAATTTTTCTAACCGAATTCTCAAGTGAAAACGGCTGTGTAAATTTAACAATTTTGTTTTGATAGTCAGAAACTGTTTCGGGTTCGGTCAGAAAGCGCTTCATTCCTTCGTAAATTCCAGCTTCAGAATTTTCGACAATCATACCGAGTTCTCCGCCGTTCAGCATTTCTCGAACACCCGATACATCGGTTGCAACGATTGGTTTGGCTAAAGTGATTGCTTCATACAAAACAGTCGGAAATCCTTCGTATCTCGATGAAAGCACAAAAAAATCAGCCTGTTTCAAATATGGGTAAGGATTATCCGCAAAACCAAGCATAGTTGCAGTTTTGTCCAGTCCCAAATCGGTTTTGAGCTTTTTTATATTTTCAAAATCATAACCGTCTCCGACTATCAGCAGTCTGTGTTTGAAGCCTTCATCCAAAAGGCGTTTATGAACTTTCAGCAGACGGTCAAAACCTTTTTGGGGAAAAACGGTTCCGATTGAAACAAAGACGGGACAGTTGGACTCAAAATCATATTCAGACTGTTCCATTTTTGATTTTGAAATAATTTCTTCGGTATCCAACGGGTTGTAAATTCTTTGAATCCTGCTTTTTTCATCTTCATTTTCCGCCATATTCTCAAAATCAAGACGGATATAATCTGAAATCACCAGAATTTTATCAAAACCAAAGAACTTCCTGATTTCGTCATCTGTGTAATTATGAAATTCTGTTTTTCTCAAATCATTGTGAATCCAAACAATTTTTTTCGAATCCTTCAACGGTGAATTCAGTATTTCATCCCTGAATCCGTGAATTGCGGCAAATTCAATGTCGTATTTTTTGTTTTTGAGTTTGTATTTGTAGAGCAGTTTTGGAAATTTCTTTAAGATTAGCTGATAAATATTGCGCCATGCTTTTATTGGCAAATCAACCGGCCGGTTGGTGGTAATCATTTCTCCTTTGTTCAGAAAAAGCACATTAATCCAATCGGGTACTTCAGCCATATATTTGCCCGAACCAAGATTGAGCAGCAGATCGATTTCATATTTGTCTTTGGGCAGATTTTTCAAAAAAGTTATCAGCACTTTCTCTGCTCCGCCGTGCCGAAGCGAACCGATTCTAATCAGTATTTTTTTCTTTTGATTTGACTTTTCTGACGGCATTTTTAGTTTTGAAAGAGGTTTTTCTGTATTTTTTTTCTGTATTTGTTTTCGTTTGAAAAAAACATTCTTTTGAACGGTTCCCAGATTGGCCCGTAGGTCAGTTTTTTTCTGATAAAATCTTTGTCACCATGGTGCAGACCATATCTCGGAATCGAAAGCAAATCATCATTCCTGCCCAAATCTTTGAACAGGAATGAAAATGCATATTTGATTCCCGCATCTTTTGCATATTGAATTTCTCTTTTGCCAAAATCCAATATTGGGTAGCCGTTCGGATAAGCAAAAGTATCGATTTCTCTGCCCAATATTTCTGAAAGCATACGAACAGATTCGGTAATTTCAAAGTTTGAGACTCTGTCGGTTTCATTTACCAAAATCGGGTGGTTCATGGTGTGCGCGCCGATTTCAAAAACACCCGATTTTTCAAGTTCTGTCAGCTGTTCGGGATGTATGTACTGACAATCTTTGATTGGTTCATTATTTTTTTCCCGATACAGTTCAATGATTTTCCAATTCTGCTCAAGCCGAAGTGTTTTCATAACAGATCTGGGATAAAACCGGTTCAGCTTTTCGATTTTCAGATTTAAAACTTCTGAGATACATTCCCGAAGTTTCTGTTTGTCATATTCAGCCGATTCCATATACCAAAAATTTGTCCGATCGATGATGATCTTTGGCGAAACAAAAATGGAAGCGGTCAGTCCTCTCTCCTTCAGCACCGGATAAATCAGAGTATAAGTCGAAATATGACCGTCATCGACAGTCAGATGAACCGTATTTTTGGCTGTTGACTGTCCTTTGTAAAATTTTTTAATTTCAGAAAGCGGAACGATATCGAATTTCTCCCGAATCACATCAAGCGTGTCCTCAAACCATTGTCGGTCATAAATATCGTGAAAGTTAATAATCCTCGGCATAAGCTTTCTTTGATCAGTTCTTTCATTATTTGGAAAGAATTTTTTATTTGTTATCGATCAGCTCAGAAATATGACTTGCTTTTTTGATCAGTTTGTTGTCTTTATCGACTAGAAACAGTGTCGGAGTTGAGCTTACTCCAAATTCTTCAACGCCCTGGGTATCCCATTGCAATAATTCTGTATAATTGATCCAGTCAAAATCCTTGGTTGCATTTTCAAATTCATACTGATCAAAATCAAGTGAGATGGCTACAATTTCTCCACCCTCTTTTTTAAAGGACTGATAATATTCTTTGACAAACGGCATTTCTTCTTTGCATGCCGGACACCATGAAGCCCAGAAAATAATGATCTTTTGGTTTGCCTTCACATCATAAAGCGATTTGAATCCTTTCACCGGCTCTTTGAATTTGATGTCGGGTATTTTGTTTCCGATGATCATATTGTGAGCTGCAAGATTTGACCTGAGTTCTTCGGTGATTTCACAGGTCAGATCGTTTGCCTTTGAATAATATTTTTCAAGTAAGCTTCCGAACTGTTCCTTTGGCAGCACCATAAAGATGGCCGAAAGTACGTTTTGCCCGCGCGGTGTTTCCAAGTCCGAAACTTCGAGCAGATGATTGATTTCCTTTTCAACGGTTGAATTGATTTCTTCCTGACTGTTTGCACCCATAATTGAGTATCTGAAATAATTCAGCACCAGAGTTGAGAGATATCCGCTTCCTTCCAGATAATCATTGTCACGGTTCAATCTACTCAGAATTTTGTTGGCATAGATTTCGGCTGTGGTTTTATTGTCAACCTGTGAATTGACAAGATCACTCACCTGAGAATAATATTTAAGCAACGGCAGTTCAACCGCAGGATTTAATTTTGAGATTCTTGATTCTTCCTTTGTTACAGCCTGATAAAATTCATCGCTCGGATCATATTGGGCTTTCAGCAGCGGAAAAATATTATTCTTTAAATCATTTAAATTCTGAAAGTTCTGATAATTCTGAAATCCGATTGCATTTGCACCTTTATTGAAAACGATTTCTTTGAATGAACCGTCGGGCGCATAGACAGCGGTCAGATCTACATCTTCATTGTCGGTCAGCACTTCTATCGAAGAAGATCTTTGCAGATTGGTCAGGCTGATAATACCGCTGTATTTCTGTGGTATATTGATTGAAAATTTTCCGTTTTTATCGGTTTCCACCCGATTGATCAGTTTGTCTCCGGCTCCTTTGTTCATTCTGACCATTACAGGTCTTTCAGAATAGTTTTTTATCTCGCCACTGATTTTAAACTGACCGAATACAACCGGTGAGGTCAGCAGTATGATTCCAAAAATAAGATTCTTCATTGTTTAAATATGTTTGTTCAAAATTACATAAAATTTATTCATTGAAAATTACCCGACACCAATGAATTAGTGCTGTTTATTTTAAAAAAGATTCGGATGTTCGGCCGGAGCAAAAAAAAAACAAAAGAGAGAGGGTGTCCGAAAAGTCGGACACCCTTTTTTAGTTGTGTTTTTTCTCTAAAAAAGCTATCTTTAGAGTTGCAAAAAAACCAACAATGGCTAAGGTAGTTTTTAAAAATCAGACAGGCAATAGTCC